>Ga0114933_10000089_pt1 | contig 108516 bp, 91 predicted proteins | sample 4SBtaG_FD_89691 | JGI IMG/M metagenome (GOLD analysis project Ga0114933, IMG submission 89691) | Deep subsurface microbial communities from Kolumbo volcano to uncover new lineages of life (NeLLi) - 4SBTROV12_W25 metaG | ecosystem: Environmental > Aquatic > Marine > Volcanic | place: Kolumbo...
ATAAATAGATAAAGCTCCTTCGGCAAATAGCGGCAGAGCCGCATTGCTTTCGGATATAGACAGGCGAGCTGTGCTCGCCTGTCTCTAACGCGGCTTTTAAGCTGGCGAAGCCAGCTTAAAAGCCGCGGCCTCACCTGAGTTAATCAGAGATTCCTTAAGGAGATAGTGATAAATCGCTGCTATGTTTAATAGGGTAACAACAGTTTTCATTGAAATTTTATGTAAATCTCTCTAGGATTTACCTACTAAAAATGTTTAAAATAGGGAACCTTCCTTGAGATTGTTGATTGCTTTTTTCCTAATTCTTTTTGGCGTGGGATTTTCGGATGTGCCCCGAGTTTTTCATTTTATAGTGGATGAGTCAGATAAAGCTGAATCTATTGATGCAATCAGATCTTGGGTGCATCATCATCCTCAGTGGCAATATAAAATCTGGTCGAGCTCAGATGATGTTCCTCTTATTTCTAATAAAGCTCGCATTTCTAAAATTAGTCCAGATTTGCTTAAAGATCCACTGACGCTACTGCAATGGCAAAAAGAAATTCTTCAAGCAGAGGGCGGGGTTTGGATTCACTCAAATCTATTCTGTTGTAAGCCGATTGATTCAATTATTTTAAATCGGGATTTTTTTGTTTCTAAGGATGGTTTTTCCATAATAGGCGCAACTCAGCACAATCCTCTTTTAGATTCTAGAAAAGAACCGTTATCTAAAGCTATGTTCTTATCTGAGGATGTTATTTTTCCAAATCAAATTTTCACTACAGCGCTGAGGAGCTCTTCTAAAGAGGGGATTTGTTTTAGGAGCTTTGAAAAGCACCCTCCACTTAATTCGGGTTTTAAGAAAATTCATTCAAGACCTTTAGATAAATCTGAGCTGCTTTCCTTAACAAGAGTTTATAGAAAAATGATAAAGCGGTTTCAGAGGATTAATATTCTTTTGGGGTTACTCAATGGAGCCTTTCTGGTTATTTTTATACTTTGGGTAAAAAAGCATATTTCTCTTTTTTCTGTCCGAATAATCTCTAAGATAGCGGGGGCTTTTTCTATAGCTCTTTTTCTGTTTTTTTCTATTCAGCTTTTTCCTAAAAAAAATAGAGATCACGTTGGAGAATTTTCTAAAGTCAACAAAATTGTTGAAAGCACTTTGAGCCAAAATGACACTCGACGTTTTAATAAATATGAGAATCTATACAAAAAATCGGTCAATTTACTAGACAATCATGGGGATTCTATTTTGATCCCGCATGTAATTCATGTGATTTGGGGTGGAGGGCATTTTCCTGAAAAATCAATTGCTAATATGGCTTCGTGGCGTCGTTATCATCCAAACTGGAAAATCAAATTTTGGACAGACCTCCCCTCAAGGGATGTTCCTTTAGAGGGAATGGAAAAGCATCTTTTTGATGAACTCGAAGATCCAATCGTTAAGAGGTGTGTAGCATTATCATCAAATTGGGGTGAAAAGTCAGATTTACTTCGTTATGCAATTTTAGCTAAAGAGGGGGGATTATACATTGATCATGATGTTGAGTGTTTCCGCTCTTTTGATACGTTGCATTCGAATTTTGATTTTTTTGTTTCCATGGAACCAATCCATGATAGTCCAATCAATAGATCAGAAATCAATTTAACAAATTGTATCATTGGAGCAAGGCCTTCACATGAAGTTTTTAATAAAGCAATCAAAGAAGCTGAAAAAAGATGGGAATATTATGCAAAAATGTTTCCTTCCAGCGATAGAACATCCGAGCTCTTAAGAACAATTTGCCGCACTTTTGATAGCTTTAATTTAGTAGTTGATGAATCGATAGATATTGGAAGGATGTTCATTCTCCCAGCGTCGTGGGTATTTCCTCAGAATTTTTCTTTAGAGCTTCTTGAAGAGCTTAAAGCAAAAAACCATCTTTTTGCAGAGCATAAGTGGGACAATAGTTGGCTTGATCCCCCATCTGAAAATATGAGCACAGCTAAGGTAACAACTAAATTTTGTAAGTCTCTATTAAAATACTCCAAAAGACTTTTGTTTCGAAATGTTGCTTTAATGGGGATGATTATTTTGATCTTTGGGATTTTTAATCTTTATTCAAGAAAATATGGAAGGAGTAGAACATGAGATTTTTATTTATATACGTTATTTGTTTCATTAGTTTTTTTTCTGGGTCAGGTATGGCTAGCACTCAGAGGTGGTCCTTTGATGAAGATGCAATTGGGAATGAATTTCTTTTGACATTTCCTAGATCTGGAACAAATTTGATCTCTTGTTATCTCCAGGCACTAACCGGTAAACCCATTCATTGGATTAAACAAAATGACCGACGTACCTCTGATAATCGAATACATGTCCCCATTAATTACTCAAAATTAGTTCTTTGGAGAGATCATGGTAAACATGACCTATTAATTTTTAATAAAAATCAGAATAAGTTGTTATTTGTTTTGAGAAACTACAAGGAATGTATTAGTAGACATATGGCTAGCAAGGAAGCGATTACTCCAGAGCAATTAGAACTCGCTTTTCTCATGAAATCAGATCTTGTTTTACAGTACATAAATAACATTAAAATGTATGACAATTGGGATCCAGAGAATCGTTTACTGATCAACTATGAAGATTTAATTTCGAATCCTGTATCTGAAATGAGAAAAGTCTTAGAATTCTTCGATGAACCTGTAAGATCACATAGACTTAACTCAGAATTTTTAGCTGCTGCTAGTAAAAGAGCTTTGCGATCTTATCAAGCTCAGCACGGCTCTCACTCAAAGGGAAAAGATACATTGTATCACTCTAAGAAATTACCTAATGAAGTTTTATTATCAGTTGATAGTGAAATTGAAGCAAGTTGGCCAGATTTGTGGGAAAAATACTTGATGAGATACCAAACTATTTTTAAGGATAAGACCCTTTTTTGAAAAACCCTTAGAAATTTTCATCCTTCAACCCGCAAGAGGCTTTTTTTGCTACTTGTGGGAAGCATGATCGCACTTAAGCCGCTTTCATTAGTTATGTTCTTTCCTTGGCCTTCATTTGTTTTTAGGGGAGATATTCTTCTCCTGTTTGAAAATACAGAAATATTTTATGCCATAGAGGAAGCTATAAAGCGCTCTCATACTTGCAATTTTATCTCTTTGATTAGGAATAGGTTTCCATTTTTTCACCCCCATGATTTCATTTTCCCATTACGTCCCCATGAGTTTTTCCTTGATAAGGCATGACCTCTTATGGCAGTCTTTAAGTTCCTAAATGTATAACCCAAGGTTCCTAAGATGGTTCAGAATTATGAGGAATTCTCCGAAAGCCAAATTAAAATTCTCGATCGTTTTGTCAGTAATTCAACAAGCAACGTTTTTGTTCTTAGAAACCTGCCAGAGGTTATTAAAGGAGCTCTTTTTTCAAGATACTCAAGATCAAGCCTAGGTCTTAGATCGCTTCTCTTAAAGGAGTTTATTCTCAATGAGGATACAGCCTTTAAAGATATAGCGGGAAAATTTGAAGAGGGTGCGGATGAACAATTTGTCGCTATCAAAAAAGCTCAAAATTTTTATGACCGAATCTTAGATGGATATGGCGATGATTCTATTGGTGAATTAGGTGGAGCTCACCTTGCCATTGAAAATATTTCGATGCTAGCAGCTAAATCTATAGAGGACTCTCGCATTGGAGGATCTCCCTTAGAAAAGTCGACAAGATATATCTATTTCGATCAGAAAGTAGATGGCGAATATCTTTTCTATCAAGAACCGATCATCATGACCTCTGCTTATAGAGACCTCTACTTGCAAACCTGTAATCATCTTTTTGACACGTATAGTAAGTTAATACCGCCTCTAACTGCAATTATTGAAGAGAAATTCCCCAGAGAGCACAGTATCTCAAAAGCTGCTTACACAGCTTCTCTAAGAGCAAAAGTTCTCGATTGTCTTCGCGGACTTCTTCCAGCATCTGCTCTCACAAATATGGGAGTATTTGGAAATGGAAGGTTTTTTGAGACATTGATTCAAAAATTAAATTGCCACAACTTAGCAGAGCTTCAAGAAATTGGGAAATCGAGCTTTCAAGAGCTATCTAAGGTGGTTCCCTCATTTATTCGTAGAGCTGAAGTCTCTCATAAACATCAACTCAACTTTTCAAATTTTACAGAAGAGATGCAAGGTGAGTTGAAGAGGCTAGCAGAAAACCACAAGGACGACGCAGAAGACTTGGCTCAGGTTGGCGTCAAGATGGTCTATCACGATACAGATGGTGTCAATAAGGTGGCAGGCGCTCTTCTTTTTGAACACTCCTCATCTTCTCTAGCTGAATTGCAAGAAATGGCAAGAAAGCTTCCCGATGAGGAGCTTTTAAGAATATTGGATGCTGCCAGTACTGCAAGAGAAAACAGAAGACAAAAGTCACCGCGCGCCCTTGAACATGCGACCTTTACATTTGAAATTCTCGCAGACTACGGTATTTACCGTGATCTACACCGCCATCGTACTCTGACTCAAGAAAGACAGCTTCTAACATGCAACTATGGATATTTTATTCCCTCAGAAATCAAGGGAACCGAGATGGAAAAAGATTATGTTGAGGCAATGGATATGGCACGCAGCGCATACACTACAATTGCAGCTGAGCTTCCTGAAGAGGCTCAATATGTTGTGCCCATGGCTTATAACACCCATTGGTATTTCCACATCAACTTGCGAGCGCTTCAATGGCTTTGTGAGCTCAGATCATCTCCTGCTGGACATCCAAATTACCGCTATATTGCACAAGAGATGGCAAGACAAGTTTGCGATGCAGAGCCCAAATTTGATCGTTTTTTCAAATTTGTTGATTTTGATGGATATGAGTTAGGAAGACTTGGTCAAGAGACTCGCAAGCTAGAAAAAATGCAAAAGCAATCTTGAGCCCTTTATGAAAAAGCTACTTACGGGCCGTGTTTTTGGTGGCATGCTCTTAGTTGCAGGCAGCTGTATTGGTGCTGGCATGCTTGCTCTACCTATCACAACAGGCCTTTCCGGTTTTTTCCCCTCTCTTTCCATGATGCTACTTTCTTGGGGATTTATGACTTTTACCGCGCTCCTACTTGTAGAAGTAAATGGGTGGTTTAAAGGGCAGATCAACCTCATTTCGATGGCAGGAAAGGCAATTGGTACCATTGGAAGGGTCGCTAGTTGGATACTCTATCTCTTTTTATTCTATTCTCTATTGGTTGCCTACATTGCCGGAAGCGGCACGATTTTTTCCGGGTTTCTCTCTTATATTACAGGCGGACCTGTGCCTGAGTGGTCTGCTAGCGTATTTTTTGTCATCTTGTTTGGAACGGTCGTCTATTTTGGAACAAAACCAGTCGATCTCTTTAATCGCCTTTTGATGTTTGGTTTGATTTTAACCTATTTGGTAATGGTTTTTATAGGACTTGAGAGAGTCAAACCGCATTTTCTCTTACATGCAGATCCCGCTTATATGGTCATTTCACTTCCTGTGTTAATTGTCTCCTTTGGTTTCCATAATATGATTCCATCCCTTACTACCTATTTGCAAAATGACTTGAAGAAGATGAGACTGACCATTTTAGGTGGGAGTGTGATTGCACTTTTCGTCTATCTCATTTGGGAGCTTATTTTTATGGGGATCATTCCATTTGGCGGAGAAAATGGAATTTTAGATACCTATAATAAGGGCGAAGAGGCCACCCGTGCACTTGGCACGGCTTTAAAAGGTTCTAAAATTTATATTTTTGCAAACGCATTTGCCTTTTTTGCCATTATTACCTCCTTTCTTGCTCAATCGCTCACACTGATGCATTTCATTGCAGATGGGATTAAGATTAAGCCAACAAAAATGCACAGCGCTTGGCTGATACTAGTTACGCTTATCCCCCCTCTTTTCTTTGCGCTTTTAAATCCCAAGATTTTTTATCGCGCTCTTGGTTTTGCTGGCGGCATCTGTGCCGTATTACTCTTTGGAATCTTGCCAGCTGTTATGGCCTGGGTAGGAAGGTATAAGAAAAAAATCTCTTCTAGCTATCACGTAACAGGTGGAAAGGCTAGCCTTGTGCTTGCTTCCCTTTTTGCAAGCTTTATTCTTATCCAAGAAATTCTTAAGTTATTTGGAATTGTGATTAAATAGAGGAACCAGCTCATGTCACTTAGAATCAACCATTTTTTAGGGGGAGTCCTTCTTATTGCAGGCACCGCCATTGGCGCGGGCATGCTTGCAATTCCTATGTCAACAGCTTTTACAGGTTTTTTCCCAACACTAGGATTGCTTGTCGTTTGTTGGTTATTTATGACAATTACAGCACTCTTGCTTCTTGAGGTAAACCTTCACTTGAAGGGAGATGTAAATCTAGTCACGATGGCATCGAAGACGTTAGGGGTATTTGGAAAAGTTCTCTGTTGGTCGGGGTATCTTCTTCTTCTATATTGTTTGACGGCAGCTTATATCTCAGGAAGCGCACCTATTTTTGCAATGGGCATTCAGGCTGCTACAGGGTGGGAGCTTCCCTCATGGCTATCACCTTTTCCCATCTTGATTTTCTTCGGTACTTTTGTCTACTTAGGGACAAGGGCGGTTGACCTAGTCAATCGAGTATTTATTATTGCTCTTATTCTCTCCTTTGCTCTTCTCGTCTTCTTTTTGCCTCCCTATGTCGATTTTAACTTGCTTCGTCATGCGGACTCAAACACGATTTTAGTGGGTCTATCTATAGTGATTACCTCTTTCGGTTTTCATATTATTATTCCTAGCTTAACGACTTATATGAACCACAACCGAAGACGCCTTCAGCTCGCTGTAATTACCGGAAGTCTCATTCCTTTATTCGTATATATTCTTTGGGAGTTTCTTATCTTAGGCACCATTCCTTTAACGGGAGAATATGGGCTCATTTCTACTTGGAAAAGTGGGGGGCACACAACTCAGCCTCTCATGCACTTGATTGATAATAAATGGATTGGCATTGGAGCCGGCTTCTTCTCCTTTTTTGCCATTGTCACCTCATTTCTTGGTGTATCTCTCAGTCTTGCTGACTTTTTGAGAGATGGTTTAAAGATTAAAAGGACGGGAAAAGGCAGGCTGATTGCTACCATGCTGACCTTTATCCCTCCCATGATTTTCGTAATAGTCTATGAGCATGGGTTTCTTTTAGCACTTCAATATGCAGCTATCTTTGTGGCTATTCTTTTGGGAATTTTACCAGCCCTCATGGCTTGGACTCTTCCCAAACCCTCACCTTACCGCTCATTTTTTGGCAGGTGTCTATTGATTACGATTATTTTGGGATCTCTCTTTATCATCGTAGTTGATCTTATGCAAGAAGATGGAAAGCTCAATAAGCTTATTGAAAAATATGACTCTGAAAAGGTTTAGGGGATGTTTCAATTAAAATCAGACTTTTCTCCTTGCGGTGATCAGCCGGCTGCAATAGAGAGTTTATGTGCTGGTATCGAACAAAAAAAGAGCGCTCAAGTTTTGCTTGGTGTTACCGGGTCTGGTAAAACCTACACAATGGCCAATGTCATTCAGAAAATGCAAAGGCCTACGCTCATCCTAGCACACAATAAAACTCTAGCTGCGCAGTTATATCAAGAGTTTAAGGGGTTTTTCCCTGAGAATGCTGTTGAATATTTTGTCTCTTATTATGATTACTACCAACCGGAAGCCTACATTGCCAGAACAGACACCTATATAGAGAAGGATATGGCAATTAACGACCAAATTGAGAAGATGCGTCTATCTGCTACCAGGTCGCTCATTGAAAGAGAAGATGTCATTATAGTCGCTTCCATCTCCTGCATTTATGGCTTAGGGTCTCCGGAATATTATGCTGAAATGGTATTGGAACTCGAAGAGGGACAGACTACTCGTCGCGATGATGTTCTCTTACATCTTGTTGAAATGCACTATAAACGAAACGATTATGATCTAGCTAGAAGCACCTTTAGAGTGCGCGGGGATATCCTCGATGTCGTTCCTGCCTACGAAGATGATTTGGCTTATCGTATCGAGTTTTTTGGCGATGAAATTGAAAGAATTCGTGAAATTGATCCGCTGACTGGAAGAGTTAGACGGGAGATGAAAAAGCTCCAAATTTTTCCAGGCTCTCACTACGTAACTCCAGAAAATATCCGATGTAAAGCCTTAGATACGATCAAATTTGAGCTAGGAGAGAGGACGGCTCTATTTGAAAAAGAAAATAAACTTCTTGAAAGACAGAGGATAATGGAGAGAACGCGCCACGACCTTGAGATGATTAAAGAGATCGGATTTTGTAAGGGCATTGAGAATTATTCACGCCATTTTAGCCTGAGAGATCCAGGAGCCCCTCCCCCCTGCCTTATCGATTATTTCCCAAAAGATTTTCTTTTTTTTATTGATGAATCACATCAAACCCTTCCTCAAATGCACGCGATGTATAATGGAGATCGATCTAGAAAGACTTCGCTTGTTGAATTTGGATTTCGCCTTCCTTCTGCCCTTGATAACAGGCCCCTTAAATTTGAGGAGGCGTATAAGCACTTTCATAATGTTGTCTATGTATCTGCTACCCCCAGCGCTTGGGAAATCGCGCAAGCAGGTGGTGATATTGTACAACAAATTATACGTCCAACAGGCCTTCTCGATCCACTCATTGAAATTAGGCCTGCGGGCAATCAGGTAGATGATGCTCTCGACGAAATTAGAAAGGAAACGGAGAAAAATAACCGAGTTCTCGTAACTACCCTCACTAAAAAACTTGCTGAAGATCTTACCAAATACCTCGTTGAAATTGGTGTTAGAGCTCAATATATTCACTCTGATGTTGATACGCTTGAAAGAATGCGACTCATCCGAGATCTAAGGCTTGGAAAGAGTGATGTCTTGGTTGGCATTAACCTTCTAAGAGAGGGTCTAGATATTCCAGAAGTTACTCTTGTAATGATTCTAGACGCCGATAAGCAAGGATTTCTTCGTAGTGAAACCGCTCTAGTTCAAACATGCGGAAGGGCTGCTAGGAATGAAGATGGCAGGGTGATCATGTATGCAGATAAAGAGACAAAAGCAATAGCTAGCGCGATTCAAATTACAAAAGATAGAAGAGAGGTTCAGCATGCCTACAATGAAAAGCATGGAATCATACCCAAAACGGTAAGAAAGGGGCAAATTGAGGCTTTAGAGGAGACATTCGGGCTTCCGCCAGTAGATCTCACTCAAGCTGAAAAAGAGCCAGTAGAGAAGGGGAATGTAAATGAAATTGAGGAAAAGATTAAAGAGTGCCAAATTGAGATGAAACGAGCGGCAAAAGAGCTTCGTTATGAAGACGCCGCCAGATTTCGAGATCTATTGCGCTATTATCAAAGCTTAGAAATTCTCTAAATGAGAGAACTCTCTTTTTTTTCAGACTGTAGCTTCCATAAATTTGAATATCTCCCTTCTGCTTGAAGAAGCTCTTCGTGAGTTCCAACTTCCATGACTTCGCCTTTCTCAAGAACAATTATCTTATCAGCGTGTGTGATGGTAGATAAACGGTGAGCCACTGTGATAACGGTTTTGCTTTTATCTAGATTTTCAAGCGATTTCTGAATGAGATTTTCAGAAAAACTATCTAAATTACTTGTAGCTTCATCCAGAATCAAAATTTCGGGATTTCTAAGAAGTGCTCTCGCAAGTGAGATACGCTGTTTTTCTCCGCCTGATAATTTGTACCCCTTTTCTCCAACGACAGTTTCCTGTTTTTCAGGTAGTAACTTAATAAAGTTGGAGATACCCGCTGAAAAGGAAGATTTAAGAACAGAATCATTAGAGGCTTCTAAATCTCCAAAACGAATATTTTCATCAATGGTGCCATTAAATAAAAAAGAGTCTTGGCTAACAACACCTAACTTTTTAAGCCAACTTCCTCTGGAAATAGAGGATAATGTCTGAGAGTCGATCAGTATTTCACCCGAACTGGGTTCATAGAGTTTTAAGAGTAAATCTAGAATGGAAGATTTGCCAGCGCCCGACGCGCCAACAATAGCAACAGTAGAGCCTCTTGTGATGGTGAAGGAGACCTTTTTTAATGCGTATTTAGATGAGTGTGGATATTTCAACGAAACGTTATCAAAAATTACCTCTTTGTTCCAGGAGCTTAAAATTTTTGGAGAAGAGGAGGCATATTCTTTATCCTTCTCCTCTAAAATTTCATTAAATTTTTTGATGGAGCCTAAATGGAGACTAGCATCTCCAATGGCTCTCATCGCTTCTTGTACTCTTGTTCCAAAGCGGTATGTCAGCGCAATGTATGTCAGCAGGCTAGATATTAAGATACCACCAGAACTATCTATTAAAAAACCTCCAATGATCAGGATGCTAGCTACTAGAAAGATATTTATTGTCTCATTTGCGATATAAATTGTGTTATTCCAGTAGTGCGCTCTCGTGCTGCTATTTACGAGCATGTTCAATACCACATTGATTTTCCTTAATATGTAGCCCTGTTTATTGAAGCTATAAATATGGCGAATCCCGCTGAGAGCTTGTTCTGTTTCATGGCTAAATTTATGGACATGATCCGTTAACTCTTTAGAAAATTTTGCGACTTGTTTGACTAAAAATTTTTGAAATAGAAAAACAAAAAGAAAGAGAGATAGAGTTACTAGTGTTAAAAGTGGAGAGATCCAGCACATGACAGCAAGCAATCCTGCGCTTATGAAAAAAGAGACAAAAAAGCGGTTTAGAAAGGTAAACAACTGAGGGATAAAGTAGATGGGACTCTTAACTAACTCGGTTAACTCTCCCTGTTTGTACTGCGAAATGAAGGGAAAGCTAAAGCTAAATATCTGCTGGTAGACCTTCTTCTGTGCATCGGTCTGAACTTTTACTGAAAGCTTTGCAACGGCGTTATAAGCTATAAAACTAATCAAGCTTCTCAGCAATTGAAAGGCAAGAGCTGTCATGATATAGGTGTAGAACAGCTCTTTAGAGCTTAAGCCTTCTAACCTTTGCCAGTCACTTATAAAGCTGAACACATTTTGCATTTCAGAGCTCTGGCCACTCATCACCGAAAGAGCTAGGTAGATGAGCGCAAAAGAGACACCCTCTAAAGCGGTTGTCAGTACAAGAGGGGGAAGTATGAAGAACAAGTATTTACAGTTTGAATACCTAGAGCCTACGATAATTTTCCAAAAAGGAGAGCGAAAAAAGTTACCCATTTTACCTAATGCCAATAAGGATTTCATTTGAAAGTATTAAATTAGACTTAGTTTAGGGTAACAATTCGTTAAAATCTATCTGAAGAAAAGCTCCTCTATTCAGGTTTGCTCTCAACAAGACCTCTTTCCTTATAGAAATCGACATTATCTTGAATATATTGAGGATAACTATCATCTATCGGGACCCATTGATAGGATTCTCTTTCCATTTCATAGTGATCAACTGTTTTGAATTTGGGAATGTCCTCCTCTGAGTGAGAAAAGGACTCAAGCTTGGTCACATACTGAGCGTGATTTCCCATTGAGCTAAAGTGCCAGCCTGCATCATCAAGAGTAGGAGCGCGGTATCTTTTACGACGGCGAAGCTGTTCAGGAGTTTTTTTTAAAAGTGAGCCAAATGTGATAGCGGTCGTTCCCTTCCACATTTCAGGGTATTCTCTATTGAAATTGATCTTATACATCTTTTGAAGACAAGTAATTGGGGAGGCAGGGTTCTCAAAAATTCTCTCCTTAATGATACCTATCATTTCCCGTCTGGGAATTTCATCTACATCAGAAATCATGATGATATCATCAAGCTTACACTTTTTTAATCCCCGTATAATTTGGTTTCTTTGGAATTTTTCTCTGTCCCAAGGATCGTTTGTGGGGATATTGGCCCTAAGGACAACATGTATAATTTTGTCCTCAAATTTCTTAAAGAGATGTTTATTTTCTTGAAAGTAAAGCGGCTTTACATTTCCTCTAAATGTCTCAATACTCTCAACTAAAACAAAATGGTCAACCTCATCATAGAGTTCGTTTAAGCGAATTTCGAGAAGCTCTAGCTCATTAAAAAAAATGAAGCAGTCATAGACTAAAGGCTTATTTGCGAATATAAAAAGAGGGAATAGAAATAGTGTAAGTATTAGGCTGTTTTTTTTCACTTTAGGTCTCTCAAATGTTTTGCTGAGTAAGAATAATAGCTCTTTTTAAGAAAGACAAGAGAAAGTGGATCTAATGATGGGGCTACAATAATTTTGATAGAAGCTAGGTTGTTTTTTAAATGAAAAAACTATCCCTGATATGTATACTTTCTCTCTTAGAAATTATTGATGGTGGTTTTACATGTTCAGAGTTCTTTTTCTCGAATTAATCTTAGTTTTCATTTCTCTATTTTCTCTTCCACGGTATTGTGAGGCTGAGGAAAATTTCTATTTTACGGGAATACCCAAATGTGGAACCCACCTTCTCAAAAAGATAGTCTATTACTTGGATGGAGGAAGCTTTTCTCACGGAAAACTGTTTCCTCATCCCGATAATTTCAAAAGAGAGATCGACAATTTCAGAGAAAATAACTCTACCAATTTTGTGATTATTATTAGAGATCCCAGAGACGCTCTAATATCTGCCCAAGAATATGCAAATGAAGAATCTGTTAGTGTGGGAAAGTTTCAACCTTGGGATTACTGGTGGAAACCAGTAGAAAATAATCCTGATTTTCATCTCTTGAGTCAGTGTGAACAGGTCTCTGAAATGGTCAAGATGAAAAATAGTAACCTGATAATTGGATCAGAAAGAATTCACACAGGCTTTGAAATAGCGCTTGCCGCAAGAGATTTCCCCAACGTGATGATAGTTCGATATGAAGATTTAATCGGATCGGAGGGCGGAGGGAATAACGAATTGCAGTATAATACGATAAAAAAAATAGCTGAATTTGTTGGATTGCCTTTAGAAAATGTAGATCTGGCATTTCACTATGCATGGGGTCCTGAGAATCAGCATGGGATTAAAACATTCCGACATGGAGTCATGGGTAGATGGAAGAGGCAGTTCAATAAAAAGGTAATTCGGGATTTTAAGTCTCATAGTAGATGGAATGAATTTCTTTTAGAATTTGGCTATGAAGAAAATTCTGATTGGTAAACACTGGGTCTCTTATACAAAGGTTTTATAGATGAAAGTTGTAATTCTTTCAGGCGGCGGCGGACAAAGGCTCTGGCCTATTTCTCGCAAAAGCTTTCCTAAACAGTTTTTGCATTTTGGTGATGGAAAATCGCTTTTGCAGAAAACAGTTGAGAGATTTTGTAATGCGCCCTTTTGTGATGAGATCTTTATCGTTACAAATGAGCATTTAGAGCCGCTTGTTAAAAAGCAGATCAAACAATTTGAAGGAAAAAAAAACCTTACGATTCTTAAAGAACCATCTCCCAAAAATACGGGACCTGCTATTGCCTTTGCAGTGAAGGAAATTTATAAAAAGACCGGTTCAAAAGATGCCCATCTCTTATTTGTTCCATCTGATCACTTTATGGAATCAAAAGAGGTGTTTTTTGAAACAGTTAAAGAATCTGTACCCTTCGTATCGAAGGGAAAGATTGTCACCTTTGGCATTAACCCTTATGAGCCTGAAACAGGCTATGGTTACATAAAGAAAGGAAAAGAGCTTGTTCAAGGGACTTTCAATGTTGAAAAATTTGTTGAGAAGCCAAATAAGGTGCTTGCTGAAGAATATTTAAGAGATGGGAACTTCCTCTGGAATTCGGGAATGTTTGCCTTTTCCATTGAGACATTTGAGAAAGAATGTCACTACCATTGTCCAGAGATTATGGTTGGCGACTTTGATTCTATGCCGTCACTTTCTATTGACTATGCGCTTATGGAAAAAACCAAGAACATTGTCGTTTCTCCATTAGGCATTTCATGGTCCGATGTCGGCTCCTGGCATAGCGTTCATCAAATCTTAGAGAAAGACCATAATAGTAATGTAAAAATTGGTTCGGTGATTGAGAAAGAGACCTCTAACTGTTTGATGATAAGCTCGGATAAAAAAATTGCATGTATTGGTCTTGAAGATCTAGTAATTATCGAAACCAAAGATGTCATTTTAGTAGCCAAAAAAAGCGAATCTCAAAAAATTAAAGATTTTCTCCAAGAACTTCCAAAGAACCACTCTTTTGCTACTTAAAAAGTGGTGTCTGGGATTCCTATTTTAATAAAGTTTCCATTAGCTGTTGGTGTTTTTGCGCAGTGAATTCCCACGAAAAAGATTGTGCGTTTAGTATTCCCTTTTCAATATTATCCTTTTGAAGATGCGTGTTTTGAGAAATTGTTTTCATCGCACCCAAAATAGATATGGGATCATCGGGATCAATATAAATGGCTGCATCCTTTGCTACTTCTGGAATGCTTGCAGCTTTTGATGCAATAACAGCAGTGCCTGCGCTCATGGCCTCTAAAACAGGCAGGCCAAAGCCTTCATATAATGATGGGAATACAAAGGCTGTAGCTAGCTTGTAAAGTGAAGGTAGGTCGTTCTCAGGGACAAATCCTAAAAGGCGAACTCTCTTATTCAAACCTTCTCTTTCTATTAGCTCAGTTAAGGGCTGCGATCGAATGAAACCCGATTTTTTGCCAACAATAAGTAAGGAGTGACCAGTTTCTCCAGATAGAACGAGCTGTTTAAAAGCTTTTAAGAGATTCACAAGATTTTTATTTTCCTTGAGATTCCCTACAAAAAGAAAATATTTTGAGGGTAATTGGTATCTTTTTTTTACGTTTTCTAGCTTTTCAGAATTTGTGTCAGAAAAAAAATCAAAATCAACTCCCAACGGAATCACATCTATTAAATCTCTTTGATGGGGAAAAAATCGGGTGATTTCATAGCGGGTGAATTTTGAATCGGTGACGATTTTATCAGCCTTCTTCATAAGGTTTTTAAAAATGATGCTGGTGTAGGTCTTTTGCGCTTTTGATAGATTGAAATAATGAGCTAAGTGAAAGATGTCGTGAATGGTTACAAGAAGCTTGTCTGCCTTAATGGGAAGAAGAGGAATATTAATATGAGGAGACCAAAAAAGGTCGCATTTTGGGATCTTGAATGGGAGAGAGATCTGCTCTTTAAGAGAGTAGATTTTAGCTTTGCTAAAGATGAGGTGGAAATTTCCCAGCCAAGGCAGTTTCTCTCTATCTTTTGGATGAATAATGAGAGAAATATTGTGAGGCGCTTTTTGTAAGTGAAAAAGAATATTTCTAAGGTAAGTACCGATGCCTGAATAAAAAAGCATTCTGGCATCAATACAGATCTTCTTTTTCGTCATAAAAGGAATTTACCTTTTCATATGAGGGCCGAGAACTCTTGAAAGCTGCATCATATCAATGGACTCATTCGACCCAAAAACTTTAGCAAGTTTTTTGTCAGGGACAATTAAGCGTTTGTTTTTAGGATCTTGAAGGTCATGTTCCTTGATGTAAGCCCAAATCTTTTTGATCACATCACCGCGGCTGAGCTCTTTTTCACCAAGAACAGCCGAGAGCTCTTTTGAAAGAGTTAATTTTCCTCTTCCAGATGCGGTTTTTTTACCTTTAGCTTTCTTCTGATAAGCTGTTTTAGGATGATCCTTATATTTTTCTGGGAGATCATCCAGATTATTTACGATGACATCACAATTGGGGAAGGTACTGCAAGAGTAAAAGGTTTTCCCAAAACGTGATTTTCTAGGGACAACCATGCCCTCACAGCCTTTAGCAGGACATTTTGGCATGTCACCATAGTCGATGACCTCTTCACCCTTCTTAGGGATATTTACAATGCCATTACAGTCGGGGTACTTGGTGCAACCTAAAAAGGCTCCATAACGACCGTGCCTAAGCAGCATCTCAGATTTACATTGTGGGCATTTTTGCTCCCAATCAAAGTCATCAGCATAATCTTCTTTTTTAAAGTCGAGAGCTTCAATAGGAGTGGTATAGCTACAATCCGGATAGTTGCTACAGCCATAGAAATATTTGTCCCTTGACCAGATCTTCTGAAGTTTCTTGCCACATTTGGGACAATCGATGTCGGTCATCAACTTAGGAACTTGTGCTTCTTTCTGTGCTTTTTCGACAAGAGGGATAAAGTCTTCCCAGAAGCTTTTAATTAGGGATTTCCACTTAACTTTATCTTGGGCGATCTGCTCTAGAGCATCTTCCATTCTGGCTGTAAAGCCAACATCCATAATCGATTTGAAGTTTTCCTCTAACATCTGTGCGATGATTTTACCAAGCTCCGTCGGCTTCAATGCACCTGATTCTTTGGTCGTGTACTCGCGCCCTTGGATTTTATTCATAATAGAGGCGTAAGTACTCGGTCTTCCAATCTCACATTTTTCAAGTTCACGAACGAGAGATGCTTCGGTAAATCTCGGAGGAGGTTTGGTAAATGATTGAGCACTAGTTGCGTGTTTAAGTAGAAGTGCAAGGCCTTCTTCTAAAGGAGGGAGGAGTTTTCCGCTTTCATCTTCCTCTTCTTTTTCCTCGCCAACATCTTTCTTCTCTTCGTATGCGGCAAGAAAACCTTTAAATTTCATTGTAGAGCCGTTAGCTCTAAGAACCATTTTTTGATCGGTTTCAATGTCACAAGAGACAGTATCGTAAATCGCTGGGTTCATCTGTGAGGCGATAAAACGTTTCCAAATGAGGGAGTAGAGTTTAAATTGGTCTACATCTAAATATTTTTTAACAACTTCAGGAGGATGATCGAGATTAGTTGGACGAATGGCTTCGTGGGCCTCTTGAGCGCTTTTTTTGCTTTTGTAGTTTACAGGTTTTTCAGGAAGGAACTCTTTCCCAAAATTCTTCTTGATGAAGGAGCGAGATGCACTGATGGCTTCTTTGGCCACCACCACAGAGTCTGTTCTCATATAGGTTATGAGACCTTCTGTTCCCTCTTTTCCAAGGTCAATACCTTCATAGAGCCCTTGAGCGATGCCCATTGTTCTATTTGATTGAAAGCCAAAGTGCCTAGATGCTTCTTGCTGAAGTGTAGAGGTAATGAAGGGAGGAACAGGATTTCTCTTCTTCTCTTTCTTGTTTACAGCTTTTACCTCGTATGAGGCTTTTTTAAGCTTTTCGAGTAATTTAGTGGCTGTTTTTTCATCAGGAATGAGGAAAGTGTTTTTCTTGCCCGTATCTTCTTTTTCTACCCTTTTTCCATTAACTGAATAGAGAGCAGCTTCGAATGGTTTTTCACTGGCCTTGCGTTTTAAAAGGGACTTCAGATTCCAGTATTCTGTAGGAACGAAAGCATCAATCTCTTTTTCGCGATCAACAACAAGTTTGAGAGCAACCGATTGAACTCTTCCAGCAGAGATTCCTTTCTTACCCTTACGAACTTTCCGGGTCAAGATAGGAGAAATTTTATAACCCACGATTCGATCAAGGAGCCTTCTTGCTTGCTGAGCATCAACAAGAGATTGGTTGATCTTGCGCGGTTTTTCAAGAGCGCCCAGGACTTCATTCTTTGTAATGGAGTAGAACGTAATACGTTCAATCTTAGTCTTTTTGGGAAGAATGTTTGCAATATGCCACGCAATTGCCTCTCCTTCTCGGTCGGGATCGGGAGCGAGGTAGACAATATCTACCTTTTTGGCTTCATCGTTGAGTTTTTTGATCACATCCTTTTTTTCAGGAAGCGTAACGTAGTGAGGTTCAAAGTCATTGTCAGTATCAATACCAAAATCTTTTTCAGGTAAGTCGCGAATATGACCTACAGATGACGCAAGCGTATAGTTTGAACTCAAAAATTTCTTGAGAGTTTTCATCTTCGCAGGTGACTCGACGATGACGAGGGCTTTTTTCTTGGTCATTGGTAAATTCCTTTAAACGCGCTTTTTCCCTAACAGGGCAGATAATCTTAACTTAAGCTACTAGTAGCTGTAAATACTTATAAATCAAACGAAAATTATGAATTTAGGGCAAGGAACTATATCAAAATAGGGTAATTTTTTTTTTGTTTCCTCAGAAAACCTGCCAAATTTTTTTTAAGAAAGGTCGGGCTGGGGGGCTTTTTTTTCGGACCAGGTTTTTCTATTAAGTAATAGGGAAGATAAAAACCAATAGAAAGCCATAACAGGGATATACAGTAGAGCTCCATCTGAAAATGCAATAATTAGGTAGGTAACTAGACCAGAGAAAATAGCTCTGTTAGCCGCAAACTTTGCACAAGTTATCATGTAAATACAGAGGGAAGAAGTCATTGTAAGGGCAAAGGCAAGAAGCCCGATGAGCCCAAATTGGCTGAGAATGCTTAAATAGACTATTTCTAATATGTCAAAAAAAGGTTTTGATGAGAAAAGGTGAATATTATTATTAATTTCTCTCAATTGATTTATCCTACCTCCTAGGGATGAATCAAGAAAAAATTCTGATTTGATACCGAAAAGCGTCTTTAATAAAATAAGAGAAATTCCAATTAGTGTAAGAGAGAGCAGGAGTTTAAATTTTATTTTTTTTTTAACAAAAAAAGCATACAAGAGCTCGCTAATGATGAGCCCAATCCATACCGTCCTTGAGAAGGTGAGTACAAGTGAAAATTTTATAATCCCGCGTTTCAGGAAAGAGCTCTCTAATAGATTGTAGAGCGGCAGCAACATCAATAAGGAGATCCCGTACAGGTTTCCATTATTATATGTTGAACTCAATTTGCTAATAAAATATCTATTATTGCACTTATTTCCCATTTCTCCGAGGTCATGGTAGTTTGTGGTTAAGAAGGGAATTTCAATAGATGATCCGGTTACAACATTGATAAAGAAAAGCAAAATTCCATATGTTGCTATAAAGATCATTCCAAATTTAAAAATTTTCACAAAAAACTCCCACTGGATCTCCTCTATAGCTTCTGAAAGCAAGATGAAGAATAGAAAAGGCAGGAAGAAAAAACTTACAAGTAATGAAATAAAAAAACCGGTGGCCTCCACTCCATTAAGAGAAGAAATAAGAACACAAATAATCTGAAAAGGTGTGCAGAATAAGAAGGCTATTATTTTTTTTGGGTAAACGGTAAAGCTTTTTTTGAAAAGAAGCACTAATCCTAAGAAGCCCAATGATAGATACCCCCAGGTGAGAGGAACGCCTCCTATTTTCACTCCTCCTTTGGGGAATAGGAGGAGGAATAAGCAGCATATGAAAAGAAGTATAGATGAAATTTTAATGGGTTTTTCAAGTTTAGGGAATCTAAGAAATAGCATTTAGCCCTGTGAGGTTTATTTTAAAAAATAGTCATCTCTCTTTTTGATTCAAATGAGATGGATTTTTTTACTATCTAATGGGTATTAGATCAAACGATAATTAAGAATTTAGGGCAAGGAACTGTACAGCTCTGAATGGATTTTTTTTTGCATTTCTTAGGAATGTCAATTTACGGTATCTTTTTAGGATGATTTCAGATGAAGAACTACTTTTATTAGGAAAGAGAGGTTTTATTCCAGGGCCTAATGAAGATGAAAATTCTTTTTTAGAACGAGTGGAGTTTTCTCAAAAACCTCTCAATAATTGTTTTACTGCTTCAGGTGAGAGGCCTCCTTTTCCCCTTGATAACAAGGTTGATCCGCAAGATTGGTCTTGGGCAAGTGAGCAGCTTAAGCACTTCTATGATGTGAATCCTTTGTGGGCGCATGCTTTCTATCATAAGAAGAAGCTTTTGCCGTGGCAGGCTGGCATGACCTGGATTATTGAATTAGCAGAGGGGAAGAAAAAATTTACACTTATCCAGCTTCGAAAAAAAAGCCTTTTTTGTAGTAAAGATGAGCTTTTAGCTCACGAGGGTGCTCATGCTGCTAGAAGCGCTTATAATGAGCCTAAATTTGAAGAATTCTTTGCCTATTTTTTATCTTCAAAGTCATTTAGAAAGGTATTTGGACCAATTGTTCAAAAACCCTATGAAGCGGTTGTTTTTGTTCTCCTTGTTCTTGTGGGTTTCTGGGGTGAGCTTCTTTTTTCTTCCTCTTTAGTTTTTACTTTTCTGAAATTGGGCGCTCTTATTTGGGTCTCCTTGGGACTTTTTCGCTTGGCAAGGTATCGGTTTGCCTTCAATCGAACTTATAAAAAAGTTTCTAAGAGCATTTCTGATCCAAAGAAAGTTTTAGCGGTGCTTTTTCGCTTAACAGATGATGAAATTTTCTATTTTAATTCTTTAAATACTAATGAGATAAGAGAGTATGCGTCTAGGCTAAAGAAAGTTAGTTTAAGGTGGCGTATGATCTTTCTTACTTATTTTTAGAGTAGAGAGAACATTTCTAAAAAAAAGCTATTTGTATATAGTTATCTTTCATTTCGAATAATTGAGGAATACATGACGAAGCTAATAACTGTTGAAAATGATGAGAAGGACAAAGGATCTTACTTTTGTGACCAGCTTGAGTCGGGAAATATCTTATTTTTCCCAAAAGTACCCTTTTCTTTTCCTCAAGAAGATATCGATTTTCTTTTAGAGCAAAAACAAACGGGAAATACAAGCCGAAAAAATATTGCCTACAAGCCTCATATCGATAAAGTAACAAATGTAGTATCTACTTCTTCGTCTAAGAGTGATCAAGATAGACTCTTGGAGATCATGAGAAATTATACTCATAATGTTAACTCTTACATCTCTCAGCTTCTTTCGCCCTATGCTTCATCTTGCAGGCTTGATTATTCGAGCTTTCGTCCTTTCCAAGAGAAAGGCAGAAATTTAAGAATGAGCGCGAGAAACGACCTCTTACATATCGATGCTTTCCCATCTAGGCCCATGCATGGAACTCGCATTTTACGTTTTTTCACTAACATCAATCCTGATGCGCCAAGGAAGTGGATTACGTCTGACTCATTTGATGTACTAGCTGAAAAATTTGCCGGCAAAGAAATTTCATTTCCTAAAAGGTATAGAAGCTCTATGAGCGCAAACTTTTTAAGAACAATGAAACGCTTCTCAAAATGGGCAGGGCTTCCTGTTGTACTACGCTCTCCCTATGACGAATTTATGCTAAACTTTCATCACTTTCTAAAAGCAAATGAAGATTTTCAGAACAATTGTGAAAAATCTTATTGGGAATTTCCACCTGGGTCATGCTGGGCTGTTTTTACAGACTTGGTGACTCATGCAGCCATGGAAGGTAAGTACGCTTTAGAACAGACTTTGTTGATTCCAAAATCGGCACAATTAAATCCCGAAAAATCACCTCTAAGTGTTCTTGAAAGGCTTTCAGGTGAGATTATGGTGGATCCTGTTTTTGCTGGTCCTAAATTAACTAGATAGAATTTTCGGTCCAATTTTGATATTTTTGAAGGATCAGGTTTTCGAACTCTTCTTTGAAGCGTTCAACTGAAAATTTCATCGCATGCTTTCGGATAGCTTTCGGATCAAATGTCATTTTCTCAAAGCGATTTACCGCATCTATGAGTGAGGTTACATCTTGTTTCTGAAAAAAAACGCCGCACTCCTTACCTACAGTTTCTAATGATCCACCTTTGCCAAAAGCGATAACAGGGGTTCCTGCAGATTGAGCTTCAACTGGCAAAATTCCAAAATCTTCTAATGCGGCAAACACAAATCCTTTAGCTTTTTGCATATAATCTTTCATTGTTTGATCAGAGACATGTCCCAAAATTTCAATGTTTTTTGTTGCAAAGCTTTTGACCTTTTTCATCTCTGGCCCATCACCAATCACTACAAGCTTTTTATCAGGCATTTGTGAAAATGCCTGAACGATAAGATCGATCCGCTTATAGGGAACCATTCTAGATGCAGTGAGGTAGTAGTCTTGCTTGTTCTCCTCTAGGGAGTAATAATTGGTGTTGACTGGAGGGTAGATGACATCCGCTTGTCTACCATATATCTTATTGATTCGAACAGCTACGTATTTTGATATGGCTACAAAGGCATCAACGCGGCTACTAGAGGATTTATCCCACATACGAAAATAGTGCAAAATGAGCTTAGCTATGAGTCCTTTTGCTCCCTTTTTGAGATGAGTCTGGTCTAAATATTGATGGTATAAATCCCAGGCATATCTAACGGGTGTAAAACAGTAGCAAATATGCATTTGATCTGCATGAGTTAGAGCTCCCTTAGCTGCACAATGAGAAGAGGAAATGATGAGGTCATATTCGCTGAAATCAAATTGTTCGATTGCGTAAGGGAAGAGAGGTAAAAAATTCTGATATTTTTTTAGTGCAAAAGGTAATTTTTGAAGGGAAGAAGGGATGATTTTTTTATTATCAAAATAGGTCCCATCTAGCTTTTTTGCATTGTGAAAAAGAGTAAAGATGTCTCCTGGAAATAGTTCATGAATTCCTTGAAGCGCTTTTTCTCCGCCGCCAATAGATACTAGCCAATCATGAACAAGAGCTGTGTGCATGATTGGCCCTTTCTACCTGTTTAAGGTCTTCATCAATCATTAGGTTAACAAGCTCCTCTATCTTTGTCTTAGGGCTCCATTTTAGCTTTTCCTTGGCTTTACTGGGATCACCAATCAGGATATCCACTTCACTTGGGCGGAAAAACTTAGACGAAACTTCAACTAGAACCTTGCCTGTAGCGCTATCGATCCCTTTTTCGCTTGTTCCTTCTCCTTCCCACGCTATTTGTATGCCCAGTCTAGCAAAAGCAAGCTCTGTAAAATGTCGAACAGTTGTAGTAATGCCTGTGGCAAGAACAAAGTCTTCGGGCGTATTTTGCTGAAGCATGAGCCACATTCCTTCTACAAAATCTCTAGCATATCCCCAGTCTCTCTTCGAGCTGAGATTTCCTAAAATAAGCTTTTCTTGGAGTCCCAATTTGATTTTTGTAGCGGCAATTGTGATCTTTCGTGAGACAAAATTTTCTCCCCTTCTTGGGCTCTCGTGGTTAAACAAAATTCCATTGCAGGCAAAGAGGTTATAAGCTTCACGGTAGTTTACAATGGCCCAATAGGCATAGAGTTTTGCAACACCATAAGGTGACCTAGGATAGAAGGGGGTTTTCTCGCTCTGAGGAATTTCTTGAACTTTCCCGTATAGCTCAGAGGTCGATGCTTGATAGAGCTTAGTATCTGAAGAGAATTTGCGGATAATTTCTAAGAGTCTCATGACTCCCAGGCCATCTACATCGGCGGTATATTCAGGCATATCAAAGGAAACTTTAACGTCGCTCATTGCACCTAAGTTATAAATTTCTTCTGGCTTTGCTTCCTCGATGATTCGGCTGAGACTAGATGTGTCTGTTAAGTCACCTTCATGCAATGAGAGGTGACTATTGTCTAAAAGATGAGAAATTCGGGTGAGGTTACTTGAAGAGGATCTTCGGACTATCCCATGGACTTCATAACCCTTTTCTAATAATAAATCGGCAAGGTAGGAACCATCTTGACCCGTAATGCCAGTAATAAGCGCTTTCTTCATCTATTCATCCTATTTATTTGCCTAAATTCTATCGAATGAGGTGAAAAAAACAAAGGTGTAAGGTGAAATTTTTTAGCATTCAAAAGACTAGTAGTATTTACGTCTTTTGTGTTTTGGGGCAATCTTCAATTTATCTCGGTATTTAGCGACACATCTTCTTGAGATATCATACCCTTTCTCTTTAAGTTTAGAGCGAATCTCTTCATCCGAGAAAGGATCTTTTTTTTGTTCATTATCTATGAGCGCTTTCAAGGTAAGTAAGATGGCTTTCTTACTGACTCCCTTGTTTTTGAACTCAGAGGAGAAAAAATGCCGAAGTAGAAACTGGCCTTTTGCACATTTTAAGTGTTTTTGATTGAGAGCTCTAAGAAGTGTTGATTCATGAATATTTAACTCAACAGCAGATTTTTTTATAGAGAGAGGTGCAAGTGGCGCAAGATTCTTCAAATAAGCTCGTTGGTTCTTTGCGATGTATTTTCCAATGGATTCGAGAAGTTTCTTTCTTCTGCTTAGATTTCTCTTTAGCCAAAATCCCTTAGTTTTCCATTCCCTTATAGAGCTTTTTTCTTCGACTGGAAGGGAAGTCTTTAGTAGTTCTACGTACTCTTGTTTGAGCTCTAATTGATCAAAAGGACTCAAGACAAGGACGTTTCCTTGTTCAGTTATTTCTACATCAGGTTCCACGGTAGGATTAGGCTCCGTCCCATAAATCCTTGCAGGATGCATGTAAAGCGGTTTTACATTTTGATCGATATCTTTTTGGATTTTGGAAGCTGAGATATGAAGTTTTTTCTCTAAAGTTGAGAAGTGATGATGAATGAAATCTTGGTAATGAAATTGAATCACTCTGTAGCTTATTGTCTTTTCTTTTCCTTTTGCTCTCAGTTGAAGAAGCAAACATTCTTGTAAGGATCTAGCGGCGATTCCTGGCGGATCAAACTCCTGGACCTTTTCTAGGATTTTTTTAAAATCATCCGTCTCTTTATAAGAGGAATTATCGAGATAGCCTTTTTCATCTAGATTGCCAATGATTGTAAGAGCCGTCTCTCTCTCTATTTTTAATAGAAAAGTCTCAAAGACTTGGGATTTTAGATGTTGATAGAGGGAAATATTTTCAGGGAAATCTAGAGGGAGATCGGATCCTGTCGAGCACCTTGTAGTGAACTCAAGGAGGGGGTTCTCTTCGGCCTCTTGGGTGAGGAAGTCTTCTAGCTCAAAGCGGTTCATTTGAAGCATTTTGAGGCCATTTTGCATGACGGGTGTCATCATCAATTTAGCAAGTGGAAGCTGAGATGTTGAGATTCCTAAATCTAAACGCATGATGAATTTCCCCCTTATAAATTCCTTTTACCTAGAAGAGGTTTTTTTACCTAGAAGAGGATTTATGAAATTTTATAAGGAATTGAAGGTAAAAGGCGTTTGAAGTAGGATGACTTGTTCTAAATTAGGTAAGGGTAATTAAAATGGCTAGAAGAGCTGCAGTTTTTTGTCACAATGGATTGGGTGATGCAATCATTTCCCTCGTTCTTTCACATAACTTGCATCAAAACGGCTGGAAGGTAGATTCCTATCATAATGGAATGGACCAAATGCAATCCTGGTTCCCACATCTTCCTTTAATTCCTTATCCTCAAATAGATAAAATCCCTCAAATCTTAAAGGATTACGACCTTCTTATCATTTTTCAAAATGATACTTTTGATTTTGTTTTAGAATTGATCCGCCAGGGAAAATTGAGCGTTCCGGAAAAGGTCAAGGTAATCTATCCCTATCCAACGAAAGGCATTATATCAAAGCCTTATTATAGAGATTCACTTTTTGATGTGACAAAGCCGATTGTGAGGAATTTACACAATTTCTGCTCAAAGCTTTTGCATCTACCTAAAACAACATTAAAAAATGGAATTATTGCTCCGCAAAATCTCATTTATCGAAAAGATAGGAAGAGAGTTGTTCTGCATGTAGCAAGTTCACGAAAAGGCAAAAATTGGCCCATTCAAAAGTTTGTTGAGTTAGCAAAACGGATAAAGAAAAAGGGCTATAAGCCTGTCATCATAGCCGGATCAGAAAAAGACAGAGAAGCTTATCTTTGGCTAGAGAAGGAGGGCTGGGATTTGCCTCTCTTTGAATCAATCACAGATGTTGCCTCCTATCTGTATGAGTCAGGATACTTAGTCGGCAATGATTCAGGTCTTGGGCACCTAGCAAATAGCATGGGAGTACCAACGGTGACCATCAGCAGGAGAAAGAGAGTAGCGCAGTTTTGGAGGCCTATCTGGTCTGCCGGCAGGTTAGCCGTTCCAAGTTCTCTTGTTCCCAATATATCAGGATTTAGGCTTAGAGACCGTAAGTGGCAAAAGTTTATCTCTGTAAATAAGGTCCTTAGCCGGTTCCAGTCTCTGGTAAAAGAGACAAAAGATTAGCAAGATTCTAATTTAGCATATTTAGCGACAAGCGACCGTGTCATCGACATCTCTTCAAAATTGATATCGTAAGTAAGGCCATAAGATGTTTGGTAGGTTTTTTGAATCGTACCAATCCCAAAATCTTTATGTTTTACTTTACTTCCTGGGCTGAAAAGGCCGTCTTGGTGGGAAATGCTTTCTTGATAGATTTCTGTTGGAGAGTGGTTTTCGAGATACTCTGAGGGAATCTCCTTTAAAAAGCGGGAGGTCGTCATCATCTTCGGAGAGCCCCAAAGATAGCGATAGTATGATCCAGATAGGAAGAGATTTCTCTTTGCTCTTGTCATTCCAACGTAGCAGAGCCTTCTCTCTTCTTCTAATTGTTCGGGAGAGTCTTTTGAATTAATATGCGGAAGAAGATCCTCTTCCATCCCAACGAGAAAGACCAATTCAAATTCTAGTCCTTTCCCATTATGAAGTGTCATTAGTTTGATCGAAGACTCGGCGTCATTTTCACTGGTGGCTTTTAAGGATAGCTCTTCTAGAAAGGCTAAAAGAGAAGGGTTATCAGTCTCTTCTTCCCATTCTGCTGCTTTTGAGATGAGCGCTTCGAGGTTTTCATTGCGATCTTCAAACGTATCAGGATCTTCCTTGAGATGTTCTTCATATCTAGATAGCGAGATGCAATCTTTAATGACATCTGAGATGCGATGTTCTTTTTGGATGCTTCCTCTGAGACTGTGGATGAGAGAAGTATACTCTCTTATGCCGTCAATCTGTCTAGAGGATAGTCTGATTTCAGTGGACTTAGGATTTTCCACAAGACTTGTCAGAAAAGAAAATATCGGCTCTCCCCTTCTAGAGGCTTCTGTTGATAGCTTTTTAATCGTAGTAAGTCCTAGCCCTCGTTTGGGTAGGTTGATGGTCCTTGCAAATGAGATGAGATCAGCGCTGGAAAATACAATTCGAAGAAAGGCTAAAATATCTTTGATCTCACGCCTTTGATAGAAGGAAAATCCTCCAATAATTTGATAGGCAAGGCGTTTTGAAAGGAGGGCATCTTCAAAAATGCGAGATTGAGCATTGGTTCGATAGAAAATAACAATTTCATCGGGAGATAAGCCGTCTAGAAGGTGCTCTCTAATCTTTTCCATGACAAAATCAGCTTCCCCTCTCTCATTTTGAGCGATATAGATACCAATTTTATCTCCATCTCCCAGGGCACTCCAAAGGTGTTTGTCATACCTGCTCTCATTATTTTCTATAAGAGCATTAGAGGCATTAAGAATGGTGTTTGTGCTTCGATAATTTTGCTCTAGACGGATAACTTTGGCGCCGGGGAAATCTTCGCTAAAATTTAAGATGTTTTGGTATCTCGCTCCTCGCCAGGAGTAGATGGACTGATCGGGATCACCCACAGCAAAGATGTTTTGGCGCTTTTCAACCAAAGCTTTTGCAAGAGTGTATTGTGCAAGGTTGGTGTCTTGGTATTCATCGATAAGAACAAAGTGCCAACGATTCTCATATTCCTTTTTTACTTCGGGATGCTCCTGAAAGAGCTTTACGGTAAGAAAGAGTAAGTCATCAAAATCAAGAGCATTACACTCTTTTAGCTTTGCCTGATAGAAGGGGTAGATTTCTAAAAAGAGAGCGCCTTCTTTCATGGGATATTCGGAAATATCAATTTCATCAGGTGATAGAAGGTCATTCTTGGCAGAAGAGATATAAGATTTCAGTTTTCTAGCAAGTCCCTTCTCTTCTTTTCTATTTAAAGACTGAAGGCATGACTTCAACAGCTTCTCGCTGTCTTCTGCATCATAGATGGTAAAGTCGGAATTGTATCCTAGAGCAGATATCGATTCTCTTAGAATGCGCGCGCCTAGACTGTGAAATGTGCAAGTTAATACATTTGAGCCCTTTAATGCTTGGACGCGTTTTCGCATTTCACTTGCAGCTTTGTTGGTGAAGGTAACCGCTAAGATATCGGAAGGCATAATGCCGATATCGATGAGGTGAGCTATGCGGTGGGTAACAACGCGAGTTTTTCCTGAGCCCGCTCCGGCTAATACTAATAGCGGACCTTCGATATGCTTAGCCGCATTCGTTTGCTCTTCGTTTAAGTCCATGGATTCCTTCATTATGACAGTCATAGCAAAGGATTCTAAGGCATAAGAAAGTTTAGGACAATATGTACCAAAAATTTAGAAGATGGGCTTTCTCAGTTCAGATTCCCTTAGACCTAAGTTTCCATATCGATGGTAGTCGATGCTTAGACTGACCTCTCTAAGATAGTGCAAAAGCTCAAATCTTCCATTTGCAAGAGGTTTTTCAGCTACAATATGCGTGCCTGAATTTGCGGCAGCCATCGTTAACTTCTCAGTAGGAGGAGAAATAATGCGGACTCTTTTGATATGTCCTTTTCCTACGCGATCAAGAAATTCACTCTCTGTCTCATTTACAGTGCGCAAGAGAGGAACCAATTCGGGCCAATGAATCTCTCTCTCTTTGGCCTCCATAAAGCTTACTTCTATGGGAGTTGAACAAGTCACAGCAGCAGCAATGATTCGAAGGACATCTAAGGGATCATCATTAGAATCGATGCGCAGAGTAATGCCTTTTCTAGGAACGTAGTAGAAAAAATTGTCTTGGCCAACTAGCTTTGATGGATCCTGCATCTCTTTCATCTCATTCCACCAATAGGAGTAGTTAGAGATGCTGGCATACCAAAGCCCTAGTTTTTCTTCTTCCAGTGGGAGCTTTTCGATAAAGTGAGAAAGGCTGTTTATAGGTTCGGAAAGAGGATGTTTTTCCTGAGGTAAAGATTCTTGGTGGACGCTTAGAAGCTCTCTTAGATAGTTGGGGCCGCCTGCTTTTGAACCGCCGCCAAAGCTACTGTTTTTACAGCCTCCAAAAGGCTGTCTTCTAACAATTGCACCTGTCGTTGTTCGATTGATATAACAGTTGCCGGCCTCAATATTTTGAATCCATTTCAAATGCTCTCTATCATCTAAAGATTGAAGGCCAGAGGTCAGGCCATATTCCGTTGAATTTGCAATATCGATTGCTTGGTCTAGATTTTCTGCACGAATAATGCCTAGAACAGGCCCGAAGAGCTCCGATTTTTGAACAAAATTTCCTGGCTTTACATTTACTCTAATTCCCGGAGTCCAAAGATAAGGGTTTTCGGGATCGGGTTTGGGCGTTAATAACCACCTTTCACCTTCATCTAGCTCTGTTAGGCCTTTTTTAAGAGTGTCATTTGGTGGGTTAATAATGGGGCCTATCTTTGTAGAGAGATCGTGAGCTACTCCCACCTTCATTGAAGAGGCCGCATCGCGAAGTTGATTCAGGAAATGGGGATCGTCATAGACCTCCTTTTCCAAAATAGCTAGAGATGTTGCGCTACACTTTTGTCCTGTGTGCCCAAAGGCGGATTGAATAAGGGACTTAATAGCAAGGTCACGGTCGGAAAGAGCGCTGATGATCATAGCGTTTTTCCCTCCGGTTTCAGCCGCAAGATCAATTCCAGGTTTCATTTTCATGAAAAGCTTAGCTGTGCTAGTTGCGCCCGTTAAAATGACAGTATTAATTCTTTCATCTTTAATCAGCAGGCTCCCCTCGGGATCATCGTTGCAGTTGATGAACTGAAGCACATTCTTAGGAATGCCAGCATCCCACAAAGCATTTACAGCATGCCATCCTACCAATACTGCTTCAGGAGCAGGTTTGAAAATCACACAATTTCCAGCAATAAGAGCTGCAGCTATTCCGCCGAGAGGAATGGCAAAAGGGAAATTCCAAGGAGGGGTAACAAGCGTAGTTCCTTTTGCTTCCCATTTCAGATCTTCATGTTTATAGAGGTTAGTGATTTCGTGTCTGTAATATTCCAGAAAATCAATGCCTTCTGAAATTTCTGGATCAGACTCTGTAAGGATTTTTCCACCATCAACCATCATAATGCCCAAAAATTCTCGACGCCTTTCTCTAAGAATTTGCGCAGCTTTTGCAAATAGGTCCGACTTTTCCTCTATAGATCTACTCTTCCAGCCATTTTCTGCTTCTTTTGCAATCTTGATGGTATTTTCTACATCTTCAGGTGTAGCAAGTGCATATCGATAGGCTGGATCTTTGGGATTGGAGGGATTTATGCCTACTCCATCAAAGTTGGATCCAATTTCTTGTCCATTTATGACTAAAGGGATGTTCTCAGAGGGATGATTGCTATATTCTTGGATGATTCCTTCTGCCCATTTGCGATTTTGTGGGAGGGAGAAATCGGTGTTCGATTCATTTTCAAAGGGAAGATTGCTATCCTGTTTTTCAGGAAGGATGTTTCTATCCTGATGCTTTCTAGGTTGGTCAGCTACCTCTTCAATGTTATCGCAGGAGCGTTTAAAGAGAGCTACTTGATCATCCCAACTAGATGTTCCTGGCTTTAACCCAAAAATGTGCCTTAGAAAGTTTTCAGGACCTGTATTTTCATCGAGCCTCCGAATGAGATAGGCAATAGCGTGTTGGAAGTCTTTTTTTGTAGCAACTGGGCAATAGAGAAGGATATCACCTGTTAACTTTTGAACGACTCTTCTGATGTGATCTGCCATGCCTTCTAGCATTTCGAAAATTGCGTAGGAATCCACTTCATATTCCGCACGAAGAAGAATAGCAAAAGCAATATCAAAGACGTTATGACTAGCAATTCCAAGATGGACGGCTCTCGCATTTTCTGGAATCATTCCAAAGGTGAGCATGCGTTTATAGTTTGAGTCGACATCTTGTTTTGTTCGGTAAGGTGCCTGCGGCCAAGTCTCTAGAGAGGCTTCTACCTGTTCATTTGCAAGGTTTGCTCCCTTTACAATACGGATTTTAATGGGAGCCCCGCCGTTTTTTTGACGCTCTTTTGCCCACTCAGTTAGGTCTTTTTGTATCTCGAGTGAATCGGGAATATATGCTTGTAAAACGATTCCAGCTGGGTAGTGTAAAAATTCAGGCTCACTAAGAACCCTTTTGAACACTTCAACGGTGAGGTGTAGATCACGATACTCTTCCATATCGAGATTGACGAATTTTGGCTCTTTTTTGCCATCAGGGTAGATGTAGGGGTTCTTGATTGCCGCTTGGTAAAGCCTTCTGAGTCTTCTTGCAATGCCTTCAAGTGAGTATTCATTTGCTAGAAGATTAATTTGGCTGAAGATGGTAGAGATTTTGATTGAAACATAGTTGACATGGGGATTGTCTAAGCTAGCAAGGTAGATGCGAGTCCTGCTTTCAGCTTCTGTTTCGCTGAGGATGGCCTCACCTAAGTGGTTTAGATTGAGACGAACTCCCTCTTTCTCTCGTTTTTGAATGTGAGCGTTTAGAGCTTTTTCTTCTCCAGGCAAAATCACGCTAGAAGTCTTCTTGCGCAAGGTAAACATGGCCATAGGAACCAAGATGGGATAAAAAACTTTGCCGCAGAATTTAAAACTGGAAAGCTGAAATCTCTTAAAATAGGAGAGGTAGCGGGGTATGCCTAAACTTTCAAGAAGATAGACCATTTGATTTGCTACTCGTTTTTTTGAACGAGTTCTAAAGCATTCGTCCGTCATTTTTGTTGTAAAAGCTTTGCCAATAGGATCATCCATGAGTCTTGAGAGCTCTTCCTGCTCTCTCTTCTCAGAGGCTGTCATTGTTATATTTGACTCTCTTAAGATCAATTCTGCCAATTCAACGGTATAATTTTTCCGCTCGTCTAATGAGAGTGGATTGCCCCGGACGTGACTAATGATTCCTAATGCTTTTTCGATATTTTCAGATAAGTTCTTTTCCATGCGCTCCGCCTATATATGTATCTATACTGAAAAGCGTCTGTTTTTAACAGCAGAAAATGGTAAATTTTTTTTGAGTTAGCAAAAGCTTGGTTTGTTTGCTAATAACTGAGCCGAAAAGATTGACTTAATTCGAGATTTTTCCTACGATTTGCCCTTAGAAAAAGTCGTATTTTCAATCTTCTGTAAAATATACTCAGAAGATGAACAATTGTTATATCTATTAAGAAGTTAACGAAGGATCAAAGTCATGTCAAAAATGCTTCAATTTAATCAGCAAGCTCTCAAATCCATTTTGAAAGGCGTAAAAACTCTATCTAAAACAGTCATTGTTACGCTTGGGCCAAAAGGCAGAAATGTTGTCATTGGAAAAGAGTTTGGAGCTCCAAATTCAACTAAAGATGGAGTGACAGTTGCAAAAGAGATCCACCTAAAAGATAAATTTGAAAATATGGGAGCTCAACTTGTGAAGGAAGCGGCTTCTAAAACTTCAGATATCGCAGGTGATGGAACTACTACAGCAATTGTGTTAGCTGAAGCAATCTATACAGAAGGCGTAAAAAATGTAAGCGCAGGTGCTAATCCAATGAGCTTAAAGTCGGGTGTTGATATTGCAATTGCTGCCATTGACCGTGCTCTTGCTTCCATGGCAAAAGAGATTAAAACGCCGGAAGAGATCACCCAAATCGCAACGATTTCAGCAAATAATGATGTTGAAGTAGGCCAGATCATCGGCGAGGCAATGCAAAAGGTTGGCAAAGAGGGAATTGTTTCAATTACGGAAGGAAAGGGTTTTGATACCGTTCTTGAAGTGGTTGAGGGGATGCAATTTGATAAAGGGTACCTTTCACCCTATTTTATTACGAATGCAGAAAAGATGAGCGTGGAGTTTGAGAGTCCTCAAATTCTTGTGACGGATAAGAAGCTCTCAAGTGTGAAAGATATTGCACCTATCTTAGAAAAGGTAATGGAAGAAAGCTCTAAGCCTCTCTTAATAATTGCAGAAGATATAGATGGTGATGCATTAGCCACGCTTGTGATCAACAAACTGAAGAAGGGGCTCCCTCTTTGCGCTGTAAAAGCTCCCGCATTTGGAGATCATAAAAAGGCTATTTTGCAGGATATAGCAACTTTGACAGGCTCGACTCTGGTTTCAGAAGATTTAGGAATGGATCTAGAAGAGTGCGGACTAGAGATTCTTGGATCTGCAAAGAAGGTTAAAATTTCGAAAGAAGAAACGACTATCATTGATGGTGCAGGCTCAAGAGATACTATTAAAGAGAGAGCACACCAAATCAGAAATCAGATGAATATTGCCTCCGACTACGATAGAGAAAAATTAGAAGAGAGATTAGCAAAGCTTGTAGGCGGCGCGGCAGTTATTCAACTGGGAGCTGCGACTGATGCTGAGATGAAAGAGAAAAAAGACCGCGTGGAAGATGCTTTGCATGCTACAAGAGCTGCAAGCGCTGGAGGAATTGTTCCTGGCGGCGGCGTCGCATTACTACGCGCTGTAAAAGCTCTTGATAATCTTGAATTATCGGGTGATGAAAAAATTGGAATGGAGATTGTTCGAAAAGCTTGTTTTGCTCCTATTATTGCTATTGCATCTAATTGTGGAAAGCAAGGTAACTTGATAGCTGAAAAGGTTTTTGAAATGTCCGGATCTGAAGGTTATAACGGTCTCACTGATGACTTTTCAGATTTAGTTAAAGATGGAGTTATCGATCCTGTCTTGGTTACAAGAAGTGCTCTTAGAAATGCTGGATCTATCTCTTCTCTCTTAATAACAGTTGCTGCCATGGTAACGGATAAGCCTCAGCCGAAAGGGAAGGTGGCTCCAGACATGGGAGGCGGCATGCCTGGTATGGGTGGAATGGGCGGTATGCCTGGAATGGGAGGAATGCCTGGTATGGGAATGCCCGGCATGGATATGATGTAACGCTCATAGGTAAATGGTTTCTATGAAGAGGAAAGGGAGACCTTTCCTCTTTTTTTTGGTGTAAAGCAGCTTTACATCTAAACTTTTTTCAATAACTATTTCTAATTTATGAAGAGGGTGATAAATTCCAAAAAAAGGAATGAAAATATATAATGCTCTCTCCTAGGTATATTACAGTAGGCATTCTATTCTTTGTAGGGATGTTAGAGGTATGCACGTTCTATCTTCTGCAATATCCGAGTAATTTCTATATTAACGCTCTTCCTCAGAAACTGGTTATTCATCACTCCTTCTTTCTCTCTATAACGACTGTTGTCGCAGCTGCCTTTACTTATCTATTAACTAGAAAATGGGGTTTGAAGAAGGTTCTTATAAGAGGCCTTTACCTCTACTTGATTGGTCTTTCCATTCTATTGTGCGCCCATCTATTTCAAGGCAACAAAGAAGCTATAATTGCGATCATTTTTTCTGGGACGTTTCTATTTGGTATAGCCTTTAGTACGGTTGCAATCACCTTAATAACCTACGTTATTCTGGAGTTTCCCAAACACATTGGAATGGGATTGATCGTTCTGATGGTTTTTTATAATCTGGGAGCAATGTTATCTCCCATTTTATTAAATATATTTGATACGTGGGAAAAGGGTCTCATTCTATCAGCAATTATTGCTGTATTGATGTTAACGATCATTCGGCTCATTCGGAATATCTTTTTTGATCCATCACTATCTAAAGATGTCAAACATCTTCGAAAGGGAAGCTTGATTTGGAAAGAGATGCATTACCGTTTTGCTCTTTTTATCTTATGCATGTTTTTTTATGGAATTTGTGAAAATACATTTAATATTTGGGGTGAGCTCCGAATGTTGGAGTGGGTAAGTAGCCATCTTGCAAATGATGCCATCATGATTTTTTGGCTTTTCTTGGTTATTGGCCAAGTGATTATCATTCTACCTCTCCATCATTTCTCAATGCATCGCATTATCTATTTTATAATAGGTATTATGGCAGCAAGTTTGATATATCTGCCCTTTCAGAAAACCTTTCCAAGTTTTATTAATGGTCTGGCAATTGGTGGAATAGGGTGCTCTGCATGTATTCCAATTCTTCTATCTATGATAGAAATGGAAATTGCAGATCTTATTCACGATGATACGGAAAGGCTGCCCTATTTAGAAATCAGTGTAAGTATGATGGTGGCTGCCTATTTTTTAGGCTCAAGCATCATTGTGATTGCAAGTGGTTTAGACTTAAGTGTCACAGAGATAGGAATTTCAAATTATTTCTTTGGGGCTGCAGGGGCTGCTTTTTTAATGCTTATTCTCATCTATTATTTAGTAAAAACTTCTCTAAGAAGAAGGTTTGATATTTGATCTGGTAGCAATGTAACCAGTCCATCCATCCAGAGTATAAGCATTTTCAACCACTAAGCCCCACTCACTTAAGCGTTTTATGTACTCAGACTTTTGCTCTTCCAGAATACCAGATAAAATCCAAACATCCGATCGCAGCAGTCCTCTATTTTGCATAACGAGCTTTTGCTCGGGAAAAATCATGTTCATCAAGAGTATGGATTTTTCGTGCTTTGAAGGGAGTTTTTCTTCAAAGGTTGCTCTATCATGAAGGTGATTGAGACGAGCATTTTCTCTAGCATGTAAAATAGCACTCGCATCAATATCTACGCCAACAGCGCTCAATGCTCCAAGAAGAACAGATGCAAGAGAAAGGATCCCTGAACCAGAGCCGATATCCAAAACGACCCTACCCTTTACATGGGAATGCATCATCTGCATCATTAATCTCGTTGTGGGATGAGAGAGGTCGCCAAAGCCAGGGCCTGGTTCTAAAAGAAGTTCTTGATCTAAGCCATAAGGGGTTAAGTCAATATGAGCGCGCCCATCATAAAAATTTTCAGCAAAAAGCTTCCACTGTTCATGCCAATCTACTTGCTTAGACATTTATCTCACTATTTTGATTTCCAAAAGCCAGGAAAGAATAAAAGAATAAGGGCAAAAAATTCAAGTCTGCCCAGAAGCATGAAGAAGATTGAACAAATTTTAGCAAAGGGACTCAAAAAATTAATACTATCCAAGGGCCCTGCGGCTCGAAAAGAGAGACCAATATTATTGACAAAACATCCCATCAGACCAAGAGAGGTCTCCGGATCAATTCCTGTCAGGACATAGATGACGGTGCCGGTTACAGTAATCAGAAGCGCCACACAGAAAAAAGAGAGGATTGTAGAGGCTCCGCTAGGGCCAATCTCAGCTTTTGCAAACATGAGCTTGCGTACGGCGTCAGGCCTAAAGATGGATTCGATTCGATAGACAAGAATTTTATAGAGAAGATAGAAGCGTGTTGATTTTAAGCCGCCACAAGTAGCTCCTGCCATTCCACCAAAAAACATAGAAAGCAGCATGAACATTTGTGATGGAAAGGGCCATAGGTCGTAATTTGCCGTAAAAAATCCAGTAGATGTTTGAGCGGAAACAGCTTGAAACGCTCCTGTTCGAATAGAGTTTGCAAGGCTATAGGGGCTCCCAATACTATCAAGTTGGTAGTCGTTTGTACCTACAAGATAGAATGTAACAATTGCAGATCCTAAAATAATTGAAAGCATAAAGAGGAAGAAGTCAGGACCATAGATTTTGTAGAACTTCAGCCTAATGATATGAAAATAGAGGCCAAAGTTGATACTTCCTAAGACCATAAAGAGAATAACAATCCACTCGGTTGCAGCACTTTGGTAGCTTGCGATACTGCTTGCATGAAGAGCAAAACCACCTGTTGAAAGGTTAGAAAAGGAGATACATACCGAATCGAAAAAGGGCATATTGGGGTTGGTCCACAGAAGAAGGATAATTTCAAGGAATGTGAGTCCAATATAGAGCTTCCATAATAGAGAAGCGGTTTCTTTGATTCGAGGAGAAATGGCATCTTTTACGGGCCCGGGCATCTCCGTTTGATATAGGAACTTTCCGCCAACTCCCAAGGCGGGCAGGACCGTTAAAAATAAGACAACAATTCCCATACCACCCAGCCATTGGAGGAAAGATCTCCATAGAAGAATGGCTTTACTAACCGCTTCAAGTCCCTCGTATAATTCTCCTGTTTTAGGATCCAAAACGGGCTTAACAGTGCCGTAGTAATGGTAGATATTTTCAGGGACGTGCACATTTTTGATTTCAATAGGGATTTCGTTATTATTTATGTCATATTTTTTTGCTGAAATCATTGATGAACCGGTCGTTGTAAGACCAGACATCGACTCAAAACAGGCATCGATGGGATTCTTTAGAGTGCCTGTAAGAACAAAAGGGACAGCGGAAATAAGGCAAGTAACCAACCAAATAAGGGTTACGAGTAAAATGCTCTCTCTTCGGTAAATTGTACCTGTGGCTTTTTTCCCCATATAACGAAGGAGAGTTGCAACACCTAACGTAATAAAAATGGTGGTTAAAAACTCTAAGGAACTGTGCGGTTGAGGATGAAGGTCTGGGTCTGCTACGAACTGGAAATAGATAGCAATACCTAATGGAAAGCATAGGATTAGGGCAAAATAGTATAGGTAGTTACCGATAATTCGTGATATTTCAGAAAATAACATCAGCGGGTCCTTCTATTTTTCAAAGAAATGACAATTTCTTTTGGAAAGTAGGAAGAAAGGCGCTTAAATATTTTCATGGGATAACTCTTAAAACAAATGTTGGAGTTCATGAATGTGAGTGGGTGATGTTATTAAAATAATCGTATCATTTGGAGAGAGAATGCGTTTTCCCTTCCCAATCATGACTCTTCCTTTATTTTCGATGATACAAATAAGCAAGTCTTCAGGTAAGTAGGTTTTTAGTTCAGCTATTGGAATACCTATAAGCCCCGAATCAGGAGATATCTTCATTTCGATGACGTTGGCATGATCATCTGCAATCGATGAGATGGAAAGAATACTCTCAGCATGAACAATAGATAGAACTCGGTTGGATATAGTCACTTTTTCAGAAAAGGCATAGTTGATGTTTAGCTTCTTAAGAATAGGTGCTAAAGAGGGGTTTGAGATGAGTGAGACAACCTTTTTACATCCTGCTTCTTTCCCGATGGAAGCAAGCATTAGGTTTTTCTCATCTTCGTGTAGAACCGTGATGAAAGCATCTGAATCCTGGACTTTCTCGGAAAGTAAAAAGCCAAGATCTCTACCATCATGATTAATGACAGTTGTATTTGGAAGAAGTTCTGCCAGTGCGTCACATTTTTTCTCATCTTTTTCGATAAGTTTAACTTTGACACCTAGTTTTTGTAGTATTTCAGCCAAGTGCTGTGATACCGAGGTTCCTCCAATAATTACAGAAGATTTTAAATTCTCATTTTTGGTTTTAAAAATGTCATGAATCTTAAACATAAGGGAAGCCTCACCGATTACTGTGATGAAGTCTCCAGGAAGTACATGGTCATCTCCATGAGGAAAGATATATTGATCTTCTTGGATTTCATTCTCAGAGCCCTCTGATTTTTTTCTTTGAATAAGACAGACAATCATCTCTTCTGGGAGTCTCAAATCTTTTAGAGGAGCATTTTTCTTGTCCCACTTGTCGGTTATTGCAATCGTTCGCATTTGAATTGCGCCGTGGGCAAAATCTTCTGTTAAGAGATCAGTGGGTGAAATTAGGCTCTTTAAGATTTCATGCGCTGCCATCATTTCTGCTCCAATGAAGTGGTCAACAAAAAAGAGACGGCCAAAATCGAGCCTTAATCTGTTCAGATATCCCACTTCTGAGATTCGGCAAATGGTTTGTGGGTAGCCGAGATTTTTAGCAATCGTGCAAGCTGTTAAATTCACCTCATCATTTCCTGTTAAAGCCATGAAAAAGTCGGGGGCGTTCTCAAGTAAGTTTTCAAAGAGGCGCCAGTCTGAGGCTCTACCGGGGATAGTTGCAACATCGATCTGTTGAGAGACTTTTCCTAGAAGCTTTACATCTTGATCGACAAGAACAACATTATGTTCTTCTTTAGAAAGAATTGAGGCTACATGGCAGCCAATATCTCCCGCTCCTAGAATGACAATATTCATATCAATTTTTCCATGTGAGCATCTCTATAATTTCCCATCCACTCTGTGCTTTTCATGATCTGTCCAAAAGCACCTAAATTTGTAATGGAAGCTTTATGGAGTGATTCTGAATAGCTAGTAACACAATCAGTCAGCGTTATCGTATTAAGACACCTTCCAAGAGCTTCCCTTGCGCAAGACTCAACTGATCCATTTGTTGTGAAACCGCTCAAAAGAACAGTATTTACCCCAAGAGCAAATAAATATCGGTCTAATTCAGTTTGATAAAAGGGTGACATACACCACTTTCGAACTCGGTAATCAACTTCGCCTAATTCTTCTAGAAGGTCATGTCCCCACGTATTCTCTCGAAAACCTTCCTTTTCCAAAAATGGACGCAGTTTTCGCGAGCTACCTAATCCGAGCGAGTCACCATTAATATCTGTAATCACTGTAAGCTGAAGGGCAATAGTAGGGATTTTATGCTCTTTACAGAAACGAATCATATTCACGACATTGGGAAGAACTCCTGGCACATGTGAAGGCATAAGTCCATGCTTTGCATAGACTCCTTCGGGGTGGCAGAGATCATTTTGTAAATCTAAAATCAAAAAACAGTCGGGATAACTCATATGTAACTCAATTATGTCTTAAAAAAATATTTATCTCGATAGATGTTTTTTGTCGATGTTCTAGCGAATAATCTAGAAGAAAAAAATGCACTGATCTAGAATCTTTGAAAATAAAAAGAGAAAAACAGATGAGATCCGATCATCTAGCAGTAATTATTAATTTTTGTTCCAACGAAAGTAATTTTATCACTGCTTGTATTCAAGAGATCCAAAAAGTCACAAAAAATATCATTGTTCCTGTCTCGGATCATTTTTTTGATGGAACGGATGAAAACCACGAAAAATTAGAATCTATCTTTGCATCTTTTCCAGGTGTAACATTTATCCTCTATCCTTTTATGCCCTCTCTTTTTCCTGAAAAGGATAAAGATCATCATTTACATAATGCATCTAGAGCAATTGGGATGCAGTATTTGCCAGATTCAGCCCAATATGTTCTCTTTCTAGATGCAGATGAGGTTGTAGACGGGGAGAGATTCCGGTCATGGTTAAATGAAAAGAGATATCTGGATTTCGAATTTATTAAACTTAGCTGTTATTGGTATTTTCGAGAGCCCTGCAATCAAGCAACTACCTTTGAAGCCTCGCCGCTTCTTGTGAAAAGATCCAAGTTAAATAAGCGGTTATTGATGCACCATGATGAGAGGAATGGGATTTATAGCGAAGGAAGAGGAAAAAAAATTGAAGGAACTCTCGGGGTAAATTCGGAGCCTATGTTCCACCATTATAGCTGGGTGAGATCTAAAGAGGAGATGATAAAGAAAACAGAAACATGGAGCCATCGAAAGGACCGAAATTGGTCTCTTCTTATCAAGAAAGAATTTGAGGGCCCCTTTTCTGGGAAAGATTTTGTTCATGGATATGAGTATAAGACTGTGAAACCTTTTTCCGATTTGAAAGAAAAATTTTCAAACTCAGGGAGATCGAGTGTAAAGCGGCTTGACATTCAAGAAATGATTCGCCTTTTTAAAGAAAGCCCCCTCTCACATGTAAATAAATTTATTAAATCCCTATTTAAGAGGTCCAAAAAACTTGCAAAGAAACCTCATTTTAGAGGATGATTTATAGCGAAATTGATTCTAGAATGGCTCGTTTTCTTGAATTATTTTTTATACTCTTCTGCACCGGTAGCTCAGCTGGATAGAGTACCTGGCTACGAACCAGGGGGTCAGAGGTTCGACTCCTCTCCGGTGCACACTTTTATGGGATCCATGATTTTAGAAAAATTTGTCTGCGGACCTTTTGATACAAACGCCTACCTCTTTGGAAATGATAAGCTTTGTGCGATTGATCCTGCATATGGCTCAAAAGACTTGATATTAGCAGTCCTAGAGAAAACGGGATCTACTCTCGATAAGATTTTACTGACCCATTCTCACTGGGATCATGTAGCTGATGTTAAAGCTTTGACTGATGCAACAAACGCACCTGTCTATGTACATAAATTAGATGCAGTCAATCTTGAAAAGCCAGGATCAGATGGACTTCCCTCATTAATGCCTATCCAAGGTGTAAAAACGGAATGCTTTTTAGAAGAGGGTGCTGCCGTTACCGTAGGGGATTTGGTTTTCCAAGTAATACATACACCGGGGCATTCTCCCGGCGGGGTATGTTTTTACCAGAAAGAGGAAAAACTTCTCTTTTCCGGTGACACTCTTTTTCAAGGAACCATTGGAAATTTAGGTTTTCCCACAAGTGACCCAGATGCCATGTGGGAATCCTTAAAAAAATTAGAAAATTTACCTACCGATACACGCGTTCTTCCTGGGCATGGGCCTGATACTTTTCTGGAAGACGAAAGATGGATCTGTAGGGCTAAAGAAAAATTTAAATATTAAAGGAGAATAATCATGCTTACAGGTAAAAAAGCGCCAGATTTTCAAGAGAAAGCTGTGATCAAAGATCAAATCGTAGATGATTTTACTTTGAGCAGTTACAAGGGTAAATACGTAGTCCTTTTCTTCTACCCACTTGATTTTACATTTGTATGTCCTACAGAGTTACATGCATTTCAAGAAAAACTATCACAGTTTGAAGAGCGCGGCTGCGCAGTTATTGGCTGTTCTGTGGACAGTTGGTTTTCACACCACGCATGGCTTGCCCTACCCAAGAATAAGGGCGGAATTGAAGGTGTAACCTATCCTATCGTCTCTGATCTAAACAAGACAATTGCAAAAGATTACGGCGTTTTGAAAGAAGATGAAGGTATTGCTTATCGTGGTCTATTTCTAATCGATAAGGAGCAAGTTGTACGCCACACTGTGGTAAACGATCTTCCTCTCGGAAGAAATGTTGATGAAACCCTTCGTACTTTAGATGCGCTTATCTTCCATGAAAAGCACGGCGAAGTTTGCCCTGCAAACTGGAGGGAGGGAAGCAAATCAATGAAGCCGACACAAGAGGGTCTTGCTTCTTACTTTTCTTAAATTGCGGTTAGGTAATCGTAGAGATCCTTCTCGGTTAAAACGAGAAGGCTTTTATTGAGACGGCAGAGGTTTTTAGTAGCACTAATAATTTCGTCGTCTCCCACTCCTGGGAGAATGATTGCTCCAATTGGAGATTTCGGGTCCATTCTTTCTAGCTCTTTTATTCCGTTCAAATACTCTTTTTTTCCATAGCCTTCTTCGGAAACACGAAAAAAAACGAGCTCTTTTTCAAACAGAAGAGCCTGCACTGCATAAAATAGGCCTAAACTTTCACCCGGTGGATTTCCAAGAGCATGCTCAAGCTCTCCCAAATCACGAATGATGTAGGGAAAGGAAAATTTTCCTCTTTCAGCCTCTCCGAAAGTAGCAACTTTAAGCCTGCGCATCTCATCTCCAGAATTGAAGAGGATGAAAAGAGGAGCATCTATTGCCTCCCTTTACACCCTCTTCTATCTTCCATAAAAGGCTGAACTTTAATTTGCAAATAAGAATCAGCTTTTTATTTACAGAGCTTCTTGCTTATCCCGTTATTAATATGATATCCTAGAGTGAAAAAATCTTTAAGATAAAGAATATGAGTAAACTAGGTATAAAAAGTTTCGTATCTTCTTCAAAGGCTATTGGCGCTGTTCTTCTTATAAGTGGTACTTCAATCGGGGGTGGAATGCTTGCTCTTCCCGTTGCTACCTCAAAAATGGGATTGGTTCCTTCGAATCTGCTTTTTTTGATTACTTGGCTTGCTATGACATTTACTGCTTTTTTAATGTTAGAGTGCAATCTTTCAGTAAAGAACAATCCTAATCTCATATCTATGAGTCGAAAAACCTTGGGGTTACCTGGGAAAACTATCGCTTGGTGTTCTTATTTGCTTCTATTGTACTCGCTGCTAGCTGCCTATATTTCTGGGACGAGTTCTCTTATAAGTGGAGCATTCCAGGCATTTTCCATAGATTCATTATCCAAAATTTTTATTCAAATTGGTGTGCTTTTATCAGTTGGTTTAATTGTTCTTTTTGGAATTCGCTTTGTGGATCGAATCAATAGATACCTCATTCTTTGCGGAGTTCTTTGTTATTTCTTTCTCCTGTTTTCGCTTACTCCTCATATAGAATTTAGTAGGTATTTTAGATCAGATTTTTCAAGTATGTCTGTTGCATTTCCCATTACGGTCACAGCTTTTGGTTTTCATATCATTATTCCTGTTTTAGTGAGATATTTGGATCGTAATGTTCAGATGCTTAAGTCGTGTCTGCTAATTGGTTCGACTATTCCCCTACTTATCTATTTAGGCTGGCAGATATCTGTTCAAGGTGCCCTGCCTTTTGAGGGAGTAAACGGTTTAGCTCTAATTACTCAGGGTGAAAATCAATTACAAGCTCTTATTCATTCCTTAAGTGAGATTACAGGCAGCGCAATAATCGCAAGAATTGCTTCATTCTTTTGTGCTTTTGCAATTCTTACTTCTCTTTTAGGTGTATCTATCAGTTTATGGGATTTCTTTAGAGACCTGTTTGCTTTTGATTCAGAAGCTATTAAATATAAGGTAGTTTTAACGTTTTTTACCTTTGTTCCAGCTTTTTTACTCGTTGTTTGGTTTTCAGAAGCATTTACTGAATTGCTTGGATTTGCGGGGATTTTTGTTTCTATATTATTAGGGCTTCTGCCTATTGCAATGTGCTTTAAAGGCCGAAAACAGAAAGGCTGGGGAGAGGAATTGTCTATTGGTGGGGGAAATGCTGCGTTGCTGTCGGCAGCTGTATTTTTCCTACTCGTCATTTTTATTGAAATGAGAGCTCTTAATTTATTCTAAAAGAACTAATTCTTTTATGATTCCTCTTCATCTTCCATTTCGGTATCATTTCCAGCAAGTGCATCGCTATCTTCTGGGCACTCATGAATAATACCATCATGGTAAAGAACCTCACAGTCGTCGCATTCTCTGATGTTGATAAATCCGTTATATTTAGCTGCTTGTAAGGGTGAAATTGAAAGTAAAAATACAGAAATGAAAAAAATATGAAATTTCATATAACGCTCCTATTTTTTAGCTAAACCTATCATTCATATGAAAAGAATAAAAGGTAATTTCTAAAAAGGATTTGAGTCGTGAAATTTAGCACGAGAACCTAATTCATCTTCAATTTCGAGAAGACGATTATATTTAGACAAACGGTCAGATCTGCAGAGAGAACCTGTTTTAATTTGACCAGAGTTGGTAGCAACTGCAAGGTCAGCTATGAAAGTATCGGAAGTCTCACCTGAACGGTGTGAAATAACGGTAGTATAGCCATTTTGATGTGCTAGATTGATGGTCTGAAGTGTTTCTGTAAGGGTTCCAATTTGGTTGAGCTTGATGAGAATGGAATTTGCTACCTTTTCATCGATTCCTCTTTTTAAAACGGAGGGATTGGTAACAAAAATATCATCTCCAACGAGTTGGATCTTTTTACCAAGCTTTTCTGTAAGCATCTCCCATCCTTTCCAGTCATCTTCAGCAAGACCATCTTCAATTGAATCGATAGGGAATTTTTCAGCTAAAGATGCTAGATAGGAGACTTGTTCAGCAGATGTCCTAGAATGAAAAAATTCATGTTTCTCTTTTTTCTTCACTTCAATGTATTCACCATCTTTAAAGAATTCGGTAGCTGCTGGATCAAGCGCAAAAGTAATCATTTCACCAGGAGCATAGCCCGCTTCCTTGCATGCCAAAGAGATCATCTCTAGAGTATCTTCGTTAGTAGAAAAATCGGGCGCAAAACCACCTTCATCACCAATTCCAACTGAGAATCCCTTAGAGCGAAGTTCTTTTTTGAGCGTATGAAAGATCTCAGCTCCCATTCGAAGTGCTTCTCGGAATGAAGATGCTCCTTTTGGTCTGATCATAAACTCTTGAAAATCTAGCATGCTATCGGCATGCACGCCGCCATTAATAATATTCATCATGGGACAAGGAAGCATATATTCAGATTTTTCTGAAAGATATCGGTAGAGGGGAAGCTTTTTAACTTTTGCAGCAGCCCTTGCATTTGCAAGAGAGACTCCGAGAAGAGCATTGGCGCCGAGTTTAGATTTATTTTCTGTACCATCTAACTCGAGCATTTTTGAGTCGATGTTTTCCTGGTCCAGTACACTCTGGCCCTTAAGGTGGTTTTGGATAGCTCCATTAATATTTTCAACTGCAGTAAGAACACCTTTTCCTGAGTAACGATCGGGATCTTTGTCACGCAATTCTAACGCTTCTTTTGCACCTGTCGATGCTCCAGATGGAACAGAGGCAGAGGCAGTAATTCCTCCATCCGTCTCAATAAAGACGCGTACTGTGGGATTTCCACGTGAGTCTAAAATTTCTAAAGCATGAATACGTGCAATTTTGTCCATCTGTCTCCTCAATTAATAGTAGGTAAATTCATCCGTACCACCTTCGATGAGAATGGCATAGGATTCATAAAGTAGAGGGTCGATTTTTCCCTCTTTTACTGCAAGCAAAACTGCGCATCCAGGTTCATGAATATGTTTGCAGTTTTGAAACTTACAATCTTTTGATTGCTCTTGAATCTCTATGAAGTGAGAAACAATGTCTTCCTTTTTCACATCCCAAAGACCAAAGCTTTTTATTCCAGGTGTATCAATACAAAAACCACCGTTTTTTAAAGGAATGAGCTTAGCTGCTGTGGTGGTGTGTGCTCCTTTTCGCGTTCTTTCTATGATCTTTTTTACAGGAAGATTTAGATCAAGCATGAGGTTGATTAGGGAGGATTTGCCGACTCCTGACTGACCTGAAAAAACAGAGGCCTTATTGATCATCATCTTTTTTAGAAGGCCCATATTTTCGTTTGTCTCATAGCTGACAGCGATAATCGGTATTTTCATATGCTTGTATGCGCGCAAAAACGATTTATAAAGCCTTTTTTGCTCCAGTACTTCCTTTGATCTAGATCCTTTCCCCTTAAGTAGATCAATTTTATTCACAATGATAATCGGTTCCATGTTCCCTTTTCTAGCAGCTATGATATAGCGGTCAATGAGAAAGGGTTTAAGTGGAGGCTTTACAAGAGAGGTTGTGATAAAAACCTGGTCGATATTAGCTGCTAGAAGTTGCCTTTTTCGGCCGCTAACATCAACCCTCTCTAGAATAGATTTTCGATCTTCTACATCCAGAATCTGCCCTTGCTCATCATTTAAGATTTGGAAATAGACAAAATCTCCGACTGCAAGAATATTTTTATTTCTTGTACGCTCTTTTTTTAGGTGCCCTCGGATGGAACAAATGTAGGTTTGGTCCTTGCAACTGACTAAAATACCTTCACCGGTAATTGAAAGGACTCTGCCGCGAGAGTCTGAGGTATTGGCTTTAGTTGTCTGTGCCTTTTTTAGATCGGTTTTTTTGAACTTCGAACGATCTGTGTTACTTGCAATGCGCCGCTCTTTTCGAGAGGCTTTCTTGTCATTTCCGTGATACTCTTCTTCATAATCTATGTGACGATTCATCTAGGCCTCATTAAATAGAGAAGAATACTTCCTGAAGTTGCAACATTTAATGATTCTACTTGTGAGTTCATATTAATTTTAACTTTTGGACAGGATTTACAAAACACACTATCAGCTCCTCTAGATTCATTGCTTAAGATTAAAGAGGATGGAGATGTAAAAGTCATCCCATCTGCATCCTCTCCCTCTAAATCAGCTATTAGAAGTGAGGGTAGTTTTAGGATCTCTTTTTTTTCCAAATGTTGAAAAGGTAGGTGAAAGACAGCGCCTTTCGAAGCTCTTAAGGCTTTGTCGTTAAAGGGATCGACAGTGTTAGGCGTGAGGATTATACCTTTTCTTCCCAGGGCAAGCGCAGATCTAAAGAGTGTTCCCACATTTCCTGGATCTCGGATTTCATCCAAAATAAGAAGGGAATCAGTTTTTGTAAGATCTTGTTCTTTTGGGAGGGAAAAACAGGCTGCAATAGATTCGTTTGAGGGAAGCCCCGTAATCTTTTTTAGAATTTGAGGGGTAGTTTTAATGAGATCCTTAGATGAGAGGGAAGGATTTTTATCTGTGAATATAAGGATTTCAATGGGGAGCGTTTGAGATAGCTCTCTTACCATCTTCTCTTGCACGACTAGTATTAGCTTCTTCTCTTGTCTGAAGGCTCTGTTGTCTCGCAATCTTACAAGCGTTTTTACAAGCTTATGTTGCGCGCTCGTGATCTCTTTTGGTAACATGCAAAAAAATTGGTTTATTAGGTTAGTCCCTATTATAGATGGAAAATAAAGTAAATCCCAAGAAAACTCAGCCCAAAATCACAGGATCTTTAGCGCTTCGCGTTCTTTTCCTCTCTGTGATCATCTTAGTCGTGCCCCTATTTTTTCATACAATAGTGTCCTATCGTCATGAATACGAAAGCAGTAAAAAAGAGCTTTTTCAAGAGCTTAAAATTTTAGCTAAGGGGCGAGAATATTTGATTGAGAGGATGAGGACCTTTCAGATAAGTGCTTTAGCTGTTCTGGAAGATCAGATTTCAAAGGACATGTCATTTCAAGAGCTTGATGAATATCTACAAGAGGCAGCATCAAAATTGAGAGTCTCAAAAATTTTCTATGTTGAAGATAACCAGTATGGTGAGCTTGTTTGTAAAGCGTCCTCTACAGGGTGCCTAATTGGAGCAGATTACTCGGCGGTGAAATCTTTTTTGACCAGTGATGACTTTTCTTACGTAACTTTCAGTCCCCATCTAGATAAAAGCTATCTATTCGTTGGAAAAACAATGCGTAGAGAGGGCGCTCTAGGAGCGATGATTATTGCCTCACCCGCTCACAGTTTGGTAAAAGGACTAGCTGAAATAGAGTCACCCTATCCGCTCAACCTTTCCCTGGTAACGAAAAAGGGGCTTGTTGTTGCGAGTTCAGATAGTAACTTTCAATCTAAAACACTTAATTCTCAGAAAAAGGGCCATGATGAAATATTTATTGAGAGAGTAGCAGGCGTACCAGATGGTTATAAACTAGCTCATGCTAAGGGCCATGATTTGGCGATTAAAATCCCAATAAATGATCTGAATGTAAACCTTCTCTTAGATGTTTCCATTAAAAAAATTCATGAGCCTCAGCTAAAAGGATATTTTAAAATTGTTCTTCTCCTCCTCTTTTTTATCCTGATTATAGGAGGAGGCCTAGCCTTTATCTTAGCCCTGCGTTTTGCAAAACCATTAAAACAGCTTTTTTCTGTTGTAGGGCAAGTTGGAAAAGGGGATTTTTCCGTACGCTATCAGGCAGATCCTTTAGGATTTGAGCTCAACACTTTAGGTGCAGAATTTAACCAGATGATTGAAGACCTTCTTCATCACCAGAAGGAGATTGCAAGTGAGCGTTTTCAAAAAGAAAAATATAGTCAGGAGCTTCAGATTGGTCATGATATTCAAAAAAGTATCCTCACCGTTTCCGCACCTTCTGCACACGATCTAGAAGTGGCATCAAAATATTTACCAGCAAAAGAAGTAAGCGGTGATTACTATGATCTTTTTCCCTTAAGTGAGACAAAGATATTAATAACAATTGCAGATATAGCAGGTAAGGGAATCTCAGCTTGTCTTTATTCACTAAGCCTTCGAAGTATGCTCAGGTCCTTTGCAGGCGAATTTGAGCTAGAAGAGGCTCTTAAAAAAGCAAACCAGCTCTTCTGTTCTGATACCGGCGATACTGGGATGTTCGCAACTGTTTGGGTGGGCATATTTGATCAAAAGACAAAGGAACTGTCTTATGTGAATGCTGGCCATCATCCTACTCTATTACTTAGAAAGGGTAAAGTTAATGAACTAGAGGGATCAGGGCTTGCTATTGGAATTCAGGAGGAGACCTCCTATTCTTCTAAAAAGGTGCAGCTTGAATCGAATGATTTTCTCCTGCTCTACACTGATGGCGCTATTGAAATGACTAATTCTAAAGCAGAGTTTTTCGGAAAGAAAAGACTAATCGATAATTTGGGCGAAGTAGAGGGAAAGGCTACAGGTGAAATTGTAGATGGCCTCTCTTCTGCAATTGATCTATTTGCAGAAAAGACAGAACAAGATGATGACGTCACTCTTCTAGGTTTAAAAGTCTTATAAAATCACTTTTTAAGATTAAGTTTTTGAATGATCTTCTCAGGGTCTTCGATCATCTCATTAATCGAGATTTTTTCCGCCTCAGCTAAAAGAGCTCCCATTTCTTTACCTGGCTTTACACCAGCTTTTATAAGATGAGAAGATGTAACAACAGGCTTGTTTTCTTTTATTCGGGTTATGAAAAGAAGAAGCATTTCCACTCTCTTTTCGTGCTCTTCTTCAAAATCGGGTCTTTTCTCAATAGGAAGGTGGGCTGCTTGTATACTCAGCGCAAATGTTGAAAATGAATTTGTATAAAAATAGGCCCATTCAAAATTTTCAGGGTTGTCTTTTGTAAAAAGTGTGTGTGAGTAGTGCAAGAATTGTGCGCATGAAATTTCCTGTTTCGAGAGCTTTAAATATTTACAAAGCTGGATGGTTTTATCCAGTGTGATGGCAGGAAATAATTCTAGCAGATAGGCAATAATGGGCATTTTTCTTGGAAAGTCGGGTAAATGCTCGAGTCTTTTTTCCAGATCCGAATGAGAGAGAGAGCTTAGGTCTGGGAAAACCTCCTTGAGAAGATCTAAATCATCCATGATTAATAGAGCTTCCTTAAAGTGAGGGTGGGTGGCCATTTTCCGAAACTCTTGGACAACACGTTCTATTGCAACTGCAGGAAAGAGCTCTTTCGAGTGTGCATGGATCGCTTTTCTTGTTTTTTCTTCTATTTCAAAGCCAAATTTACAAGAGAGCCTAATTGCTCGAATCATGCGAAGGCGATCTTCTTGGATCCTTTCATGTGCATTTCCAATCGCTTTGATGATTTTTTTCTTGAGATCTTCCTTTCCTCCGACTAAATCGATGATCTCATCTTTGATGGGGTCGTAAAACATCCCATTGATGGTGAAATCTCTTCGTTTGGCATCTTCTTCTGCGCTTGTAAAGGCGATTTTGGTAGGTCTTCTGCCATCCTTATATTCAAGATCGGCTCGAAAGGTAGCCACTTCAAATTGTTTTTCTTCGATGAGAACTAAGATAATTCCAAAAGCGATTCCAATAGGAACCGTTTTTTCAAAGAGATTTTGAAGCACTTCAGGAGGAGCATCTGTTGCGATATCGATATCATCGGATGGGTATTCTAAAAGATAATCACGTACCCAGCCGCCTGCGTAATAAGCCGTATAGCCATTATCTTTTAGCTTATCGACAATGGATCTTGCTTCTGGGTGCTCTTCTTTCATTCTTTTTTTATATCACAAAGTGAGATTTCTCGTTAAAACGATGCGGTAGCTGAGACGCCGACTGCAGACTCATCGTTGAACCTTCCTTCCGCGTTGACATAGAAATTATGCGAAAAACTAAGAGAGCATCCGACAAACGCTCCCCACGTATTTCGGTTATCAAACTTTAGAGTAGGTAGGTCCGTGCTCGATTTAACACGTACCCGCATTTTCATATGTTTGATACCGGCATAGGGAGTGAGAGGTCCTAAAAAGGCAGAAATACCGCCCCCCACATTCCACTCTTTAATTTTAAGATATTGTCTTCCGACTAGGAAGGGAAGTTTAATGTCTCTGATCTTTTGAATAATCTTATTAGAAGAAGGGATGGTGAAAAATTGGGCGTCAACTCCGATAGCAAAGCTTGAAAAGCGAAGAAGCGTTAATTTAACGCCTGCGAGTCCTGAAAAGTGGTTATTTGTCTTCAGATCTGAACCCTTTGGAGACCCTGGTTTGCTTCTCCAATCCATAGATTCTTTCGAAACTCCCAGATAGGTGTAAAATTCGAGTCTACGAAAAAAAATGAGGGCAAAAGAAGCCCAATTTGAGTGAATTTCAAACTCTTTGACAGAATCTAGATTTATATAGTCGGGTTGATTTACGGGCTTAATTTTTTTATCCCAGGTGATATCACTGACATAGCCAGATGTAACATTGAGAAAATAGTTAAATCTTCCAAATAGTCCTGTCTGCATGACAGCGGGAGAGCAAATATTTCCCATATACGCTGCGTAAGAAGGTGTAGAGAAAACTAGGAGTAGTAAAACAAGTCTTAACATATCTAAAAGCGTACTGTGATTTAGCTTTTAGTAAAAACATAAAATACGCGAGGAAGCTATGTTTTGATATTCAAATGAGTGATATGCTAACGATATGACAAAAATCCAATTACTACCAGATACAGTAATCGATCAAATCGCGGCGGGCGAAGTTGTAGAAAGCCCCGTGTCCGTCATCAAGGAGCTTGTCGAAAATGCAATCGATGCTCATGCAAGTAGTATCATAGTTGAAATTCAAAAGGGCGGCCTTGAGCTTATCCGAGTAGCTGATAATGGTGAAGGGATGACAAAAGAGGATATGCTCTCATCGCTTGCTCGCCATGCAACTTCTAAAATAAGACGTCTCCAAGACCTCTTTTCGTTAGAGACAATGGGGTTTCGGGGAGAAGCTCTTGCATCGATATCCTCCATTTCAGAATTTACGATGAGATCATCTTCCGATGCGAGCGGAAAAGGATATGAGATCCAGAAATCGGGAGGGGGCGCGCCTGCAATGACTCTTTGCGCAAGACAGAGAGGCACGGATGTGATTGTTCAGGATCTCTTTTTCAATGTTCCTGCTAGAAAAGAATTTCAGACAGGCTCTGCTGCTCTCACTACAAAAACAGTTAGGCTGATTGAAGCTCTTTCTCTTTGTTACCCCTTAACCTGCTTCGAATTGGTATCGAATGGCAAGAAGGTCTTTAGTTTTTTACCAGGTGCTAAAACGTTTGAAGAGGCTTTGGGGCAGAAAGTGAAGGGCCTGTTGGGAAAGCCTTTTTTTGATGAGGCTAGATGGATCGACGCCCAGAGAGGGAATCTTCATTTGAGAGGGTTTTTAGGTTCGGAAAAAATGACTAGGTTGAACAGGCTGGGGCAGTTCATTTTTATAAATAACAGATGGATCCAATCTCCTCTTATTAGTGAGATTGTAAAAGAGAGTTATGGGACTCTATTAAGCGAGCGTATGCACCCCTCGTTTGTCTTGCATGCAAAACTAATAGAGGCAGAGGTGGATGTGAATGTACATCCACAGAAAAAAGAGGTGCGTTTTAAAGATCCAAACCTTTTAAGAAAAAGATGTTTATCTGCCCTCGCTCCGGAAAAACAGCTCTCGATGCCCGTGTTATCAGCGCCCGTATTTGAGAAGAGACATTATGAAAAGCCTCCATGTCCCATATTTCAGGAGAGTGATGAGCCTTTCGAGCAAACTTCACTTTTTGAAGCAGAGAGGATTCATTTTCAAGAAATTAGCCTGATTAGCCCCTATTTTTTTCTAAAAGTAGAAGAAGAGCTATGGATTATGAATCTAAGGAGAGCCTTCACTGAACTTGTGATGAAGTTAGCAGATGCTGAGGCTCCGTCCTCGCAGCGCTTACTAGTCCCCTATCTTTTTGACTTATCACGATCAGAAATGCACAAATTTACCCTTTTTGAAGATAGATTTTTAAAAATTGGATTGGAAGTAAGGGAGGTATCTGAAAATACGCTCTCTGTGGACTCTATTCCTTCTTTTATCCAGGAGAAAGATGCAAAGTGGTTAATCAGAACATGCATAGATAGCTTTTCAGAAGAAGCGGATTTTTTCTTTGAAAAGAGCAAAAAATTTAAAAAATCCATCGAATCCTTTACTAAAAGTAAGCATTTTTCATTAGATGAAGTAAAAGCCATACTAAATCAGGTGACTCACATTCAGGAGGGGCCGATTTTTAAGAAAATAAAGAAAGAAGATGCTGGATATCTTTTTGGAGAACGCTAAATGTCTGAGAAAAATAGACTAGAAAAAACAACCGAATTCGTAAAAGAGAAAAGATTAGACTATCTGTATATTGAAGATCCAACAGATATCTTTTATCTAACAGGACTCAAGATGTCCTTTGGAAAGCTTTTGATTTCAAAAGATGGTTCAACGGTCTTTGCAGATGGTAGATACTTTGAAGAGGTGAAAGGAAAATCACCTTGTGAGGTAATGCTCTATAAACGCATGGAGTTTGAAGAAGATCTCTTTTCTAAATTTACAATGATTGGATTTGATAGTGATAAAACTCCCTATTCAGCATTTCAGAAGATGTCGGAGAAAAATGCCAAAGTGATTCCTATTGCAAGCCCCCTCCGGTCTTTGCGCATGATTAAAGACTCTAAAGAAATTACCAAGATGAGAATGGCTGCTAAAATCACATGGAGTGCCTTTGAATATTTAGCGAGCAAGCTCAAAGTGGGAGTCTCCGAGAAGGAACTAGAGGGTTTGTTTGAGAGCTTTATAAAGAGCGAGGGAGCAGATGGGCATGCTTTTGCACCAGGCATCTCTTTTGGGAAAAATAGCGCCTATCCTCATCATAGGCCAGATGGTACGGGCCTTCAAGATGGGGACCTTGTCCTAATCGATATTGGAGCAAAAGTGGATGGCTATTGTGCTGATATGACTAGAGTCATCTTTTTTGGTACTCCCGATCCCTTTTTACAAAAGATCGATTGCCTCGTCAAGAGAGCGCACGGCAAAGTCTTGACACTCGTAAAGCCTGGAATGCGGATAGGAGATTTAGACTATGCCGCAAGAGAAGTATTTAAAGAAGAAGGACTGGAAGACAAGTTTACACATAGTTTGGGTCACGGCATTGGCATGGATGTCCATGAGGCTCCTTTTATCCGTGTTGATTGTAAGGACAAGGATGTGATTTTAGAGCCGGGTATGGTTTTTACGGTTGAACCAGGTCTCTATTTTCCAGGAATTGGTGGCGTTCGTTATGAAGATATGATATGTGTAACTACAGAAGGATACGAAAACTTTTTCTAACAGATTTACAACACTAAGATGGTCCTAATCAGGATAATATATCGGTTTTTTCAAAGAAGACTATGAAACTTAAAACAAAGCTTTTTCTCTGGTTTGGATCGCTATTTGTCCTGTTTTTTCTAACGACATTTATCTTTGAAAACTTTCTTGTAAATCGCAATTTATCCAAAACAGAAAAAGAGCTCTACCACCAGATCTACTCTCTTCATATGAAGAAAAGAGAGAATCTAGAAAATTATCTGGGGATTGTTATTGCTGACTTGCAAGCAAATATCGACTCTTATCTTTATCGAACTGCCACAATTCCATTCAATCAAAGTACTTATTTACCCACCTCTGAAAGCTATCTTTGGAAAAGAGAGGCTAATGCTCTTTTTAGGCATCCGTGGATTGATTTTATTCAAGTTTCTACGGGTGGAAAGCGGGCTTATGGCATTACTTCTTCTAATGTAGATGAGAACGTCGTAACAAAATATGAGATCGATGATGATCTTGCATGGCTTGTGGCTGATAACGGGGCCTATCTTGGGATTCTTGTACCTTCAGACTTAGTGAAAAAAGTAGATAAGATAGAGCTGCGAAAAGTTAAAGGATTGTTCTATTTTGCCTTCGATTGGAAAAGGTTTCTGGCCCTATCTCCAGATAACTTTAAAATTGATGGAGGCCCTTTTAAAAAGTATTATGCCCGCATGAGAAAGGCTAGAAGCTATTTGGAAGCCCATAGGACAGTATTAGAGAGTGGTAATGTAAAGCAGCTTTACATCGATTTAAAGAAGGAATTTATTCGGTCTACTGAAAAGATTTCTCCAAAGGAGTTTTTAGATAGCAAAACGCTTTCTTCAAAGCTGATAAAAGAGGAATTTTCAGAAAAGTTTGAAGACAAATTAAAAAGAGATCGCCTAGTAATGGTGACCTCTCTTATTAGCTCGATGGTTAATTGGGGGCTATGGGATGGAGATCCCTTAAATGAGTATGCTCCAATAGGCGTTGTTACGCTAATGCCCTACCATGAAAAGGTAAGTCTAATAAAACTCTCTAAGGTTTACTTCAAAAGGCCAAATTTTGATGCGTCTAAGTATTTCAAAGGCCTACCGCGCAGAAAACTCCCCATTGCACCCTCCATTGCAATTTTCTTAGATCCTTCGAAAAAAAATCTTATTTTAGGGAATACACTCTACTTCTCAAAAAATTATCTCACTGTAGGAATGGATGTTAGTTCTTTGATGAAAAAACTCTCGCTAGCATCCCAGCAGACCTCTGTTTTAGTTCATGATCGCCGGGTAGTTGAAGTTTCAGATTTTAATGGTGATAACAAATCAGGCTCTTCTTTTAGAGATCTTCCTCTGGATAAGATGCGAAAGGAAATGGGAGAGATCCAATTTGGAAATAGTGACTATTTTTATATGCACATACAGCCGTACAAAGAAGCTGACTTACATTTCTACCTTCTCCAAGAAAAGTCGAGAGCCTTTGGGCTGATAAACAAATTACGCTCCGATTCGAAAGCTTTAGTGGATAACATCTCACTCAATATGCGGATTATTGCGTGTACTGGACTTATTATTGCTCTTCTTTTCTTAACGAATATTGCCCGAGAGACAACGAAACCCATTACTAATTTAGTAAAGCTTGCACTCAGAGTTAAAGAGGGAAAATTAGACGAGATTAAACTTCCAGAAGTGCAAAAAGGGCAAAGTGAAGAGGTGGCTACGCTCGTAAAATCTTTTAACGAGATGGTTGTAGGATTGCAGGAGAGGGAAAAAGTCCGCGGCGTATTAAACAAAGTGGTGTCAAAGGAAATTGCCGGTGAAATTTTAAAAGGTCAAATACATTTGGGCGGAGAGGAGAGAGAGGCTACAGTCCTCTTTTCTGACATACGCGGTTTTACAAAGATGACTGAAAAGCTAGAGCCTGCAAAGGTCATTGAACTGTTAAATCTCTGCATGACGAAGATAACAGAGCTTATCGATCTAAATGGCGGCGTCGTTGATAAGTATGTAGGCGATGAGGTAATGGCGTTATTTGGCGCACCCGTTAGCCATAAAGATGCTTCGCTTCGATCCGTTGTAAGTGCTGTCCGCATGCATAAAAGACTTGCTGAGTGGAATATGGAGAGAAAAAGGCATGGAGAGGGTCCGATTGAAATGGGAACGGGTATTAACTCAGGTTTAATGGTTGCGGGCAACATGGGAGAGGAGAGCCGAATGAATTATACGGTGTTAGGCTCTCATGTTAATTTAGCATCGAGACTCTGTGAGGCTGCATCCCCTGGTGAGATCTTGATTTCAGAAAATGTCTATAATGCCTACCGAGTAAAAGATCACATCGAAGTTGAGGAGAAAGAGCAAATCTCCTTTAAAGGTTTTTCAGAACCCGTTAAGATATATCGCGTCTTAAAATTAAAATCTGAAGATATCAGATACGATGCTTAGCTTTCGAAAAAAAATTCTTTTTAGCGATTTTGTTCTTTTTCTCATTTTCATCGCATTTCTTTTTCCTTTTATTGGGAAAATGGTTGGAAAGAGCCTCAAGAACTCTCTTGAGGAGAGAGTGAGTAATCTTATCCATGAAGTTCAGAAGTCTTCAAATTCAGATATAATGTTTGCAAAGTTGAAAGAAGGCCATATCTTGGGCTTTTTTCGCATGTCTCTTCTCGATGAGGAAGGATATGTTTTGTATGATTCACATGAAAAGCAGTTTGAGGCAGATGAGCATGCAAGGGAGTATACGGATCATAAAGAGGTTGAGGATGCTCTGAGATTGGGTACAGGCTATAGTGAGGAGTATTCTCACAGGTTTTCACAAACGTTTGCCTACGTCGCTAAGACTTTTGAGTTTCAAGGAGAAAAATATGTTCTTCGAACAGCCTTTCCTCTAAAGGAAATCAAAAGGATCACAGATGAGACCAAATTAGGTTTTCTAACACTAGGCGGTCTGGTCCTTCTTTTGTATAGCTTGATGACTTGGGCGATTATACACAGACTTAGCTCGCCCATTCAGCAAATTATTAATAAGATTAAGCCCTATCAAGAAGGGTTCGATGAGTTCATCCCTAAAATTGAATTAAATTCTTCGATTTCGAGCAAAGATGATTTCGAAAGGTTAGCTGGCACTTTGAATTCCATGTCCGAAAAGATCCAAAAGCAGATCGAGGTGCTAACTAATCAAAGAAATGAGACACAATCGATCTTGGACTCTTTAGTAGAGGGGATCGTTGCGATCGATCATGACAAGAGAGTCACTTATGCAAATGAGATGGCATGCTCTATATTAAGTTTTTCTCAAAAAACAATCATTAATACAAATTTTCTAGAGCTAGATAAAGAGAGCTCCTCTCTGATCACTAAATGTCAGGAACTAGTCCTCTCTTGTGAGAGGGAAGGTAAAGTTTTAAGAGAGTCTCAAATCTTAGGTGAGATGAGAAAGATCTATGTCGATATCATAGCGATACCCGTTGAAAATGGAGCGCTGCTGGTTCTGCAAGATAAATCCTCTGACCATAAAATCGTTCAAGTTGGAAAAGATTTTATTGCAAATGCATCACATGAACTTAGAACGCCTATTACTATTATCCTAGGTTTCACTGAAACTCTGCAGGATTTACCAGAAGTCTCCCCTAAGATGCTGAAAGAAATTACTTCTAAAGTGATTAAAACCTGCGAAAGGTTGAATCATTTAGTGAAGAACCTTCTCATGCTAGCAGATATTGAAAACGTAGGAGCGTCGAACTTAAAAGAGATCGATAGCACTTCCTTTTTAGAAAATTCAAGACACATGGTTTTGGAGCTTCACAAAGATGCTAAAATCTCTATTGAGCAGGAAAAAAACATCCATTTCTTTGCAGATCCCGGGCTTTTAGAGCTTGCTCTCATCAACCTCTTAGAAAATGCTGTGAAATATTCCGATGATTCTCCCAAAATTTCTATCCATGTTGCTCAAAATCAAGGCGAAGTTCAAATCGATGTCAAAGATGATGGGATGGGAATTCCTGAACAAGATTTGGAACATGTTTTTGAAAGATTCTATACTGTAGATAAAGCCCGATCTAGAAGAAAAGGGGGTGCAGGCCTAGGTCTTTCAATCGTAAAGACTATCATCGAGAAGCATGGCGGTAAAATTGATGTTTCGTCTGTTGTGGGTACAGGAACAGAGTTTCATATCACCCTGCCTCCCTTAAAACTTCCCCAATAAGATTCTATGAATGAGATAGTGTGACAGTCTGTTTTACAGAAATGTCGTTTTTACTTCCTGTAATCGTTACTCTATTCTTCTTTTTTCTGGGGTGCTTATAATAGAAATGGTTCCAGAAGTTGGGGTCAATGGAGATATTCTCACGGTTTAAAATCCCCTCTAACTTCTCTTTAGTAAGGACAAGCCTGTCATCCTCATGCTCCTTTTCGTCATAAAGAATTTGAGCTATTTCCGCGCCAAATAGAGCAGAGAGCATTAATTTATCCGCACATGCGAGGCAGATCTTATCTTTCGTGTCCTCTAGCTTTACATACTCTAAGAGAGGTGGTGTTCCCAAAGTTTCATCATATGTGGCAGTACCTTTTAATAGATGATAGTAGAGTGACTGAAAATCCAAATCATTTAGATCGATTTTCCCTAAATGGAGCAGCTTTTTGGGGTTTTCTTTGTGCGTCTCAAAGGCCTTATCGATTAATTTATCACATAGAGACGTTCCACCTTTCTGGGTAAAAAACTTCTCTTGATAGAGGGTCCGAACAAGAGTTTCGAAAAGAGCTTTATTCTCAGTGTTCTTGCTTGTGAATAGTTGCCAAAGATTAAGGCGAGCACATTCCGGCATATTCTCATGCTTTTTCGGTATACTGGGTTTTTTGGGTGAGTCTGAAGGTTTTCTTTGAGGAGGATCCTTTTGTTTTTTCAGTGTAAATTGTTTCTTTTCAAATTTGTTCTGCACATCTCGAAGAGCACCTAGATAATGGACATAGCTACTTTGAATTTGCCTGGAAGAGATGACTTTCCCGCGAAAACTTGCCGTCAGAATCGCAAGTAATACCAAGAACATGCTAACAAAACCTAGAATATTCATTTCTCATCCCTATAAATAATTTCTGGGTCTTTTATTGGTAAAAAGAAGGCAAAGCTCAAAAGATTTTCCTTATCCTTTACGTGAATTTTTACCATTGAGGGGAAATCTTTTCTCTCACTTTCCCATTGATTTTGCCATTTAAATGAGTCCTCATCTGTTACAAAAAATTCGTAGGAAACCTTTGAGACATTTTCCATTAACAGCTCTCTTCGGTAATAGCCTTTATCTTCTTTTTCAATGGGCCAAATAAGCAGGCAAAGATTTTGGCCAGTGAGAGCAAGCCTTCCTAAAACAGGCCCGCTAAAGTCGGGAGAGGGATCAATTCCATTATCAAATATAAAAGTTAGACTAGGAAAGTCTTCCTTTGGATATTTTTTTGTATAGAAAGCAGGAATATTTGGAGCAGTCATGCTTGCGTTAGGGATCTCTTTAAAAACCTGGCTCAACCTGGCCTGAGTATTGGATCTTTGCCAAACAATTTCTTTAGCCGTGTCTAATTTGTTATCCAGTAGATGCGCTTCCGAATAGAAACGAAGCATGAGAGTGACTAAGACCGCAACTAAACAAAGTGCAATGCTAACTTCAAGCAGTGTAAAATAACGTTTTTGATATCTCATCGTCTTTTCATATAAAATATTGAAATAGCTGTTTCCCCCTAAAAAAGGGCTAGCAGCCGAGTATTATCTAGTGGAATGAGGGAGTGTTAGCGTTTCTTATTTCGTGTGCAGATATAGCCTAGGCCTATTGCCATGAGGCCATACATAATCAATGTGAAATAGGGAGGTAAAAAGCCTGTATCTTCTGTTTTAATGACGCCCAGGATAGCCAGCAGGGCAATAACAATACCCGTGCAGGCATCACCAGCTACAAGACCTGATGATAGCAAGATTCCTTTTTCCTTCGAATCATCAGTTTTAGAGCGGTGTTTTACATACCCTCCTACAATTCCGCCAACCATTATAGCACTCGTTAAAGATAGAGGCAAATAAACACCGATAGCAAAAGGAAGTACAGGTATTTTTATTAATTGTAAGAACAGTCCTAAAACAACTCCAATAAAAAAAAGAGTATAAGGTAGTTCTCCTTCTATAACCCCTTTTGCAATCATTGCCATAAGTGTGGCTTGCGGAGCTGGAAGAGCTTCTGAGCCTATTGTATAGGCAGAATTTAATAGATAGATAGTATATCCAAGAGCGATAGCTGGTATAAAAACACCGATGATCTCAGCTATCTGTTGGGATTTAGGAGTGGCGCCAAGTAAAAAACCTGCTTTTAAATCTTGAGAAGTAGTGCCTGCCATACAGATCGCAATATTTGCCACGCAGCTCATAACAATTGCTGAAATAAGATAGAGCCTCTCCGTCCAACCCAAAACGACAAAAATAAGGCAGGTGATTAAAAGAGTTGTGATGACCATGCCGGATACGGGATTAGAGGTGCTGCCTACAATACCTACCGTCATCGAGGTTACAGCTGTGAAGAAAAACCCCAATACAACGAGAATCAGAATGGTAAGAAGGTTCATGGGAAGCGTAGGAAGAAGCCAAAGCAGTAAGATGATGCCAATCGATCCTATGATCAGCCAAGAGAGGTTAATGTCACGGTCTGTTCGCTTTACATGAGCGGAGCCTTTGAATCTACTGAAGAGATCTTTAAATGTAGCGCGAAAGGTTTTTATCAACAGGGGAATAATCTTGATGAGGCTCAAAATTCCGCCTGTTGCGATCGTTCCTGCGCCAATATAGCGAACATAATTATTCCAAATATCAGAAGCGTTCATCTGATCGATAGGAGTGTGTGATGGGAAAACAGTAATATCTCCCAGGCCAAACATTTTAATAAGAGGAATAACGATCCACCATGCAAGCACTCCACCTGAAAAAATAATGGAGGACACCCTAAGACCAACAATATAACCTACTCCTAATAGAGCTGGCGTCGCATCAATTGTGAACTGTGTTTTTTGAAAAGGCTTAATGACCCAAGTGGGAGTCTCTTTCCATAAATGAAGAACGTTACAGCATACTTTATAAACAACAGCTGTGATCATTCCAATGCCTGCCATCATTGCGGAAGAAGTGCTTTCTTGACCTGCTTTTAAGATCTCTGCACAAGCAGTCCCTTCAGGAAAGGGCAGGATTCCATGCTCTTCAACAATGAGAAAACGCCTCATTGGAATCATAAATAGAATCCCTAAAATACCTCCGAGTACAGTGAGTATGAAGATCTGCAAGATGGAGGGTTGGACTCCTAGAAAAAATAAAGCAGGTATTGTGAAAACAACCCCGGCAGCAAGCGCTTCGCCAACAGTTGCAACTGTCTGTACCAGGTTATTTTCTAGAATCGTGCCATTTTTAAAGAAGACTCGAAAGAGTGCCATGGAAAGTATGGCAGCTGGAATCGAGGCAGAAATGGTGGTTCCAATTTTAAGAGCAAGATAGGCATTTGAAATGGCAAAGAGGAAGCTAAAAATAATGCCGATAAAGATAGCTCTAAATGAGAACTCTTTTACGCGTTTTTCTGCTGGAATATAAGGTTTAAAAGCTTCTTTTTGAGTCATATAAGGGCACACCCACCTGTTATTGGTGAAAATGCCCTTTTGAACTATTTATTTAAAGGATTATACCGAAAAAGATTCTAGAACAGGTTTTTCATTTAATTATTTATTCTTGAACTTTTTTCGGTTTGCTTGCTTTCCAAAGAAGATCTCTAGAGAAGAGCCGATTAAGTTTAAGGGGCGTCTTATCCGACACAGGAAGAAAGGGAAGGATCTTTCCCTGAACAGGAACGATTTCTACGTCTTCGAAAAATTCAGATAGAAGGGCTTTTAAAGTGATGTGAGAAAACATATGCACATGCGTAGGATCTGTTTCAAACTCATTTCCCCAAAGAAACTTCATACGGTTACGCATTCGAAAAGCATTGGGAACTGAGCCGAGAAAAGACCCACCATCTTTCAGTGTCTTTGCAACTTTTTCAAGAAATGAACGGGAGTAGAAAAGATGCTCTAAGATCTCACAGGCAACAATGTGGTCATAGGAGCTTTCGGTAAAAGGCCACTCGGAATTTACATCGAGCCAAAGTGTTTCAATATTTAATTTCTCTTTGATGATTTCAAGAGCTTTTGGGTCAATATCAACACCTGTTATGGTGTTTCCTTCTGCGTAGTATTTTGTAAGTTCGCCGTCTCTACAGCCAATATCTAATACTTTTTTCTCCGTTCCAATCCACTCTTTGAGGTAGGGAGCGCGCTTTCCATGGCAAAAAAGATAGCCATAGCGTCCTCTGGACTGGTGGTGATTACTATAAAGGTCTGCAAGTTTAGTCTTAGAATCCATGATTAATCTCTCCAAAAAAAATGATATTAAGCCTCACCCTGAATTTTTTGAAGAAAAACCTGGTACCAGTAGGTCTCTTTTTTATCTGAGTGGTGAAGTGTAAGTTTGATTTTCATAATACGGTAGAGGGCGTCCTCCCCCTCTTTATCTTTTACAGTAATAGTACACTCTCTATCGATTTTTTTATGAATTGAATGAGGGAGGTTGACCTCTACAGGTGGAAGAGAAATTCTGGGGTTTTCCCAACTAACCTCTTCCAAATAGAGCTTTTCTTTGATTTCAGCCAGAGAGAGCGAGGCAATTCTTTCACACTCTAGCTGGATAAATGACTCCATTTGAGATCGAAAGAGCACGAGCGGGCCTCTAATTAAAGGGACGCTAAACATTGCAACTAGTGCAAGAGCAATGAGAACTTCTAGTAGTAGAAAAGGTCTTTTTCTTTTCATAGCGTGTGTGATTATGCCTGAGTGAGGGTAGATAAGAAATAATAAAGAAAATTTACTACCGTAGAATTCTAGAGCCATGGGTTGGAAGGCAAAGTAATGATTTGAATTTGACGATATATTGCATTTACAAGTATGGTTGTTTTTACTAATGAAACCATGTTTATTTAATGCAATTTCAAACTAAAGCCCTTTATAATCTGCTTCGATTAAATACTTCGGACGAAGATGAAAATCTTGAAGAATGGCAAATCGAAGATTTAAGACTTTGTTCTGATGAAGAGCTATTTCATAGATTTTTCGCTCTCGAGATCCCCCTCTCTAAAGAGCAGTTTCTAACACTTGGAAATGAATTTGATACTCCTGAAGATATGGCAGAAGCGCTTTCAGAAGACGGTAATAATCCTCAAAAGCACGATCAAATCTATCTGATTATCTTTGAGCTGTGGCGTAGATTTCTTCCGGAAAAACAAACTCTTTCGATATTTTGTGATGAGCTCGACATCCAAATCTATCTCTACGATCAAGGTACAGTAGAGAGTGATGAAAATATTCAAGACGCGCTTGCAAACCTAGAAGAGATTCTGGATGAAAACGTTGATATGGGAGTTGAACCAAGCGGAGCTTTTCAATCTCTCAGTGAATATCTTGCGCATGATTTAGAAAGTTTTATTTTTGATTATACCGCAGAGCAAATTGATTCAGGATATGAAACTTATGCAAAAGAGTTGCTTGAGGGGTTTTATCCCTACATGAGCGATCTTAAATGGTTTGATTTTTTGAGGGCTACGGTTATATCTTCTCAAAATTCTGAGGAGGCCAATGCCATTCTTCGCATCGTTGTAGATGAATTAAAAGAGACTCCGGACATTGATCTTCAAATGGAGATTCTCCAATTTTTAGTGCATTCGGGCGATCCTGAACTCTTTGTAAAGCTGGTAAAAATGACAACCAATCTCCTTCAGACTGAAGAAGACTTTTCTGAGATCCTCGAGATTGTAGCTGAGTACTATCATAGGCTAGACAAGGAAGAGCTAAGTCAAAAAATTGAAGGGATCATGGAGAGAAGAACAAGAAAAGCTCCTGGATCTGCTCTCAAAAAAGAAGACCCGGACTTAGACGCCTTCACAAGTTTAGTTATTCCTTAAAAAGAAAATCAGAGCTCTTTGATTAAAATCGGTTTGAAGTCGATATAGTCAGCTGCAGCAAAACGATATTCCACACCATTTTTTTCTCCAAAAGGAAGAGTCCCTGGCCTTACATTGTGCAGGTGGCCAAAGGTGCAGTATTGGATATTAAATTCCTCAAGAATCTGAGATGCTTTTGAAGGCCTTAAATCAGCTCCGATTGGGGGATAGTGCGTCATGGCAATGCGGATGGGAGCTTTCGGGTCCATCGACTCCAGACTAAGGCGGAGCCTTCCCAGTTCTTTTTCAAACTGTTTTTCTTCGGCGGCCTTATCGATTTCCTTATGTTTTGCCCGGGGATTTTCTTTAAAGACGATGTATTTCTCAAAAGTATATTCTTCTGTATCCCAAAGCCTTCCTCCGCCAATGGCAACATCTCCAATTTGAAGAGAGTCATAATGAACAATTTTGATGGTTGGTGGCAGAATTCCAATTACTTTATTTCTAGATGTCCACCAGTGATCGTGGTTGCCTTTAAGTAGGATCTTTGTACCTGGCAGTTCGTTAATCCAGGCAAGGTCTTTCACCACCTCTTTTGTTTTCATCGCCCACGAGATATCACCTGCCACTAAAACAATATCATCGGTTGATACAAGATCAATCCAGTTTTTCTTGATTTTCTTTGTATAATTTTCCCAAGTGGGACCAAATACGCCCATATCTTTTTCGGGGACGCCGATATTTAAGTGGAGATCGGCTAAAGACCAGATTTTCATAGGTGTTTATTACAAGGTGAAGTTGTCAGGAATGTGCGTGCCGGCAGTGATGACGATGATGCCATCTCGGATAAAGATCCCTTCACCATCCATGGTTTGAACGTTTTTTTCATTTGTAAGTTTTACATTATTTCCGATCAAAACATGTTCATCGATAATGGCTTTTTGAATCAAACAGTTTTCGCCAATGCCAAATGTTTTTGGAAGTCTGTGCTCTTGATGAGTGGGCGCAAAGAAATAGTGCGATCCCATAATGATGGTATCTTGGATGACGGAACCCTTTTTAATCTGAGCTCTCACACCAATGATACTATTCGAAATCTCTGTTGCATGAATATCTGCACCCTCAGAGATGATAGAGTTACTAATCTGCGTGCCTTTAATTTTGGGGCCTGGCAGGTGGGTGCGCCGGGCAAAAATGGGGTTTTGTTCGTCGTAAGTATTAAGGCCAAAATCGGATTTTGTAAGAGCTAGGTTGGCATGATAGTAGGAGGAGATCGTTCCAATATCTTCCCAATAACCTTTGTATACATAGGCAGAGGTTTTTCCTCGGGCAATCTCTTTCGGGATAAGGTGTTTGCCAAAATCTTCACGGTCATCATCCCTCAGAATTCTCTTTAGTGCATCCCTCTTAAAAATATAGATCCCCATCGATGCAAGGTATCCAGGCTCACTATCTTCCTTGAAATCCCATGTTTTATAAAAGGCGGAGGGTAGTTTAAAGCGGTCTAAGACTTCCTTCTCTTCAGGTTTTTCAACAAAGTTGGTGACCATAGATTTGTTATCGATTTTTAATAACCCAAGTCTCTTAGCCTCATCACCTTTAACAGGGAGGCTTGCAATGGTAAGGTCGCTGTCTGTATCGACCGCAAACTTAAACATCTCTTCAAAATTGATGTTGTAAAGCTGGTCTCCGGAAAGAATGAGAAAGTAGTCTACGGGCGCTTGTAAAATGATATGGAGGTTTTTTCTGACCGCATCTGCCGTCCCATCAAACCAAAGCTTTTCGCCGTTGGGTTTTTCTTCGGGAGTTAAAAATTCAATGGCTCCGGGGGAAAAAGTGTCAAAATGATATGTTTCTGCCAGATGGTGTTGAAGCTCAGATGTTAAAAACTGCGCGATCACAAAAATTTGGCGAATTTCAGAGTTTATTGAATTGGAAAGGGGAATATCAATTAATCGGTACCTGCCACCAAATGGAGCTGCAGGCTTAGAGTGGTTTAGCGTAATGGGATAAAGTCTTTTACCTTGTCCCCCAGCTAAAACAATAGATGCAATTGCAAGTGGTTCAGATTTCATTAAATACTTAGTTCTCCCTTAAATTTGGAAACTAAGTATTTTCAATGAGAATGTCAACGATTTAATTGTTGATGGATGTCAAATGCGTGATAACTTGAACGAACAAAGGGTCCGGAAAAAACATATTTTAGGCCGATGGATTTACCATAGTCTTCATAGGCCTTGAATTGTTCAGGGGTAACGAACTCTTTTACTCTCAACTTGATACGGCTGGCTTGTAGATATTGTCCAATGGTAATCGTATCACAGCCAGCGGCATGTAGATCTCTTATCGTCTCTTCGACCTCCTCGGGAGTCTCACCAAGCCCAACCATGATCCCTGATTTGATGATGGGAACTTTACCGGACTCTTTCACATATCTTAGAACAGAGAGAGAGCGGTCATAGGTTGCTTTGTGTCTAACGCGAGGGGAAAGCGTACGCACTGTTTCAATATTGTGGTTAAAAACCTCCACACCCTCATTAATGATGATATCTAAACTATCTTCTTGCCCAGAAAAATCAGATGTCAGTACTTCTATTGTGACGCCCTCATTTATCTCTCTAATTTTGCGAATGATTTTAGCTATTTGGGAGGCACCTTTGTCGGGCAAATCGTCTCTCGCAACCATGGTGATGACAACGTGCTTGAGACCGAGCTCTTTGACAGATAGTGCCGTGTGCTCAGGTTCAGATGCGTCTAAAGGTTTTGGGTTTTTTGCAAAGTCGATATCACAAAAGCCGCAATTTCTTGTGCACTCTTTTCCAAGAGCTAAAAAGGTGGCAGTCTTTTTCCCGTAGCATTCGAGTCTGTTAGGACATTTAGCTTCTTCACAAACTGTATTGAGCCCATATTTTTCTACGATGGATCCTGTCTTAAAAAGGTTGTTTCCTTTTGGAAGTTTTCGATGAAGCCAAGAAGGGAATCTGCCTTTTGTCTCTTCTTCGGGCGAGTTAGGAAGAACATTTAAGCGCTTCGTTTTTTTTGGTTTTGATTCGAAGAGCTCTTCTGTAATCATGCCTTGGCCTTTTTCTTTGGTGGAAAATGAAGCGGCGTTTCGTTGGCGATGAGCGCAGCCTCTAGCCAAGCCTCTGCTACTGTTGGGTGGGCATGGATCGTATCGATAATGCAATCAAGTGTGAGCTCATTGTGAATGGCAAGGGTGATTTCCGAAATAAGAGAGGAGGCATCGTGGCCTACAACTTGAGCACCTAGGATCTGCTTTGTTTTCTTGTCCGATACAATTTGAACAAATCCTTCCGTATCAGCTGCTGCAAGAGACTTTCCTAGCGCTTGGAAAGGGAAAGTTCCGACGGTTGCGTCATGGCCATCCTTGATTGCCTCTTCAAGGGAAAGCCCAACAAGAGCAATTTCAGGCGTTGTGAAGACAACAGCTGGTACTGCATGATAATGGATTTCTGCATCAATACCGCAAGCATTTGAAGCAGCTACTATTCCTTGATGAGAGGCAACGTGAGCAAGCATCCACTTTCCTGTGACATCACCAATCGCATAGATGCTATCTACATTGGTTTCCATCTTGTCGTTCACTTCAATTTGGCCGCGTTCCGTAGTTTTTACTCCCACTTTTTCAATTCCCATATTGGAAGAGAGCATCTTTCTTCCAATCGATACAAGTGCAAGATCAGCATCAACAGTTTTTCCGCCCGCTAGCTTTACAGTGACACCGTCTCCCTTGTTTTCGATTCCCTCAACAAAGACATTCATCGTCATTTCGATGCCCATTTTGTCATATGCCGAAGCGAGAGCTTGAGATACGTTCACAGGTAGAAGCGGTAAAATGCGGTCTAAAGCTTCGAGTACCGTCACCTTGACTCCCATTTCAGCAAACAGTGAGGCAAACTCACAGCCAATATAGCCGCCGCCAATAATAGCTAGGCTTTTGGGGAGCTCAGCGATTTCTAAAATGGAAGAAGAGTTTAAAATTCTTTTGTGATCACAAGGAAAGCTTTTGACGTCGATGGGATCAGAGCCAGAGGCAATGATCACTTTGTTTGCGCTAAGTTGGACATTTTCTTCTCCAAGTACTTTCAGCTCATTCTTGGATACAAAGCTTGCCTTTCCTTTGATGATATCAATGCCATTTGATTTGATAAGTCCTTCTAGTGATTTACGCAAATTATCAACGACCGCATCTTTGCGCTCTTTCATCTTTGCGTAGTCAAAAGAGATTTCGCCTACTTTAATGCCAAATTTCTCAGCATTTTTAATTGTTTTGAGAGCACTCGAATTTGCAAGGAGAGTTTTTGTAGGAATGCAACCAACATTTAAACAAGTGCCTCCAATTGCCCCTTTTTCAATGAGGGCAACTTTTTTTCCAAGTTGGGCGGATTTAATAGCAGCTACATACCCACCTGGGCCAGAGCCAATTACAGCGATGTCATAAGATTTTTTTGTCGTCATAGTAACCTTTTTATCTATTGGGTCATTTTATCTAAAGCCGCACTATTTTTCCAATCCCAAGAAAATATATCACAAGATTTGGAAAAAAAATTTCATTGAAGTATACAATATGTTATAAACACCCTCTTTATTAGGGCCCTCATTATGAAGCAAAATAAACGCCAAAAACTCTGTTATCATTGCGAAGGAGAAGTTGATCTGGAAGTGATCTTCTGTCCTTTTTGTGGAACGGATCTTTTGGAGGAATCAAATGGGGCAGAAGAATCTGAAAAAATAGACCCTGATGCAGCTTTTCGTACGCTTTCAGAAAAACAGTCAAACTCATCTCTCTACCCGCCTCCTTATTTGCCGAAGAGTTCAGTTGATGACGATGCTCCTGAAGAGGTCCAAGATCTTGAAGAAGAGATAGAAAAGGAAAAAAGCGCCTTTCTGCCCCTGATTTTTCTATCGATGGGAGCATGGCTGCTAGCTCTCGCTGTTCTTTTATTTGTATTTTCAAAAAATGGATTTGTGACTCTTCGCTTTGATGCAAAGATGTGGCTTGTTTATCTTCTTATTTCTGCGCCGCTGCTTTTTGCGGGGTCGAAGCTGATGGGGAAGATGGATTAGTTTTTCCGTTCTTAGAGAAGTCTCTCTATCAATACAGACAACGAACAATATTTCTTCAGCTGTAATTGCCCCTGCCATTGGAGCGCCCCTAAAACATTAGACTGTTTGTGCGGCGCCGCAGCATTTTTTGTACTTCTTGCCAGATCCGCAGGGACAGTCATCATTTCTGCCAACCTTAGGCTCAACATGGATGGTTTCGCCCTTTTTAGGCTCTTCTGCTTGAGCTGGTTCTTCCTGGGGAAGATCAGCAGGCTTTTCCTGGTGCATTTGGATCTTTCTTGTCAGTGCTTCTTGGACAGGATCTCTCTTCGGTCTTACCATCTCAAAGCGGAATAGATCACGCGCAACATCACACCTCAGAGTCGATCCAAATTCATCAAAAAGCTGGAATGCTTCCTGTTTAAATTCGACGAGAGGGTCTTTTTGCCCAACAGCTCTTAAGTGAACGTCAGATCTTAGGTGGTCGATGGAAAGAAGGTGGCTTTGCCAAAGTGAATCGATTTTTCTGAGGAGAAGGTTGCGAACAACTTCTTCCAAGACTTGCGTAGGATCTTCAGTATCAGGACGTAGATTTAAGATGAGCGCTTTTTGAAGTTCTAGTTTCTGCCTGAAAGCACCGACAACTAGCTTCGAGATCATCTCTTCAATCTGTTCAATTTCAAGAAACTCATCATCGAAAGTATCTTTTGAGATACTGACTGGAAACTCTGTCATCATCTCCTGCCTAAAGCCTTCTATGTCCCAGCCTCCTTCTCGGTTTTTATCGGAGAAGAAACGAGAGACGGTAGATGCGATGACATCAAGGATGATCTCTTCTGCAACTTGAGATGGGGAATCGGAGTGAAGAATATCTGATCTAAAAGAATAGATTTCTTGACGCTGCTTATTCATTACATCGTCATATTCAAGCGTATGTTTACGCATGGTGTAGTTTCTTTGTTCCACGCGTTTTTGTGCCGTTTCAATTGATTTATTGAGAACAGATGCTGAGATAGGCTCTCCTTCTGGTGGGCGGAAACGCTGCAAAAGTGCTGCCATGCGAGGGGATGCGAATAGTCTCATAAGAGAATCTTCAAAGGAGACAAAGAACTTGGAAGATCCAGGGTCGCCGAGTCTTCCTGAGCGTCCGCGTAGCTGGCGATCAATACGTCTTGATTGGTGACGGGTTGTAGCAATAACATGCAGTCCGCCTTTTCTATCTGCTCCCTCTTTCAGCTTAATATCCGTGCCGCGTCCTGCCATATTTGTAGCAAGGGTAATGGCTCCCAACTTTCCAGCGTCGGCAATGATTTCTGCTTCACCGGCGTGGTTTTTTGCATTGAGGATGGTGTGAGGTAGACGGTTTTGTTTTAAAATACGAGAGAGCTTTTCTGAAATTTCGACAGATTCTGTCCCAATAAGAATGGGTCTACCTTTGGCGTGGACTTCTTGGATCTCTTTTAGAAGAGCGTTATATTTCTCGCGCTCTGTCATGTAGATTTCGTCATCGACATCATCTCGAACACACTTTCTATGAGTTGGAATTTCTAGAACTTCTAGTTTGTAGAGCTCTTTGAACTCGTTTGCTTCCGTCATAGCAGTACCAGTCATGCCGGAGAGCTTGTCATAGAGACGGAAATAGTTTTGAAGTGTGACAGTTGCATAGGTTTGAGTCTCACCTTGAACTTTTAAACCCTCTTTGGCTTCAATTGCTTGGTGAAGTCCATCGGAAAAGCGTCTGCCTGGTTGAGGACGGCCTGTATTTTCATCGATGATAACAACGCTTTCTTCTTGAACGATGTAATCGACATCTTTTTCCATGAGAAGATGTGCCCTAAATAGCTGGCGCAAGTTGTGGGAGCGCTCTTTTCTCTTTGAATCTTCTTCTCTAAGCTTGACCTTTGCTTGCATTTTTTCCTGGTCGGAAAGGGAGCTTTCGTCAATTTTTGCATATTCATACCCAAGATCGAGCATGAGAAAGTCGGTGGCGCCTTCGCCGTCATGGAGCTCATTCCAGTGGTGAATCCCTTTATCTGTGAGTTCGTATTCACTGCTTCTCTCTTCAATAATGATAAAAAGGTCGGCTAGACGCTCAGCTTTTTCTTCCTTGTTTTGATCGGAATAGAAATAGGTCTCCCAATCTTCAATGCGAGCTCTTAAATCGGGGTTTTCTTTGATGCGCTTAAGAGTTTTATTGCGAGGCGTCCCTTTGCTCACAAGCCAAAGTATTTTGAAAGCCTCATCTGCTTCTTTTGATTTTTTGATTTCTGCGCCCTCTTTAAAGAAGCCAAGGGAGTCGAGTGTTTTTCTGCCTTCTGTCGCAAGGCGATTACAAAGATCTCGCTGTGAACGAACGACTTGAGAGATATTTCCTTTTAGGTCGTCGTACATCTGACGTGACTCTGCTGCGGGGCCTGATATGATAAGGGGAGTTCTTGCTTCATCAATGAGGATGGAGTCAATCTCATCTATCATCGCAAAATAGTGGCCGCGCTGTACAATTTCAGCTTTATTCATAGCCATTGAGTAGTCTCGAAGATAATCGAAGCCAAATTCCGAGGCGGTTCCGTAGACGATGTCTGCAGCGTAGGTCTCTTTCCTCTCATTGGGAGGCACATCGTTTGTTAAAGATGCAACGGATATGCCCAATTTTGTAAAGATGGACCCTATCCATTCACAGTCACGTTTGGCTAGATAGTCATTGACCGTAACTAGGTGAACAGGTTTTCCCGTGAGAGCATTTAGGTAGAGCGGCATTGATGCGGTTAGCGTCTTACCCTCACCTGTTTGCATCTCTGCAATCGAGCCGTAGTGCATGGCGATGGCGCCTAGTAGCTGCACATCGTATGGAATCATGTCCCATTCTTGGGTATATCCTGATACGTGTACTTCCGAGCCGCACAGCCTTCTGCAAGTGTTTTTTACTGTTGCGTAGGCTTCAACTAGAAGGTCATCTACCGTCTCGCCGTCAGCAATTCTTTTTTTGAATTCTTCTGTTTTACGATAGAGCTCTTCATCTGTTAGCTCTTGATATTTTTTTTCGAGTTCATTGATCAGAGTGACCGTTTTGCGGTATTTTTTAAGAAGTCTATCCTGAGCTGTGCCAAATATTTTTTTGAGTAATCCAAACATTTTCGTAAAACCTTAATTTTCTAAGTGCGCAAGATTAGTGGTTGTAAATATTTTTTTCAAGCGCGTCACCTATTATACTACAAAATGGTTTAAAACTAAACTATCGAAGTGCTGTAAAGCCAAAACTTTAATATCCTTCCAAACTGCTAGCAAAGATATCATTTCGAGGGTATAATTTGCCCCATGACCAAAATTTATTACATTGATAGAGAAACCAGAAAAAAAGAGGAAGAGAAGATCTACGGAGGGTGGGTTTTAAACCTCTTCTATGGCTCTGGTCTCTTATCTGAAATTTTTGGTCCCTTATTCAGAAATCTTAGCGCAAAAATCCCTTTCTTTTCAAAGCTTTATGGAACGATTCAAGCGAATCCTAGATCAAAGAAAAAAGTATTACCTTTCATTGAAAAATTTGGCGTAGATATCTCTGAGTTTGAGAAAAAGCCGACAGAATTTCTCTCTTTTAATGATTTTTTTACCCGTAAGCTAAAGAAAGGGGCTCGCCCTTTGGCAGAAGATAACCAAAGAGCTGTGTTATTTGCAGATGCTAGATATCTATTTTTCCCTAACATTTCCAAATCAGATGGTTTTCTTGTTAAAGGAGCCAGGTTTTGTTTGAAAAAGCTTCTGAATAGTGAAGAGTTAGCAAATCGTTATGAGTCAGGATCAATGGTAATTGCAAGATTATGCCCTACCGATTACCACCGCTTTCACTTTCCCTTCGATTGTCTACCCTCTGAATCAAAGCTCATTAATGGTTATCTATATTCTGTAAATCCTATAGCGCTCAAGAAAAACATCAACTACCTGACTGAAAACAAGCGTGAAATTACCTCACTTGAATCAGATCATTTTGGAACGGTTCAATATATTGAAGTGGGTGCTACGCATGTAGGCAGCATTCATCAGACATTTGAACCGGGTAAAAAGGTTAAGAAAGGAGATGAGAAAGGCTATTTTGCCTTTGGCGGTTCCTGCGTTATTCTTCTTTTTGAACCTGGAAAAATCAAGTTTGATGAAGATCTACTCGCGGTTAAGGACATGGAAATTCGCGGTCTCTTTGGTCAATCCTTAGGCGCTATTCCAGAATAGAACAGATAGGACAAGCCTCCATATCATGGCCTCTTGCAGGGCAATGCTCTCTTGCAAAATAGATGATTTGAAGGTGGAGCTTAATCCAGGTTTTTTTTGGGAAGAGCCTTTTTAGATCTTTCTCAGTCTCTTTTACATTTTTTCCGCTGCTAATCTTCCAACGTTTTGCACACCTATGAATATGTGTGTCTACAGGAAAAGCAGGTTCGTTAAATGCTTGGCACATCACAACAGAGGCTGTTTTATGGCCTACGCCAGGAAGTTTTTCGAGTTCGTGAATTTCATCCGGCACCTCCCCTTCATACTCAGTAAGTAATTTGTGAGATAGGTTATAGATGGCCTTGGATTTTGTCGGAGCAAGGCCTACGGGTCTGATGATATCTTCAATTTCTTGAACAGTTAGTTTGACCATTTTTTCAGGCGTATTAGCTTTTTTGAATAGCGTGGGTGTAATCTTATTTACGCTAGCATCCGTTGCTTGAGCAGAAAGTAAAACCGCAATTAGTAGGGTGAAATTATCTTGATGTTTGAGAGGAACTTTAGGATGGGGATAGAGCTCGTTTAGAACGGTTGAAATTGTCTCAGCCCTTTCTTTTTTCGTCATTTACCCACACAAAATTTTGAAAAGATGGAAGATAGAATATCCTCAGATACGTTGGTGCCAATAATTTCAGAAAGAGCATGTAAAGCCAGTTTCATCTCTTCTGAGATGATCTCACATGAGAGCTCTTCGAGAAGTCCTTTTTTGACTGCATCGATATGAGTCAAAGCACTTTCAAGAGCATGTTTGTGACGGATTTCCACGATCATAAGCTGACCTTTCTCGGGAGGCCCTTTTTTCCAGATCATTTGGTCGATTGTCTTTTTAAGTTCATCGATTCCCATATGGTTCTTTGCTGAAATATGAGCTGTGAAGGGGAAATCATAGGCTCTCTTTGGAGCTTTAAGATCGATCTTATTCCAGATGAGAAGGGTTTTTTTAGGATCTGTAAGTTTTAAGAGTTCTCGCTCTTCAGGAGTCTCTTCGCTGCTAGCGCTAATGACAAAAAGGACTAGGTCTGCCTTTTTTAAAACTTCTTTGGAGCGCTTGATTCCCTCTTGTTCAATCGCTTTGTCTGTTTTTCTAATGCCAGCGGTATCTATAAGGCGAAAGTGAAGCTTCCCTATTCTTAAATCCTCTTCAATAAGATCACGAGTTGTCCCAGCTTCATCGGTTACAATAGCTCTGTCTTTTCCAAGAAGGGCATTCATTAGGGAAGATTTACCCACATTTGGAACGCCTATCAAAGATAGAGAGATGCCTTCCTTCATGATTTTTCCGTCATGAAATGTTTCGGTTAACTGTCTGATCTCATTTTGAATAAGGGTGAGCTGATTTAAGATCTCATCTTGAGAGGCAAATTCGAGTCCTTCTTCCGGAAAATCCACCCAGGCCTCGAGTATGGCTGCAATATCGGTTAGATTTTTTTGGAAAGAGTGAATGCATTTTGAAAGGGTTCCATCTAAGTGGCTTTCTGCGGCATTAAAAGAGAGGTCGTTTTGAGCATGTATGAGTCCTTGGACTGCTTCTGCTTGAGCGAGGTCAATTTTGCCGTTTAAAAAAGCGCGCAATGAAAATTCACCGGGGCCTGCATTTCTAGCACCGGCCTCTATAATGCGGTCTAGAATCTTTTGGGTGCCTACCCTGCCACCATGACAAAAAATTTCAACAGTATCTTCACCTGTATAGGATTTAGGATTGCGCATTACAAGTAGAAGAACGTGGTCGAGTGCTTGGCCTTCTTTTGAAAGAATTTTTCCATATTTGGCGGTGTGAGAGGCGATTTTTTCTACATTGCAAGTAAAAATTTTATTAGCAATCAGGAGTGCATCCTGTCCGGAAATGCGAATAGCGCTGATCGCGGCATCTCCAGGCGCTGTAGTAATTGCAGCTATCGTGTCTTCTGTCGTTTTCATGGGGGAGATTATAGCTGTTCTCTTGCGGGCGCTCAATGTAATTTTTTTTTTAAATATGCTGCAAGGCTGATGGAATCAGAGTGTTTAGGCGCTCGTGATTTAACCGAACTTTTTGAACGGCTTTTTTAGCTTGGTTGGGGTGATATCCCAGATTGATGAGAGCGTTGATCGCATCGAGAGAAAGAGTGTCAACATCATCTAGATCTGCATCTGTTTTCATCTTTTCTAAAAAGCCCAGCTTATCTTTCATCTCAACAATTAATCTAGTAGCTGTTTTCTTTCCGATGCCTGGGACTTTTGAGATGGTATTAATGCTGTCATTTTGAATAGCAGTATTAAAAGCTGGGAGTCCTAGGTGCCCAACAAGAGCAAGGGCGGTTTTAGGGCCAATGCCTGATACGGTATTGATTAGCTGAAAGAGATCGCGCTCATGTTTTGAATAAAATCCATAGAGAGTTTGGGAATCTTCGCGGACAATAAATGAGATGTAAAGCTTCACTTTTTTGCCTACTTCAGGAAGTTCGGAAAAAGTGCTTAGGGGCGTTTTACATCGGTAGCCAATTCCAGAGACATCAATGATGGTAGCTTCAGGAAGTTTTTCTGTGAGTATTCCATTTAAGTATTCGTACATGATTTCCTCGTTTTTATGGTGTGAGCGTGGGCAATTGCGAGCGCGAGTGCATCTGCTGCATCCTCAGGTTCTGGTATCGATTTAAGTGAAAGAAGGGCTTTCGTCATTTTTTGGACTTGGTTTTTGCTGGCAGAGCCATTTCCAACAACGGCTTTTTTTGCAACTGAGGGAGTGTATTCGAAAAAAGGAACCTTGTTTCTTGCAGCAGCTAATAGCACCATTCCTCTTGCCATCCCCAACTTTATTGCGCTTTGAACATTTTTTTTCACATACTGTGTCTCTGTTGAAATCGCGTCGGGTTGATACTTTTCAATTAAAGACTCAATGCTCTCAAATAAGATCAGATAGCGAGATTCGAGCTTTGCTTTCGATGGAGGTTTAATGCATCCAAAATCGATAGCTCGGTAAGTAGAGGTTACTTCAATAACCCCATATCCAGTGATGATTGTTCCGGGATCGATGCCCAAAATTAATGTACCCATTCTTAGGATCTTACCAAAGGATTGTATTTTTGTTCAGAAAATGGGAAAATAGGTTCCATATGGAACCAAAAAAAATAATCATACGAATGCCGAATTGGGTGGGAGATCTTGTAATGGCCACTCCCATTTTAGCAGATATTAGAAAAAAATTTCCCAGCGCACATATCACCGCCATGTGTGTGAGACCTATCTGTGAGCTTTTAGAGAAAGATAAAAATATTGATGAACTCTTCTGTTTTTCAAAGCAAAAATTCAGCTTCGATAGACGAGATTCGAAAAAAAATATTATCGAAAAGCTAAAGGTAGGAGAGTATGACTTAGGTGTTTTACTCACAAATTCGTTCTCATCTGCCTGGTGGTTTTGGCAAGGAAGGATAAAAAAGAGGGTGGGTTTCAAAGATCACTTTAGGAGTTTTCTTCTGACAGATGGAGTATCTATTCCAGAAAATAAAGAAGACATGCACCAAGTAGAAATTTATAAAAAACTACTGGGGCCTTTAGGAATTTCTTCTTCCGATGCCATGCCGCACATCTACCTTTTGGAGAAGGAAGTGAAAAGAGCAAAAGAGCTTTTGTATCAGAGGGGTTATAAGGACGAGAAACCTTTAATCGGCATCAATCCGGGAGCAGCTTATGGGAGCGCAAAATGTTGGCCCCCTGAGCGTTTTCGAGAAGTAGCCAAAAAAATTAGAGAGGAAGAAGATTACAATGTCGTTTTTTTTGGAGATGGGAAGAGCTCTTCTCTTGTGAAAAAAATTACGTCAGGCTTAGATGAGAGAGTTATTAATTTAGCGGGTCATACATCACTTCGAGAGCTTGCTAGTCTCATCCAAGTCTGTGATGTTCTTTTGACAAATGACAGCGGTCCTATGCATATTGCAGCCTCGCTTGGTACGGAAGTAGTTGCTCTTTTTGGTTCCACTAATGACACGAAAACAGGACCCTACAAAAAGAGCGGCGTTATCAATAAAAAGGTAAAATGCTCTCCTTGCTACAAAAGAAAGTGTCCTATTGATTTCAGTTGTATGACAAGCATTCACACGGGCGAAGTTTTAGAGGCGATTAAAAAGCATGTTTAAAACAGTAAAACGTACCCTATTACCCAACCCTTTGCATACCATCTTGAGAAGAGCTAAAAAGCGTGGGCAGAAAAGCTTTCTATTAGGATGGAATCGCGGTCTTGGGGATATTGCTTTAGGTCTTTTTGCTATTGTAAAGCGCATAAAAGAGTCTATTCCCGATGCGGAGATTACCTTTTTGGTTCGTGAAAATCTTGAAGAGGGGTTTGAGCTTTTTGAGGGTGTAAAATGCCTTGTTGCTCCCAATTGGAAGCGGGGCGAGTCTTATGATGTGGGCGAGACCCTAAAGTTAATGGGAATAGATGGAAGTAATTATGACGTAGTCATTAATTGGCCCGAGTCTTGGTGGGTGAACTGGCAGTTAGGAAAGTTAATTCCCAAACTAAAATGGGATCCTAAGTGGGATAACCTCTATAAAAAGTTTGATCTCGATCCAAGTCTATCCTATGTGGGAATGCAAATTAGTGCTGAGACAAATTATGGTCAGTGGAGAAATTGGCCTGAGAAAAAATGGTTTGAACTCATCGATCTTTTATCTCATGAAAAAGATGTAAGGGTGCTGTTATTTGGCTTTGGTAGGGATCCTAAAGTGGAAAATGAGAATGTGATTGATCTACGTTCAAAAACTAACCTATTTGAGCTTCTTTCTCTAGTAAAAAATCTCTGTTCCGATCTTGTCTTGCCTGATTCAGGAATTTTATCTATGGCCTACTATTTAGACGCCTCTTTTCCTCTAAACATTGTCTCCTTGTGGGCGCATCATAATCACGGTATATTGAAGCAGGGTGCCCCGTCTCCTAACCCCGGGATCACACACTCGCCGCTCTTTGGAGGATATAAGAATCTCTCTTTGTTGGAAGCGGACCGAGTAAAAAAACACTTAATTTTGAAATGAGAAATCCTACTTTAAAAGACGAACAAATAGGGAAAGAGGCAATTCGCTCCGGGAAAGTTGGGGCAGTTATTCTCGCCGGGGGCGAGGGAACCCGTCTTCAATTTGATCAGCCAAAAGCCCTATACCCTATTTTCTACGGGAAGAGTCTGCTGCAAATTTTCATCGAAAAAGTGGTAGAGTCTCAAAATAAGTATGAAAGAGAGTTAAGTGTTGCTGTGATGTGTTCTAAAGCAGCTTTTTCTAAAATTCAATCTTATTTAAAGGAGCACGCTTTTTTTGGTCTTCAAAATGTAAGTCTATTTATTCAAACGGAAGACTTTCTTTTTGATGAAAACATGGAAAAAACTAAGGTTTTATCTCCAAATGGAAATGGTGTGATTTTTGAGTGTTTGGAAAGAGAGCAAATTTTTTCTGATCAAGAAACTGTAACAATTACTCCCATCGATAATCCCTTGGCACATCCATTTGATGAAAAGTTAATTGGTTATCACTTATCTGAGAATAACGAGGCGAGCATAGTTGTGATTAATGAAAAGCTGGTGGGAGAAAAAATGGGCGCGCTTTTACACAATGGAAATAAATTCAAGATCATTGAATATACTAAACAATGTGACGATGCACGTTTTTTCAACACGGGCCTTCTTTGTTTTTCTAAAGAGTTTATGAGTAAGGTGGCTAGGAAAACACTTCCCAACCATCTAGTTCAAAAAAATAGAGAGAAGAGCAAAATTTATAAAAATGAAAAATTAATATTCGATGCGCTAGATTATGCTAATAGAGTAGGCGCGGTCCATTTCCCCCGGGATGGGTGTTTTGCACCTTTGAAAGAGAAGGAGGGGCCGAATGGCATCGCATCTGTGCGTGAGGCGCTTGATAAACATATTTTGAAGAGTCATAATAGATCGAAAAGAGGTTTGAAATGAAAATTGCTTATTTAGGAGCAGGAACATGGGGATTTGCTCTGGCATCCATTCTAGCTGAGAACGGACATACTGTTTTGCAGTGGACAAGGTCGCCTGAATTTTGTAAAGAGCTAATAGAAAAGAGAGCGCATCCTAAACTATTAGGATTTACAGCGCCCCAAGGGATTCATTTTACTCATGATTTAAAAGAGGCGCTAGACGGCGCAGATGTCATCGTGGAGAGTGTGACAACCAAAGGAATTCGTCCTGTTTTTGAAAAGGTCTTTGCTCACGGCGCCTGCGATATTCCCATCATTCTTACATCGAAAGGAATTGAGCAAGAAACGGGCTTTTTAATTCCTGAAATTCTTTCCCAAATGTTGAAACAAGACAAAAGTCCAAGGATTGGTTCTCTTAGCGGACCTAGCCATGCAGAGGAAGTGATAAAGAGACTTCCGACTTCGGTTGTTTGCTCCGCATATAATTCAGAGCTAACTACTCTCATACAAGATCTCTTCACAGCACCTAGTTTCCGTGTCTATCCAAATAGTGATATGAATGGTGTTAATTTTGGCGGCGCTATGAAAAATATCATGGCGATTGCTTGCGGTATGTCGGATGGTCTGGGCTTTGGAGATAATACAAAGGCAGCTCTTATGACAAGAGGACTTCATGAAATTCGCAAGCTCTCTAGTACTAAAGATTGTCAGATGGAGACTTTAAATGGATTAGCAGGACTGGGAGACCTTTGCGTTACATGCTTATCCAAATTGAGCAGGAACTATCGATTCGGCAGACTTCTTGCTGAGGATTATTCCCCTGAAGATGCTTTGAGGGCGATTGGAATGGCAGTAGAAGGGATGTATACATGTAAAGCAGCTTTACATTTAGCGCGTAAAGATGACATTGCAGTTCCCATTACAGAGGCAACCTATTCGATTATTTATGAAGGACTTAATCCTAGAGAAGCTGTGAAAAAACTTCTTCAAAGAGCGATTAAGGAAGAACATTTATGACCTCTCTTGCCGGTCTAAAAGTAGTTACAGCCAAGGAGATGGCAAGGGTCGAGGCTCTTGCCTATCAGGCAGGCTATAAAGAGATCGATTTTATGAAAGCTGCTGGTGAAAAGGTCGGAATGATAGTGGAGCGCTATCTCTCAAAGCACAAAAAAAGCTCGGTCACGCTCTTAATTGGTAAGGGAAATAACGGCGGAGATGGCTTTGTAGCGGGTCTCTACCTTCTAGAAAAGGGCTTTTCTGTTACTGCGTATCATCTTTTTGGTTTAGATGAATCCTCTCCTCTCTGCAAACTCTTTGGTGAAATTTACTTAAAAACAGGCGCACCACTTCATTATGCCAAAAGTGCAGCAGATATCTCTTTTGAACAAGAAACAGTTATTATAGATGCTCTTCTAGGAACAGGCTTTAAAGGAGAGCTCAAAAGCCCTTTGTTAGAACTAGTCCAAAAAGCAAATGTTAGTAAAAATCCCTTATTTTCTATCGATATCCCCTCGGGTTTGGATGCGGGATCCGGGATCGTAAAAAATAGTGCAGTTAAGGCTTTAGAGACAGTTTTTTTAGGACTTCCCAAAATGGGTTTTTTTATTAACGATGGTTTCAACCATGTTGGGAAACTAGGCTACGGAGATTTTGGACTGCCTCAAGAATTTTCATCTCAAGCAGAGTTTTATGGCAACCTTATCGACGAGTCTAAGATAGCTGAAGTGATGCCGGAGGTCAAAAGGACACGCCACAAGTATGAAGCAGGCTATGTTCTTGGGTTTGGCGGCTCAAAAGGAATGACGGGCGCTCTAAAATTAAGTGGTTTAGGTGCTCTTAGAACGGGCGCTGGAATTGTAAAGCTATTCTATCCTCCTGATGCAGAAATGGAAAATTCTCATAGTGAACTTATCTGCAATCCCTGGAATTATGAAAACTTAGAGGAAGAAAAAAAGCGCGCAAGGGCACTTTTTGTGGGACCTGGAATGGGAAGGTCAGAAAGAACTTTTGAGTTTTTAAAGAAAGAACTCCCTCAAATTGATAAACCTTGTGTGATTGATGCAGATGGACTCTTTTTTCTCTCAAAATTTCCTCAAACTGAACTTCCTAAAGAGACGATTATCACTCCCCATATGCAAGAGATGGCAAGGCTTATCCCAGATGCTCCCAAAGAGCCACTTCTCTTTCACAGAAGCGTGATGGAATATGCAAAAAGGAAGAATGTAACTGTCGTTTTAAAAGGAGCTCCCACTTTTGTGTTTTCGCCAGGAGTTCTTCCACTTATCATTCCACGGGGTGATCCCGGAATGGCTACTGCCGGTACGGGCGATGTTTTAACCGGCATGATCGCAGCTCTTCTTTCGGGAGGGTTAAGTACCTATCACGCGGCAATTGTTGGAGTCTATATCCACGCACTTGCAGGTGAAAAGGCATCGAGGGCAAAAACCTCCTACGGGGTAATTGCATCGGATTTAATAGAGAAGATTCCATCTGTTCTAAAACAAATAATTAAAAGTTATGAAAGAAGATAAAATACTTGTTGTTCCCCACCGAGGTGGAGTTTCTGAGGCCCCTGAAAATACTCTTGAGGCTATTAAGATTCTTATTGAAAAGGGAGCCCCCTTTATAGAGATTGACACTCGGTTAAGTAAAGACAAAGTTCCTTTTGTGATCCATGATGACTCTTTATCAAGAGTTTGGGAGCAAGAATCGTTAATTTCCGAAATGACTGCTTCTGAAATCCAGGAAATAAGAGGGAAGTCAGGTGCTTTTAAGGGTTTAAAAATACCTACTCTTAAGGAAGCTTTGGAACTTGCTCACAATAAAATTGGAGTGATGGTTGAAGTAAAATCAGACGAAGGATTAGATCATGGCTTTATTGCAAAACAAGTTATGGAAGTTGTAACGCCTTTTTTGAAAGACTCATCTACACCCATTTACATTGGGTGTTTTTACCCTCAAGTTCTTGCACATGTTAAAAGACTGATGCCTGAGATGAAAACTGTTTACATTGTGCTAGATAAAGTACACCTAATCTATAGTGATTTAATACTTCCTGATTTTCTTGCGGTAAATACGTGTATTTTTTCAGAAGAGACTATGGAGTTTGCCAGGTCAAGAGGTTTGCCTGTCTGGGTATGGGTGGTAAATGAGAAGAGTGAACTTGAAAAATGCCGTGAGCTGAAAGTGGCAGGCGTTTTTACTGATCAACCGGTAGCATTGGGTCTTTTGTAGAAGCGTATTCTTGATGCCAATCTAGAAAAGATTCAAGGCCATCTTTCAACTTGGTTTTTGGCGAGAATCCTAGAATGTTTTGGGCTTTAGAAATATCTGCATAGGTCTCAAAAGCCTCACCTTTAGAGTAGGGAATAAGAACCTTTTCGGCTTTCATTTCAAGGTGGTCTTCAAGATATTCAATCATTGTGAGTACTTCAACTCTCGTGTTGTTTCCCAAATTGAAAATCTCATTTTGTGCACCTAGGTCAATGGCGCTCATAGTACCATCTACAATGTCATCGATATAGGTAAAGTCTCTTTTCATCTTCCCATTTCCAAAGACTTTGATCGGCTTTTTTTGCAGAATTAGGTTGGTAAAAAGGGAGTAGGCCATGTCGGGTCTTCCCCAAGGACCATAGACAGTAAAATACCTAAGTCCTGTGACGGAGAGTCCGAAAAGGTTATGATAGCTTGTAGCCATCACTTCATTTGACTTTTTTGTGGCTCCATAGAGATTAGCAGGGCTGTCTGTTCGGTCTCCTTCAGAAAAAGGAGTTTTCGTGTTTGTTCCATAGACTGAAGAAGAGGAGGCATAGATCAATTTAATGTGAGGACGGTTTTTTAACGCCTCTAATACGGAAGTAAAACCCTCAAGATTCGAGTGGATATAATCTTCAGGATGGGTAAAGGAGTGTCTAACTCCTGCTTGAGCAGCTAAGTGGGCGAAGTGAGATATTTGTTTATCTTCGATCTCCTTTTCTAGAAAGGCCGTATTGCAGACATCCTTATCAAAAACTTCTATGCCCTCTTTTTCTAGTAAGTGAGATCTAGCCCTCTTTAATTCAGGGCTATAGTAGGAATTGAAATTATCTAAACCGCAAACTTCATCGCCCCTTCGCTTTAGAGCTAGAGCAAGGTGAAATCCAATGAATCCAGCAATCCCTGAAATGAATATTTTTTTTGAGTTTTTAGCCATAGGACATAATATCTGTATATGTTATATCTCTAGGCGATTTTATCTAGAAACAGCGTTAATTTCATGCGTTTTCTTCATTTGGCCCTCATCCTTTCTTTTTTTTCTCTCCTAACCTCCTGCTCGGGCCCCTATATGGGAAAAGAGCTATATGGAGCCGATGAGTTTGTGATGGACTCTTATCGAATCCGAGAGGGAAAATTTGCCATTTTGGAAATGGAGGGGAAAGTTTGTGAAGAGCTAACAGATGATTGTCTAGAAGAGTATAACGATAGTATTCATGAAGATGATGTTCTTCAAATAGCAGTCCACCACCCTAAAAGGCATGATATTGTGAGTGCTGTACATTCCATTGGCATGCAAATAGGTTACCAAGTAAGAAACGGCAAAGTTCATTTGCCTGATTTAGGATGTGTAGATGTAAAAGGGCTAAACCTTGCTCAGGCAGCTTTGGCCATTCAAGAAAAGTATCTTGAGCAAATTGAAGATATTGAAGTTTTTGTTACCTATAAGGAGCGTATTGCTGGCAAGGTCGAGCTTGCGGGAATGGTATCTATCCCCAATATCCCAATTGATGGAAAAATTCGGCTTTTTGATGTTCTTGCAAAAGCTAGGGTGCCAACGGACGCTAACCTTTTTAAAAGCTATGTTATTCGAGATGAAAACCTCCTTTCTGTAGATCTCTATAAACTTTTGAAAGAAGGCGATATGTCGCAAAATATTGTGATGCGGGGCGGGGATAAGGTTTACATTGCAGATTCGAAAGCTTCAACCCTAATGGTTATGGGAGAAGTGGGTTGTGAGAGCGTTCTCAGCGTTCCTCATGGATTTTTATCTTTAAGAGAAGCGATAGCGTCCGCAAAAGGAATTCCCTACACAGGGGATAAATCCTATATCCAAGTCATTCGTGGAAGCATTGTAAAGCCGAAAATCTATCTTCTTAGCTGGGAGCATGTGATTCATTTACCTAATGATAGCCTTCTTCTGATGCCGGGTGATATTGTCTATGTAGCATCTAAGCCGATTACGGAATGGAACCGATTTATTTCACTACTTCTTCCTAGTTTTTCCGGAATGGAAGTGGTCACAAAAGGCTGCGGCGGTATGGGTATTGTTCCATGAATGAGGAAGAGCGCGTTATATGTCTGAAGGATATTAAAGGGCTCTACCTTCGCATTCGTAAGAAGATGATCTATTCTGCTGCTCTCTCTTCACTTTGTCTTACAGCAATTTTTCTCTTTATGCCTGTGAAATTTCCCGTTGAAGCAACTTTTAAAGAGTCAAAAGAATCCCCTTCTTTATCTCTAAAAGAAATTTTAGGATCTTACAGCAAGATAACAAGTGAAGCACAAGCTGCAGACATCATGAAATCTCGAACGATTCTTACGAGAGTCATTCACAAGTTAGGCCTTCAAGCAGAATCAAATGATCATATGTTTTTGAATAAGGCTTTTCACCTTCTACGAGACAATTTACAAGCGCAATTTGGGGCTATTGTGCAAAACCCAGACACTTTTATTCTTGAAGATGTGATTTATATAGGTGAAAAAAAGAAGAGCTATCTCCTTACCTTTAAAAATGCTCATGAATTTTCCCTCTCTGACCGAAAAGGGAAAGTGCAAATATCCGGCACTGTAGATCAAAAAGTTGAAGTAGAGGACCTTTCATTTATAGTAAAAAGTCCGCCAAATTCACTTATTTTTGATAAGAGTTATTCTCTGTTATTTCTTCCACTGCAGAAAGTCATTGAAGATTTACAAGAAGACATTAGGATCGTAAAAAATAAAAATAACAAGTCGCTTTTCAAGTTAAAATATCCTCACCGAGACAAACTTCTAGCAGCTAGGATAATCGATGCGTTGATGCTCTCCTATCAGGACTATCTGCAAGAAGAACATGAAAAAATAACTACAGCTCAGCTCGAATATTTGGAAAAAAGACAAGATCATCTCAATGGCAAGTTAGAAGTTGCTTTGAATGAGCACGTCTCTTACTTGAGAGAAAACTTAAGCCAAAGTGGCTTTTTTAGTTTGGATCAGGAGATGCAGACTCTTTTGACTCCTCATATAAATGGGATAGAAAAAATGCGCCTTTTAGAGTTGGAGGAAAAAAGATTAAACGACTTTGAAAGGGGAACAATATCCTATGTCAATGAAAGCCCTATAAGAGAAGAGATTGTTGGTTTAGAAAAAGAAAGAGAAATGCTGCAATCTGAGAAGGATTTACTCGGTCTCTCTCTTCATTTTCATGACTCTCCCTCTCCAAAATTAGTAGGGAGCGGTAAAGCAGATCTAACATCTCAAATGAAAAAAATCTCAGATGAAAAAGATTCTCTTTTTACTTCGGATATGCACTTGAAGAAAGTAGAAGAGTTAAAAAAAATAAGAATCGATCTAGAAGAGGCAGATAGGGTATTTCAAACAATTTTAAGTGGAAAAAGGCCGAATAAGTTTCTTCAGAACGATATGAAAGAGGGCTTGTCCGATCAAAACTTAAAAAGGTACATGGAGGATTATATACGAGTTCTTTCAATCAAAGAAAAAACCTTAACTGATAGATTCTATTATTCCGATGAGATTTCACCAGAATTTGAAGGAATTGACCTTTCAACTGCAAAAAGCCTCTATGTTTCTTACAATAACAAATTAGACAAAGTGCAAAGTGAAGTAGAGCACTTAGAATTCATCAAAGAGCAATTAAAAGACCCCATTTTTGAAACAACTTCTCTAAGCGCAGTTCTTCATGATCCCATTAGCCAGAGCATTATTTCAAAGATATCTAATACATCTCATCTTTTAAAAGATGAAAAAAATATCAGCGAAAAAGAAAAAATAAGATTTTCAAATGAGGTTGCCCTTCAAAAAAGCTTTCTTGAGAACCATCTTTTGGAAATGCTGGGTATACAGCTAATCAATGCAGATCTCTTTAAACATAAAATTCGAAGCCTGCAAAAAATTCGCTTGGACCGAATCAGTCAAAGACTCTCTATTCTCGATAAACAGATAGCTGATCATTTAGCATCCAGAAAAAGGACGCTTAATTTTGAAAAGAAACTGTTAGAAAAAAATGCTCAAGAATTAAAGCATCAGATGCTTTCGCTTCCTGAAAAATGGCGCCTTGAAAATCTATTAAAACTCAAAGTGGATATCGGTTCAAAAATGATGGAAGCTCTCACGCAGGTTGTTGAATCTAAAACCATAAGCCAACACCTCCATCAAATACAGTCAAAGCCTTTAGATAGGGCTCTTATTCCCATAAAGCCAATTTTACCAAATCTTTTCCTATATACTTTGTTGGGAGCGATTTTAGGGTTTATGGGTGTCTTTTTTTATTGGGTTTTCAAATCAATACTTCACGGTTTCCCACTGTCAAAAGATACGCTCTTATCTTATAAGAAGCATTGCTCCGGAGATATTACTGACAGGTGCGACGGTAGAGAGGTGGAACATATCTCGGATACCGATTTAGAAACTCTTAGAAAGATGGTACTTTTCTTAACTCTTGAAAAGACGGTCCAAACTGTCAGTCTTATTTCGGGCTATGGTCCCAATTATTCTTATACGCTGGCAAACCTTCTTGCAAAAAGGGGCTTGAAAATTCTTCTCATCCAATGCACTTTTCAGGCTAGATATTCAAAAAGTGATGTTCCTGGAATCTTGGGATATATCAACAATGAAGTGAAACAAGCTCCCATTAGAAAAGAAAATTCATTTGATCTTATCACATCGGGTGGAACAACTCGGTTTGGCGCAGAGGTAATAGGGTCTGATAAATTTAAAAAGATCTTGGATGAGTTTAAAAATAATTACGATCTAGTTATTATCAACAGTAAGGCTCTTCCGGCGCTTGCAGAGGCTAAAGTGCTTCAAAATTTAGTAGATCGATCTATTATTACTGTGAAGCACGAGACGGCTGATGATTTAAGAGATTATTTACAGACCGAAAAGTCAAAACATTTAAGCTTTATAACCACGTGAATACTATGACTCAAAAACGCATATTGATTACTGGCGGTGCCGGATTTTTAGGCTCCCACCTTTCCGAAAAATTGACTCTTTTAGGTCATGAAGTTCTCGTAGTTGATAATTTTTACACTGGAAGCAGGGAAAATATCTCCCATCTTGAAGAGTATCCTAATTTTGAAGTACTAGAACATGACATCTGCAAGTCGCTCTACGTAGATGCCGATGAGATCTATAATTTAGCCTGTCCTGCATCTCCTGTGCATTATCAAAAAGATCCTATCCAAACTCTTAAGACAAGCGTTCAAGGCTCTTTAAATATGCTAGGTATAGCGAAACGCTGCAAAGCTAAAATCCTTCAAGCATCTACCAGTGAAGTCTACGGTGATCCCACACAGCATCCTCAAAAAGAGAGCTATTGGGGCAATGTAAACCCAATCGGCTATAGATCTTGTTATGACGAGGGAAAACGTTGTGCGGAAACGCTTTTCTTTGATTATCACAGAAGGCACAATGTCCAGATTAAAATCATTCGTATTTTTAATACCTATGGCCCAAAAATGCATCCCGATGATGGTAGAGTAGTATCAAATCTTATCGTTCAAGCTCTCAGAGGTGAACCCCTCACAATTTATGGGGATGGCTCTCAAACACGTTCGTTCTGTTATGTTGATGATCTCATTGAGGGCATGACTCTTATGATGGATAAGACACTTGATTTTACAGGTCCCATAAACCTAGGAAATCCCTCTGAATTTACCATTAAAGAGATCGCTGAAATCATCAAAGCCATTACCAATACCTCTTCTCCCATCGTCTACAAAGACTTGCCTTCAGATGATCCGAAGCAGCGAAAGCCCAATAACTCTCTTGCAAAAGAGAAACTAGATTGGGAGCCAAAAGTCAAATTGGAAGAGGGCCTAAAAAAGACGATACTCTACTTCGAAAAAGCACTCAAAACACAGCAAACAGTAGCTTAAAAAGAATCAGGAAAGTCGGAGTAGTTTGATTCTTAGTTAAGAGTCTTTAGTTCTCTAAATTTTTTCACCACTTTATAGGCTAAGGGAGCAGCTTCTTTGCCCGCATCACCAAAGCGCAAGAAAACAATAACTACAAGTTCAGGATTGTTCCAGGTCTCTTGTTTCGTTTTGTGTTTTTTGAAAGAGATGCCGCCAAACCAGATGTGTTTATAGATCTGGGCTCTTGAAGAAGGATGGATGTAGGGGTTGTGCATAATTTCGGCTGTGGATGTTTTGCCGACAAAGGTATAACCAGAATCTTTATAGTCTTTAAGAAGAGGCGGATTTTGTAAGAAACCTTTGATGATTTGTGCCCTTGCGCTTCCCTTTTCGCTGGAAGTGACTCTGTGAAGGCCAGTTAGGAGAAGCTCTTGCATTTGAGGAGGGAATTCTAGCTCTCTTATTATTTCGGGCTTGATTTCTGAGAGGACCTCTTTTCGGTCTTCTGCAGCAGCAAAGAGCATGGGGAATGTAAGCCCTAGTTTTTCAAGTTCCTCTTTATAGGCAAAATCAGCGCGCTCCTTAGAGAAAACATTGTGGGATCTCTGGTTACCTTCGATCTGGTTTACGATGTGGGGTTTGAAGAGGGTTCCTTGATTTGCAATAGTGCTTAGCATGAGAGATGTTTGAAGAGGCGTTGCAATGAGCGAGTGCTGGCCGATGGCAAAAGAGTAGAGGCCCGTTCGGTTAATATGCAGATCATTTGGTAAATTACCTCTTATTTCTCCCGAGAGATCGATGCCAGTTTTACTGCCGAAATTAAACTCTCGAGACATTTCAAGAAGCTCATCAGGGCTGTCTAGATAGTCTCCAGCAATAAGTGCAAAATAGGGGTTGCTTGATCTTTCTAGCGCGGAGAGGAGATTGAGTCTTCCCATATTTCTGTGAGAAGATTTTGGGAGCCTGCCGCCTTTGTAAAATCGGGGGTAGGGTTTTCTGTTCAAAGTGTAACCTACGACGAGAGATCCCTTTTTCCCAACTTTGGACTCCCAACGGGTTTCGTCAACCATTTCGAATGGATTTAGTTCATACATGGATTTGGGGGCAAGGGGAAGCTCTTGGATGCGTTTTTTTAGAGCTGCACAAGAGGTGATGAGTTTGAAGATCGATCCGAGGGGTGTGCTTTGACGAAAGGCAAAAGATCTTCCGTAGCCAAACCCTGTGGTGGGATAGAAAGCAGCTGCTAGATGCTTTTCCAACTGGTGTCCCCTTTTTGCTCTAAGTCTATTTGACTGGTAGTAGAGCTTGCGATCTAGCCTATCAAACGAGCGTACAGTATTGATAAAATTAGAGAGGATGTGTGCGTCTACTTTTAGCGAAAAGTTTCTAAGATTTACCGTGTCACTACGGTTTTGGTCTTTTTTAGATCGATGTAAAAAATAGGTATAGTAGGAGCTAAGCGCCTCAGTATTCCCAAATGAGGCTTCATCCCCTTTAAGGTAGCATGTAAGAATTTGAAGACGGTTCTTTTCCCAAAAGGCGTTGAAGAGCTCCTTTTCTTTTTTATCGAGATAGTCGATGTAGGGCCTTGCGTAAGTTTTTCTTGCTTTCTCTTTTTTCCTCATCTCTTTTAAGTACGCTTTCATATTTTCTTTTCGCCACGGAATGAAAGAGAGCGTATGAAAAAGCTCTTTTGTTATCTTTTTTGCTTTGGATTCAAGGCAGTGGATCTCTTGAGAAAGGGAGAAGTAATCATCGGTTGTCATATAACCAACAGCATCTATTAGCTCATCGGAAAAAGCGGGACTAAATACAGAGAGTCTACACAGATCGATGAGAAATACTTTGTCTGCATTACTTTTAATCTTTGCAAAGAGAGGGCGCCATTTTTCAAGAATTTTACTGACTTCGTGAGTGTGGGGGCTAAGGTTTTCTTGAATTAGATTTGCAAGATCGGGGTCGATCGATTTTTTCTCTTGAGGAAAGAGGAAATGGAAAAGAGAGAGAGAGTTTTTTTGGCCGGAATAATAGAGAAGAAATGAGATATCTTCCTGAAGTTCGATGGCTTTTTTTAAAGTTTTGGGAAGGGATTGAAGGATGGGGGAATTGTCGGGCAGTATAAAATGAAGAAAAGCCTTCCAGGAGAGTTTTAGTTTTTCAGTTTGAAGCCCTGTTTTTTTTAAGATACGCTCTCTATCAAGGGTCTCTTTTCCGTCGTAGATGTTAGCAATGTGCCTTTCTGTCTCGAGCCAATGGTTGATATGAGCATTTCTTGTTTGGGCTTTTGATGGGGCAGATGGAAGAAAATCGTTGGGATCAAAGCGGGGGTTTGTTGCAAGAGCTAGTATTTCTCCTGAATTCGGATCGATTGCAACAATTGCGCCCCCTTTTATCCAGGGTTGTTTAAGGGGTATTCTTTTCTTTAATTTTGAGTCGTAATAGTAGCTTCTTCCCTCTCTTATTTTTTCATCTTCAATGAGAAGTTCCTCTGCATATTTTTGGAGTTCAAGAGAGATATTTAAAGTAATTTTTTTTCCTGAAATTTGTGATTTTGATCCGGGAAGCTCTCTTAAAAAATTTCCTTTTACGTCCACTTCAAAGGTTTTGTTGCCAGCGGATCCGCGGAGGTACTCTTCATATTTTGCCTCAACACCATACTTTCCGATAGAGTCGTGAATCGAATAGGCTCTTGATTTAAGCTCTGTAAGGCGGTTGGAAGCATCTCGAATGGAAGAGCATCCAATGGGGAAAAGAGGATTTTCCCCATCTCGATATTCTTGAAAAAAACGGTTTAGCTCTTTGATCTCTTTTGCGATGCGAAAGTACTCATTTTGGCCAATGGCACCCATATACCCTAAGATGTCGGAGGCGACTTTTCCGTGTGGATAAAAGCGCTCTGAGGCAGACTCGGCATGCAGACCGGGCCATTTCCTCTCAAGCATCCGGAGGCGGTAATATTCCTTTTCGGTAATATTTTTTTTAATAATATAAGGTACATGGGGAAAAAGAGAGGCTTTTGAGTGGATAAGGTCTTCCACTCTTTGTGGGTCTAAGTCTAGCTCGCTTGCAATTAGAAAGGAGAGTTTTTCAATATGTTCTCTTCGGGGATAAGTTTTTATGCGGTTGCCATCTACCGTTTTCCAAAGAATTCGAGGGACCCCTGAAATATTTCCATAATAAATGCAGGCATTGTAACAGATCCGATTAATGGCAAGAGGTATGCCATATCTATCATGGATAGTTCCCCTTTCCGGGCGCTCAACTAGCCAGCGTCTTTTGGGCCTTCTCGCCTTTTGTTCCATCTCATCTCTTTCAATGACAGTGAGTTGCCATATCCTGAAAAAGATAAGTGCAAAGAGGATAAATAGGGTCATTAGGACTCTACGAGTCTTGTGGCTGATAGAATTTTGATTCATATTAATTCAAATTTAGTGTTAAATTAGGTTTCTATCCAAGGAAAATATGGTAAATTTTTCATCATGAATATGACGATAAGTGTGATTTTTCTTGGAAAAAAACGGTTTTTGAGAGAAAATGGTTTGTAAAATTTTTCTAGATATGGGAAGCGATGCGCCTGTAGTTCAATGGTAGAACAGTAGCCTTCCAAGCTACGAGTGTCAGTTCGATTCTGATCAGGCGCTTATCCCCCATACAAAAACAACAAATGTGAGGAAAAACCTTGTTAGCCGCAGAACAAACAGTCACCATCAAGCAATTACTTGAATCAGGGGCGCATTTTGGACACCAAAAGAGACGCTGGAACCCCAAAATGAAACGCTTCATCTTTGAAGAGCGTAATGGCATCTACATTATCGATCTTGCAAAGACTCTTCAACAGATCAGAGACGCCGCAAAAGTTGTTACAGAGGTTGTTGCAAAACACCAATCTGTTCTTTTTGTTGGAACAAAGAAACAAGCAAAAGCTGTTGTTCGAGATTTCGCTGAAAGCTGTGAAGAATTTTATGTTTGCGAAAGATGGCTAGGTGGAATGCTTACAAATCTAACTACACTTCGCGGCTCTGTAAAAACGCTTGAGCGCATTGAAAAAAGAATTGCTGCAGGCGGAGAAGGCCTTAAGAAGAAAGAGGTTTCTGTACTTCAAAAGAAACAAGTTAAACTCGACCGTAACCTTTCAGGTATCAGAGGGATGAGAAAACCACCAGGACTATTAATTGTAGTAGACCCTGGAAAAGAGCACATTGCTGTTAAGGAAGCCAAGAAGCTAGGTATTCCTGTTATGGCTCTTGTTGATACTAACTGTGACCCTGATCCTATCGATTATGTCATTGCTTGTAATGATGATGCTCTTAAAAGTATTAAACTCGTTCTAAGCTCTCTTACAAAAGCGATTCAAGACAAGAAGAAAGAGATGAACGCTTCAATGGAAAAAGACAAAAAAGAAAAAGCTCAAGATAAGCTAGCTGCGGAAGAGAAAAAAGATAAGCCGGAGGGTAAAAGTGAGTAATATTACTGCTGACCTAATTAAAGAACTCCGAGAAATTACTGGCGTTGGTATGAGCAAATGTAAAGAAGCTCTTGTTGAGGCAAATGGTGATTTACAAAAGGCGATTGACTATCTACGTAAGAAAGGGATGGCATCTGGCGCTAAAAAAGAAGGCAGAGAGACTAAAGAAGGTCTAATTGGAACTGGTGAATCAGACCAAGCTCTCGCGCTTGTTGAAGCAAACACAGAAACTGACTTTGTTGCCCAAAACGACAAATTTAAGACTTTTCTTGCTGATGTTGCAAATCAAGCAGCTGAAACAAAACCTGCATCACTAGAAGCCTTCATGGAAAGCCCTTACTGCAATGATCCTTCATTAACAGTAGAGCAGTATCGTAACCTTCTTATTCAATCTCTTGGAGAAAACATTCAGCTAAAGAGAATTGAAATCATTGAGAAAGATGCAAATGCATCACTTGGTATCTACTCTCACATGGGTGGAAAAATTATTACTGTTGTCGAATTATCCGGCGCTAATGATGCCCAAGATGTTGCAAGAGAAATTGCAATGCACGTTGCAGCTGAAAATCCTGATTACCTCTTCCCTGAAGATGTGCCAAAATCTGTCACAGATCGTGAAGCGGAAATTGCTAAATCTCAGCTTAAGGGAAAGCCTGAAAATATGATCGATAAGATTCTTGTTGGAAAACTAAGAGCTTTTTGTGATCAGGTTTGCTTAAGCTGCCAAAAATTTATTAAAGATTCTTCCATTACTGTCGGTCAGCATGTAGAACAATGTGCTAAAGATAGCGGCAAAGAGTTAAAATTGCGCCGTTTCTGGAGATGGAGAGTCGGTCAATAGATGAATCCTAATAGCCGCATTCTTCTTAAGCTTTCCGGGGAAGCTCTTTCTGGGACTAAAGAGTGCGGTTATAATGAGACATCTCTTCATTTAATCGCTGAAAATATCAAACAAGTACATAGCACAGGCGTGCAGATCGCCATCGTAATTGGTGGTGGAAATTTGCTAAGAGGAGCAGAATGTTCCCTTGGTATCTCTCGATCGTCCAAAGATCATGCTGGAATGTTAGCTACTGTCATGAATGGTATTATTCTCACAGAGATCCTATCAAAATTTGGCATACCTACATCTGTACTATCCGCTTTTGAATGCGGCTCCTTCGTTGAAACCTACTCAAAGAAGAAAGCGTTGAAGCTGTTAGAAGGTGGTGAGGTTGTGATTTTTGTTGGCGGCATAGCTAATCCCTATTTTACAACAGATAGTGCATCTGCTCTTAGAGCTGCTGAAATTGATGCTGATATTCTTATTAAAGCATCTACGGTTGATGGAATTTACGATAAGGATCCCAATATAGATCCTAGGGCAAAGCGCTTTGATAAACTCACCCATATTGATGTCATTGAAAAGCGTTTAGCTGTCATGGATATGACAGCTTTTGAAATATGTAAACAGAAGAAGATACCAATTCGAGTTATCAACTTTACTGAAACGGAAGGGCTAATTAATGCTCTTAGAGGTAATATTGGTACACTTGTTACAACGGGAGCATAGTTATGAATTTAGAAAATGATGCCAAAACAGGGATGCAAGCCGCATTAGAGCATTTAAAAGATGAACTCAAAAATTTAAGATCTTCAAGAGCAAATCCTTCAATGTTGGATAGTGTTCGAGTAGAGGTCTATGGGACTCAAATGAGACTGCGTGATCTTGCTAATATTACAGTTCCTGAGCCAAGGCAGCTCGTGGTTTCACCTTTTGATGCTACGAACGTAAATGCAATCGCAAAAGGAATTGAAAGTGCAAATTTGAATATCCGTCCTGTAGTTGATGGAAATGTTGTGCGTATTACAATTCCTCCTATGGATGAAAGCGTAAGAAAAGAGATTGCAAAGCAGTGCAAAAGAAAAGGTGAAGAGGCAAAAATTGCTATTCGCGAAGTCAGAAGAAAAAATAATGATCTTGTAAGAAAGCAAAAAGCGGACGGTGAAATTCCTGAAGATCAGATGAAAAAAGTTGAGAAAAATATTCAGGATCTTACAGACAAGTATTGTAAAGACATCGATTCAGCCTGCTCTGACAAAGAAAAAGAAATTTTAGAGAATGTTTCTTAGGAAATATCTAATGATTGATCTGAGCAACTTGTAATCCCTTGTTGCTCAGATTTTTATAACTGAGAAGATGACTGTTTTGCAGCCTTTTGAGTAGCCTGTTTTTCTCTTGCAAATTTAATGAATTTTCCAAAATCCAGCTGAAGGAGCATTTCTAGCTTTTTCGAGACTTCCATTAACTGCTCTTTTAAACATTCCTCAGTCAAATTAATTTCATCGTTTAACAAATTTCTAACACTCCTTCTTAATTTTCCAGACAAGTTTACTCCTTCTGAATCATCATCTGGGAAATAAGCCTTAAGAACTTGAAGGGAAGGAATTTCACCTGACCCCGGTTTGATCAGATCAATAATAGAGTAGACAGAGATGAGAGCTCTTAAGTTGCCTTCTGCCAGTCTTTTTGAAAGGTAGTCCTTAAATGCATTCAGAACTATTTTAGAGGCGTAAATATCTCGAATTTTAAGAATGGAGCGTGAATTGACTTCCAGAGCCGCATTGATAAATTTATAAACGAGAATATAATCAATTTTTTGGGAGTCTTGTCTGAATTGTGATATAGACTTGTATCTTTCTCTACTGTGCATACGCTTAAATCTTAAGTTGTATTTTTCATGAGCGCTTGAACTTCTTCTGCTTTTATTATCACGAGTAAGTTTTTTGACCCTTTGGGAAAGGTCTTCTCTTACTGGAAGTCCATTTGAGCCTGGCTCTATTCTAGGTGCTTGTGCCTCTCTTGTAGTTTGAAGGACATTGGCAGTGAGGGCACAAACTTTTTGGTCAAGACTCGCAGCCTCTTCCTTTGGAGCTACTTTGTTGCCGGAAGGTGCCGCCTTTTTTCTCCCTGATTGACTACAGGAAAATATTGTGCAGAAGCATGTACATAAAGATGGTATTTTCATTCTAAGGTTTAGTAAAAATAAAATTGGACAGTTTTTTCTCACCCCCTAAACTATACAAAATAGTTTCCAAGTGATATGAGGATTTTTTGGGGTATACTTTAGAGAATTCTCCCTTTACTTGCTCTCAAATTATTAGGGGAGACAAGGGTTCATGAAAAAAGTCGAGTCATTGTAACGATTTCATCTTGAACGAAATAGCTAGTATTGGTTAGACTTTAGTCGTCTTAAATGCAAATTTATGGCCCCATCGTCTAGTCAGGCCTAGGACACCGGATTTTCATTCCGACAACAGGGGTTCGAATCCCCTTGGGGTCACATTCGAGACTTTAGCTCAGTTGGTAGAGCATCTCACTTTTAATGAGAGGGTCGTTGGTTCGAGCCCAACAAGTCTCACAAAACGAGGGATCATGAAAGTGGTCCCTCTTTTTTTTGACAGAATTACCTTAATTGGTAAAGATGTCAAAATATGATAGATCTCTTTACACATACCCCTCTTCTCAATCTTCTTCTTTTTATTTTTTCTGCAATTGTTATTTGGTTTGCAGGTAACAAATTGGCTTTTTATGCAGATCTGCTGTCCCATAAGACAGAAATGGGTGCGGCCTTTTTAGGCGCTCTATTTGTCGGTGCCATGACATCTCTTCCTGAAGTTGCAACGACTATCTCAGCTGCTTGGATGAAAAATGCATCTCTGACTATAAATAATCTCTTCGGCGGAATTCCTCTTCAAACGGTTATACTTGTATTTGCAGACATTTTACTTGTGAAAGAAGCTCTGACCTCTCGAGCTACAAAATCCATTCTTATTTTGAATGGTGTTCTTTTGATAGTGCTATTAAGTTTGATAATTTTGCCTTACTCACTAGGAACGACAGCAGCTTTTTTTCACATTGGTATTTGGAGCCTGGTGATTTTCTTGGTTTACTGTTTGATGCTTTATGTTGTGCATCAGTTTGAAAAGAGAAATCATATTCCCTTACCTCCCGAAAAGAAGAAAAAGGTGAAGTTATCAAATGCCCAGTTATGGGGAATCTTTTTTTTCTATGGCTTTATGGTCTTTGTGGCGGGTTGGTTTATAGCGGTCATTGCAGATGTAATATCTATTCAATATCAAATCAAGAGTAGTGTAGTGGGAGCAACTGGGCTTGCTCTAGTCACCTCCTTGCCTGAAATAGCTACAACTTTTGCAGCCATAAGATTAAGAGCCTATACCCTGGCCTTTGCGAATATTTTTGGTTCCAATGCATTGATGGTTGCACTCGTATTTTTAGGGGATGGCTTTTATAGAGAAGGTCCAATCTTGGCTACCTTGGGAAAGGAAGAGATCTTCTTAGTTGGGCTAGGTATTTTGATGACATCGATATATTTACTGGGGATGCTGCGCAAAAGTAAAAAAACGATTTTTCGAATGGGTTATGACTCGTTTCTGATTTTGATCATTTATATTGCGGGACTAGCTTTTTTACTTCGATAATTGAACCTGTTGTCTCTCCATCTTCCAGAATTGTAAGTGCTGATTTTGCGACCTCTTTAGGATCTAGAAGAGTATTTGGAGAGTCTTCAAAGTGATCTAATCGCATTTTTGTTCTGCACCTTGGAGGGATAAGCACATTTACTCGTAGGTCTGGCATCTCTTCTGCCAAACTCTGAGTAAAATTAACAACGGCAGCCTTAGAACAAGAGTAGATGCCGTAGTTTTTTCTCCCTCTGCTGAAAGAGGAAGAGGCGATATTAATGATGTGGCCACCTTTCCTTATCCGGCAGAACTTGCAGGTTGAAATAACGCCCGTGAGGTTTACCTCTAACAGCTCAGAGATCTCTTTTAGAGATAGCATGTAAAGCGGTTTTACATGCATCCGTCCTGCAGAATTAATGATGCCATCTACTTCGCCGTGCTCTTGATAGATTTTAGTAAAAGTTTTTTCCACATCCTCACTTTTACGAAGGTCTAAAGGGTATTCAGAAGAAGTTCTCGAGACATTTATTACGTTTGCATTTTTTACCTTAAGAAGGTTTGAGATTTGACAGCCGATTCCTCCCGAGCCCCCAACAATAATAAAGGTTTTGCCAGAAACCGGGTGGGAAAAGCTTGGCTTTATAGTACGCGTACGCAGGAGCTGTTCTGCTAAAAAGAGATCGAGCTCTGTTGTGATTTTAATATTGGTCTCAGAACCTTGAACTAGGTGGACTGGGCATCCTAACTCTAGTACAAGCCTGCAGTCATCTGAAATATCGTTTAAGTTTTTTTGAAGAGCATTTTCGTGGGCTTTTCGAATGAGTGGTAGGGAAAAGGTTTGAGGTGTTTGGCCTCGTAGAAAGTGAGATCTATTGGGAATGTCTGAGATCAGTTTCTGGTCTTTTGAATGAACAATAGTGTCAGTGCTAGCAATACAAGTATCTACCGCTTGATGCAAAAGAGCCTTCTCCCAGTTTTCTCGTAGGATTTTACTGGAAACAAAGGGGCGCACCGCATCGTGAATCATGACATAGTCGGAGTCAAGATGTCTTATCCCAAGATAGGAGGACTCCTGTCTCGTCTTTCCACCTTGAATAATTTCAATTCGCGTATCATCGGGAAGCTCTAATTTTGCCTCAAAAATCCAATCTTTGTGGCAAACAAGAAGGATTTTATCAAAATCTTCCTGAAGGAAGGTCTCGAGAGTGTGGAGGAAAATTTTTTTTCCGCTAAGTCTGTGAAACTGTTTAGGAGTAGGACTCTCAAAACGCGAGCCCACGCCGCTTAAGAGAAGAATAGCAGAAAATCTCATAGATTAAAGAGAGGGTTCATTTTGAGAACAATGATACCCTCTCTAGAGCAATGTGGCTAGTCTTTTGAATAAAAAGCCTTGAGATCATTTTTGAATCTAGGGTGTGTTGTTCTATCTAGATAGAACATATGTCCGCCAATATACCGGTGAGTTTCAATGCGTGGTTGAAATACATCATCAAATTGCGAGAAGAGGTATTCTCCTGCCGCAAAGGGTGTGACAAGATCAAAGTAGCCCGATGCAACATAGATCTTTAGTTCAGGATTGGTTTGCATCGAAGATCTAAGATGTTCAGCTGTTGAAAAAGCATTGTACTTAGATGTGGAAAAATCCCAATTTTGATGCGCTTTGTGGCTGAGTGTTTCATACTTTTTAGGGTTTATCATACCGAGCTCTTCTCGAACGTAGGCGCTAAAGCCGCTGGTGAAGACACCATCGATAAGAGAGATGCTGGGGTCGGAATAAAAATGCCATTCATCATTATAGGCATTGCCATGATAGCGCGTATCATAAAGACCTACTAGAAGGTTTTCCTCATCTAAAAAGCGCGTGCTATAATCTAGCATGTCAACTTTTAAGCGGTTTTTTAGAAGGTGAGATTTAGGAAGCGCTGAGTAGTTAGCAAGCTTGCCTGCAACGTAATCCTTTTCAGTCTCTGACGCGGAAGAGCCTTTCAAAAGAGTTTGAAAATACTCATCATAAAGAAAACTCACAGCTTCTTGAACTGTCTCTTCTAAAGTGACGCTTTGAGGTAATTTATTGTAATGCCAAGAAGTTGCGGCAAGTGTTGGAAGAAGTAAAGCTGAAGATAGAGGATTTGCAAGACTATCAACAATTAATGAATAGTCGAGTGCAATTGAAATTAGGATGACGCCATTTAAGTAGATGCCATCGCTATGAAGATAGTGGGAAAGGCCTGCTGCTCTCGTTGTTCCATAACTTTCTCCTGCAAGGTATTTTGGAGATCGCCATCTGTTAAATTGAGTAATGTAGGAACGAATGAAGTTACCAACGCTTGAAATGTCGGAATCTACTTCCCAAAACTCTTTTGATTCAGGATCTATAGTGTAACTAAAGCCGGTACCAACGGGATCGATAAAAACTAGGTCGGATGTATCTAAAAGCGTTTCATTATTAGGAACCCAGTCGTATGGAGGCGTGATTTTCTCACCTTCTTGATCGGTTGGAAAACGTTTAGGACCAAGTGCTCCCATATGAACCCAAACAGAGGAGCTTCCAGGGCCCCCATTGAAGCAAAAGGTTATGGGGCGTTTTGTTAGATCTTCATCTTCTTTTACATAGGCTGTGAAAAAGATCTTAGCATTAAGCTCTCCATTTTCGTCAAAGTGATCGAGAAAACCGCACGTTGCTTGATACTTGAGTGGTTTTTCATCAACCATGATTTCATGGTTTGTTGTGGTGAGGGAGTTCTCACACTCTGCAAAGATAAGGGAAGTAAGAAAAAGAAAAAGAACAATTTGTTTTATCATGGAGCCTCTAAGTTGAAAAATGAAGAGCACGATACATTGCTCTCAAAAAAATGTTCAAGAGAATAAGGAGAAAAGAGGCTCAATCTTGCAGAATTATCATGGCCCGAGTTATAAGTGTTTGAAACTGGTTTTTAGGAGTACAATGAAAAAATTCAATCTTTTGATCTTATCGCTTATCTGGACCTCACTAATCTATGCGGATGGACAAACGTGTTATCCATCGAATCTTTCTGTGGGCGGTCAAGTTTCCTACATGCGTCTTGACTTGAGGGAGGCTAATAGCCCTGCAATTCTAGGGTCAGATTCTGGCGCTCACTTGGGCGGCACTCTAGGCGGTGCACAAGCTGTATTTGAATACAAAGATATGGGGTCATTGTATACCGGAATTCTAGCTAATTTTCTGACTGGCTGCGTGTCAGATAGACGCTCTCAAAACTTCCCCGATAGAACGATTTGGGATGTCGAAGCAGAGGGGCGTTTTGGATACAACTATCAAGGTCTACAAGGAAAGAAAATGGAGGTGACGCCTTTCATAGGATTTGGCTTTACCTACTTTTTATCAGATAGAGATTCATCTTTGGACATCTCAAGTAGAGCTTTCGACTATTACAAATTCTATCTACCTGTTGGCTTTTTGCTAAATTACGCGTTCTTTGACTGGTTCAATATGGGATTCAATTTCAAGTGGTTTCCTGATATCGATTCGACAATGCGAATCAGCCTTTTTAAAAATGCAAGATGGGTTCTTTTCAAAAAGAATGATCAGCTTCATGTTGAAGTTCCTTTTGTTTTTCGTTTTGGTGAGGACAAGTTACCATTTCTCTCTTTTGTCTTTTTCTGGAAGCGGAAAAAAGATGGAGGCACTAAAACAAATGTCCTAGGAGATGCAGTAGTAGGTATTCCTGCTCAAACACACACTTACTGGGGCGGAAGCGCTAACTTAGGATACAGATTTTAAGGTGATTTATTCTGTACAAAAAAAGAGTACATCTTTAATTTCACGTTTTAATGGTGAATTACATTTTCGAAGGAGTACAAATCCATGAATAAAAAAGAACTGATGAAGTTAGCGTTGGTGGGGATTGCCTCAGGATGCTGTCTGAATGCCCACGCATCTATTTTCGATGAAGGCATTAACCTTGCTATGCATTCAAAAAGTGAAACAGAAGAAAATGGCTCTTGCGGCGAGACAAGAGGATGCAGACGTAGCAAGGGATGCAATTCTAAATCAAAGAAAGATAAGAGAAAATCAAGACGTAAGAACAAGAGCGGCTTCCGTAATGGCTCTGTAGAAAAGGAATACTCCGCTAATGAAAGCAGACATGGAAGATCATTAATTCAAGATACAAGCATGTATGACATGTCTGGAAGAAGAAAACGAGCGATTAAACAAGTCTCTGTAGATGATCGTTTTGTAGGTGACATGGATGAGTCGGGAAGAAAGCTTCGAAGGCATCTAGACGAGATGTCGGAGGAGACAGATCGTTTTGAAACAGAGCTTGATGAGCATGGAAGAAAATTGAGAGTATCTGTGGAAGATGAAAAGACCAATCAAGATGATTTTGTTGTCATTGAAAGTGGCGAACAAGAGTTCGGGTTTGATGCGGACGGAAGCGAACAATAGTTTTTCTTTTCAAAGTTATATGGAGGGGTGCATGCTTACATGTGCTCTTTTTTTATGTTAAATAGCTCTGATATTCCAGAGCTTGGAATTGGTTTAAGACCTGATCATCATAATGAGATTTTTCATGATGATCAAATTGCCGACTGGTATGAAATTATCTCCGAAAATTTCATGGACTCAGGCGGAGCTCCAAAAGCTAATTTAGAAAAGCTTTTAGATCGTTTCCCTGTTGTTATGCACAGCACCACCCTTGCACTCGGATCGAGTGATGTTATCGATTTTGACTATCTCAAAAAATTAAAACGTTTAGCCCGCCTTACAAAAACGCCCTGGATTTCAGATTATCTTTCTTGGGGACGAGTTCCAGGAGCCCATTATCACGATCTTTTGCCGCTTCCCTTTACTCAGGAAGTGATTGATTACGTAGCTGAAAGGGCGCGTATTGTTCAGGACTATTTAGAAGTTCCCTTTGCTCTTGAAAACATCTCTTCATATTTAGAGTTTAATGCAAACGAGATGTCAGAATGGGAGTTTTATTCTGCTGTTGTTGAAAAGGCAGATATAAACATGGCTCTAGGTGTTAGTAGTGTCTATATTTCAAGCCGAAATCATGGGTTTGACCCTCACGAATACATTGAGAGTATCCCTTTCGAAAGAGTAATCCAAATTTGTCTAGCCCCGCACGCTGAGAAAGAAGAGTATGGTGCTACCTCGTGCGATAACACTGTTTGGGATCTCTTTGCAAAAGTTTATCCTAAGACAAAAAGGGCATCAACATTGCTTGAGTGGGATAATCGTAATATTTCATTTGATCAGATATGCCTAGAGGTGCAAAAAGCGAAGTCCCTGCAAAAAGAGCTTGTTTTATGATGGATGAATCGGTTCCAGATGAGCTCTATTCTTTACAAAAGTGGTTTGGCGCGCTTATTTCTAGCCCCATTAGCGAGCTCTCTGAAAAACATTCAGTTCCGGTTCTTGAAAAAGAGTTTGGGCAAGATGCGAAAATTCTTGTCTCTGAAGGGCCATTTTTTGAACCTGAAGAGAGAGCGGGGATATACCGCCTGCGATATTGGGAAAGGCTTTTAACTTTATTTCAGGAGAGTTTTCCGGGTCTCTTGCGTCTTTTTGGGTATGAGGAGTTCAATAAGAGATTGGCTGTTCCTTACCTCATGGCTTATCCTCCCAAAGGGTGGAATTTAAATGAGCTAGCTAAGGGTTTTCCTGCATGGCTGCAAGATAATTATGTGGCCGAGGATTGTGATCTTGTGAGAGTGGTAGCAAAAGTTGATTATGCTTACGACTATCTCTTTTCTGTTTTGGATTACCCAGGTCTGAGTAAAGTAGATTCTGAATTAATTTTTTTACAACCCACCGTTACTCTTCTAAAAGCAAAGTTTGATGTTTTTACATTTAGAAAGTTTCTTCTTGAAAAAGATGTAGAGTATTGGACGAGGTCCGATTTTCCGAATGTGATCTTTGACCGGGTGCGATATTACGTTCTCTACCGGCATCAATCATCCCTTCTTTACAAAGAAATCGAGCTCGGGCAATATCGCTTGCTCAAAGCCTTTGAAATGGGTGTAACACTTGAAAATGCGCTCTCTGTGATCATGGAACTTCCCAGCGAGGAAAGGATGCATGCAGAGGAGAGCTTGGGCGATTGGTTTCAAGCATACTCTCAGAAAAAATGGCTTACAACCGTGAAATATTAATTCAACCTCAGGTTATCCACTTTGAATTCAAGAGAATTGGCTTTCTTAGCTCTCTCAAATTATGAGAACGAGCTTATTGATGACGCGCTTAAAGTTCACAAAAAGGATCTTTCAAGAGAAGATTATGCCCTCGCCCGTGAAATTGCATCAGGCACGGTGAAGAGGCTTTTATCCCTACAGTTCATTGCAAAACGAGTAGAAAAAAAACTAAAGCTTCGAAAAAAGGAGATGCGCCTTCTTCTAACAGCTCTTTATCAGCACTTCTTTATGGATAAGATCCCTCTCTATGCGATTGTGAACGAAACCACAGAAATTGCTAAAAATAACTTTGGTAAGATAAAGGCCAATTTTTTTAATGCCTATTTACGAAAATTAGATGGCTTTACATACAAATTACCTCATAAGAAAAATGCTTTTGACATGTCGATCAAGTACTCCTATCCGCCATATTTTATCAAAAGGTTGATCGAAGAGTATGGAATGCAAAAGACAATTAAGATCTTAGATATCCAAAATAAAATTTATCCTCCCATGCTAAGAGCAAGAAAAAAGCTGGAAAAAGAGAAGGGAATTGAAAGAGTTTCAAAAGATATTTACCGCATTAAGGATAAAAGTATCATGCAAAGGTTATCTGAAAGAGATGACATTTATATTCAAAATGGGACGCCTAATCTTTTGATGAAAGAGCTTGCATCATCGATAAAAAAGACGCCGAAAAAAATCCTTGATCTATGTGCATCTCCAGGAGGCAAGCTGATTTTAGCGCATGACCTCTTTCCCAAAGCGAAGCTTTTTGCCAATGACGTCTCAGAAGATAAGCTGAGCCGTCTCAGAGAAAACCTTGAAAAGTACCAAATAGAGGCGGAGCTAAGTGAAAATAGGGCTGAGGAATACAAGAGCGATGAGAAGTTTGATCTTATTATCCTAGATGTTCCCTGCTCAAACTCGGGAGTCTTTCATAAAAGAGCAGAGGCGAGATGGCGCTTTACGCCTCATGCGTTGGAAGAGCTAAGTGATTTGCAGGCAGGCATTTTAGAAAATGCAGTGACGCTTTTAAATGAAGGCGGAGAAATCTGGTACATGACGTGCAGCATCACTCTGGAAGAAAATGAAGATACTTATCCCTTTGCCGCAGATCTGGGTTTGAAGAAAAAATCGGAACATAAAATCCTTCCCGATGAGAAGGGATTTGATGGTGGCTACGCTCTTTCTTTAATTTTATAAGAGCCCTCTTGCTTTTTTCAACTCTAGTCAGGTATATCTGAATCATTATACTTGAGGATTTTGAAGCATGCGTTTTGCAAAAGATAAACTTGAATGGCTCGAATTTGATCTCTTAAAGAGTTACCCTAGTGTCGTACATGGCTCATTTACGAAACATGGTGGTACAAGTGAAGGAAATTTTGCTTCTCTTAATGTTAGCAATGATGTGGGAGATCACCCCGATAATGTCAAAGCTAACCGTGAGCTGATATTAAATGCTCTGGACTTGAGCTCTCTTGTCTTTCCCCAGCAGCAGCATGGCTCAAAAGTTGTGGAAGTTACAGCGCAAAATGCAAGCAAACATCATGCTTGTGATGCTATGTTCACTCAAGAGAAAAATCTGGGACTTGTGATTGCAAATGCAGATTGTCAAGCGGCCCTTTTCTACGACCCTGAGTCTGAAATGGTTGGAGTCGCTCATGCAGGATGGAAAGGTAGCGTCAAAAATGTCTACCAAAACTTGGTAGATGCGATGAAAAGAGCAGGGGCGAACCCTAAAAATATCATTGTTTGCATCTCTCCCTCACTAGGTCCTGATCACGCAGAGTTTGTGAACTATCGTAAGGAGCTTCCGGAAGATTTCTGGTCCTATCAAGCCTCTCCCGAACATTTCAACTTTTGGGATATCTCTCGAAAGCAGTTAGACGCAGCTGGTATCAGTGATAAAAACATTGAAATTGCTGAAACCTGCACCTTTTGTGATTCAAAGGACTATTTCTCTTTTAGACGTGAGAAAAAAACAGGCAGACATGCTACAATCATCGGTCTGAAATAAAGTAGACTGTATAAATGGAAATTATCGATTATAGCCTTGAGGGTCTCAAGCTAATCATACCCAAAGTCTTTAAGGACGAGCGCGGTTATTTTTTCGAAAGCTACCGTTCAAGTCTCTATCAAAAAGCAGGCATCGATGTCTCTTTTGTTCAAGACAACTGCGCCTATTCAAAAAAACGATGTTTAAGGGGCATGCACTATCAAACAGAGCCGGGCCAGGACAAACTTGTTTGGGTCAGCCGGGGAATGATTTTTGATGTTGCAGTGGATATCAGGCCGGAGTCAGAAACATTTGGAAAGTGGAAAAGCGTAGTCTTAGATGATAGCAAGAAGATGCAGCTTTTTATTCCAAAGGGATTTGCTCATGGCTATCTTGTCTTAAGTGATGATGCCGTTGTACATTATAAAGTAAGTTCGGTCTATCAAAGAACATCTGAAAAGGGGTTTCGCTATGACGACCCAGAAGTTGGAATTGATTGGCCTTGTCATGATCCCATTCTTTCAGAAAGAGATCAAAATGCCCCAAATCTAGAGGAGCTTAGCCTATGTTAGTCTTAATTTTTGGCGCTTTTGGCATGTTAGGATCTTCCATTATTCATGCCCTTGAAAGACGTAAAATTGCCTATATCGCAACAGACAAGAAAGATGTGGATATCGCGGATCTAGAAGCTCTAAGGAGCTTTGTAAAAGGACACTCTGCAGATGTAATGATTAATTGTGCCGCCTATACAAATGTTGATCAGGCTGAAAAAGAGCCTAATGAAGCTCATCTAGTAAATACGATTGGCGCGGAAAATGTTGGCATTGTATCTAAAGAATTTGGAGCAAAAGCAGTTCACTTTTCTACCGACTACATTTTTGATGGAAAGAAAAAAACGCCTTACAGAGAAACAGACAAGCCCATGCCGCAAAATGTATATGGCAGGACAAAATATGAAGGAGAGCAGCTCCTTCTTAAGCAAAATTCGGATGCACTCATTATTCGCACCTCTTGGCTATTTGGTTCTAATGGTAAGCACTTTATTTCTACCATGATTAATCTCTTTCAAGGCCAAAACGAAGTGAATGTGGTCTCAGACCAAATCGGCAGGCCTACTTATGCAAAAGATTTAGCAGAAGCGTGTCTGACACTATTGCCCTATTCAGGAATCTACCACTACGCAAATGAAGAAGTGGTTTCTTGGTATGATTTAGCATCCTTCCTTTTTAAAGAGATGCAAAAACATGGCCCTCTTCCTTGTAAAATGGTGAGACCTATGAGTTCTGCCAAATATCAGAGTTTGGCCACAAGGCCTCTGAATTCAGGCCTAGATACCAGCAAATATGAAGAGATTTTTGGTGAAATCAGACCTTGGAAGAAGGCAGTTTCTGAATATTTAAAAGAGAGCCTTAGACTAACATGCGTATGAGATCCTTCAATAATCTTCTTGTGACAGGCGGCTGCGGCTTTATGGGCTCCGCCTTTATCCGTTACTTACTCTCCTCAAATGATTTTAATGGGAAGATTGTCAATCTTGACCTTCTGACTTATGCTGGAAATATGCGCAATGTGAAGGCCATTGAAACCTCTCCTAGGTATTCCTTCATGCAGGGAAATATTACCGATGGTGAGCTAGTTGAGCAGCTAATTTTAGATCATGAGATTGATGGAATTGTTAACTTTGCAGCAGAGACTCATGTCGATCGTAGTATTGCGTCACCCGGCGTTTTCATGGATAGTAATATTCGAGGTGTCTTTATTCTGCTTGAGGCGGTTAGAAAATTTCCACATATCCATTATCACCAGATCTCTACAGATGAAGTTTTCGGCTCTTTAGGTGAAAGCGGAACTTTTTTAACCCACTCTCCTTATCGCCCCAACTCCCCTTATTCAGCATCGAAAGCATCAGCAGATCACCTTATTCGTGCCTACGTTAATACTTATAAGATATCGGCTACTATCTCAAGGGCGGCGAATAATTATGGCCCCTATCAGTTTCCTGAGAAGTTTATCCCGCTGATGATTACCAATGCTCTTTGCGGCAGATCTCTCCCTGTATATGGTAATGGGAAAAATATCCGTGACTGGATTTTTGTTGAAGATCATGCTGAAGCTGTTTGGGAAATCTTAAAATGGGGTCCCAGCTTTGAGTCTTATAATATTGGCGGAAAAGAGGAAGTTTCTAATATTGATCTACTTTATCTGCTTCTTAAAACTTTAGCAAAAGAGACTGATCAAGATCTCGAAGACCTTCACAAGCTCATCACATTCATCGATGACAGGCCGGGGCATGACTATCGTTATGCTATGGATTCTTCTAAACTGATGCATCTTGGCTTTACAGCGAAAACAACTCTAGAAGAAGGCTTAAAAAGAACGATCAGCTGGTTTGCGAAAAACCTACATCAGGCAAAGCTTTAGTAGAGAGTTTTCTCGTCGATATAATAGAAGCATCTGCCTATCATTTTAATCACATCCCAGTTTGTATGCTCTGAAATAGGATAGTTGTGATCTAGAAGATAGCAGATTTGATCAAATGCTTGCTGGATATTGGGATCCTTTAGCTTGTTTACTTGCATCCTTGTCTCTTTCATCACTTTATGAATCTCTGCAATCTCTTCTTTACTTCGAATGGCATTCGATATGAAAGACATACCCATGCGTACGATCTCCTTTGTAAAATGAAGATCCTCGTAGGGCGTATCGGATGATGGATAGATCTCTTTTTTCACTTTTCCCCCAAATCTTTGATGAGTTTATCGGCGGCTTTTACAACCTCTTTAGTCACGAGAAGAGTTCGGTCATAGTCCATTTCGAACTCAACCTGCATCAAAAAATTTTGTATATCTTTTTCGATCGCTTTCTCTAAACCCTTTGAGTTTTTGAGGATTTCTCGGAGGTGTTTTCGCACCATCTCTCGGTCTCTCTCATTTAAACTCTTCAAGGTCCCTGCAATTGCAGCCGCAACTTCTTTTTTTTGTTTGCTCATCTAATTACCTTGTACCATGTGAAGAGTTTTTTTTATCAATAAATTTTTTAAGAAAAGAGTATATGGAGGTTTATTTAATTGTAATATATAATAGTTGTAATTAACGGGGGAAAAATCATGTCTTTGCAAATAGATAAAAAGAATTTGGATTATTGTGTAGCTGCATTAGATGGATCAATACAGCTCTGGGATGATTATTGCGTTAAGGCAAAAGCGGATGAAGTTCTCTATGCTCCTGATTACTATATTATCTATCCACTGACAGGCGCTATCACCGACAGAATTGCAATGCCTGTGTGTCGAGGTGCAGCTAAAGTTATAAATGGCGTTACGTTGGGAGTTTTTAAAGACCCCATTTCAACAAAGCGTTTACAACAGGCAACTTCCCTTGTTAGAAAAGGAGCATTGAAATACTCCGAAAGAAAGCCAGTTAAATTTCCAGGTTTGAAACATGCCGATCTCTGTTTAATTATCGCTTCAAGACATCTTGCAACTGGTGCTGGAAATCTTCAACAAGTATTGGGTGTTCCGGATCACTTAAGGAACCTCTGATCAACTCATGCATTTCACCTTTTCCAAAAATTTGGCAAAAATGCAATTTTTCAATCTCGCTAACCGTCATAGGTTTAGTTCGATCTCCAAAATTGATTTTTGCTGAAAT
>Ga0114933_10000090_pt1 | contig 108078 bp, 102 predicted proteins | sample 4SBtaG_FD_89691 | JGI IMG/M metagenome (GOLD analysis project Ga0114933, IMG submission 89691) | Deep subsurface microbial communities from Kolumbo volcano to uncover new lineages of life (NeLLi) - 4SBTROV12_W25 metaG | ecosystem: Environmental > Aquatic > Marine > Volcanic | place: Kolumbo...
AATTCAAAATATTAAGAATAATAATCTGAGGATTAGTAAGTTTCTAACTCATCCAGTATTTAATGTTTATAAGTCAGAGACAGATATTCTAAGGTATTTGAAGAAGCTTGAGGACAAGGATATCGCTTTGAATAAAGCTATGATTCCTCTTGGATCTTGTACTATGAAGCTTAATGCAACATCTGAAATGATTCCAATTGGGTGGAAGACAGTTAATTCAATACATCCTTTTGTTCCCAAATCTCAGACTAAAGGTTATGATTTTGTAATTAAGAAGCTTGAAGACTCCCTTTCTAAAATTACTGGCTTTGATTCTGTTTCCTTGCAACCCAACGCTGGCGCGCAAGGCGAACTTGCGGGCTTGATGACAATTAAAGCGTTTCAAAAAGCTACTAATAATGATGATAGAGATATATGTTTAATTCCTAGCTCTGCACATGGAACTAATCCCGCAAGTGCAATATTAGCTGGCTTTAAGGTTGTAATTGTTAAATGTGATGATCAAGGTAATGTTGATACAAAAGATTTATCCTATAAGATTCAAGAGTATCCAGATAAAATTGCAGCTTTGATGGTTACGTATCCATCAACTCATGGTGTTTTTGAGGAAAGCATTGGTAAGATTTGTAGAATGATTCATGATGCAGGCGGGCAAGTTTATATGGATGGAGCAAATCTTAACGCTATAGTTGGAATTTCTAAGCCTGGCCATTTTGGCCCGGATCTGTGTCATATTAATCTTCATAAAACTTTTTGTATCCCACATGGTGGTGGAGGGCCTGGCGTGGGCCCTATAGCTGTGAAAAAACATTTGTCAGGTTTTTTACCTAACCATTCTGTTGTTAAGCATGCGGGTCCCAAAGATGGCTTTGGTTCTATTGCATCGGCTCCTTGGGGAAGCGCTTCTATTTTACCTATTTCATTGATGTATATTATGATGATGGGTGGAGCTGGAATAAAGAAATCTACACAGATTGCAATAATGAATGCTAACTACGTCGCTATTAAACTTAAAGACTACTATCCTATTCTATATACTGGACGTAATAATATGGTAGCACACGAATGTATTATTGATTTGAGAGAGATTAAGAAAAATCATGGAGTTAGTGAAGAAGATATAGCTAAGCGTTTGATAGATTATGGCTTCCATGCACCTACGATGTCATTTCCTGTTCCCGGAACCCTCATGATAGAGCCCACAGAGAGTGAATCAAAAGCCGAAATAGACAGATTTTGTGATTCATTGATTGCAATTCATGGTGAAATAATTAAATATTCCAAAATTGAAGATGAAAGATTATCTCCTCTAAAAGGGGCCCCGCACACATTTTATGATATTGTAAATAACAACTTCTCTTACTCTATCTCCGAAGCCTTTCCCGCACAGTTCTTGGAAGAAAATGTTTCAAGATACATTGCACCAATAGGTAGAGTTAATAATGTTTTTGGTGATAGAAATTTTGTCTGCAGCTGTGTCCCAATAGAAGATTATATGGTCGGATAAGTTAAATCCTTACGGATATATATGCATTTTCTCTTAAATCTTGAAACCATTTGTCTAGGATTTGGAATTCTTTTTCATCAGCTATGTTTTTCTTGATTTCTTCTTTTAAATTAAAAAATTCTGAATCACCTATCATTTTATTTTTAACATAAAAAAATTTCGTTTTATCGTCTTCATTAAAAGGACCCACTAAATTATTTGTCTGAGATTGTTTAACGGCTTTTGAAATTTTTATATTCAAATCATCTACCGATATATAGCCTAAATTCATTGACTCAGGGAGCAAATATCCTTTTGTTTTTAACTCGTCAATGACTTTAGAAAATTGCTCATTAGTTTTTACATTATTTATAAGTTTGCTAACTTTGTCCTTAGAAATTTCATCATTTTTTGTAACAACAAGAAAGAGGTTTGCCAATTCATCTTTTCTTAACTTGCCATAATTTTTAATATAGAAATCTTTTATTTCATTATCAGAAATAACTATTTTTCCTTTTAAAATAATTGTAGCTATGCTTTCCTGTAGATACTGATTTTTCCATCCGAACCTAATTCTATATAGATTAATACCGGTCCTCTTTAATTCACTTTCAACCTTTTCTTTTGTATTAGTCTCTATGAAGTTTTTCTCTATTCCATCTAATTGTTCTTCAGTGATAGAAATACCCATTCTTTTCCCTTGAAGCTCTAATAATTTCAAATCAGTCAATTCTTTTAAATATTTTTTTTGAATTTTTTTGTTTACAGATTTAATACCACTTTTTTTTATATGCTCATTTAGGTCGCTTAGAAATATTACCTCATCATTTACAATAGCAGCGATGCCCTCATCTATATTTGCATATAAGTTTATAGGCTGAATCAGAATGAAGATAAATAGAAAAAAAAATTTAAATTTTATCATTTTATTTATTTATTATTATAAACTCACCATCCTTAATTTCATAATCACTTTTTAGTATATCTTTAATGTCTTTTTTCTTCTCTAAAAATTGGGTTATATGCTTGGGTTCGTTGCTAATGTTCTCTACTTTTATCTGCCCCTCTTTCATTTTTTCAATTCCCTTACAGGTCATGATTATGGAACTCATTTTGATTATAATTTTTTTTATACCTATCCTTTTGCATTCTATTTTTAAGAGGCTTATGTTTGCTAAGTTTTGTACTTCCTCTGGAATTGGCCCAAATTTATCTAATAATTCTTCAATCAAGTTTAAATAATCTTTTTTGTTATTAATCAAAGATATTTTCTTGTAATAAAAAAGTCTTCTTTCGGGAGATTCTATATAATTGGTCGGTATATACATAGTTTTGTTGTAAATAATCTCAACATCATCTTCTTCATCAATACGATTGTTTTTATATTTATTTATTTCGCTTTCTAATAATTCCAGATAGAACTCAATTCCAACATCATATATATTCCCCGACTGCTGTGTACCAAAAAGATTACCCGCTCCTCTTATTTCAAGATCTTCCATTGCAATGTTGAATCCTGATCCAAGCCGAGTTAATTTTCGAATTGCAGTAAGCCTCTTTCTGGCATTTTCCGAAATACTTTTATTTGGTATCAATAGGTAAGCTTTACCTTTCTTGCTCCCCCTACCAATTCTTCCTCTTAGCTGATATAAATCTGATAATCCGAATTTATGAGCATTGTTTATTATCATCGTATTAGCTTCTTGAATATCTAATCCCGCTTCAACAATGGTTGTTGTTATGAGAATTTTTATCTCTCCGTCTATGAAGTCTTTTAACTTCTTCTCAACCTCATTCCCCGGAAGTTTTCCATGTATATAATCAGCTTTATATTCAGGACATATTTCTTTAATTTGGTTGCAAATTTTTTCGATACTTAGTATTTCATTGTGAACAAAAAAAACTCTACCATCCCTCTTAAGTTCAAATTCAACTACATCTTTTATTAATGATAAATCAAATTCTTCTATATAAGTTTCAATGCTAAGCCTTTCCTTAGGTGGAGTAGCTAAGAGACTTATTTCCCTTAATCCGCTTAAAGATAGCTGTAATGTTCTGGGAATAGGGGTTGCAGATATACTTAATGAATCAATCCCTTTTTTTAACTGTTTAATTTTTTCTTTATGTGTAACTCCAAATTTATGCTCTTCATCGACTATTATTAATCCTATATTTTTTAAATAACTTTGTTTTGAAAAAATTTTATGTGTTCCAATGATTATATCAACTTTATCCTTTGAAAAATCTTCGACTATTTTATCAAGTTCAATTTTTTTTGTAAATCTTGTTATCCCTTCAACTCTAATAGGAAAATTTTGAAATCTACTACGAAAAGTTTCGAGGTGCTGTTGCGCAAGAAGAGTTGTAGGTGCGATTATAATTGTTTGTTTGATATTCATAGAGCATAGAAAGGCGGCTCTAAGTGCTATTTCGGTTTTACCAAAACCTACATCGCCACATATTAATCTATCCATTGGTGAGATTGATTGCATATCATTATATGTATCAAGGATTGCATTTTTTTGATCTATTGTTTCTTCAAACTGAAATGTATCTTCAAATTCAGATAGTTCTTTGTAATTTATTTTGAAACTATGACCTTTAACAGATTTCCTTTGGGCATAAAGGCTAAGTATTTCTCGGGCAGTGGTTTGAGCGACCTTTCTAGCTTTCTTAACTTTGCCTGACCACGCTTTTGTTCTTAAGGTATCTAATTTTTTAGTATCTGATGAACCGACATATTTTTGTATTAAAGATATTCTATCAATAGGCAGAAGAAGTAAGTCGTTATAGTTAAATTCACATTCAATAAAATCGATATGTATACCATCTATGATTTTATTTTTTATCCCATTAAACAAACAAAGCCCATAGTCTTTATGGACTATGAGCTCACCTTTTCTTAAATCATTAAAGCCCGACAGTTTAAATGAAGCTTTTGCGTATTTTTGAGTATCAATTTTTTCTTTTGAACTGTTAAATCTATTATATGAGATGAAGATTTCATTAGTATCTTTTAAGATAAAGGATTTTCTTAGAAACCCCTTTAGATAGTTAATTTTTGAATCTTTTAAATCAAGTCTAAGGTTTTTAATTGTATCCTCATTTGACAATATTGTTATTTGTTTTGTTTCATTTTTTTTTCTTATAAAATCTGACAAATCTGACAATGATTGGATAAAACCATCATCTATGTATTCTAATTTAAATTTATACGCAGGTTCATCTATTTTTAGTGGATTAATATTTATGATTTTATTCTGCTCAATAAACTTTTTTATTTTAATATTTTTTTTAATCAAATTCTCAATCGAGTAGTCTGTGATAATTATAGAATCATTAATATGGTCCATTACAAGCATATTCTCTCTACTAGTAGGCTCTTTTACTATAGATAGAATACTTAGTTCATCTAAGCTCTCCTTTAATCTTCTTTCACTTTCGATATTGAATGTATTAATAGAACTTATTATGTCATTATAAAATTCAATTCTAATTGGCAATATGAAAGAAGGGGTGAAAACATCGACTATCGAGCCTCTTACAGAATAGTCGCCAAGTTTTTCAGTAAACTGCGATTTTTTATATCCAAAATTTTCTAATTCACTTATTAATTTATCCCTATCTAACAGATTAGTTCCCTTCTTTAGTAGAACAGTTTTTTTATTAATTTTATCGTTAAAATCACATAGAAGACCCTCGGCTTCAATAAATTTTATTTTATTATTTTTACTTAAAAAATGAAGTATATTTAGAGATCTATTTCTTTCGCTCATAATATCTAAGTGAGAATTAAGAACGTCATTTCCTAGATAAAAGGTCTGCTTGTTCCACGTATCTTCTAAATATTCGACTATAAGTCTACATTTGTTAGAATTCTCAGTGACGTAAAATATTTTGCTTTTACTATGATTTGAGATTTGATTAATTATATTTGAAATTAAGAAATCATTTGTATCATAGAAGTTGAATGGATCCTTATTATTTAAAGATACTTCAATATTAGAAATCAAATCCTGGATATGACACATTAACTCAGCTTAACTATATTGCCTAAAATTTCATCGCCCATTTCTGAACATGTGAGGGTGTTATCATAACCGATATCTTTGGTTCTAAAACCTGCATTTAATGTTTCTGATACAGCTTTTTCGATTATATCATGCACAGAATCTAAATTAAGTGAATATTTAAAAAGCATAGCCAAAGATAATATTGCGGCTATAGGATTAGCAATATTCTGGCCAGCAATGTCTGGTGCACTACCATGAACAGGTTCATATATTCCATGCTTACTTCCAATACTTGCTGAAGGTAGCATTCCTAAAGAGCCTGTGAGCTCAGCTATTTCGTCGCTAATAATATCGCCAAAAAGATTTCCTGCTAGGATTACATCAAAAGTTGAAGGCCTTTTGATTACTTGCATTGCAGCATTGTCTATGTATAAATGCTCTAGTTCAACATCTTGGAAATTATTTTTATGTACTTCCGTTACCACATCTCTCCATAACTGCATAACCTCTAAAACGTTAGCTTTATCCAAGGAGGTAACCTTATTTTTTCTTTTACGAGCAATTTCAAATGCAATATTTGCTACCCTGGCAATTTCATCTTCATTATATATCAGGTTATTCGCCCCTATCCTTTTTCCGCCCACGTTTTTAACGTATCTTGGTTCACCAAAATATATCCCCCCAGTTAGTTCCCTAACTACAAAAATATCAGTACCTTCCACAATATCTTTTTTTAATGATGAAGCATTAATTAGAGCTGGAAAAACTTTCCCGGGTCTCAAATTTGCAAATGCTTCGAGTTCTTTTCTTAATGTTAATAAACCCTTTTCGGGTTTAAGATTATGCTCAAGCTCCTCCCACTTTGGACCACCAACTGCACCAAGCAAAACAGCATCGGATTCCAATGCCTTATCTAGAACATCTTTAGTTAAAGGCTGACCATGTGCATCAATTGATGCTCCACCAAATAATTCTTCCGTAATCTCAATTTCAATACTTTTTTTAAAGAAATCTATTACTTTCATGCATTCATTTGTTACCTCTTTTCCAATACCATCACCTGGGAGAATCAATATTTTTTTCATTTACTACTCCTTAGAAATCTAAATTTTTCTTAATACAACTTTATTTCTTGTTTTACCTAATCCATCGATCTCTACGCTGACATTATCACCTTGTTTAATTTGACCAACACCTCCAGGTGTTCCTGTTAAAATCAAATCACCTTTATTTAATGTCATTACTTTACTTATATAACTTATTAAAAAATCAATTTTATGAATCATATATTTAGTATTGGACTTTTGTTTACTTTTTCCATTTAAAACTGTTTTGATTGTAACATCTTGGTAGTCAATTTCATCAGAAATTATTGGACCCAAAGGACAAAAGCTATCAAAACTCTTTCCTCGAGAGAATTGTATATCATGAGCTTGGACATCTCTAGCTGTTATATCATTCACGCAAATTGCTCCTAATATATATTTATATGAATCTTTTTTGGTAACCCATTTTGCTTCTTTTTTAATAACTATTCCTAGTTCACCTTCATAATCAACCTTTGAACTCATATAGTTCGGATACAATATATTTTCATATGGACCAACTATCGTTGATGGAGCTTTTAGGAAAATTAAAGGTTCTTTAGGTGGTTCTTTTTTCATTTCTTCTGCATGATCAAAATAGTTTAGACCAATAGCAATTATTTTTGAGGGTGAAACTGATTCAACTATATCCTTTTTATTAATATTAGATATAAAGTTCTTATAATTCTTTAATGAAGAAAATTTTTTCTTTATTTTTTTATTCTGACTTTTATATGCTGTTATAATCATATCAATATTTTACATCATAAAGATACAAGCCACACGCTGGGACTGATAGATTTATTTTAAGTTTTGATTTGTTTTTTATAGCCCTAATTACTTCATTTTTACTAATTAAATTTTTTTCATAATTAATTAAGGCCCCTATAATCAACCTAACCATACCCCTAAGAAATCCATTGCCTGTAATTTTCAATTCTACGAAATTTTTCCTTTTAATTATAGTAAAAGAGTAGATTTTTCTTATTGTATCTTTTCCAGAATAGCCAGTTTTACAGAAATTTATAAAGTTATGTTCGCCAACAAATAATTTTGCAAGTTCTCTGAGTTTTTTTATATTAAGATCTTTTTTTATATATAAGAATCTATCTATTTCGAATACATTACACTCTTCCATTATTTTAATTTTATATAAATAGGTCTTTTTTTTACAACTATGCTGTGCATGGAAATTATCATCAACCTTAATGCAGTGATTGATTCTTATATTATTCTCTAGGAGAGAGTTTAGTTTATTTTTAAGCGCCATAGGATTAAAGTTTGCTATATTATTTATATGAAAATTGGCAACCTGATTTAATCCATGCACACCACTATCCGTTCTACCCGATCCTAATAAAATAATTTTGGTTTTATATATTAGTTCAAGTTTTTTTTCTATTTCGTTTTGAACTGTTTTATTCTTGGCTTGCTTTTGCCAGCCGCAAAATTCGGTTCCAATATATTCTATGTGCATTTTGATATTCATTAGTATTTAATTCTTTTGTCAATTATAGGATATGTAAAGTCAATTAGCATATTTATTGTTACAAGAACTGTTGTATATACAATTGTTAAGCCACAAACAATCGGATAGTCTCGATTGATAATAGACAGGATAAACATCTTGCCCATACCTGGTATAGAGAAGATACTTTCCACCACGAAAGAACCAGTAATCATAAATGCAGATATAGGACCTATAGCTGTTACAAATGGGATAAGCGAATTTTTCAGAATATAAAATTTCAGTATTAATTTAGGTTTTATATTATTTAAAATTGCATTTCTATAATATAGAGTATTTTGTATTTCATTCATTGACTCTAGCATTAGTTTTGTTAAAAAAGATATTGAAGGTATCGATAATGTTATTACAGGCAATATGTAGCCCAATGGACTTTCTAGTAGAGCAGCTGGGAGTATTTTTAATTTTACAGAAAAGAACATTATCAACAGCGCACCAATTAAAAACGTAGGTATTCCTACAGATAGATATAAAAAATTACTCATTATTTTAGAAAATAAGCTGTTTCTTTTATTGTAAATAAATTTAGCTAAAACAATTGAGCTAAAAATAGTAAAAATAAGAGAAAGGATGCCAATTTTAATAGAATATGGCATTGTTTTTCTTATAATTTCATTGACACTTTTGCCCGGATAGAAATATGAGGGCCCCAATTCAAGACTAGAAGTTGTTTTTATATAATGAATATATTGATTATATAAAGGCTCATCCAACTTGTATTTTTTTTCTATATTTTCCTTTACTCTTGGCGGGAGCCTCTTCTCTGTATCAAAAGGTCCGCCTGGGAGAACTCTAAGTAAAAGAAAAGTTGATGAAACTACAATAAATATTACGAGAAGAGAACTTATAATCTTTGATAAAAAAAATTTAGTTTTCATTTTTTGTTAAATAAATTTCCTTGAAAGTTTTAATACCTTTAGTATCTGAAGCAACAATATAAAGTTTATTCCTACCTGGTTTTAAATTAATCTGAAAATTTTCATTAATTATTTTTTTATTTGGCAAATCTAGCCTTATTTTCTCATCATTGAGGAAATAATTAATATTCTTTATTTTCGATTCATCACTAACCACAGCTTCAATATTTACCTTATCTATATTGTTTTTTACTGTTGATTGAATATAAATTTGAGGCGGCTCCTCATACATTCTAGTAAGATTGATAAATTTAGAATTTTTCATCATAGATTCCACAGGCTCAAGATCGGTTTTTTTTAACCATAAATTAATTTCTTTTTTTCCAGAAGATACAAGTATAAAGTTTTGAGTTTCACCTAAACTATTAAATACTGATCCTTGTTTGACCTGACCTAAAATAATACCGTCATCACTGGGTTCGGAGTAGGCTAGCGTATTTAAAATAATCTTATATGTTTTTGATTTTGTATCATAAGAAATTATTTCATCTTTATTTATTGTTATATCTTTATCAAATATTGCTCTAGTATTTTCATCGTGGAATCTGATGGCAAACTTAATTTTATCGTTTTTTATATCATCGAGCCCTATTGAGAGATTACTTTTTAAACCCAAGTTTTTATTATTTTGAGAGGATATTTTATGCTTCTTATTTTTAATTATTAATTGCTTGTCATTTGATAGCACGTGAATGTAGCACTTATCACAGTCTAAAGGTTCGTTTATTGTCTCTACATTCAGCTCAAAGTTAATTTGTTCCTTCTGTTTTATTGGAGTTATTGAATATGTAAATTTTGGAAATGTGAACATATCTTTTACAACTTCTATATCAATTTCTGTCCCACTAATTTTTAATAATGTTGGTCTTAGAGCTTGACTCATATCCAATTGTAATAAACTAAGATTTAATATATCATCACTACTCTTAATCCAACTAGGTAGATTAAATGATATTTCTAAGTCAGTTTTCTTACTAGCTTTTATCTCACCAACATAAAAATATTTATTATCAAAAGTTTTATTGTCAGATTCTGATTTTATTATAATATTTGATAGAGGTTTATCGGATTTATTTACGACTGATACATTTATTTCTTTATCTATACCAGGAGTAAATTTAATTTTATCTTGTTTTTTTATATTGACTTTATTTTCCAGATTATAATTCTTTCTACTTTTAAAATTATTCTTAGCTGAGGAAAAATTTTTAAGTTTTCTTGAGAATGATTCACTAATTTTTTTTGCTTCTGGTGATATGCGAGCTTCTAGTATAGATAAAAAACTATTTATATTATTATTGAATTGAACTTTACTGATTAGATCAGAATTTAATATATATTTAGAGAAAGATATTAGCTCATCTTCATCATCTTCTTTGATTTTTTTTGGTGAATAAATAATATTAAATTTAGATTTTTCAATATCGTCAGAATTAACCTTGGTTGTCGTGTTGTTGTCATATAATTGGATTTCAATTTCCTTTTCGGATAACAATCTATTTTCTTCAAGCTTTATGGGGATAAAATTAATATCTGGTTTGATACCGTTTAGATGTACTTTATAATTTTCAGGACTAAGGTATTCAGCAATTGTTAATTTAACTCCTGAGCCATCCTCTTGACTATAAACTTCTTGGACCGTACCTTTGCCGAATGTTTGCTGTCCAATTATAATACCTCTTTCATTATTTTTTATAGCACCTGTCACAATTTCAGAAGCACTAGCACTGCCCCCATCTGTTAGAATAATTAGCGGCCCGTCAAATTTTGGGGTTTCATATGGGCTGGTAAAGAAGTTGAAATTCATTTCCTTAGTCTTACTTTTGGTAGAAACTATTAATTTCTCCTTAAGGAATACATTTGATATTTTAAGGGCTTGTCCAAATAAACCTCCAGGGTTCCCTCTTAAATCTAATATAAGAGAGTTGATACCTTTTTGTCTCAATGACTCTAAAGAAGAGATAAATTCCTCATAGGTATTTGATTGAAAAGTATTTATCTTGATATATCCAATATTATTCTTTAAGGATTTTGACTCTATACTTTTGATTTTAATTATATCTCTTACAATATTGAACTCTATTAATTCTGGAACATTTTCTCTTTCTACAAAAATAGTAATAGGTGTTCCTTTCTCGCCTCTTAAAAGTTTTATTGCTTGCTCTAATGTAAAACCTTCTGTATCAAAATCTTCAATCCGACTTATTTTATCGTTTGCTTTTACTCCTATTTTATCGGCAGGTGTTCCTTCAATTGGCGAGATAATAGTAAGTTTTTCATCTCTTATTCCAATAACAATTCCTAAACCGCCAAAACTACCTTTGCTTTCAATTAGAAAATCATCAAATAAATCTGGATGAATTATCGATGAATACTCATCAACGTGCTGCAGCATTGTATTCGCCACTAAGTAATACAGATTATCTACATCATTAAGTTGTATAGCATTAAATTCTTTTAGATTAGATATTAATTGAGTTAATGCTATCCCAACATCTTTAATATTTTTTGCATTAAAAGGATACTCTTCTACTATTAGGTTGCCCCTAATATCATTACCTTGGACCTCAAACTTACTATTGCTCCCCCATTTTATCTTGATTAAAACATTATCAGAGTAAGAATTAATTGTGTTTATAGATTTTATAAGAATATCTTTATACTGATCATTATTATAAAAATATGAATTTTTTTGAATATATTTAGCTGTGTCTCTTATAGTTAAACTTTCTTGTTTAGGGAATCCATAAGAAAAATCTGTGATTACAAAAAAAAGAACAAACCATGAAAGTAAATTTCTTAAAACCATTAATACATTATATAATTTAATAATATGAATAGAAATATTAAAGTTGCGGTTGCACAGATGAATTCTTATGTTGGAGGGGTTGAGTACAATTATAAAAAGATTGTAAAATTTATAAAATCTGCAAAAGAAAGAGCGGCTGATTTAATTTGCTTTCCTGAATTAGCCTTAGTAGGGTACCCTCCTGAGGACCTTCTGCTAAGTTCAAAATTCTTAAAATCAGTCGAATTGGCTATTAAGAAAATTCAACAATCTAAATATAAAACCTCTTTTATACTTGGATACCCCAAGATAATAGAAGGAAAACTGTTCAATGTTGCAGGAGTATTTATTAATGGCCAATTAAAGTATGAATACAAAAAGATTTATCTACCTAACTATGGGGTTTTTGACGAAGAAAGGTATTTTGCTGCTGGAAATAAGCCATTAATCTTTAATTTTAAAGGGAGAAATATATGCTTAACCATTTGCGAGGATATATGGCATAAGAATGGTATTTATAATAATTTATCTAACATTGAATCTCTTGACCTATTGATTAATATTTCGGCTTCTCCATATAGCACTTTTAAACAAGGGGAACGATTTAAATTATTAAGTTCAATTTCAAAAAAAAATAATTTAGAAATAGTATATTGCAATATGGTGGGAGGGCAAGATGAGCTTGTTTTTGACGGCGCGAGCATGTATCTCGATTCAAAAGGGAATCCTATTTTAAAAGGAAAAGATTTTAGTGAAGACTTATTGATTAAGACTTTGGGTCGGAGGCTGAGATATAAAGCCATACCAATAAAAAGAGGAACTAAAAATGAAAGTTTATTGCATATTTTTTCAGCTTTATCTTTAGGATTGAAAGACTATGTATTAAAGAATGGTTTTAAAAAAGTTGTCATTGGAATTTCTGGTGGAATTGATTCAGCTTTAGTCGCCGCAATAGCAGCCAAATCTTTAGGCCCAAAAAATGTATTGGGTATTGCGATGCCAACAAAGTTTAATTCTCAGTTAAGTTTGAACTTAGCGAATGATTTATCTGAGAATATTGGTTTCAGATTAAAAATTTCCGAAATTCAAGAGATATTTGATAATAATTTAAAGTTATTAAAAAGGGACGTCTATGGAAAAACAGATTTTGATATTACCGAGGAAAATTTGCAGGCTAGAATTAGAGCAAATATTTTGATGGCTACATCTAATAAGCTTGGCTCTTTACTTCTATCAACAGGTAATAAAAGTGAGACAAGTATTGGCTACTCGACACTGTATGGTGATGCAACAGGTGGAATCGCTATTTTAAAAGATATACCAAAAACTTTGGTTTATGATTTAGCTAAATTTTATAATATACATAATCCAAATCAGGCTATTCCTTTAAAAATAATTCACAGAGATCCCTCAGCGGAACTAAGAATGAACCAAAAAGATTCTGATTCATTGCCTCCATATAAGATTTTAGATAAGATTTTGGAGCTTCATATTGAGGATGGAATAGAAGCAATTAAAATAGCCTCAAAACTAGGAATTAAAAAATCTTTAGTTCTGAAAATTATAAATAAATTGAATATGAGCGAGTTTAAAAGAAGACAGGGTCCGATAGGGATTAAAATTACATCTAAGGCATTTGGTAGAGATAGGCGATATCCAATTACTAATGGTTTTAAGGAAGCTTGAAAAAATCTTGGCAAATAAGATAATATATTAAAATGCAATTCCTAGACCCAAAAAAACAATTAGAAATAATACTTGAAAATGTATCAGAAGTAATACCTGTAGACGAATTATTAGATAAACTCATAACCTCTTTTAAAAAAAATACTCCTTTGAAAATTAAGGCAGGTTTTGATCCTACATCATCTGACTTACATCTTGGCCATTCTTTATTACTTAAAAAATTAAAAGTATTTCAAGATTTGGGTCATGAAATTAATTTTTTAATTGGTGATTTTACTGCAATGATTGGTGACCCTACTGGAAGAGATAAGACCCGAAAGCCACTTTCAGCGGATGAAATAGAAATCAACGCATCTACATACAAGCAGCAAATGTTTAAAGTTTTAGATAAAAAGAATGTAAAAATTTTTTATAATTCAAAATGGTTTGATACTTTCAATTTGAAGGAACTTATAGGCCTCTCTTCATTGGAAAATGTAGCAAGATTATTAGAAAGAGATGATTTTAAGAAAAGATATAAATCAGGCGAGCCAATAACGGTAACAGAGTTTCTTTATCCCATATTACAAGCTTATGATTCGGTTGTTCTCTCCTCAGACGTTGAGTTAGGTGGGACAGATCAAAGATTTAATATCCTTTTAGGTAGACAAATACAGAAGTCTTTTAATGTTCCAGAACAAGTAGGTGTCTTCCTTCCAATATTAGAGGGTTTAGATGGAAAAATGAAAATGTCAAAGAGTTTAAATAATTATATAAGCCTGAATGATTCATTTGATGATATGTTTGGAAAAGTGATGTCAGTCTCAGATGATTTAATGCAAAGATATATTAATCTTCTTTTCAATAATGAAATCAGTCTCTTTGATTCTATTGAAAGTCCTTTGGAAAGAAAAAAGTTATTGGGAATGAAAATAGTTTCAGAGTATTATGCAGAGAATTTGTCTCGATTAGCTAAAGATAATTTTGAAAAGAAATTTAGCAAAAAGGATTTTCCTAGTGATTTAAAAGAAATTGAAGTCGATTTAGCTGGAAAAAAATTTTTAGATGTACTTTTTGAGGTAACGAAAGAATCCTTTTCAAAATCAGAATTAAAAAGATTAATTAAAGACAATGCAGTAGAAGTTAATGGAGAAAAATTTAATACTTTAGATTCATTACCAAAGTTTGAAAACTCTTGGAAGCTAAAATTGGGCAAGAGAAACTTTTATAATGTAAAAATTAAGTGAGTGGATTAGTAAGCCGAATTCTGTTCTATGTGATCATCTATCTAAGGCAATAATTACTTATTACCTTTAGCGACCTACCCCGAAGCATTTGGAAGGGATACCAGCTTCTATACATGGTCTTTCTCCTGATGGGGTTTACCTAGCCAGAATTTGTTACCAAAAACTGCGGTGGTCTCTTACACCACCTTTTCACCCTTACCGTTAATATCACGTGTTTATTAATGGCGGTTATTTTCTGTGGCACTTTCCATTGCCTTTCGACATCTGGGCGTTACCCAGCATCAATTCCCTTAGGAGTTCGGACTTTCCTCTTGTATGTAAAATACAAGCGATCACTCAATCCACTCCACAATATTATTTACGAAATTGCATCTTTTGCAAGCTTATCTGCGATGGTATTTAATTCTCTAGGAATATAATTTACTGTTATAGCAGATTTGATTTCTTTCTTAAGACTTTGAGCTTTGATTAAAAGAAGAGATAAATTTTTTTCCTTGCACTTCCATTTATTATTAAATTGCATACAAATTAGTTGTGAATCAGAAAAAATTTCAATATTACTGTATGCAAGCTCCTTTTTAATAATAGTTTCAAGACATATAATTAAAGCTTGATATTCAGCTATATTATTTGTCACGGTCCCCTCTAATGGCAAAGATATTCTTTCTTCAATATTTTCGTTTGCTATAAATATTCCTACCCCGCCAGTACCAGGATTTGGTTGGCAGGCTCCATCTATAAAAATTTTTATATTATCCTTCATGTAATCTTTGCTACGAGAATTTTTTTACAACATGGAGCAAGAACTATTTCCTTACTTTGTAAAACTTTGATATATGTTTGTGGAGGAATTTTCATATTACAGTGCCCACAAATTTCACTATTTGTCTCAGATATTATTGGTGGTTTATTACTTGAACATAATCTTTCATAGATTTTTAAGAAATCTTTATCGGCATTTTTTGCTAAATCTAGTCGCTGATTACTTAAAGATTCAACCTCCGTTCTAGATTCATTAAGCTCTAACTCAAGTTCCTCAATTTGTCCTTTCATTGGAAGAATTTCACTCTCAAAGTTTTCTTGAGTTTTTTTTGAATCTTCCTTATTAGTCTCAATTTCTTCCATAACTTTTATAAGGCTATCTTCGATCTCTATTTTCTTCCTTTTTAAATCACCAGTTTCTTTCTGAAGCGCTTCGAATTCTTTTGTTGAACTAATTGAAAAAAGTTTTTCCTCAATTAATTTAACTTTTTCCTCAATTTCTAGAACATCTTTTTCATATCCTTTCGAGGTTAATTCAAGTTCCGAAACCTTTTGATTTAAATTTTCTATTTTCTTTTCCTCAATGTTAATTATTTGATTTATATCAGAAATTTTTTCGGGCAGTTTCTTATAAGAATTTTCAATCTCGGATATTTGAATATCTAATTTTTGAATCTCTAATAATGGTTTTATTTTTTCAATCATTTTGTTCACTTTCCTGGGCCCAACTGGATTCGAACCAGTGACCGCCCGGTTATGAGCCGGGAGCTCTAACCAACTGAGCTATGGGCCCTAGGATGTACTAAAAATCTTATCCTATTTAAAAAAAATTGTTTTGTCAATTTGAAAGACCCAACAAAATTATTCTACACGTTATAGCTATGATTGACAGAGAATAAGATAAATTTATACTAATAATTCCCTGTTTTGCGTTAGGTATGAAAAATTTTATTGTTTTTATTTTATTCTTAGCTCTGACTCTACCTGTTTTTTCAATATCAGATGAAGCAGATATAACTTATAACGTTGGTTGGACAGAAAAGCTTGGAGACAAGATTGATTTTAATGCGGAAATTACAAGTAGCAAAAATTTAACCAAGAAGTTTAAAGATTCTGTTGATTTAAATAAGCCAAGCGTATTAATCCTTGCCTATTATTCATGTCCAAAAATGTGCACCTTCCTGCTTGATGGTGTACTAGAGGTTGTTAATTCAATTAACAATATAAGGCCTGGGTTGGATTATAATCTAGTAGCCCTAAGCTTTGATAAGAAGGATACTTTTGAGACATCTGGATTTAAAGAAGAAAGATACAATAAAGATATGTCCTCAAATGAGCAGTGGGCCTTCTTTTCCGCTGACAGTATTAACATATCGGCAGTAACAAATTCCGTAGGATTTAAATTTAAAGAAGATGGGGATGAATTTGCTCATCCTGCAGGTATAATATTTCTGACAAAAGAGGGAAGAATTTCAAGATATTTATCTGGAGTGCTTTTTGATCCTAAAGATTTCAGACTTGCACTCTTAGAAGCCTCCGATGGAGTTATCGGTAAGTCTTCTATATCTGACAAAGTTTTGCTCTATTGTTATGATTTTGATCCGGTAGGCAAAAAGTATGCTCTTAGAGCTTTAAATGTAATAAAGCTAGGAGGAGCAGTTACATTAATATTAATAGTCATTTTTATGTTTTTTATGTGGTTTAAGAAAAATAAAAATAATGAAGGAGAAACTAAATGAATTGGTTACCACAATCAGCTTCAACATTTGCTCCAGGAGTTGACCTAATATTATGGTTAGTAACAATAATATCTGTTTTATCTTGTGTTCTTATTGGATTTCTTCTAGTTTATTTCTGTGTAAAATATAAAAGAAAGTCAGATAATGACCAAACGCCCGCAATAACACACGATAGTTTTCTTGAAACTTTATGGACCGTGATACCAACAATATTATGCATAGTAATATTTCTATATGGCTATATTTACTATGATGAATATACAACTACTCCAAAAAATGCTGTTGAAATAAATGTTACTGCAAAGCAGTGGATATGGTCATTTGATTATTCAAATGGTAAGAAGACATTAAACGAATTATATGTTCCGGTTAATCAGCCAATTAGACTAGTTATGCAATCCGATGACGTCTTACACAGTTTTTTTGTTCCAGCATTCAGAGTCAAACAAGATGTAATGGGAAATAGGTATACTTATATAAACTTTACTGCAACAAAAGAAGGAGTTTACGATTTGTATTGTACAGAATATTGTGGAACTGCACATTCAGATATGTTGGGGAAAGTTCATGTTTTGTCTAAGGCGAAATTTGCTTCATGGGAAGATGGTTCAGCGGATAAAGCTTTAAAGGCTTCAGCCGCCAACATTCCTCCTGCAGAACTTGGTAAGCAACTTTATTCCAGTAAGGGTTGTGTCGCATGTCACAGTATAGATGGAGCTGATGGAGTTGGACCAACATGGAAAGGTCTTTTTGGCAAGAAAAGGTTATTTGTCGATGGTAGCTCTGCCGCTGCAGATGAAAACTATATTAAAGAATCTATATTATACCCAGGAGAAAAAATGGTTGAAGGCTATGGCCCTGTTATGCCTTCATATAAAGGTCTTTTAGATGATAGTGAAATAACAGCTATTATTGAATATATAAAGACATTAAAATAATTGATAGGAGAGAAATCAATGTCAGAAGTTAATGAAAAAAATTATTTGGAGAATGGAGAAGGTTTTGCATCGTGGTTTTTTACTGTTGACCACAAAAGAATAGGTGTGATGTATTTATGGGCTATCGCTGTATTCTTTATTATCGCAGCTATCGCATCTTTTTTGGTCAGATTTGAACACTTAACGCCCGGACAAACGATTGTCAGCGCTGATACTTATAATGTTTTATTTACTTTGCATGGCTCCATGATGGTATTTTTATTTATTGTTCCAGGGGTTGCCGCAAGTTTTGGAAATTTTTTAATACCATTGATGATAGGCGCTAAAGATGTTATTTTTCCAAAATTAAATTTGTATAGTTTTTGGATTTATTTAGCGGGAGCGGCAATTTTTATGATTGCGTTGGCTGGACCTGCAGATACAGGATGGACTTTTTATACACCATATTCAATTGAGACTGGCGCAAATGTTATATTGATTACACTTGGTATATTTGTTTTAGGTTTTTCATCTATTCTAACAGGTATTAATTTTATTGTGACGATGCACAAACTTCGTGCTCCTGGTATGACTTGGGATAGGCTACCTCTTTTTTGTTGGGCTGCTTATGCTACATCATTGCTTCAAGTTTTAGCTACTCCTGTAGTTGGAATTACTCTTTTATTATTGATTGGTGAAAGATACTTCGGTTTAGGATTTTTTGATCCAGCTCGTGGAGGAGATCCGGTAATGTTTCAACATTTCTTTTGGTTCTATTCACATCCTGCAGTTTATATTATGATTCTTCCTGCAATGGGCATTATTTCGGAAATTATGCCGGTCTTTTCACGTAAGCCTATTTTCGGTTATAAGGCAATAGCGTATGCAAGTTTAGCAATAGCATTGATTAGCTTCTTAGTCTGGGGACATCATATGTTTGTTAGTGGTCAGTCTAAACTAGTTAACATAATATTCTCAGTTATAACTTATGCAGTCGCAGTCCCTACTGCTATAAAAGTTTTTAATTGGTTATGGACCATGCATAAAGGTTCAATTGAGCTCAGTACTGCTATGTTGTACTCACTAGCTTTTATTTTTCTATTTACCATAGGTGGGTTAACAGGCCTATTCTTGGGAGCTCTCGCGGCTGATGTTCACTTGCATGATACTTATTTCGTAGTTGCACATATGCACTACGTTATGATTGGTGGAACAGTTTTTGGCTTTTTTGCTGCGCTCCATTTTTGGTATCCTAAAATGTGGGGCAGAATGTTTGATGAATTTAAGGCAAAAATTGCCTTTGTACTTATTTTTATTGGTTTTAACGTAGTATTTTTCCCTCAGTTTATTATGGGGACTCTCGGTATGCCTAGGAGATACTTTAACTATGCTCCTGAATTTCAATCTTTACATCAAATCTCTACTTACGGAACATGGATAATAGGTGCAGGATTCATATTAATGCTTTGGGTTTTGATGAGACCTTTACCTGGGAAAGCACCTGGCAATCCATATAGATCCGTATCTCTTGAATGGAGCATGGATTCTCCTCCAGGAACTTTTAATTTTGATGAAATTCCGACAATTACAGAACCGGTATATAACTATGGTACCAAAGTAGAGGAGGAATCTTAATATGGGTTTCTTTGATGTTACAAGTAAAATAATTAAGTCCATAGCTTACCCTTCTGAAATGGTTCCCTCTATCGATGATCATGCAGATGATGGTGAGCATCACTTTGATCCAGTAACCGAACATGAAAGTGCAAAGCTGGGGATGTGGCTCTTTCTTGCCACAGAGCTCCTACTTTTTGGTGGTCTTTTCGCAGCTTATGCGATATACAGGGCCAAGTATCCTGAGATGTTTATGGATGGTTCAAAAAGTTTAGATGTAGTTCTTGGGACAGTTAATACTGTTATCCTAATTTTTAGTAGTTTGACTGTAGCAGTTGCTGTTAAAGCAATACAAGAGAATAGAATTAAATTAGTAAAATTAATGCTGTGGATTACTATAATTTGCGCAGCAATTTTCGCGGTGAATAAGTATTTTGAATACACATATAAATTTAGCAAAGGAATTTTTCCTGGTACTGATATTTTTTATTCAATATATTTTGCATCAACTGGTGTACATATGTTGCACGTTTTTATTGGAATGATTGTATTGGGAATATTACTTAGAAAGGTATACAAGGGGAAGTATTCGAAAGAAAATTTTACGGCTATTGAAATAGGGGGACTATATTGGCACTTGGTGGATTTAATATGGATTTACCTTTTTCCTTTATTATATTTGGTAGGTTAAGGAGTTATTATGGATAATCATGGATCATATAAACAATTAATTAATATCTGGATTTTTTTAATGTTTCTAACTTTTATAACTGTTTATGTCGCACAATTCGATTTTGGAGCATTGAACGTTCCAATAGCTCTTCTTGTTGCATCAATTAAAGCTGGAGTTGTGGCATTGCACTTTATGCATTTAAAGCACGAAGATGGTTTGACATGGGTGTTTGCAAGTTATCCGATATTTTTACTTTTCTTATTAATTGCATTTACTGCTACTGATATGTTTTCGCGCGTTTTAAATTAATAATATGGGTAGAATTGAAAAGTTAACCTTATATTCACTGATACTACTTCTTATTTGGGGTAATATGGTTAGTGGGCTAGGTGCTGGTTTGGCTTGTCCTGATTGGCCTTTGTGTTTTGGAAGTTTTTTTCCAGAGATAAATTTTCCTATATTCATGGAGCATGGCCATCGTGTTCTTGGACTTTTTGTGACCATTTTCTTCGCTTTTTTGGCAAAAGAAAGATTAACTTTTTATAAAGGAATACATAAGTTAATTCCAATTATATGCTCTATTTTGCTTGCAATACAAATTGTTGCAGGTGCTCTTGTAGTAATTCTTCAACTTGAAACCAATATAACTACTTTTCATTTTGGAAATGCTATGGTTATTTTTATTTTAATTTATACAATGTGCTTGTATAAAAATAGTGAGGAACTAAATTCAATTTCTATTTTTACAAAGAAGAATATTCCTTATCTTTTTCTTTTCTTATTAGTTTATTGGCAACTTGTTTTAGGGGCATATGTTAGGCACTCAAATGCTGGTTTAGCTTGTCCAGATTTCCCAAAATGTCTTGGCTATTGGCTTCCGCCATATTTAAGTGAAACAGTATTTGTTCATTTGTCACATAGAGCCAGTGGAATTTTGATTTTGCTAATTTCAATGGGCCTAATTATAAGAGCCTATTTTAAAAAGGTTGAGGATAAAATTTTTGTCAATCTTAAAAAACTTTTTTATCTTGTTATTTTACAGGTTACCGTTGGAATCTTTGTTGTGATCTCAAAGTTAGCCTTCTCAATGACAGCCGTTCATCTTTTAATTGCTCTTATTATTGTTGGAGTTATCCTTAATTTATTATTTGCGAAGAAAGAAGCCAATTCATGAAATATTTTAAGGCTATAATATCCTTATCTAAGCCAAATATAATACTAAGTGTTGCTCTTACAGGTTTTACAGGAATTGTTATTGCTGACTTAGGAGTACCTTCACCTAAAATTGTATTTATTTCTCTTTTATGCCTAATTTTTTCAGCAGCTGGATCTGCAATGATTAATAACTTGATTGAAAGAGAAAATGATGAATTAATGGAAAGATTGGAGAATCGCGTTAAAGCCTTAAAGCTTGTGGGGGTAGGGAACTTATCAGCTGTTGCAGCTTTTTTAATAACCACATCTATTGCTCTTTCTGCAATTTACATAAATTTTCTGAATTGTGCCCTGATAATACTCGCAATACTTTCATATACTATTTATTACACTCTTTTTCTAAAAAAGTCCTCACCTTTTGGAACAGTACTGGGAGGTATTCCTGGTGCACTACCAGTTATAATAGGATATTCATCAATTCAACCAGAGTTATCTTTTGGTTACGTTGATATAATTGTATTATTTTTATTTATGATGGTTTGGCAGCCTCCACATTTTTGGGCATTAGCTCAGCATTTAAAAGATGATTATAAGAAAGGTGGCTTCCCAACGATGCCAATAGTTTATGGACAAGAATTCACAAATTACTTGATAATGATTTATAGCCTTGCTCTTTTACCTATATCTTTGTACTTCTGGATAGTCGGTATTTGTAGTAATTTTTATGGGGTTATGGCCACATTGCTCGGGGGCTCCTTTTTATATTTAGTCTTTCGTTCTTTCCGAGAAAAAAAATATTATAAAAGTGTATTTCTTTTTTCTATTCTCTACATGCTGTTAGTAAATGTCTTTATATCCATAGATATAATTTTTATGAAGTAGTAATATTGCAATAATTTTATTGTATAGTTTGTAGTATGAAAATCATTAAGTTGAATTCAAAAGATATAGAATCTGCTATAAATAAGATTAGAAGAAGACAAGAGAAAGATTTAAGGAATATTGAGAGAAAAGTTGATAATATTTTAGATGACGTAAGATTAAGGGGAGATAAGTCATTGTTTGAACTTTCCAAGAAGTTTGACAATTTCCGCTTAAATAAAAAAAATTTATTTATTAGTTCAAATGAAATTTTGAATTCAGAAAAACTATTATCCCCTAAAGTTAAAATTGCAATAAAAAAAGCAATTAAAAGAGTTCGAGATTATCAAAAAAAGAAATTACCAAAATCTTATAAATATAAGGATGAATTCGGAAATACTTTGGGTTGGAATGTTAATCCTATAGAAAGAATTGGAATTTATGTTCCAGGAGGAACAGCATCTTATCCTTCTAGTCTTATAATGACAGCAACACTAGCTAGAGTTGCAGGATCAAAAGATTTAGTAATAGCAACCCCTCCTAGTAATTCAGGAATAAACCCTACGATTTTGTATACAGCTAACTTATTGGGTATAAAAGAAATCCTTCAAATAGGTGGAGCACAAGCAATCGGCGCTTTAGCTTATGGAACAAAAACCATAAAGTCCGTCCATAAGATTGTAGGCCCAGGAAATATTTACGTAGCTACAGCAAAAAAGAAAGTTTTTGGAAAGGTCGATATTGATATGATTGCTGGTCCTAGCGAAGTTTTAGTCCTGGCAGATAGTAGTGCAAAAATTGACTATGTTGCAGCTGATATGATTGCACAAGCTGAACATGATGTAGATGCATCAGCAATTTGTGTTACAAGCTCAATAAAATTTGCTAAATCATTATTATCAGAGATTAATATACAGTCACAGCTTTTACCAAGGCGGGATATAATTAATAAGTCATTAATAAGAAATGGGGCAGTCTATGTAGTAAAAAATTTAAAAGAGTGCATTAGTTTTACAAATATTTTTGCTCCAGAACATCTTGAAATATTTACAATTAATCCTGATGAGATTTCAACTAAAATAGTTAATGCAGGTTCTATTTTTGTTGGAGAGGGTTCAGCTGAGGCTTTTGGTGACTATATTGCGGGACCAAGTCATGTTTTACCTACTGCAGGAAGTGCAATTTTTTCTTCTCCTTTAAGCTCATTAGATTTTATTAAATATTCTAGTTATACAAAAATGTCAAAATCGGGTGTTAAATCATTAGCGAAATATGTGATTGATATAGCTAAAGAAGAAAACCTTGATGGCCATGCAAATTCAGTAAGCATAAGGGTTAATCAGAGGGCTAGAAATGGTAAATAAGTTAAGGATTAAAAAGTCTCTTAAAGACTTTTCTTCATATTCTGCTGATAAAACTGATTATCGATTTAGATTAAATGCTAACGAGTTACCATTTGAGTATAAGAAAATTTTTAAATTAGGTCCCTTAGAAGAGAAAATTCTGAAAAAAAATAAAATAACTGATTTAAATAGATATCCCGATTCTTTCCAGAGTGAACTTAAAAGCAATATATTAAAATTTTATAAATTAAAAAAAGGTCAAATATTATTTGGAAATGGATCCGATGAACTTATTCTTTATATCCTACTTACTTTGACCGGAAAAACTTCAAAAGTACTGTATTTAGACCCAAGTTTTTCAATGTATAAAATTTTGACTAAGGCCTTAGGATTAAGGGGAGTAAGTGTACCTTTGACATCTAATTTTAAATTAGATTTATCAAAAGTACTAAGTGCAATAAAGCTTCACGACCCGGATGTTGTATTCATAGCAAGCCCTAATAACCCTAGTGGAAACTCTTTCGACAAGAATGAGCTTTTAGAAGTTGTTAAATATTCAAAAGGTATAGTTGTAGTTGATGAAGCTTATTCTCAATATTCTACTTATTCTTGCGTCAATTTTTTAAAAAATAATAAAAACTTATTAATCATGAAGACTATGTCTAAGATAGGCTTTGCCTCTTTAAGATTGGGGTTCCTTTTAGGCGATAAAAGTATTATTGATTCCATTAATAAAATGAGGCTCCCGTATAATATTTCTACTTTTTCGCAGATTATTGCAAATAAGTTTTATATGAACCCATCTGTAATAGATAATCATATTCAAATAATTAAGAATCAAAGAGGTATAATTATAGATTTTCTTAAAAATTTTTCAGATGTAAAAGTTTTTCATTCTGACTCAAACTTTGTTCTCATCAAACTTAAAAAATCATTACCACTCTATAATTTTTTAAGATCTAATGACTTAATAGTTAAGAATTTTCCTAATGAAAAAAAACTCTTGAATTGTTTAAGAATTACAATTGGTAAGCCTATAGAGAACAAAAGACTTATGTCACTCATTTCTGAATTTTTTAAGAAATGAAAATAATAATAATACAAAAATTATATGGTAAGTTAGCAAAATTTTTGATTTATATTTTGAATAAAAACTTTTTTTATTTATAAGTGTAACCTCGCTATCTATATACCCTTTTTCATTTAGAGAAATTTTATTAATTATTTCACCGGTTGGGGAAATTATTGCACTTATACCGTTATATGTAGATCTAATTAAAAATCTTCTATTTTCAATAGCTCTTGGAATTGATAGCATTAGATGCTGATATGTTGCCAATGAATCACCATACCATTTTCCATTTGTAAGATTGATTAAGATTTGAGAATTTAATTGAGTTAATTTAATTGCATTATCCTCAAAAAGGTCTTCATAACAGATAATTGCACCTATATTTAAATTCTCACCACCTTTCATAAGCTTTATCTCGCCTTTTTTTAGACTTATGAATTCATTATAGATTGGGATTATTTTAGAAATTATATTCTGCATCGGATAGTATTCACCAAATATCATTAGTCTATTTTTTGAATAAACATCTATAATTTCATTGTTCTTATTAATAAGAAGTGCAGAATTGAAATACCCAGTTTTATTTTGTGTAATCGTGCCAAGCATTAAAATATTACTAGAAAAAGTAAAGTTTTCAGAGAAAGTCTCTTTGAATTTTATATAATCTTCTTTATTTTTTAATTGAACTCTACTTAAGGAAGATTCTGGCCAAATTGTTATATCATAATTGTATTTTTTTATATCGATATCTTTTTGAATTTGCTTTATATCTTTCAAGGATTCGACTGGTTGAACAACAACGATATTGATATTATTATTTTTATCTAAATTACTGTCAAAGCTTTTATGTAAAAATTTACCAGCAGAAAAGGCAAGCATGAAGATGCTAATTACAACATAAAATACTTTTATTTTTCTTTTAAATAAGATTTCATATAATCCGATATTAAAAATTAACACCAAAATTGAAATCATATTTATCCCAAAAATTGATATTAGTTGGGCCATTTCGTTAAAAAGAATTTGTGTGTTTCCTAATTTATAGGGAAATATTCTTGGAAAGCTTTGCTCAATTAGTATGTATAAAAAAATTATGCAAAGATATCTTCCATATAAACTACTGATTTTCTTAATAAGAATACTGGTTAATACGAAAACTAATATGAAAAATATTGACTCATAAGTCGAATATGCTAGATGTAGTAAAGAGGAAGTTATCCAATTAGAACCTGTAAGGTTTGATATTGTCGATGAGACCCAATATGTGGCAATTAGATTTGATCCAATACCAAAATATAGCCCCAATTTTATTAGATTAATCCTATTATTTTCAATCAAATAGAGGATGGGAATAAAGAAGAACCAAGATAAGTAGAATAATTCAAAATTTAAATAAGGTGTCACATAAAAAAGGATTGAACATAGAATTAAAAACAATGTTGCCATATCACTATTATATTAACTTCTTAAGAGTAGGTAAATTTATTTATTTTTTTTATTAGGTAAATTATACTTAATGTTGAATTCGCCAGTTCTTGTATTAAATAAGTTTTTTTTCCCTGTAGATACAACTAGTGTTAAAAGAGCTTTTTTAATGCTTTATTTAGGTGCAGCTAAAGCTGTAGATGCGAACTATGAAACCTTTGATTTTGATTCATGGTCAGAAATCTCCGATCTTAAAAAAACCGATTCAATCAAGACTGTGTCTAAAATAATAAAAATTCCTAGGGTAATTATAGTCTTAAGGTACGACAAAGTTCCAAATAAAGAAGTTAAATTTAATCGATATAACATTTTTAAGCGAGACAGGTCAGAGTGCCAATATTGCATGAAAGCCTTTCCTAGAAATGAACTTTCTATAGATCATGTCCATCCAAAATCTTTAGGGGGCAGAACTGTATGGGGAAATGTAGTTTGTTGTTGCATAAAATGCAATAGAAGAAAAGGAAATAAGCTTTTACAAGACACTGATATGAAATTGTCTGTGAAACCTAATAAGCCTTCTTGGGAGCTTTTATCAAATCTCTATCTTCAAACTATTAAATTCGATGAATGGAGACCTTTTTTAACATCCGTGGATACTTCATATTGGAACGTAGAGCTAGAAGAATAGTCTATAAGTATTGACAAAGTTTAATAAACCGTGAAAATATATACTTTTCGGAGGATTCAATGGAAGCGGTAATTAAGACTGGTGGAAAGCAATACTTAATAAAAGAGGGTGATAAGATTCAAATTGAAAAAACTTCTCATGAAGTTGGAACAGAAATTGGTTTTGACCAAGTTCTCTATATATCAGATGAAGAGAATGTCTTGGTTGATGCAGCTCAATTAAAATCTTTTAAAATAAAAGCAAAGGTTTTATCTGATGATAAAGGAAAAAAATTAAAAGTATTTAAATTTAGAAGAAGAAAGGATTCTAAGACTTTAAATGGTCATAGACAGAATTATCAAACTGTAGAAATATTATCAATAAGCAAGTAGGGGTTAGATATGTCAAAAACAAAAGCAGCAGGCAGTTCCAAGAATGGAAGAGACAGTGCTGGAAGAAGGCTAGGAGTTAAGCTTTTTGGTGGCCAATCTGTAAATACTGGTGGAATTATAGTAAGACAGAGGGGTACAAAATTTTATCCGGGTGACAATGTTGGTATTGGCAGAGACCATACACTTTTTGCTTTAAAAAATGGTTTAGTTACTTTTGAGAAGAAAGGTAAATCAAAGGTTTTTGTGAGCGTAGCAGCTGTAAACTAACTTTCAATTGTAGTTATCTATTGTTTAATCTCTATAATATCCGATTATAATAACTTAAATGAAATCATCAATTATTAGAAAAAAGTTTATTGATTTTTTTAATCAAAAAAATCATGGTGTAGTTACTAGCTCAGGTTTAATACCAAAGAATGACCCTACTTTATTATTTACAAATGCAGGTATGGTTCAATTTAAAAATGTATTCCTTGGATTAGAGAAATCCAAGAATTCAAGAGCAGTTTCATGTCAAAAATCATTAAGAGCCGGGGGAAAGCATAATGATTTAGAAAATGTAGGACGTACAAGTAGGCACCATACATTTTTTGAAATGTTAGGAAATTTTTCTTTCGGTGATTATTTTAAAGAAGATGCAATATTTTTTGCGTGGGAATTCTTAACTAAAGAACTAAATATAGATAAGAAAAGATTGTATGTAACAGTTCATACTGAAGATGAAGAAGCCGAAAGAATTTGGCTAGATAAAGTAAAAGTTAGTAAAAATAAAATATATAAATTAGGCGATAAAGATAATTTTTGGTCTATGGGTGACACAGGCCCATGCGGCCCATGCTCGGAAATTATGTATGATTTAGGAACAGATGGTGTAAATTGCCCTAATTTAAAAAAATGCACTGTTGAATGTGATTGCGGAAGATTTTTAGAAATATGGAATTTAGTCTTTATGCAATTTAATAGAGATGAAAGTGGTACTTTGTCCTCTTTACCTAAACCTAGTATAGATACTGGGATGGGGTTGGAAAGGTTAGCCTCAGTTCTTCAAAATGTTGAAAGCAATTATGATACTGATTTGTTCGGATATTTAACTAGTTATGTAGCAAATTTTATAAATATTAAGTATGGAAAAAATTCAGAAATCGATATCTCAATCAGAGTATTGTCAGATCATGCAAGAGCTGTGACTTTTCTAATATCTGACGGTGTAATACCTTCAAGTGAAGGGAGAGGTTATGTTGCTAGAAGAATTTTGAGAAGAGCTGTAAGGCATTATAAAAAGTTAGATATCTCTGAACCCTTTCTTCACAATCTTGTAGGGCTGGTAATTAATGAGATGGAGTCTATATACCCAGAGCTGCTAAGTCAAAAAGAAAACATTTTATCGATTGTTCTCAATGAGGAAAAGAAATTTTTATCTACTATTGATAGAGGTTTTGATCAACTCAAAGATGCCATGGATTCATCTTCAGAGAGTAAAGTTCTTTCAGGAAAAGATGTTTTCAAACTCTATGATACCTATGGGTTTCCTGTAGATTTAATAGAAGATATAATCAGTGAAACAGATTATGTTTTAGATATGAATGCTTACGAAGAAGAAATGCTTAATCAAAAAAATTCTTCTAAGAAAGCTTCAAAATTTAAAAGCTCAATCGGTGAAACGATAGATTTAGGAAAAATAATAAATTCAAATAATGTAACAGATTTCAAAGGATACAATAATTCAAGCTATGAATCTAAAATTGTTGCAATAATAAAAGATAACGAAATTGTCAGCACTGCCTATGAAAAAGAGAAAGTAGGAATTATTTCAGAATCAACTCCTTTCTATGCTGAATCAGGTGGGCAAGTTGGTGACAAGGGTACCATTGAAACTAATTCTGGCACGATAGATGTTTTTGATACACAAAAAACGAAGGAAGGTTTTTTTATTCATAGTGGAATAGTAAAAAAGGGTGAAGTAAATAATGGCGATAGTGCTAATTTATTAGTTAATAAATTATATAGAGGACAAGTTGCGGAGCACCACACTGCGACACACATACTTCATTCAGCATTACGTGAGGTTTTAGGCACCCACATAAGACAGGCGGGGTCCTTAGTCAAAAACGACAGATTAAGGTTTGATTTTAGTCATTTTTCCAATATAGAAACTGATACATTGAAAGAAATTGAGAATTTATCCAATGAGAGAATTCGATTTAATAATGAAATAATAATTAATGAAAATATTGAATATAAAAAAGCAATCAAGAATGGAGCCACAGCTTTTTTTGAAGATAAGTATGGAGATTTTGTTAGAGTGGTTAACATAGGAGATTATAGTATGGAGCTATGTGGGGGTACTCATGTAGAAACTACAGGCCAAATTGGCTCTTTATATGTCTCTTCGGAATCCTCTATTTCTTCGGGAATAAGAAGAATAGAGGCACATGTTGGAAAATCAGGATTTAATTATATAAATGATATTAAAGATACCTTAATATCATCCTCCAACATATTAAATTCACCTCTTGATAAGCTGCCTGCGGGTATTCGACGAATACAAAAGGAAAATGATGATTTAAAGATTAAACTCGCCGCCTACGAAAGAGATGCAACGAAGAGTTTAGCTGATGAGGTCTTATCTAATTGTGTGATTATCAATGACATTAAGTTGGTTTCTTTCTTAGGGAAAGAAATGAGCTCTACTCAATTAAAGAACTTATGGGATGACCTTAAAAATAAGAATAGAGTTATAGGTCTACTTGGGTCAAATAATAAAGGCAGCTCAATAATAATTTGTGCAGCAAGCTCTGACATAGAAGATTTTGACTGTAAGGCTTTCTTGAATAGTATCGCATCTAAAATTAACGGAAAAGGTGGAGGTAAGAAGAATTTAGCTCAATTTGGTTGCGATAAAATTGAGAGTCTTGAGAGTACTTTATCTCTTATTAAAAATCAGCTGTAATTCCATTTTTAAGGAGAATTTTCTTAATTTTCTTAATAGCTGTTTTTTCTATTTGCCTTACTCTTTCACGTGAGATTTTAAATTTTTTTCCAAGTTTTTCTAGTGTCACTTGTTGGTCTGATAATAATCTATTTTTTATTATAAAAGACTCTCTTTCATTTAGAGTTTCAATTGCTTCCTTTAGGCTAGATTCTAACTCTTTTCTTTGTTGACTCTCTATTACTATATCTTCTTGACTATCTGCTCCTGATGGTAAAAATTCAATTCTTGTCTGCTTCTCTTCAGATTTTATCTCCTCATCTAAGGAATAATCCTTGCCCCCCATTCTTTGATCCATCTCCTTGATTTCTTTGATCGAAACTTTGAGGTCCGTAGATAATTTTTGATAATATTCTTCTAATGATAAATTGCCGGAATTGTATAAACTTTTAGCAGACCTAATCTTATAAAATAATTTTCTTTGACCTTGTGTTGTGCCAATTTTTACAAGGCTCCAATTTTTCATTATAAAGTTTTGAATATATGCTCTTATCCACCAAACACCATACGAGATTAGTCTGTATCTTTTTGTTGGATCAAATTTTGTCACCGCTTGCATAAGACCAAGGTTACCCTCTTGAATTACATCCATTAAATTGAGACCATAATTCCTATATTCCATAGCAATTTTAACAACAAATTTAAGATTAGCAGTTATTAGCTTTCTAGCTGATTGTAAATCACCAGAATCTCTATACTCTTGCGCATATTTTGCTTCTTCTTCTCTTGATAAAATTTCGTAATTACTTATTTCGGTTAAATATTTCTCTAGAGAATTTGCAGGAACCGGCAGATTCTTGTTAATCTTTTTTTCTTTTATCTTTTCTTTACTCATTAATATTAGTAATCATTATACTTTTATAGATTTATCTTTCCAATTATTATGAATATGCTTGACTGTTATAAGCATTTACATTAAATTGTTAGTTTTATAGTTCAGTATTCCGGAGTAGCTCAGTTGGCAGAGCAGGTGACTGTTAATCACTTTGTCGGGGGTTCAAATCCCTCCTCCGGAGCCAGAATATTTACAATTTATGTTTAATTTGTATAATTAATCTAAATATTTTTTATTTATATTAGTTACTATGTTGTAGATAAAGGAGTTTTTTATGGTTTCATTTACTAAAATTACTGGATTAGTTTTAATTCTTCTGGGTGGATTGGGATATTATTTATATGAAACTTTCACTGTATTGATTCCAATAATTCTGGGCTCACTAATATTAATTCTTGGCTTAATTGCTGATAATCCAAATCGAAAAAGGATGGCTATACATATAGCTGTCATGTTTACGGTTATTGGACTGGTAGTATGTTGGGCTGGAATTAAGGAGCTTCCTGCTTTGTTGTCTTGCGGTGATATATTAACGTGTGAGTCTGTTAATCGACCTGTAGCCGTTTTATTTAGGTCCGTAATGTTTCTTGTTCTTTTTCCTTACTTTGTTGCATCAGTAAGATTTTTTATTAAGGCTCGAATGGCTAAATAAATATTTGGTATAATATAGTTAATGGGTGCACCAAAAATAAAATCTAATATTTCTGATATAAAATCCTATACCAGCAGCAAAGAAAGATATCCAATGTTTGTTGCAAGAGTTCAAGCAGGATTTCCTTCACCAGGAGACGATTATATTGAGAAAAACCTTGATTTAAATGAACTTTTAATAAGAAATCCTTCAGCAACTTTCTTTGTAAAAGTCGAAGGTGATTCAATGGTTAATGCAGGGATAAATTCTGGTGATACATTAGTTGTAGATAAGGCATTAGAAGCGAAGGATAAAAGTGTTGTGATTGCTCATATTAATGGAGAGTTGACGGTTAAAAGAATTTGGCTTGCTAAAGGAAAAGTTTTTTTAAATCCTGAGAACGAAGAGTTTAGTCCTATAGAGGTTACAGAAGAAACAGATTTTGATATATGGGGCGTCGTAACTTATGTCATACATAAGGTCTAATTTATATGGGTAGATTTGTAGCGTTAATTGATTGTAATAATTTTTATGCTTCATGTGAGCGTGTATTTGATCCTTCGTTAAAACAGAAGCCAGTTGTTGTCCTTTCTAATAATGATGGATGTGTTATTGCTAGATCTACCGAAGCTAAAATGGTTGGAATAAAGATGGGTGAGCCATTTTTTAAATGCAAAGATATTATTAAAAAAGAATCAGTGAAGGTTTTTTCCTCTAATTATACTTTATACGCAGATATGTCTAATAGAGTGATGAATATAATTAAGGAAAATTTTCAAAATGTAGAGATTTATTCTATAGATGAGGCTTTTGTCTCCATCGAAACAAGGTCGACTGAAAATTTATATAAAGAGCTTATTGCTTTAAGAAATAAAATTTTAAAATGGACCGGGATACCTGTGTCTATAGGAGTTTCTACAACAAAAACTTTAGCTAAACTGGCTGGAAGAAAGGCTAAAAAGAAACTAGGGGTTTATTGCCTTTGTGAACCTAATGATTTTCCTGATGCTTTGAGAGAAGTTCCAGTAGGGTCGGTTTGGGGAGTGGGAAGAAGGCTAGAAAAGAAATTGTTTTTAAAAGGTCTATCTAATGCTTATCAATTAAGTTTGTTTGATAAAAAAAAAGCTCGAACTTTTGGTAGTGTTAATCTTGTTCGGACTATTTTAGAGCTTAATGGGGTGTCATGCTTAGATATTGATTCAGTTATAGAGAAGAAGAGGCAAATTACAACTTCTAGGGCTTTTGGAAGCCCTATATACTCTTTAGACTTACTTCAGGAGGCTGTTTCAGTTTACATATCTCGGGCTGCGGAAAAGCTTAGACTCCAGGATTCAAGCTGTTCAACTATTACAGTAGCTCTTTCAACGAATCGTTTTAGCCAGAAAGAACCATATAAGTTTCTCTTTAGAACTCAGTCATTAATTTCTTCTACAGACTCGACATCAAAATTAATTAGTGTTGGGAAAAAAATTTTAGAATCTATATTTAAAGAAGGTTTAAGCTATAAGAAGGCTCATATCTTTCTTTCCGGTTTGGAGAGTTCTATCTCGAAACAATATTCGCTGGAGGATGATATTTCTTCTATAGATAAAGAAACCAATCTTATGTCGGTACTCGACAAATTAAATCTTTTTTATGGTAGAGATACATTAAAGTACGCTAGTGCAGGCATTTCACATGATTGGCTTATGAAAAGAGAGAGAAAATCTAAAAGTTACACAACAAACTGGAATGAGATTCTTACAATACAATTATAATATTATGAGAGTGGAAACTATAGCTTTAAAAAACCACAAATAAACTCTAAATACGTTACCGTTAACTAGCTTTTCAATTTCAGCAATCGATTTACCAGTAGATAGCTTATTATGACTTGGGACTTGAAGAAGAAAAGTAATAATCCAAATAAGTGCAACCAATGATAGATTAATCAATGAAAGAATTGAGAAATAGAAATAACATATAACTATAGAAATCACTACTTCTATAATCATCAGAGGAATTACTAAGAAAGATATATTTTTTGTATGAAATTTATGAAATTCGACAAATTTTTCTATATCTATAAAATTGAAAGATTTATAATGGACAAAATGTATCACAAGTATAAGACCTAAGAGAATAGAGGAGACTATTAAGTTAGAATAAAAAAGTAATACAAAACTCACTTCCTTAAGGACTCCACTAAGTTAATTCCTGATTGTATTGCCCCATCTAAACAAGGAGATGAAAGGTAATCCCCAGCAAAGTAAATATTATTATTGTATTTATAGAAAGATTTTTCTTGGAAGTTAAAAAATTTGGGATTTGATGGCAATGCATCAGGTATTTTGTACGAATTTAAAAAACGTATATTTTTCATACTACTAAAGTAACCTAAAATTTCTTTTTCAATAGTATTTTTTGATACTTCCATAGATAAAGAAGAGACCGAAACTAATAGTTTGTTCTGAGATGCTTTTTTAAAATATATATTTGTTATGTTATTCGAATCTGGAAATAGGTATATAAAATCCTCGTTTATATCAACCATATCAGATATAAAGTAGAAGCATTGAGTCCCATTATAGGTTATATCTTTAAAAAATTCTTGATTTAATTCTTTGTTGATTAATTTTTCAATTTTTGGATCTGTACAATATAGATTCTTAAAATTGAAGTTATCCCCATCTTTTGTTTTAATACTATTTATTCCAATATTTATAATCTCTTTATTAAAGATAATTTTTGATGAATCTAAAAGTGAGGCTATGTTTTTAGCTATTTGGCCTATCCCATTAATAGGGATACTTACATTACTTTTTGAAAAAAGAGAAAAAATAAAAAGAAAATACTTTAGAGGTACATTTAAGCCTTTACTTAAGAAAACACCTTGGAAAAATGAAACAAAAAAATTTTTAATAAAAGTATGACTGAACCCAAAATTTTTTAAAAAATCTTTCACGGGTATCTTTTTATTCTTATATTTTTTATTTAATAGTATTAATTTTAATAAAAGATATTTATCTTTTAAAGTGAATCCTGGAAAAGTATTAGCGGGAGATAAACCTTTAATATTTTTAAATGGATTTAATATTTTATAAAAATTTTCTTGTTTTATAGTTATAAATCCAGATGATAGTCTTTTAGACTCTAAATTATAAATTTCAGGAAATATTTTTAAATTGGGATAGTCTTCTAGTAAAATTTGAAATCCACAATCTAATTCATATCCTAGGTGGTTTTCAGTTGAAAGCTTTCCCCCTACAGAGTTATTTTTATCAATGATTAAATAATCCTCGTTTTTATTATTCAAAAGTTTAGCAATTGTAAGCCCCGTAATTCCACTACCTATGATTATGTTGTCATATGATTTACTCATTCCGAAGGTGGCAATATCCAGTTTTCAGGTTTCCCTGCGTTCCCATGTACCCCTTTAAAAATTATAGAAAGATTAAATGATGCAAAAAATATAATTAGCCTAGATACATTTGGCAATCCTAACCTCTTTTCATTTACATTGATTCTAGTTTCTATTGAGGGAATAGGATAAAAAATTGTTTCAACAGCCTTATTTCTAGATTCATTTTTATCTTGGTAATTTTCAAATATCTCTAGATTTTCTTTAAATAGATTCATATCTTTATTTTTCATTATACTGTCTATATTTATAATTCCATTCTGACTTATTTTTGGAAGAATTAGAATGTATAAGAAAGATATTAAATTGGATATTAATGATAAATATATAATAGAAGAGCTGACAGTATAATCACTATTTAAAAAATAATAATAAATACCAGAAAATAAAATAGAATTAAGAGAAATACTAAAAATAATAGATTTTAGATCAATTTTCATTTTCTTTATTAATTCAAATCTTTCAAGATGAAAAAAATAATTCTTTTCATTTTGCTTTACCCAGTGAATTGGAACTACTATTTTTGGACCCTTTAAGGTTCTCAATATGTTCATTGTTATATATGATGGTGAATTTGCACAGATTAATAGTGAGGAATGATTATATGATTTTTCTTGAATATTAAATATATAAGGTGTGATAACTCCTTGAAGGGCTAATAGTAGTAATTGCATTAATATTGAAAATACAAATGCTAAAAGTAAATTTTGAAGATTAAATAGAAAATATATTATGGATATAAAAATAATAAAAATTAAAAACAGAACTATATTACCAAATACTATTTTTTTGATACATCTATCTTCAGAGGAGTTAAGATTTTTATTTGATAGGAAATCAAAAGGCAAAGTGAATAAGATTAAAAAGAAAAAGTAAACATAGACACTTTTTATATTATCTCCAAAAGTGGATGTGATAAAGTCGGCTATATCAAAATATAAACTGAATAAAGTAAATAAAACTATTAGTCCCACATATATAATTCCAAAGGAAAGCTTGAGATCATTAAACTTCATTTTTCATATATTTTTCGGCAATTGATATTCCAGATTTTATTGCACCACCAAAATTTCCATTTGTGAATATATCCCCACACATGCCTATAAAATTATTCAGTCCTATGTTAAGGGAGTCATCATTGGGGTAGAAATTTATAGGGATAGAATATCTCCATTTATGATTAGAGAGAATATTATATTTTTTGTTGAATATTATATCAAGCTCGGGTTTTAACATAGAATTTATCTCATCATATTCTTTTTCAAAATTTTTCACACTAAAATTAGTTGAACATATTAGGGTATAAAAGTTTTCTTTTTTAGATATGGTTTTCCTATAATTATCTGAAATAAAGCTAAAGTCATCAGATGGATTTTCCTGAAAAAATTCATAATTTAGATTAATAGAATTTTCTGATTCTATCATTAATATTATTCCGGGGGAATATTCCAAACTTCTAACTCCATTAAATTTGTCGTTATCAATATTGACATTACTCCTATCTAGTATTTCTATTGATTGTTTGATAGGCGAGGAGAATATTATTGAATCAGAAATAATTTCTTGACCATTTTCAAAAATTAGAGAAATTTTATCTTTATTTTCATTGATTCTAATAAGTTTAAATTCCTTGGAAACACTAAGATCTTTGCTTAGAAACTTTGGAATACTAGTCATGCCATCATCTCCAATATATACATTTGGTACCTTAGTTTCTTTTAAGATATTATTTTTTATCAGACTTTTAATTTCAGGTAGATCATATATATCATCTAATTTTAAATACTGAGCACCATGATCAAATTTACCCTCACTTGATCTTCTTGTAGCAAGCCTTCCACCTACTCCTCTAGACTTATCAAATAGTCGTATATTTTTTAGTCCCCTTTTTTTTAGATGTAAAGCAGCAAAAATACCACTTATTCCACATCCTATAATTGATATCGATTTATCTAAATTCATACTTTTATATATTAACCTTAATAAAAATTATATATATAATAACTAAATGTTAAAAAAAGTCAGAGATAAATTATCTCTTTTAGGACCCAGCATTCTGTGGGCATCTGCTGCAATTGGAGTTTCACATATTGTTCAGTCAACAAGGGCAGGTGCTACGTATGGCTATAGTTTAATTTTAATTGTCATACTAGCAAATGTATTAAAATATCCTTTTTTTGAATTTGCGACCAGGTATACAGTTGTAAAGAATGAAACTGTTTTAGATGGATATAGAAGAATTGGTAAGTGGGCTATATATTTATATACAGCTTTAACAATTAGTACTATGTTTACAATACAGGCTGGTGTTACACTTGTTACTGCTGCAATTTTTGAAAATTGGCTTAATATTAATTTAGGGCTTTTTTTATCTTCATTTATAATTTTATTAATCTCTATAATAATTATTCAGCTTGTTAGAAATAATTTTTTTGTAAATTTTATTAAAATTTTAATTTTCATTTTAATTATTTCTACTATCGCCTCTACAATATTAACTACAAATGTTAGCGTAGATATCTCTAGTGACTTTTTACCCCCTGAAATCTTTTCATATATTGGTATAACATTCGTTATAGCTTTAATAGGATGGATGCCTTCCCCTATAGATTTATCTGCATGGTCTTCTGTCTGGATTATGGAGAAAAGAGCAGATAATTCTAAGTTTGATATTAAAGATAATAGCTTTGATTTTAATTTTTCATATTTAATAACAACCGTATTAGCAGTTATTTTTTTAATATTAGGTGCCAATGTATTCTATGGTTCTGGTGTAGAGTTTGCAGCAAGTGCATCAAGTTTTGTAGGCCAGTTGGCTGAATTATACTCTTCTCTAGGTGAAGGTGCCAGAAATCTGATTCTTTTATCTGCATTTTGTGCAATGTTTAGTACAACTATAACTTGTCTTGATGCTTTCCCAAAAGTCCTTAGTAAGTGTTCAGAACTATTGCCGATTCAAAAGAAATCTAAAAACTTTTTTCTCCCTGTGGTAGCTATGGGTACTTTAATTGTAATATTATATTTTTCTACAGAAATGAGAAAATTGGTTGATCTTGCAACTATATTATCATTTTTAACTTCTCCTTTCTTGGCGTATCTAAACTATAGGCTGATATACTCTCATGACTTTCCCGCTACTTCGAGGCCAAATTTACTAATTAAAAGCCTATCACTTGTTGGCATGATATTCTTGGGAATTTTTAGCTTGGTTTTCATAGCCAATAAGCTTGGCTTAATTTTTTAATTGATTCAACTTATGGCCTAATGAGTTATAATAGTCTTATGAAAGAAAGCTATATTAAAGATAAAATTGAATCTGCGGTACCAGGTAGTTCTGTTGATATTACAGGGGATGGTGTACATTTTGAGGCTGTAATTATAAGTGAAAGTTTCGAAGGATTATCAACTTTAGATCGACATAAAATTGTTTATTCCGCACTTGGTGATGATATGAAAGAAAATATTCATGCTTTATCAATGAAAACTTTTACACCTAAAGAACATAAGTTGGGAGACTAGAATGAAAGAAGAAATCAAAGTATTTATAGAAGAGGCCATATCAAAAGATTTGATTGTCCTTTTTATGAAAGGTAGTAGAGAAATGCCAATGTGCGGTTTTTCAGCAAAAGTTGTTGAAATTCTAAATGGTATGAATGTGCCATATCAAACATATGATATTTTGTCTGATGAAGAACTAAGATCAGGGATAAAAGAATTTTCCAGTTGGCCAACTATTCCACAACTTTACATAAATGGAGAATTTATTGGTGGCTGTGATATTTGCATTGAAATGTCAGAGAATGGGGAATTAGCCAAAAAGCTAAATGATTAATGGCTAATAAAAAGATTTTTTTACTTGATGCAAGCTCCTATGTTTTTCGTGCTTACCATGCAGTTACTTTTTTAACTAATTCTAAAAGTTTTCCTACAAATGCAATCTATGGTTTTATTAATATGTTCAATAAATTGATAAAGGATTTTAATCCAGAATATTTAGTTGCAGTTTTTGACTCAGGCGGGACCTCTTTTAGAAATGAAATTTACGAGGATTATAAGGCTAACAGAGGAGAAGCTCCCGAAGATATATCTCTTCAGTTCCCGAAAATTATTGAATATCTTAAATTAAGTGGAATAAAGACTATTATGTTGGATAACTATGAAGCAGATGATTTAATTGGGTCCATAGCAGAAAAGTTTAAAAATAATTATAAGATATCTATTATTTCAGGTGATAAAGATTTTGTTCAATTAATTGATAAAAATGTCAATATGATCGATACAATGAAAAATAAGACTACAAATGTTAAAGCAGTAGAAGAAAAATATGGTCTTCAACCAAAATCAATGACAGATTTTTTTGCATTAGTAGGTGATTCAATAGATAATATCCCCGGAGTTAAAGGGATTGGCCCAAAAACTGCTGGGCCACTTATAGAAAAATATGGTTCAATAGAAAATTTATATAAGAATTTAGAAAAAGTAGATAAGGAAAGAATAAAAAATCTATTGGTTGAAAATGAAAACAATGCAAAGCTAAGTAAGCAGCTTGTTACAATAAAAAAAGATTTATCTATTGATAAAAGTATTGAAGATTTTAAGATTCAGACCCCTAATTTGTCTGCTCTAAACGATTTATTTAAAGAATTAGAATTTGACTCTTTTATAATGGATAAAAAGACTAATGTTTCCGAATCTATAAACGATTATAAAACTATATTTTCCATTGAAGATTTTGATATTTTATTAATGAAATTGAAAAAACAGAAATTTGTTTCTTTAGATTTAGAAACAACTTCCCTTTCACCAATTAATGCAAAAATAGTAGGCTTATCTTTTTCTTTTAGAGCTGGCTCAGGATTCTATATACCAGTTGCTCATGCTGAAGATATTAATCAGCTTGATTTAGGATTTGTATTAAAGGGATTGAAACCACTTTTAGAAGATAAAAATATTAAAAAAATAGGGCAAAATTTAAAATATGAATACATGATTTTTAAAAATCATAATATAGAATTAAATGGTTTATTTTTTGATACTATGATTGCCTCCCATATAATTGATAGCTCACTTCAAAGTTATAGCCTAGATAATTTAGCTAGAAGGTTTTTAGACTATAAGATGATTTCTTACAAAGATATCACACAAGTTGATAAGAAAAAAATACCTTTTGATGAAGTACCAATAGATAAAGCCTCAGTATACTCCTGCGAAGATGCAGACATAACCCTTAGATTGTTTGAATTTCTAAAAGAAAAATTAGATGAATATGGGTTATTTGAAAATTATATAAATTATGAGATACCTTTTATCAAAGTTTTAGGAAATATAGAATATTCAGGTGTTAATATTGATACAAAAAGACTTTCTAAATTATCTAGTGAGTTTTTAGGGATCATTAATAAAATTGAAAAGAATATTTGTGGTTTTCTCGGCGAAGAGATTAACTTAAACTCCCCAATGCAATTAAGAGAAATTCTTTTTAATAAATTATCACTAAAACCTAATAAAAAAACTAAAACAGGTGAATTTTCTACAGACTCACAAACCTTACAAGGAATTGTAGATCAGCATGAGGTTGTTTCAGAAATTTTATCTTATAGATTTTATTCAAAACTACAAACCACATACATTGATGCTTTACCTGGTCTTTTAGATAAAAAAACGAAAAAGATTCATACTTCGTATAATCAAGTTGGGACTTCGACTGGGAGGTTATCATCTAGTAGTCCCAATTTGCAAAATATTCCAATTAAAACAAAAGAGGGCAAAAGAATTAGAGGTTCTTTCTCATCTGCAAAAAAGAATATGGTAATATTGTCAGCTGATTATTCTCAAATCGAGCTAAGATTATTAGCACATTTTTCTTCAGACCCTATAATGGTTGAAAGTTTTAATGCGAATGATGATATTCACTCTATAACAGCTGGTGAAATTTTTAATATTGATAAAGATAAGGTTGATGAGGACCAAAGAAGACTTGCTAAAACAATTAATTTTGGAATCTTATATGGTATTGGTCCTAAGAGACTATCACAGCAAATTAATCAAGATTCAAAAACGGCAAAAATATTTATTGAAAGATATTTTGAAAAATACGAATCAATTAAAGATTATTTTCAAGATACAATTGATATAACTAGAAAAAAAGGATATTCGGAGACTTTATTGAAGAGGAGAAGGTATTTACCTGATATTAACTCTAAAAACTTTATGTTGCGTGCTGCAGGAGAAAGAGCAGCAATAAACAGCCCAATCCAGGGATCTGCTGCGGATATTATTAAGATGGCTATGATTTTGATTAATAATGATATAGCTTTATCAAAGAATTGTTCGATGATTATGCAAGTTCATGATGAACTAGTATTTGAGGTTAATCAAAACAAAGTTAAGGAAGTTTCAAAAAAGATTGAAAACCATATGATAAGTTGTATAACTTTAAATGTACCCTTAGTAGTAGATATAGGGTTTGGCAAAACATGGGCAGAATCACATTAAATTTATTTATATATTTAATAATCTTTCTTAATTTTTCTTGCTACTCTTTTTCTTCTTCCACTACTACTTTAATTAATAATCAACTAAAAAAAAGTCCAAATTTGGGGATTTACGTAAAAAATTTAACGAATGGTAAAGTTATATCTAGTCATAATTCTAATAAAAAACTTATACCGGCTTCAAATCAAAAAATCTTAACCACTTTATGTTCTTTGGAATATCTGGGATCTGACTATAAATTTGATACTTTTTTCTTTATTAATAATCCATCAATTAAAGCACTTGATAATAAAGATATTAATAATATATCAGGAAGAGTCGATAATTTTTATGTTGAAACAAGAGGGGACCCAACTTTAACATCGAGAGACTTAAAAAAAATAGTAGCCTTCTTCAAACAAAACAATTTAAAAGTAATTGAAGGAAATATTATTTTAGATAATAGGTATTTTGAACCACCTTTTTATAATAAGAGCTGGAAAAAGGCATGGAAGGGTCTTGCTTGGGCACCACATATTTCTTCCGTATCTATAGATGAGAATTACTATAAAAGTGAAAAAAGTAAGGAATTATTAATTACAGATAGACCTCTTTATCTATTGGGCGTAAAGCTTAAAAGAGAATTAAGAAGACAAGGCATAAGATTTAAGGGAAATATTATTTTATCAAAAATACCATTGAAAAAAAAATTAAACATAAGCAATATTACCTATAAACATTCATCTAAGGATTTAATAAAAATTATTAATATTATTAATAAAAAAAGTCATAATTTGTACGCAGAAAATTTATTTAAAAAATTATCAGCAAAATATAACAGAACACCGGGATCTTGGAATAGCTCAGCAGAATTTCTATCAAGCTTTCTTTCAAGTAATGTTGGTTTAGATGAGAATACATTTAATATAAGTGATGGCTCTGGCCTTTCTAGAGGCAATAGGATTTCTACTAAATCTATGGTTTCCTTGTTAGAATTTGCCAAGGATAAAGAATATTTCTCCGATTTCTATAAATCCTTACCACTTGCTGGAGTTGAAGGAACTCTTGTAAAAAGATTCAAATCCAAGCCATTATATAAGAATTTGCGCGCTAAAACAGGCTATATTTATCAAGTTAGCTCATTGTCTGGGTATTTCAAAGGAAAAAATGGAGATCTATACGCTTTCTCTATAATAGTAAACAACTACAACTATTCTGTAAGACCTTTTATTGATAAATTACTTTCTAAGATTTACTATCAGTGAGATCTTTAAAGAGTTTCAGAAAAGTATCATCGTCTATATCTTGGGCTCTAATATCTTGTTTTAGTTTTAGGTTATTTAAGTTGTCATTGATTGCTTCTTTTGTAAAATACATTTGAAGATTATTCGATAATTTTTTTCTTCTAACTTTAAAGCAGTTGTATAGAAACTTTGTATATTCTTTATAGCTAAAATTACTTAGTAATTTTCTATTTTTATTTTCTAATTTAATTAAGATAGATTTGATATTTGGTTGTGGCCAAAAGTCGGACTCATTTAGACTTATTACATTTTTTACATTATAAAAGGTTTGTATTTTTACTACGAACCCATTATAAAGCTTCGAACCTTTATCAGATAAGATTTTCTGACCTACCTCTTTCTGAAGCATAAAAATCCCCGTTACATTAATATCAGAGAAAAATGAGTCGGTGAAATTTCCTATAATTTTAGTTCCTATATTATATGGAAGATTACCAAAAAAAAGTTTTTTACCTGAACCAAGACTGCTTAAATCACATTTAAGTACATCTTCGTTTATAATGCTAAAATTTTGGCTTTCTTTATATTTATCTTTTAGGTAAGAAAATAATTTAATATCTTTTTCTATACAAATTATATTATTATTTTTTATAAGTTCTTCAGTGATTGCTCCAAGACCTGGACCAATTTCAATTATTGAATCATAATGAACTTTATTTATTTCGCTTGTTAATTTTTTAATTTTATTTTTATTTATTAAAAAATTTTGTCCAAGTTTTTTTTTAGGATTTGTATTTAATTTTTGTAGAATTTGCTTTATTTCTATTGACATATTTAATTATTAAATCGATATATTTTTTCTCCATGCTTTATCATGCCCAGATTCTTTCTAGCAAGAATAGTAATATATCTAATGTCATTATCTAATAGCGCCAACTCTTTCTCTAGAAGTCTGTTTTCTATCTTTTTATCTTCTATCTTATTTATGATATTCATATTTTTATTTTTGAGAAAAAAAATTTGAGTAGACTCATTAACAATTGAACCAGCTAAAATACAAATTATAAGATACATTATTACTTTAAAAAAATTTTTATCCATTAAACATCCCTCCTAAAAAGGGATTAGATTCTTTTTCAATCTCTATTGTGGTTCGAGGACCATGACCTGGAAATAAAATTGTGCTACCCTTAAGAGAAAGTAGTTTGCTAGTTATATTTCCAACTAAATCCTCCATATTCGTTCCTCCTGTTAGATCAACCCTACCAACACTTCCAGCAAAAACTGTATCGCCACATATAATTATATCCTCGGCTAATTCTTGATTAGGATTCATTTCTTTAGTTAAATGGAAACATATACTTCCTGGAGAGTGGCCAGGCACTAGGAGTGTTGAGAACTTTAAACCCCCAATTATATATTCTCTATCCTCATCGATAAAGTTATCAATTTCCGGAACAACAGCATCGCTAAATTCTGGTATTCCGAATCTACTTGCAGCAGTAGTCATGGCTTGAAGAATAGGTATTTCTTTCTGATGAATATTAAAATCAGCTTTATATTTTTTTTTAAAGTAATCTACACCGTAGGCATGGTCTAGGTGACCATGGGTGTTCCATATATGCATTTCTTGAAAATCAATTTCTGATAAAGAATCCTCTATTTCATCAGTTTGACTTCCAGGATCGATTAGTATTATTTCGTCACTATCATTGGCTTGAAGAATGTAGGTATTTTCTACAAATGCTCCACCAGGTATTATTCGAAATATCATAGTGTTGATAGATTACAATAAGTATTTATTTATTGTCAATCTAATTAGATATTATCTCTATAGATATATTTGTAAAGATTTCATTATATAGTTTAATTTTAATCTCAAATTTTCCTAAAGTATTAATTGGTCTTTTTAAGTATATATTTCTTTTATCAATTTTATATCCAAGTTTTGATAACTCTTCGTAAATAGCCAAAGTTGTTATAGATCCAAAAAGTTTTCCTGAATTTTCCTTAACTTTGAAAATTATTTTTTCTTTCTCAAGTTTTTTACAAATGTCTAAAGCCACCTGTTTATTTTGTAGGTCATTTTTCTTTACAGATTCGTTTTTGGCATCTAGCTCATTTAAATTTTTTTTGTTTGCTTCAACTGCAAAATTATTAGGTATTAAATGGTTTCTAGCTTGACCATCTTTTACCTCAATTATGTCACCTTTTTTTCCCAGTTTCTTTACATCTTGAGTTAAGATTATTTTCATTAGATTTACTTATGACTAACTACATAAGGAAGTAGAGCCATATAACGAGCTTTTTTTATCTCTTGCGCAACTTGTCTTTGCTGAAGAGCCGTACAGCCAGTCATTCTTCGCGGTGCAATTTTTTTTCTTTCTGTTATGAAGTTACTTAAAAGTTCAACATTCTTATAGTTTAACTTTGTATCTCCTTCTAATAACTTAGAAGGCCTTTTTCTAGGGCGTCTCTCTCTTTTATCAAAATCTCTCTTTTCTGCCATCTTTTTCTCCTTTCAAAAAAATTAAATTTTATCTATTAAAAATCTGAGTACTTTAGATTTTTCGAAACTTAATATAGCTTCTATTTCCTTGATTGCTTCTGAAGTGCATTTGGTTTCCAAAATATGGTAAACACCACTGGTATTATTATTGATAGTGTAGGCTAGTTTCCTTTCAGCCCATTTTTCAAATTTTGTAATTTCAGAAGAATGTTTTTTTTCAATTGTTTCTCTAAGCTTATTAGAGAGTTCTGAAAAGTCTTCTTCAGATAGGTTGGTTGGTACTATGAAAAGCACCTCGTATAAACTTGTCATTTCTGACCTCCTGTTATGGTCTGCTGGTCAATTTAATTGACAACAGGCTGTTAAACATTATACCTAAAGTGAATTATATCTCCATCTTTTACAAGGTAATCTTTTCCTTCAGATCTCATAAGCCCCTTGCTCTTAGATTCTTCCTCTGAGCCACATTTTATAAAATCTTCGTATTCTATTATTTCAGCTCGAATAAAACCTTTTTCGAAATCTGTATGTATTTTACCGGCGGCATTAGGCGCTTTTGTATCCCTTGTAATGCTCCAAGCTCTCGACTCTTCAGGTCCAGCAGTATAGTAAGTTATTAAATTAAGTATTTCATATGACTTCTCTATTAATTTGGATAAGCCGCCTATTTTTATATTATACTCATCCAAAAATAACTTTTTTTCATTTTCTTCAAGGTCTTTTATCTCACTTTCTAGCAGTCCGTATATTTCTACATAGCTTTGATTCTTTGATTTAATATATTTTTTAAGCTCATCTGATTCTTCTAGATCGATAGAATTATTCCCAAAATTTAAAATATAGATAGTTGGCTTTGTCGATATTAAATTTAGTTCTTTAATGATTCTTCTTTCTTCAACTTCATTGTAATCTTCAATATTTATAGACTTATTATCGTTAATTAAATCGATTAATTTTTTAACAATTTCATATTCTTTAATTGCTTTTTTATCACCGCTTCTTTTATTTTTTTCTAGCTTTAAGATTTTTTTTTCTAAAATTTGCAAATCGCTAATTGCGAGCTCAAGATTAATTATTTCTAGATCTCTTAGAGGATTGATTGTTTCCATTATGTGTGTTGTATCTCCTTTAAAGCATCTGAGAACATGTATAATGGAATCCACTTCTCTTATATTACCTAAAAACTTATTACCCAATCCTTCGCCCTTACTGGCGCCTTTAACAAGCCCAGCGATATCAACAAATTTTAATGTAGTGGAGATCCTCTTTTTTGAACTTAATAATTTAGCAAGTTTGTTTAATCGTAAATCAGGTACTTCAACAACTGCAATATTAGGTTCTATGGTTGTAAAAGGATAGTTGGCGCTTTCAACTGCGGCATTTGTAAGAGCACAAAATATTGTAGATTTACCAACATTAGGCAATCCTACGATGCCGCAGCTTAAAGAACTCATTTTATAGGAAGATAGGCGCTATAACTAGAGAAACAATTGTCATAAGTTTTATCAAAATGTTCATAGCTGGCCCAGATGTATCTTTAAATGGGTCGCCTATTGTATCACCAACAACAGCTGCCTTGTGAGCCTCTGAACCTTTTCCGCCTTGGTTACCTTCTTCTATATATTTCTTAGCATTGTCCCATGCACCACCAGCATTAGACATCATTAACGCTAATGCAACACCAGAGATTAAAGCTCCAGCAAGGAATCCGGCTAAGCCACTTGCTCCTAAAAGGAATCCTACAATTATAGGACACACAACAGCCAAAATTCCTGGAAGTACCATCTCTTTTAACGATGCTTCAGTACTAATTTTAATACAAGATTGATAGTCGGGTTCCGCTTTACCCTCCATAATTCCTGCAATTTCTTTAAATTGTCTTCTTACTTCTTGAACCATTTTCTCTGCTGATCTACCTACAGCACCCATTGTTAAAGCACCAAACAAGTAAGGTACCATTCCACCAAGTAACAATCCGCATACAACTTTGTATTGTAAGATGTCAACAGAATTTAAATTGGTAGCTGCTGCAAATGCAACAAACAATGCTAAAGACGTTAGAGCTGCAGAGCCAATAGCAAAACCTTTACCAATAGCAGCAGTTGTATTACCCAATGAATCGAGTTTGTCAGTAATTGTTCTAACCTCAGGACCCAATCCTGCCATTTCAGCAATTCCCCCAGCATTATCAGCAATAGGCCCATATGCATCAACTGACATTGTAATTCCAATTGTTGAAAGCATACTAACAGCGGCTATACCAATTCCGTATAATCCAAAGCTGTTGAAAGATAGAAAAATTGCAAGCACTATGACGATTATTGGTAGAGCTGTACTTAGCATACCAATTGATAAACCACTAATAATATTAGTAGCAACCCCACCTCTATTTGATGCATCTGCAATTTCGTGAACTGGCTTTCCAGCAGTGTAATATTCTGTTATTCCCCCAATTAGAGATCCAGAAAAAAGACCAATTATTGAGCATGTAAAAATACTTAAAATTGTTGAACTTGGTAGCCCCGCATTTGAGCCTACGTAGTTCAAAGAAAAATATCCGAAGACTAAGAATAATATTCCCGCAGTTAGAGATGCTTTTCTTAGTACACCAGATGGTTCCGAATTTTGAATTAGATCTACAACTTTAGTCCCTATAAATGAAGCTAAGGTTCCGACAATAATTAAAATAATTGGAAAACCATATAGTGCAAATTTAGCTTCTGTACCATAAGACATGCTGGATGCTATTACAATTGTAGCAATTACACCTCCAACGTATGATTCAAATAAATCTGCACCCATACCAGCAACATCACCCACATTATCTCCTACATTATCAGCAATAGTTGCAGGGTTTCTTGGATCATCTTCAGGTATTCCAGCCTCAACTTTTCCCACTAAATCGGCACCAACGTCAGCAGCTTTTGTATATATTCCTCCACCAACTCTAGCAAACAATGCAACTGAGCTAGCTCCCATGGCAAAACCACCTATATTGGTAGCGAATGCTATAAGTAGTTCTTGTGTTATGACTGCGTTATTAAAGTATAAAGTAAAAGCAACCGAAAGCCCTAGGATTCCAAGACTTGCGACTGAGAAACCCATAACGCTTCCACCTTTAAAAGCTGTTACTAATGCAGGTCCTTGACCTCCAGAATTTGCAGCTTCAGCTGTCCTACTATTAGCAATACATGCAGAGGTCATACCAGCCCATCCACATGTCATAGATAGTGCTGCTCCTCCAAAGTAAGCTAAAGCAGTTTGCATTCCTAAAAAGTAAAACAATGTTGTTCCTACGATAAATACGAAAATAACAATGTATTTATATTCTTCTTTTATGAAAGACATAGCACCGTTATAAATTGTGACACCCAATTTTTTTTGGACGTCATTTCCACGAGCCATTGATCTTATATTTATGTAAGTAACTTGAGCGTAAATAAGTCCTACTATTGCAAGGATAATTCCGCCGTAAGTGACAAACTGATTTGTTAAATCCATAGTCTCCTCCTTTTGTATGTTTTGGTTGGATAATATTTATTGAATTTTACTGTTAAATGTGTTCATTGCAAATGAAATAGATTGAAAAACTATAGCAGAAATTATATCCTCGGCTAAATTATTGATATTGTTGACAATTTTTCCTTCTTCTTTGGTAAACTTTGAGAGAACATATTTATTTGTCATTGATTTCTCCCTGGGTTTTCCGATTCCAATTCTAATTCTTGAGAAATTGTTGTTTCCAATATTTTCTATAATAGAATTAATTCCGTTATGGCCTCCTGATCCACCACCCATTTTTATTTTTATCTGACCGATCTGTAAATCTAAATCATCATAAATTATTATAATATTTTCATCATTGATTTTAAAAAAATTTTTTGCTTTTTTTACTGCTGTTCCACTTTTGTTCATGAATGTCTGAGGTTTGAGCAATAGTATTTTATTGCCGTCCTTGCTAAAATTTCCATAGTACGAATCAAATTTAGTATCAAGTATGGGGCAATGTATTTGCTTAGAATAAGAATCTAAAAAGGAGAACCCAATATTATGTCTAGTGGATTCATATTTTTCTCCGGGGTTTCCCAGGCCGACCAGTAAATATATATTATTGTTTGTCACTTTCCTCTTTTTGTGGCTCAGAACCTTCTTCACCTTCTTTTCCTTCTTCACCTTCTTCAGTTCCTTCGGTTTCGGTGGTTTCCTCTGTAACAACCCTTGGCGCTAATATACTTATTGTTGTACTTTTTGGATTCGATAGAATAGTTACACCTTCTTCTGAGGGTAAATCTGAAACAAATAAAGTATCACCAATATTCATCGAACTTATATCGACAGTAATTTCATTTGGTATTTTCTCAGGCACACATTCAATTGTTACTTGATTTGATAATGTTTGAATAACTCCACCATTTTTTACACCTTCAGGCTTACCAATGAAATTTAATGGACACACTAATTTTAATTTTTCCCCATCAGTAATCTCATAGAAATCAAAATGTAAGGGGGCACTTGTAAGAGTATCAAGATGTGCTTCTTTTAGTAAAACTTTTCGTTTCTGGTCAAGACCTTCTACGCTAATAGATATTATAGTGTTTTCTCTTGCCTCGGTACCACTTAAAACTTTTTTTAATTCTTTTCCATCAATACTTATATTTAAGTTTTCTTTATTTCTTCCATAAACTACAGCAGGTACAAGACCGCTTTTTCTAATTTTATTATTTGCTTGTTTGCCAAGTTCATCTCTTTTAATGGCATTCATTTCAACGATTATCATTTTTTTTCTCCTAAGAAAATAACTGACTAATAGATTTGTTGTTTCTAATTCTGTTAATTGCTTCAGCAATTAGAGTAGATACAGTCAAAACTTTAATTTTATTAGACTTTTTTAATTTTTCTTGATTATCTATTGTATCAGTAATTATCAGTTCATCAATACAAGAATTTCCGATATTTTCTATCGCATTTCCAGATAGTACTCCGTGTGTACAGAACATAGAAACACTTTTTGCGCCTGATTTAACTAGAGCTTCAGCAGATTTTGCTGCTGTCCCACCAGTATCAATTAAATCGTCAATCAATATAACATGTTTATTTTGAACGTCGCCTATAACATTTGTAATTTCTGCTACATTGGGAGCTGGCCTTCTTTTGTCTGTCATGGCAAGATCTGCATCATTTAGTTTTTTGGCAAATGCTCTTGCTCTTTCCATACCACCAGCATCTGGTGACGCTATTATGAAGTCTTTATTCTTAAATTTTTTCTTTATATAATTAATTGCAATTGGGGAGGAATATAAATGATCCACTGGTATATCAAAAAAACCTTGAATTTGTCCAGCATGAAGATCCATTGTAACAATTTTTTGTATTCCAGATTTAATTAGCAAATCACAAACAAGTCTTGCTGTAATGGGAGACCTATCGGTAACTTTTCTATCTTGCCGTGAATATCCAAAATAAGGAATAACTGCTGTAATTTCGTTAACTGCGGCTCTTTTCAACGCATCAACAATTATAAAAAGCTCCATAAGATTTTCATTAACTGGGCCAGAGGTAGATTGAATAACATAAGCATTACTTCCTCGAACACTTTCATCGACTTCAACAAAAATTTCACCATCACTGAATCTTTTAATATTTAATTTTCCTAGAGAGACTTTTAATTTCTTGGATATAGCTTTACTTAGTCTAATGTTTGAATTCCCAGAGAAAATTTTTATTTTATTCATAGAAAAATTGTAAAATATATGTTCTATAAAGTAAATTAAAAGATGTTTCGATACTTAAACCTTTAAAGTCCTTAAGCCTTCTTTATTCTTTCTAAGTACTTGCCATCTCTGGTATCAACTTTGATTATATCGTCTATATTGATGAAAAGCGGCACTGAAATTTTAGCACCAGTTTCAAGCTCAGCTGGCTTATTCCCCCCAGTCACAGTATCGCCTTTTAAACCTGGTTCAGTTACTGAAATTCTGAGCTCAACACTTGTAGGAAGATCAATGCCAATTATTTCACTCTCATAATTAAGGAGTTGAACATTAAGCTCTTCTTTCAAAAAGCTAGATTTGTCCCCTACAACATTTTTTGCCACCTCAATTTGCTCAAATGATTCAAGATCCATGAATGTATAGGTATCATTATTTGAATATAAAAATTGGGCATTTTTTGTTACAAGATCAGGAAGTTGAAACATATCACCAGATCTGAAACTTTTCTCTTGAGTAAGACCACTAATAATATTTTTCAATTTTGTTTTAACTATAGGTTTACGAGCTTGCATAACTCTATGCTGAAAATCTATAATCTCCCATATTTCGTTTTCAAATATTATTTTTTGTCCTTTATGAAATTTTGTAGTGTCTACTGTACCCATTTATTACGTCCTTGGAATAAATAACAGAAATTACTTAATAATTTAATTATATTCAAAATCTTAAAATAGTCTAACTATGAATTACTTTTTGATTTTTTAATATTTTACAAAGTTGAAATTTTGCTCTTTAGATTCCTTTCAATAAAAATTCTTATTTTCTTTGTTAGAGAGGGGTTCTTTCCATTTGTGCTTAGATTAATTTTAACATCTTTATCTATATTAATATTTGAAGTAAAAGAAAAATCATTATCATCTTTGTTTGAGGCATTAGAAACCAATATTTTTTTTTGCTTTGCTAAATATACAATTTTTTTATTAACTTCTATATCATTAGTGCAAGCTAATATAAAATCTTGTTCTTTTATATCACTGTTTCTAAACTTTCTCTTTGTTATTTTTATTTTTTTATTTTGTAATTTTAACTTTGATATGGTTGGAGTAATTTGAGGCGAAATTACTTCTATTTCACCGCCTGCACTTAAAATTTTTTTTATTCTTCTAGTTGCAACGACCCCACCACCTAGGACAAGCCATTTTTTTAGTTTTAAGTTTAAGTTTAAATTAAGCATTTATATAATTATAGAATAAAATAAATATTAAGTATAAGATAGGTAGGACAATTCCAACTATGGATATATAGATATATACCCTCAATATCTTTTTTGCTTTATATCCAGGGACATTAACAGCTTGTTCTTTAACTTTCTTTAATAACCTTTTTATAGTACTAATCATTTTCTATATTTAATTTTTCTATGAAGTTATCAATTTCAATTGCAGGTAATGTAGTAATCTGGAGCGTTCCACGAGAGGTTAATTCTATAGAAAGTTTACTAATTACATCATTATTTGGAGCTTCTACAATATTTACAAAGTCAAAAGGACCTAGTGTTGCAAATTGACTTAGAACTTTAATTCCCATAGCCTCAATTTCATCGTCTACTTCTTTCATTCTAGCAGGCCTTTCTTTTAATGTTCTTCTACCTAATGTTGTTAATGATGATAATAAAATATATTTTTGCATATATCCTCCAATACTAATTACATGGTAGAGTTTATCTGATATTATTTTTTAACAAAATACTATGAAAAAATTAAATTACATAATATTAATATTTTCACTATTGATTATACCTCTTTTAGGACAATTTGCTGTCAGGGCTGAAACAGCGAATTCCAATAACAAAAATGAGATAAAAAGAAACATTAATGAAATTGATGATATAACTAAAGTTGTTGTTTCTGAATTTAGATGGAAGCAAAAAACAAAAGGCATTCCCGGTATTTTTGATTATGTAGAAATAAATAATAAATTAACTGTAGACATTAAAGATGTAAGAATAGAAGTTTTGGCCTATGACAGCAAAGGCATACTTTATAAATTTCTTATTCCTATTAAGGGCGAAATAAGGGGTAATAGTAAGAAGAGATTTTATTCAATTCTAACACCAATCTTAAATCTTTTTCCTGAAGAGACAATGGTAAATGTTGAATCAGCTAAATTGTCTTATCAGTCAGATAACTTAAAGATAAAGGCAAAGAATGCAATAAAAATTAATAATTTTGATTATATTGTTGAGAATATTGCTTCCGAGATTGTTCAGGTTAAAGAGCTAGATTTTATAAATGAAAGTTCAAATTATTTTAAAGATTTAGTTTTTTCTATTGAGTTTTATGACGAGAAAAATAAGTTAATAAATTCGGTTCCGTTTAAAGTGCGAGGGGTAATTGGTCCAAAAGAAAAGAAAGTTGCAAAGAATTTTCAGATTCCTGGAATTAATATAAAATATTTTTCAGAAGTGAGGTTGTCAGTATTTAAGGGAGACTTGATTGATGCAAAAGAGTATATATCAGAAGGTGGAGATTCAAAGTTAGTTGATGAGTCTAACCTACGGGACTCTAGAGCATTACCTCGTAAAGATATTAAAATTAATGATTTTAAAATTATAAATAAGTCAAAAAATACAATAGGTCTTATAAATATAGATTTAACAAATAGAAGTAGATTTAAATATGAAAATATAGTTTTATCAGTTGGTTTTGAAAATAAATCTGGAAATACATTTACTTCCAAAAAAATCAGAATAAAAGATATCCTTTTACCTTATTCAACTAAGAATTTTATAAATGCTGAATTTGGTTTAGTTGATAATGATTTTGCAAAAATCAATCTCGCTATTTTGTCTGCTGATATGATTGGCATCGTTAAAGAGGTTAAAAAGAGTAAGCCAAATAATATGATTAAAAATAAAAGAATCACTAAAGATTTAAAGGCCTTTAAAGGAAACAATGAATTAATAATATTAAATTCAAATCTTGGCACTCTAACTTCAGTCCGAGTATTGAATGTTTCAGATAATAAAATATTTAATCCAGTTTTTGAAATTAAACTTTTGGATGAAAATTCAAAAAATCTTAAAACGTTATTAATTAAAGGAGAAGGCCCGATTGATTCAAAAAAAGAAAGAACCTATAGATCAATTAAAATTCAAGATTTCAACTCTTACGAATATGTAAATTATACTATTGAATTTATCTCTGGGGAAAAATTAAAATAGATTGAAAAAAACTCTATATGAATCATACTAATTTTCATGAAAAAAAATAAATACACAATATGGGACCAACTTGCTAATTATTTTTCGATTGACATAGGACTAGATTTAGGAACAGCAAACGTTGTTGTTTATATCAAAGATAAGGGAGTTGTAGCAAACGAACCTTCTGTTGTAGCTGTTCAAATTGATAAAATTGGAGAAGTGAATATTTTAGCTGTTGGCGATGAAGCGAAGCAAATGATAGGTAAGACCCCTGGTTCAATTGAGGCAATTAGGCCTTTGAAAGAGGGTGTTATAGCAGATTTTGAAGTTACACAAAAGATGCTGGAATATTTTATCTCCAAATATCATAAAAATAATTTTTTAGTTAGACCTAGAGTAGTAGTTTCCGTGCCTATAGGAATTACACCAGTTGAAAAAAGAGCTGTTGTAGAGGCAGCTGAATCAGCTGGTGCACGTGAAGTTTATTTAATAGAGGAGACTATGGCAGCAGCTTTAGGTGCCAATATGGATTCCGTTCTAAACTCAAGAGGCGGCATGATAATTGACATTGGTGGGGGTACTACAGGAATATCAGTTATTTCACTTGGTGGACTTGTAATAAGTAGGTCTATAAAAACAGCTGGAGACTCAATGAATCAAGCAATTATTACTTATGTAAAGAATAGTTATGGATTATTAATTGGTGAGAATATGGCAGAAAATGTCAAAAAAACAATATGTGATGTAACCGATATTCCAAGCGAAAGTCTGAAGATGGCAGTAAGAGGTAGAAGCTTGGAGTCTGGCTTGCCAGAGTCAATACAATTGACAGCTATTGATACGAAAAGAGCACTTGATGAGTCTGTTATAGATATTATCAACACAGTTGTTGAAACACTAGATTCTACTCCTCCAGAGCTTTCGGGTGATATCATGGTAGATGGAATAGTTCTTGCCGGAGGCGGCGCTCTATTAGGTGGGTTATCTGAGAGATTATCTAAAGCTACAAGACTTAAAGTCACAGTAGCTGAAGACCCATTAATGTGCGTAGTCAGAGGTTGTGGAAAAGCTTTGGAAGAGATAAATACTTTAAGAAAGATTTCACTTTAATTATTTGATGTTAACTAAAAGAAATAAAAAAAAAATTTTTCTTATTTTAATTTTATCAACCCTAATAATTGTTTTCTTTTCACTTAACATTAATTTTTATCTCTCTAATTTTTTAGCAAAAAATTTATCTTATTCTAGCGATTATTATTCAGAAAATTCTAGATTAAAGAAAAAAATTGAAGAGTTAGAATCTAAGGTTAAGCTTCAGCAATCTTACGTTAATGAGAACATAGAATTAAAGAAAAGATTGGAATATAAAGTATCAAAAAATATTAAATTTCTTCAGGCTGAGCTTGTTATTACCTCACCATTTACCTTTGCATCTACAGGAATTATAAATAAAGGTATTAAGGATGGAGTAAAAAGTGGTTTTATAGCAATAGCCTCTGGTAAACTGGTAGGAAAGGTAGCATCGGTTAAAACAGATTATTCTGAGATACTTTTTACTTTTAATCCTAACTTTGCAATCATGGTTTATATAGGAAAGAATAAGATTCCTGGAATATTAAAAGGCAATGGAGTCACATCTTATATTAAATATGTAACTAATGATCAAAAGATTTTGAAAGGAGATAGGGTTTTAATTTCTTCAAACAGTCCAGAAAAATATCCACCGATTGAGATAGGAAAAATAGCCTCGGTTAAAAAAGAGGGGGGATTTTTGGATATGAATTTAGATGGATTAATTGAACCAAGAAATATTAAGTTCCTTACAATAGTATCTAATGATTAAGAATAATATATTTTTATCTGCTTTAGGATTATTAGCCTTATTAATTTTACCAATTTATCCTAATTCCGGAACCCTAGATTTTGGAGGGAATGTTGACGCTTCAATTGTTTATTTATTAATACTCTTTTTAACAGGTATTTCTAGAAGTAAGATTTTCCTAGGTATTATAATTTTATTATTTTATTATAGTATGACTGGAACTTACGGATACCTGGAATTATGCATTAAATTTGTGTCTTTTTACTTTTTTATTTTCTTTATACAAAAGTTTTTTTGGGAGAATCTCCGAAATGATTCTTTACTCATATTAATATTTTTAATCTTATTCTATAGTGTAACCTTTATTGTATATAGCTTGATATTTAGTATAGGATTGATGGATTATTTAAGCTTTGTATGCTTACCTTTTATCTACAACCTTTTCGTTTCTTTGATTTTATTGATTATAATTAAGTATAACTCATGGCCAAAAGTGAAAGATCAAGTCTATCAATTTTAATAGTAAGTATTCTGCTTGGCGCAATATTCTTAAGACTCTTTTTTATTCAAATTATCAATGGAGATGAATATAATCAAATATCAAGCAATAATTTCTTAAAGGAAATTATTGTACCTGCACCTAGGGGCTCTATATTAGATAGATTCGGTAATGAGATTGCTGTAAGTAAAGCAGTAGTTAATCTTTATTACAAGAAGAATTCCAAAGATGATTTATTTAAGTTAAAAAATTTTCTTTCTAATAGTTTGTCAATTAAAAAAGAAACCGTAGATAAAATCTTTATTGAATCTAATTTACCTAAGAATAAAAATAAAAGATTCATAATTAAAGAGAATTTGAAATTAAAAAATATATATAGAGTTGAATCACAGCTTAACTCTTATCAGTCCTTAGAGTTGGTAGTTGACTATCTTAGAGTTTACCCTTTTGAAGAGGTTGGAGCTCATAAATTTGGATATTTAAAATCTAATGATAGTAGAGATATAGTTTATGGGTCCTTTCTTTCAACAAGGATTGGAATTTCTGGCCTGGAAAAGATATACGAGAAAAAACTTCAAGGCTTAAATGGGACCAAATACTTACTAATTGATAGTAAAGGTCGTGAGGTTGTTTCAGAGGTCGTTTCATTTGATAAAAAGATAAAGGCAAATAAATCAGGCGAGAATTTGAATACAACAGTAGATATAGAGCTGGAGAAACATATTTATAAAGCATTTGGTGACCTAAGAGGAGCTGCTGTTGTACATGATATAAATACCAATGAAATCTTAGCACTAGTAAGTAAGCCATCTTTTAATCCTAATGAATTTTCAAAAAGTATGAGTGCTAAAAAATGGAGGAATATAAGTAGTAAGCCAAATAAACCCTTTTTGGACCGAGCTTTTTTATCCTCAAATCCCCCCGGTTCTATTATTAAAATAGTTACAGCAATAGCTGCTCTGGAAGAAGGAGTTATTAATAAAGACACTAAGCATTATTGTAAAGGATATTATGTTTTAGGTGGTAGAAAGTTTAGATGTTGGAAACAGGGTGGACATGGCAAGGTTGATGTTGTAAATGCTTTAATTACTTCGTGTGATGTGTTCTTTTACAAAGTTGGGCTATCTCTTGGAATTAAAGATTACTCGAAGTGGTTAGCCTTTTTTGGTTTTGGTGACAAGACCAAATTACCCTTTTCCCAAAATCCAGGTGTGATCCCTAATAAAAAATTTATTGATAAGTACCTTAAAGGTAAATGGTACAAAGGTGATATGGTTAATGTTGCGATAGGTCAAGGATATTTGACAGTAAATCCAATTCAAGCTTCAGTTATGACTTCTATTATTGCATCAAATGGTAAATATCCGAACTTAAAAATTATAAAAAATGAAGATTCAATAGATAATAAACTCTTAGACATAAATAAAGATAATCTTTTATTGGTTCAGAAAGGATTATTGGGAGTTGTTAATGAAGATAATGGCACAGGATTTCATGCTAGAGACGACGGTATGCTTGCAGGAAAAACTGGGACGGCTCAAGTTATCTCGAAAGATTCCAAGGATTATAATTTAGGTAAATACAAAAACCATGGGTGGTATACATCTTATTATCCATTCGATAATCCACGAATTGTTATAACAGTTTTTGTAGAAAATGGTGTTTCTGGTGGAAGATCGGGTGGACCTATAACAAAAGAGATTGTTAGCTATTATAAAAAAAATTATTTAACCACCGTTAAGGAAAACTATTCGAGTAATATGAGTGATTTAGGTGAATAATTTTTTTAGAAAACCAGAATATAAAATTTTAACTGCTGGCTTCTGTATTATGATACTTAGCATTATTAATTTGATTTTTATTAGAGATGGAGCTTTTTTTAGCTCATATTCTTTTAAGCAACTTATTTGGACAATGGCTGCAGCGATAATATGCTTTATTGTTTTAAGAATAAGATTGCAAACGCTTAAGAATATTTCCGTATCTTTATATATTTTATCGATTATTTTATTGGTTTTCGTTTTGTTTTTTGGTGAAAAAATTTCAGGCGCTAGAAGTTGGATTAAGATTGGAGACTTTATGTCTTTCCAGCCATCTGAGCTAGTTAAAATATCTTTTATTTTTATTATAGCAAAATTTTACTCCGAATTAGGTGCCTACTCTAAATCCTATTTAGTTAAGTATTTTTTAGGATTGGTTTTTTTTCTATTGCCCTTTGCACTGATTATGTTTCAACCAGATTTAGGATCAGCACTTATGCTATTAATAGTTTCATTAACTGTAATTATTAGCTTTTCTTATAATCAGAAGATATTAATCATAATAATTCTTATTATTGCATCATTATCAGTTCCCATATGGAGTTATGCACTCAAAGATTATCAAAAAGAGAGAATTGTTAGTTTTATATATCCTGAGAAGGATCCATCAGGGTATGGGTATAATGTCATTCAATCTAAAGTCGCAATTGGATCCGGCCAACTTGTTGGGAAAGGATTAGGTAATAGTTCTCAAGCTAAGCTTAAATTTTTACCCGAGAAACATACTGATTTTGCTTTCTCTGTATGGGCTGAGCAGACAGGTTTTTTAGGCTCAATTATCTTAATCGGTTTGTATGCATTTATAGTCCTTTATTCTTTATATTACTTAAATAAAATTAAAGATAATTTTTTACAAGTCCTACTTTTTGGTCTTAGCTCATACTTTTTTTTCCATTTGTTTATTAATGTTGCTATGACTATAGGATTTTTCCCTGTTGTAGGGATACCCCTATTAATGTTTAGCTATGGAGGCTCATCTTTGATGTGCGGGGCAATGGCTCTAGGAATAATTGCATTAATTATCAGCGAATATAAAGATGTAAATAGGTTAGGACTCTAGATGTTAAGCAATTTAAAGAAAATAATATTAGATAGACCAGGTTTAGATAAAAATATTAAAAGAATAATTATTTTGGAATCGATAGATTCGACTAATCTTTATGCCAAATCTTTGAAAAACCCTCTTGACTCAACAATTGTTATTGCTAGTAGCCAAATTAAGGGAAGAGGAAGAAAGAATAGGGAATGGAAGTCATTTGGTCATAAGAATGTAGCAATTTCAATAATTCTGAATTATCCAAAAGATAACGAGCATATTGGGCTGCTATCTATTTTATCAGCAAATTCATTAGTTCAATCTCTAAAAAGTTATAATATTCATGGAAAAGTTAAATGGCCTAACGACGTCTTGGTGAATTCTAAGAAAATTTCCGGTGTTTTATCTGAAGCAGTTTTTAAGAATAATAAATCAAAATCTATAGTTATTGGAGTTGGTATTAATGTAAATTGCAATAAGGATGATTTCTATATAGATAATTTTCAATATCGTTTAGAGCCAACTAGTGTTTTTATCGAAAGTGGAGATATTATTTCAAGAGAAGATTTAATTGCATCTTTTCTTGATTTTTTTTATTTTTGGATTTCGGAATTTAAAAGCAAAAACTATAAGACAATTGTTGATTTCTGGAAGTCTAACTGGGATGATATCGGTGCAGATGTTTCTTTTGTCCATGAGGGAGAGGAAATCAGTGGAAAGATAATTGATATAAATCAAAAGGGTGAATTAATTCTAGAGGTATCAAATCAACTTAAAATAATTAGTTCAGGAGAAATAACAGTTTAGATTATTTTAGTAATTTCATCTTTGAGCTTTGTCATGAGCTCAGTCCACTTTTCACCGCTTTTAAAATCATTTATTGGTAGTTCTTTATTTATTTCAATTCCATTATTAATAATATTTATATCATAGTTTCTTTTTTTCTTTAAAATTTCCCCAAATTTAATTAGTGCTTCAATGCTCTCTTCATCCTTACCTTTGAATGTGGTTCTTAGGTTTATATTCTGCTCCATACCCTCATATAAAAGATTCCACATTGAACCAGGAGCCGTTAGACCAAATCTCAATTCTATTCTTTTGTGCTTATTAATCATTATTAAATTTTCCTTAAATATTTACTAAGTATAACATTATGAACATAATTATGAATAAAATGAATAAGATTTGGAAATCTAAAGTAACTGAAGAGCATATAGAAAAAAGACTGGATAAGTTTCTTGCGGATATTTTCCCAGATAAATCTCGCTCTTATATATCAAAGTTGATTAAAGATGAATTTGTTTTATGTAATAGTAAAACCGCTAAGGCATCCTATAAGTTAAAATTTATGGATTCAATCTCAGTAATTTTTCCTGAACTAAAAGATTCATCTTTAGAGCCATGTGACATTCCTTTGAAATTTTATTATGAAGATGATTATTTGGCAGTTATTGAAAAGCCGCCCAATATAGTTGTCCATACCGGTGCCGGAATAAATACTCCGACACTTGTAAACGGATTATTATTTCATTGTAAAAATTTATCTGGCATCGGAGGAATCTTAAGGCCAGGAATTGTTCATAGGTTGGATAAGGAAACCTCAGGGGTAATGATAGTTGCAAAAAATGATTATGCACATACTCACTTGTCCGACCAATTTAAAAATAGAACTATTAAGAAGAGCTATATTGCCTTAGTCTTTGGAAAACCTAAAAAAGATAAAGGCCAAATTGATTACGAACTAGGTAGAGATAGAAATAATAGGGTTAAGATTTCTAATAATTCAAAATCTCCTCGAAGTGCATCAACGAAATGGGTATTAAAGAAATCATTTGAAAATTTTTCAATGATCGAAGCTTTTCCGCTGACTGGAAGAACTCACCAAATTCGTGTTCACCTAGATTTATTTGGTCATCCTGTGGTTGGGGATAAGCTTTATGGTAAAGGTTTTATCAGCAATCTAAGTGCTGAATTAAGAAAAACAGTTAACAGGCATTTGCTTCATGCCCAATCTATCGAGTTTATGCACCCCAAAACAAATAAAAGTATTAAAATTAGCTCTGAGATTCCCGATGATTTTAAAATTTTTTTTGAGGCAATAAATTGAATCAAAGCAATTATTTAAAATCAAATATATTTGAACGCAACAATAATCTAAAGCATTTTTTTGGTAATTCAGATTTTAGAATTCCAAATAATGAAAAAGTTTTTTTTCTTAATCAGACCCATAGTGATGAGGTAGTAAATATAGATAATCTTAAATTATCTGAAGTTGAATTGAATGGGGACGCTATAGTTACTTCAAAGAAAGATTTTTATATAGGAGTAAAAACAGCTGATTGTGTTCCAATATTATTGGGATCAACCAATTCTTCTTTTGTGGCGGCAGTACATTCAGGTTGGAGAGGGACTTTTAATAAAATAATAGAAAATGTTATTGAGGAAGTGATGGGAACTTATAGATGTTCAAAAAATGAAATACTTTGTGCAATTGGACCTTCGATTGGAATGTGTTGCTATGAGGTAGGAAGTTCCATGTTAACTAAATTTAGTAAGAAATTTATTCTAGAAGAAGATGATTTTATTAAAAAAGATAAGAAGTGCTTCTTAGATCTGGGGCAAATCAACAAAAAAATTGTTAATAAACTTGGAGTTTCTAATGTAGAATTGATTCCTACTTGTACAAGTTGCGAAAATAATTTCTTTTCATATCGAAGAGACGGATCGAGAAGCAACAATCAAATTAGTATTATTAAATCTATTAGATAGAATAATACTATCTTAGGAGGAATAAAGTAATGTTAAATATTGGTTGTCTGGTTGTTAATGAGGATTATGATAGATTAAAGTCATCAATTAAGGATAATAAGCTTCCTCATTTTACCTATACTCTTACTGTTAGTGGAGCACCTGAAGGAGGCGAGCCTACAACGCTGAAACTTTATGTTTTGGAGTTAGTTTCTTCAAATTTATCTATTGGCTTTACTTTGCCCCCAGATAAAGAAATTGAGAAAGAACTTGAGGTTATTTTTACTACCCAACCTACAGCAGACAGACAAATGCCTGAAGATCTGAAGCTGATTTGTGAATTTTCAGATGAAAAAAAAGACACACAATACGCAGGTGAAAATTTAGAAAAGTTAGAATATATAGGGTACTCACTTGAAAAGTTCTATGAAACAAAAAAAGCAACATTTTATTTATTTGACTACGAAGGAATAACAAAGATTTAGTTTTATGAAAAAAAAATCTATAGTTCTTGCTTATTCCGGTGGCTTAGACACCTCGATTATTCTTCATTGGCTTAAAGAAAACTATAATGCCGATATAATTGCCTACATTGCAGATTTAGGACAAGGGGAAAATCTTAAATCGATTGCTAAAAGAGCAAAAAAAGTTGGTGCTAAAAAAGTTTATGTGGAAAATCTTAGAAATGAATTTGTTAAAGATTATATCTTTCCTATGATTCAAGCAAGTTCTGTTTACGAAGGGAATTATTTACTTGGAACCTCCATTGCAAGACCCTTAATTGCTAAAAGGCAGATTGAAATTGCAAAAAAAGAAAAATCATTCGCAGTTTCACATGGTTCCACTGGGAAGGGAAATGATCAAATTAGATTTGAACTTTCTTTTAAGGCCCTGAATCCAGGTATTGAGATTATTGCACCGTGGAGAATATGGAATCTTAAATCAAGAGAAGATTGTATAAAATATGCAAGAAAAAATAAAATATCAGTACCTGTAACTAAATCAAAGCCATATAGTTGTGATAGAAACATATATCATATTAGCTACGAAGGCGGCGTTTTAGAAGATCCTTGGACAGAGCCTCCCAAAGACATGTATGAGTCTGTTAGGCTGCTTGAAAATACTCCTGATAAAGCTACAAATATTACACTTACCTTTAAGGATGGCGTTCCGATTTCCATAAACAATAAAAAGTTCTCTCCGGTAGCACTTTTGGAAAAACTTAATACTCTAGGTGGTAAAAATGGTGTTGGAGTCGTAGATATTGTAGAAAATAGGTTTGTTGGTATGAAATCTAGAGGAGTTTATGAAACTCCTGGAGGCACTATATTAAATATTGCCCACAGAGCTATTGAATCTTTGACCATGGATAGGGAAGTAATGCATATACGTGACTCATTGATTCCAAAGATTTCTCAATTAATTTATAATGGTTTTTGGTTTTCGCCAGAAATGTCCTCCATTATGGCTTTTATAAAAGAATCTCAAAAGAATATTTCAGGTGACGTAAGATTGAAGATTTTTAAAGGAAATGTAGTAGTCTCGGGAAGAAAATCTAAATTTTCATTATATAACTCAAATCTTGCAACTTTTGAAGAAGATAATTTATATGATCAAAAAGATGCAACTGGTTTCATAAAACTGAATTCGTTAAGACTTATATTAGATAAAATAAAAAATAAATGAACCTATCTGACTACGATTTTGATTTACCTAAAGAGCTTATAGCTGATAGGCCAAGAAGGCCTAGAGGTACCTCTAAGCTTTTAGTTATCGAAAAGAAAACAGGAAAAATAAAAGCAACAACTTTTAATAGAATATTTGATTATTTCACTCGCAAGGATTTGTTTATATTTAATGATACAAAGGTAAACCCAGTATCTTTGTCCTTAAATGATGAATTTGGTAAACAATATAAGATTTTATTAGTTGAAGAAGTTAATAAAAATGTATGGAAAATTTTGATTAAGAAGCCAAAAATAAAAATTTTTAAATTTTCTGGTGGTCTCGAATGCGAAATATTTAATGACCCTGCATCTAAAGAGTGGTTTATCAAGTTTAATTCAGAATCCAAATTATTTATTGATAGATTTGGAATGATGCCAATTCCCCCATATCTAAATAGAGAGCCTGATATAAATGATTTTGTGGATTACCAAACTGTCTATGCAAAGAAAGAGGGTTCTATAGCCGCACCAACTGCTGGGCTACATTTTACAAAGGATTTGATGAAAAAAATTCGCATGAAAGATATTGGACTAGAATTTTTAACACTTCACGTTGGAATGGGTACCTTTTTGCCTATAAAAGATAAAATTATCGAAAATCATAAAATGCATTATGAAGAATTTTTTATATCATCAAAACTTATTTCTGAAATAGAATTAACTAAGAGGCGTGGCAATCGAATATTAACAGTTGGAACAACTACACTAAGAGCGCTTGAGTCCTATAATTTATTCACCCCACCATCTAATAGTTGGTTTAAAACGGATATTTTTATTAATCAGGGTTTTGAATTTGGTTTGACGGATGCTTTGTTGACTAATTTCCATTTACCCAAATCATCTTTATTAGTCCTTATTTCATCTTTTTTAGGATATGAATTAACCAAAGTATCTTATGAATATGCCATCAAGGAAAAGTTTAAATTTTACAGCTACGGAGATGCAATGCTAATAGTTTGATTTACTTAGCAAATTGCATTATGTGAATTTGAATATAAAATCATTTAAATGCCAGGTAATTCATTTGGGAATATATTTAAGATTACTACTTGGGGCGAATCCCATGGAAAAGCTTTAGGAGTTGTTATCGATGGTTGTCCTGCTGGCCTCAAAATATCAGAGAAAGATATTCAATTAGAGCTTGATAGAAGAATGCCAGGTCAAAGTAAGTATACGACACAACGAAAAGAGACTGATAAAGTCGAGATACTATCAGGACTTTTTAACGGAGTTACAACTGGTACTCCAATTTCAATGTTAATACCTAATGTCGATGCAATTTCTAAATCATATGAAAATTTTAAAGATATCTATAGGCCAGGCCATGCTGATCTAAGTTATGACGAAAAATATGGTATTAGAGATTATAGGGGCGGTGGTAGATCTTCAAACAGAGAGACTGTTGGAAGAGTTGCTGCTGGTGCTATCGCAAAAAAACTACTTAAAGCAATGAAAATTAAAACTTTTGGTTTTGTTCAACAAATTGGAAATATAAAATGCGAAAAAATTAATATTAATTATATTGAAAAAAATTCACTACGAATCGCTGATAAAGGGAAATTTGATGAAATGGCAAATTTAATAGATTCAGTTAGAAAATCCGGAGATTCAATCGGCGGTGTAATAGAAGTTAGGTCTACAGGTATGCCAGCAGGACTTGGTTCACCTGTTTTTGAAAAACTCGATGCTAGACTTTCTTCAGCAATTATGGGTATCGGTGGTGTTAGAGGCTTTGAGATTGGACTTGGATTTCAGGTAGCATCAATGAAGGGATCAGAAGTAAATGATATTATGGTTGGGAAGTCAAAGGGAAAAGTAAAGTTCAGAACAAATAATGCTGGAGGAATATTGGGGGGTATTAGCAATGGTAATGATTTAATTTTAAGATTTGCCCTAAAACCTACTTCATCTATTTCACAGAAGCAAGATTCTATTGATAATAAAGGTAAACAAAAGAAACTTCAGGTTAAAGGTAGACATGATCCATGTCTATGTCCAAGAGCGGTACCCATTGCAGAAGCTATGGTCAACTTAGTACTCTTAGATTGCATATTGGAAAATAACTTATCAACGGTAAAAAAGATTACTTAATATCCTAGAGTTTGTCTAAAATTTGAGTTGCTTTTGCAACACCCGATCCCGGTTCAAATTTGTACTTTAGCTCTGTTAATATTCCTTCAACGCCTGCAATAACAGAAATTATATCCGCTTTATCTACATACCCCATATGCGTTATTCTGAATATTTTTCCTTTTGCTTGGTCTTGTCCACCAGCGACAATCATTCCATACTTTTTCTTTAATCCTTTAATAATTAAACCCGCATCAATTCCTTCGGGAGATTTAATTACAGAAAGTGCAGTACTAGTACAACCTTTGGCAAAATTTTCTAAACCCATAGCTTCGAAACCTTTGGTCGTTGCTTCAGATAAAATTGAGTGTCTTTCGAATAGTTTTTCTAAACCAAGTTTTTCAAAATATTCCAAGACTGCATTAAGACCAATTACTAATGTTACAGCAGGTGTCCAAGGAGAGGTTTTTTTGAGACTATTTTTATGGGCTTGACTTAAATCCAAATAGAATTTTGGAAGATCAGATTTATCATTAAAATCCCAAGCTTTTTTGCTCAGAACTATAAATGCAAGACCCGGTGGCATCATAAATGCTTTTTGGGAGCCACCAATTAAAATATCTATCCCCCACTTGTCAAACTCAACTGGGAAGGCACCGACAGCGGTAATTCCATCAACAATCAAAATTATATCATCACGACTTTTTGTAAGTTTAGCAATATCCTCTATAGGGTGCTCGACTCCAGTAGATGTTTCACTTGCTTGAACAAGAATTGCTTTGATAGATTTGTTTTCCTTAAGAGCATCTTCGATTACTTTAGGACTAACGGCTTTTCCCCACTCTACTTTTATTTCTATTGTATTGACCCCATATGCTTTACAAATTTTTAGCCATCGCTCACCAAATTTACCACCATTAACAACTAAAGCCGTATCCCCTTTACTTAAAGTATTACAAATCGCTGCATCCATAGCCCCAGTTCCTGAAGAAGCTAAAATTAAAACCTCCTCCTCTGTCATAAAGACCTTTTTAAGACCTTGAGTAGCTTTATAAAAAATTTCTTCAAACTCCTCAGTTCTATGGTGGATAATTGGTTTTGCCATCTCTAGCATCACAAATTCTGGAACGGGTACAGGTCCTGGTGTTAAAACATAATTTTTCAAAATTTACTCCCCTAAGATAATAAAAATGTTAAGTTTAATATAACATTAATTATTGAGTTAAAAAAATGATTGAATTTATTCAAACCCTAAAAGTATTAAAGAAGAAGCTTGAAGTAATTAGAGGTTATCTTTGACCTTGAAAGTCTGGAGATTGAATTAATAAATCTTGTCAAAGAGTCCGAGAAGAATGATTTTTGGTCAGATAAAAAGAAAGCCCAATTTACACTTAAAAATATTTCTACAATTAATAAGAGGTTAGATTCTTATAAATCTCTAGAAAATGAATTATCTGAACAATTTGAAATAAGTGAACTATATAAAGATGAAGAAGTAGATAGAGAAACTTTAAAAGAAATGGAAACTTCTTTGACAGAGTTAAAAAAATTAATTGAAGCCTTTGAAATTACTGTAATGCTTTCGGGTAAAGATGACAATAAGAATGCAATAATATCAATTAACTCAGGGGCGGGTGGCACAGAAGCACAAGATTGGGCTAGTATGCTATCAAGGATGTATTTTCGTTATTCTGAGACTAATAATTTAAAAGCTGAGTTTCTAGATTTTTTAGATGGTGAAGAGGCAGGTTTAAAAAATTGTAGCATTTTAGTTAAAGGTGAATTTGCCTATGGATATCTAAAAAATGAAATTGGTGTTCATAGGCTAGTAAGAATATCCCCTTTTGATTCCAATAAACGTAGACATACTTCTTTTGCATCAGTATCGGTTTCACCAGAAGTCGAACTGGATATAGATGTAGAAATCGATGATAAGGATTTGAAAGTTGATACCTTTAGAGCTGCAGGAGCTGGAGGTCAACATGTAAATAAAACAGATTCTGCTGTTAGGATTACACATATACCTTCAGGAATTGTAGTTGGATGTCAAAATCAAAGATCTCAGCATCAAAATAAGAATGCAGCAATGAAGATTCTTTCATCAAAGCTTTATGATTTAGAGATGGAAAAAATTAAAACAAAAGATGAAAAACTTAATTCTGAGAAAAAAGATATTGGCTGGGGAAGCCAAGTCCGCTCCTATATTTTGCACCCATATAGAATGGTTAAAGACCATCGGACTGGGACAGAAATAGGGGATGTAGATTCTTTCTTGGATGGTAGCTTTCAAGATTTAATTGAAAAACTTCTTTCATCCGGAAAATAACACTCAATACAAAATAATTAATCTAATTTATAATATATATAATGATTTTTGGAGTTCTTGCAAAGCCACGACTTAAAAATTTTAGAAAGGTTAAGTTGGCCTTAATAAAATTTCTTGGTAAAAAAAGGTCGACTTTACTTGTAGATGAATCACTAGAAAAATATTCTAGCCCTAAGACTTCTTATGCTTCTAAGGATCAGGTAATAAAAAACTCTGATGTTTTAATTGTCCTAGGTGGGGATGGCACACTTTTACATATTGCCGAGGCAGCCGCAAAAAATAAAAAACCAGTTTTAGGAATTAACTTAGGAAATCTTGGTTTTTTAACAGAAGCACCTATTAATAAATTAGAACATTTATTAAAAGAGTTTTTTGATAAGAATCTTATTGTAGATACAAGAGAGCTTTTGCAAGCAAAAATAATTAAGAATAAGAAAGCTATCTTAAAAACAAGTTTCCTCAATGATGTGGTAATTAACAAGGGTGCGCTAGCCAAGATTATTAATTTGGATTTATTTATAGATAAAGCCCTTGTATCTAACATAAGAGCGGATGGTATTATCTTCTCTTCTCCAACTGGTTCCACAGCTTATTCAATGTCAGCAGGGGGTCCTATTGTTACACCAAGCTTACCTTTAGTAATCATTACTCCGATTTGTCCCCATACATTATCAAATAGACCCTTAGTAGTATCAAACAAATCTGCAATTAGAGTTAAGATAAATTCTTTAAATTCCCCTATTTTTACTACCTTTGATGGTGGCGATAGCATGGAGATGGAAGAAGGTTTTGAGTTAGAAATCACAAAATCTAATTTGAAATTAAGTTTGTTACGATCTCAAGAAACACAATACTTCAATGTTCTGAAGGATAAATTGATGTGGAGTAATAATTATGGGAGAAAATGAAAGAGATATATTCTTGCATGATTGGGTAATAGATGAAATAAAGTTTCAATACTCAAAGGAATTTAACGAAATTCAAATTAATAAGCATGGTGTTGAAGTAAATGATATTCAAGGGCAATTTCCTGATATTATTTTTGCTAACTATGGGCAGGTAGTAATGTTAGGCGAGGTTGAGGTTGAGTCAACAATTAATGATAATTCTATAGAAAAATGGAAGAATATTATGTCCACAGGTATTAGCTTAATAGTATTTGTCCCAAAAGAAAAATTAAAGTTAGCCAGAGATATGTGTTGGGAAAATAAATTGATAGAGAAAATTAAAGTATCCTCCTTTTCAGTCGAGATTCCTATTAAATAAATTCTATATGAGATTTAAATGAAATCCCGTTAATGAAGTCTTTGCCTGAAATTTTTTTTTGCCCACTTTTTTGAATATGTAATATCTCGATATTTGTATCTTTACAGCCTACAATCATACAGCCATTAACTTTTTTAATAACTCCAGGGGGAATTTTCTCTGAATTATTCTGAGTAATTTGATAAATCTTTATCATAGATTTATCAAGTTTGGTGTATGCAACGGGCCAAGGATTACACCCACGGATTAAGTCATTAATCTCATTAAAACTCTTCTCCCAATCAATTAAACCATCCTCTTTTGTCATCTTTGGAGCAATTGTTGCCTTGCTATGATCCTGCTTCTTTGAATTAATAATTGGGTTAATATCAAGCTCTTTGATTAGCTTAACTATTTGACTAGCACCTAGATTTGCTAATTTTTCTGTAAGAGATATCGTGGTGTCAGCACTTTGAATGCCGATTTTAGAGATGGATATTATATTTCCTGAATCCATTCCCTCATCCATTTCCATTAACGTTATCCCTGTTTCTTTATTACCATTTATAATGGCTCTATTTATAGGCGCCGCACCTCTAAGCTGTGGAAGTAATGATGCATGAATATTTATACAGCCAATTTTTGGTATCGATAAGATTTCTTTAGAGAGAATTTTACCATAAGCCGCCACGACAATAATATCTGGTTCAATATCATTAATTTGAGATAAAAAATCTTTATTGTCTTTAATTTTTTCTGGTTGCAAGAATTTAACATCTCTATTAATACAATAGGTTTTTACAGGAGAAAAAATTATTTCTTTTTTTCTTCCTGTTGGCTTGTCAGGTTGAGTAACAACAAGACTAACGTTGAAATGTTGATTGATGGACTCTAAGCTTTTTAATGCAAAATGTGGAGTTCCCATAAAAATTATTTTCATTTTATTCAAATAAGTCTAAGAGGCCTTTTATATTTCTTCTCACAAAGAATTTAATCTGATCAATATAAGAAGTTTTTCTGAAATAAACCGTTTCATTCTCTTTAAAGACTGTTATGCTTCCCCCTATTTCAAATTCTCCTTCAAAGAGTGCTCTTGCAAAAATTCTTTTGTGTTTCAAAGTATCAATTATCCCCAGTGTTAGAGGTGAGTCAAATCCCTCCGGAGTAACGTAGAGAGTCGTATAGCTCGCAAGTTTTCCTTCTAACTCCTCACCCTCATTTATAAGCTGAGCACTATCAGGTATTTTTTGAATAATTGCATGATCTATTTGATTGTAGTTAGGAATAGTTGTATTTCTATATGCAACTTTTTCTAGGATATTTACAAAAATATTGTTTCCCATTCCACCGATAGAGTGACAAAGGGCAATATTATTCTTTTCAACTTGTCTTGAATCAGATACTTTATTTCGCATTTGCTTAACACAATCTACTATTTGGGCGAGACCCGTTGCACCTACAGGGTGCCCTCTAGATTTTAGGCCGCCAGATGGATTAATAGGAAGATTACCTTTTAATTTTGTTTCATCATTAAGTATGTGGATATAAGATTTACCCTGATCAAAAAAACCTAAGTCCTCAGTATTTATGGCCTCGAAGCTAGTAAAGGCATCATGAACTTCAGCAAAATCAATATCTTTAGGTGAAAGCGATGAAGACTTATAGGCTTTTTTTGCCGCAAGTTTTGTTGCAGCAAAATGGCTTAAAGATACCCTATTTTTTAGGCTTACGGTATCAGTTGCATGCCCTAGACCACTAACCCTTATATCGGTCTTTTCACATGACAGCATCAAGCCAACTGCACCGTCCGAAATAGGTGAACAGTCATACATTTTTAAAGGATTAGATATGACTTTACTATTATTATAATCATCTTCAGATATTTCTTTTTGGAAATGCGCTAAGGGATTCATAGAGCCATTGTAGTGATTTTTTATCGCTATAGTTCTTAATAATTCATTTAATAATTCTTTATTCATTTTATATCTAAGTTTATATGCCATAGTTACCATAGCTGCGAGTGAAGGCATACTTGCTCCGGATTCTCTTTCATTTTCTTCAATGACTTTTGCTAGTATTTTAGTAACCTTTTGTGTCTCTAACCCTGACATTTTTTCCCCTGCGATCAGAAGTATATTTTTATAAATACCTGAAGCAATCAAATTGCAACCTAAACTAAATATTGCCGCGCCTGAAGATGATGCTGTTTCTATTCTTAATGAGGGGATACCTTGAATGTCTAAGTAATCTGCCACTAATGAGGAAATATTGGAATTACTACTGAATTCTTCTGGATTCATTGATCCAATTAAAAGACAATCCGGTTTTCTTTTAGAGTCCGCTATACATTCCATACCCGCTTGTGTGGTCAGTTGCCTCAGACTTAAGTCAAAACGACCAAATTTTGTCATCGAAGTGTTCTCTACATAAACTTCACGCATTTCTTTTTAATTTTAGCATATCAGAAATATTTAACTGGATACAATTCTATGAATTGTATATATTTTATTAATAATGATTAGAATTCCAAAGTTTTTCAATATCCTTTTATATCTATTCCTTTTTTTATTTTCATGGAATAGTCTAGTCAAAGCATCAAGCTTGCCTGATTTAGTGGAACAATTAACTAGTTCAGTAGTCAGAATAGAGACAACAAATATTAGTAAACAAAATCTAAGTATCACAGGAGACCCTTTTTTTGATGAGTTCTTCAGAAGACAGTTTGGTGATGATTCCCAACCTAGGACTTCCAAAGGCCTGGGCTCTGGCTTCATTTATTCCAAAAATGGGTATGTTGTTACAAATTTTCATGTTATTGAAAAAGCAAATGATATTTCAGTAGTACTAAATAATGGAAATCGATATGATGCTAATGTTGTTGGAACAGATTCGAGAACCGACTTAGCCTTATTGAAAATCTCTACAAATGAATCTTTAAATGTAGTTAAAGTTGGTAATTCAAACAAGTTGAGAATTGGTGAAGACGTTATTGCAATTGGAAATCCATTAGGGTTTGGAGCAACAGTCACAACTGGAATAATAAGTGCTAAAGGTAGGTATATTGATGGACTAGGAACTTATGTTGATTTCTTACAAACAGATGCAGCATTAAATAGGGGGAATAGTGGGGGACCCCTCTTTAATTTTAAAGGAGAAGTCGTAGGTGTTAACACTGCAATAGCAGCAAATGGGCAAGGAATTGGATTTGCAATACCTATTTCAATGGCAATCGATGTTATTAAGGATTTGCAGGAGAATGGAAAGGTTCGAAGGGGTTGGATGGGTGTAGTTGTACAAAAAATAACTCCGGAAATTTCAGATTCCTTAAATCTTAGTTCAACTAATGGTGCCTTGGTAAGCAAGGTTTTAAATGACGGTCCTGCATTTAAGTCAGATTTGAGAAGGGGAGATATAATAAAATTTATTAATGGGATTAAGATTATTACATATGAAGATTTGCCTAAGGAGGTAAGTAAACTTAAGCCTGGAACAGAAATTAGTTTAGTTATTTTGCGTGAATCAAAGGAAATAAATATTCAAATTATCTTAGGTGATATCCCCGAGCCAAAAGGTACTCAATCTTTAAATTCTAACAAGGGAGCTAAAAAATTCGGCATCATAGTTACTCAAATTCCCGATTCACAAGATAAAGAAAAGACCAAGATAATAGTCTCTAATGTGGCTAGGTCATCTGATAATACAAAGTTTTTTCTTAAAGGGGATATTATTTTAGAAATTAATAGGCAGCTCGTAACTGATATTGATTCTTTTAATTCAGCAATGAAGAATATTAAATCAGGTCAGAATTCTCTTTTTCTAATACAAAGACAAAATAGAGATTCTGAAGTTACCTTATATAAATCAATTAAATCTAATTAGATTTATCTTTTAAACGGAATACCAATCATTGTAGTAGAAGGGGTTGCAAAATTTCTTTTAGGAATTAGACCCGAACTTATCGATTTCGTTACAGCTTCTAATGAAAGTTTCAGAGCGTGAGCAAATTCTTCCGGGTAATTTGCTTTTGAGATAGCTGTATTAAGTAGTATTCCATCATAACCCATTTCAAATGCCTGACAAACGTGAGATATCCTTCCAATTCCTGCATCAATTATTAATGTCAGATTAGGCATTTCTTCCCTAATTTTCATAAGTTTTTCAGGGTTTTCTAGTCCTCTACCAGAACCAATTTGAGAACCCCAAGGCATAATTACTTCACAACCCAAGGATTCAAGAGTTTTAGTAAATTTGAAGTCATCTGTAGTATACGGAAGAACTTTAAATCCCTTTTTAATTAGTGATTCTGTTGCTTTGATTGTATTTTTTATCGAAGGTTTTAATGTAAGATCATCTTCAATAACCTCAAGCTTAATTAAATCTGTTTCAAAAAGTTCTCTTGCCATTTCTGCTGTAACAATTGCCTCTTGGGCAGAGAGACACCCAGCTGTATTTGGAAGTATAGTGCATTTTGATTTTTTAATTAATTTAAAAAAGGAATTATCATCAGCGTCATTTAGCCTACGAACTGATACTGTAACCATCTCAGTTTTTAATATTTTTATACAGTTAAGTAAAACCTTAGGCGAAGGATAACCTGAGGTACCTAGTATAATGTTTGTTTTAAAATTTTGCCCATATATTTGCATTTATCCACCTGGGTGAGCTGAAACAACTTCAATTATATCGCCTTTAACGATAATTGTATTTTTATACTTTGATTTTGGTACAAATTCATTATTGACCGCCACTGCATATGAATATGAATCTGAAAAATTAGTCTTTAAGATTTTTTCCAAATTAATATCATTCTTTATCTGAGTTTTAACACCATTAATAAAAATCATCATCAATCTTAATTATAAATGTAACTTAGGTTTTTGTCTTTTTTATCTTTTAAACATAAATCAATTACAAGGTCAGCGATTAGTGGAGATAAAAGGTAGCCGTGCCTAAATAATCCATTAACAGAAATATGTCCATCTTTTCCTTTTAAATGAGGAAGATTATCGCTGTATGCCGGTCGACAATTTGAAGATAATGATATAATTCTAGCTTCAGAAAATCTTTTGCAAATAAATATCGATGAATTTAGGAGTTCAATTGCGGAACGTACGGATACTGGGGAAAAGTCCTCACTTTCTATTTCAGTCGCACCTATTAAATATGTGTCTTTTTCTCTTGGTGCAATATATATAGGATATCTAAAGTGATTAAGTCTGATAGGCCTAGATATTTTTACTCCTGGTGCAAAGACCTTTATTATTTCACCCCTTACGCCTCTTATATCACTTTTACTCCTTTGTGAGCCTAATCCTGTACATTCTATAATATGATCGAAAGATTTTTTCTCATTATCTTTTAATGTAAGGGTGTTATTTTTAATTTGTTTAACTTCACAGCCATAATTAATTATCGAATTATTTTCAGTTAAATATCTTGATAGGGAATCGATAATTTGCTCCGAATCAATTTGTCCTTCCTCTTTGAAAAACACTCCATTTAAGTCAGTCGAATCGATTGCAGGTTCAAGTTTTCTAAGTTTAGAATTTGAAATTAAAGAGAAATTAGATCTTGAATAGCTATTGATCCTTGAACAAATCGATTCCAAATCAGCCACTTCTTCTTTGTGTGAGATAATTAGGCTCCCTTTTGTTTTAAAGAAAATCTTTTTATTTAAATCTTTAATTATTTCTTTCCATCTTAAAATTGAATCAAAACCCAGGTCAAATATCTTTTTGTCACTATGAATAAGTTCACAGAATGGTGACAACATACCAGCTCCGGTGATACTACAATTTGTAAGATTAAGTTTTTTATCTTTTTCGTAGATTGTTACTCTGTGCCCTTTTTTTTGGAATTTATATCCAACCAGCAGTCCTACAATACCACTTCCAACTATACCAATATTTTTTTTCACTATATTATTTTACACAATGTAACTTGATGATGTAATATTTATCCCACTTATATGCTATATTCATTCTTATGTTTTTTTCAAAAATTAAAAGCTTTGTCAGCATATTTATTATAGCACTTTTAGTTTTAGGGCTTGTTTTAAGTCTGAGTGTGGGAACTGATATAGTTTCCTTCGGAATGTCTGATAAAATAATCGCAAAAGTTAATAAAGAAGAGATTACTTTGGAGGAATTTAATTATTTTAGGGGACTTAGATTCTCTGAATTACCCAAAGAAGTTTTATCAGATAAAGATTCTATAAGAATAATTGATAGAGAGATTGTTAATACAATAGCAAGAAGAAAAGTTTCAGCATTTGAGGCTGAAAAGCTAGGTTTGTTTGTGTCAGATATTGAAATTAAAAATAAAATAAAAAATACAAATTTATTTAATAGAAATGGTCAATTTATTGGGTTTGAGGAATATCAACTAAGAGTGAAGGATATTTTTGGATTAGGTACGGATATATTTGAACAAATTCTTAGAGAGGAAGCTTTAGCAGAAAAACTTGAATTTTTCTTCTCTTCTTTTATTTCCGTATCTGATAATGAAATAAAGAGTAAGTATATCAATGATTCTACTAAGTTAAATTTTTATATCATAAGACCAAAGAGCACAAATTATAAATTACCAACTTTTTCTAATGAGGAAGTTGATAATTATATTCAAGAAGAAGTCACAAAATTTTCAGGTGAACCTGTCTCTTTCAGAACAGCTATTCTTGATTACAACGATATAACTGTTGATATAGATATTACTAAGAAGGATATTGATACATTTATTTTAAATTATTCTTCTGATCAAGAGAATCTTACTGATGAAAAAGCACGGGTTCTGATTCGTAAAAGAATAGCTTTAAATATTTTCCCTGAAAAGTTTGAATACCTTACTAAATTATCTCAAAACAAAAATTTTGAAGATATTATTAATCAGTTAGGAATTTCCGAAGAGGCAAATAATATTAATATCCAATCATCTGAAATTTTGCCTCCACAAGATTTAATTAATCAAATCCAAGCTGCTAAGTTCGAAAATAAAAAACCTAAGGTATTTTATGCGGGTGATGCAATATGGATAATATCAAGAACAAGTAAAAATATATATTCAAAAGAGGAAGCATTAGAAAGTTTGAAGTCCCAACATCTTACAGGGTATAAAATTCAACTACTTGAAAAATTATTATCTGAAAGTCAACAGAATCATAAGTTAATATTTGAATCTATAAAAGCAAGTAGTGATTTTAGCTATGAATTTAATTATGATATAAACTTTGCTGATTTTAGTGCTGTTACCAATGATAAAGTAGGATATAAGTCTCTGAAAGAAGAAGAATTTATACCTTTTATTATAAATATCGAATCCGAGAATTTTATGATATTTATTGAGAAAATAAGAAAAGCTAATTCAGATTTTTTATTATTGGACAAAGATAAGATTAAGAAAGACTTATCAATCCCAAGAAAGAAAAAGATTTACAGTGTTTTCCTGTCCGAAATTTATAATTCATCAACCATTGAATATAATACAAAATATATAAATTAATGTAATTTATATTCAAATTTATTAATATTAACTATTGCCTTTATATCTAATGTATTTTATTATTTGCAAAAATGAGAATAAAGTCCTTATATATTAAAGGTTTTAAGACGTTCTATGAGAAATCCATAATAAATTTTGATTCTGAAATTTCCACAATTGTTGGTCCAAACGGTTGTGGCAAGACCAATTTATTGGATGCGATGAGATGGGTTCTTGGAGAGCAAAACCCTAGATTACTTAGGCTGGACTCAATGTCTCAAGTTGTAGCCGATGGAAATGATAACCTGCCCAAGCAAAATTTTGCTGAAGTATCTTTATTGGTCGAGAATGAAGAAGAGAATGAGTTCATAGAAACAGAAATAAAAAGAAAGCTCTACAGATCCGGTGAGAGTGAATATTATTTAAATGGAACTCAATGTAGATTAAAAGATATTACAAATATTATAATGTCTGAAGGAGCTGGCTCCAGAAGCTTTACCATAATTCCACAAGGACAAATTGACACTTATATAACATCTAAACCTGAAGAAAAAAAGAATTTAATTGATGAAGCAGCTGGTCTAGCAATTTACAAATCCAAGAGAGCCGAAACAGAACGAAAGATAATATTGGTTAAAGATAATTTAGAAAGGATGAGAGATATTCAGATTGAAGTAAAAAATCAAAAAGACACCTTAGAAGATCAAGCTAGGAAGGCTAAATCATATTCGGAATTAGTTGATAAATTTAAAAGTCTAGAGAAGCTTTTTTATAAAAATAGATTTAGGGATTTAAATAATAAGTTGTCAAAATTTTCAAAAGAAAAAGAAGAGTTCAGCAATATTACAAATGAATTTGAAAAAGCTAGAAGTGAAATCAAAGCAAATCTTCATACTTCTAGCGATAATCAAAATAAAGTTGTTAAAACCATTGATGATTTAAATAATTCCTACCTAGAATTAAAAGAAGAGAAGATTGAGGTTTCTTCTGAAGTGAATATTATGCAAAAAGAAAATATGATATTAATTGATGAACTAGATAGAGTAAAAGATACTAAGAAAGATTTAAGAGATGAAGTCGATAGTATGATCCTGGAAACTGAAAATATTAGTAAAAGTTATAAGGATTTGCAAAAAAAAATCTTTGATGCTAATGAGCAAATTAATTTCTCTTCTCATGACAATGAACGTGATTTAGATATTACTCAGGATGAAGTAAAAATTAAACTTTTAGACGCAGTTGAGCGCTACTCTTCTTTGAAAACTAGCTATTCAATTATTGAAAATGAATTAAGTGACCTATCAACAAAACAACTTAAATATGAGGATGAATCTAGTAAGTTAGAGGAATCTATTTCTAGTATTGAAATAAAAATGAGGGAAATTAAAGAAAAGTCATCAGAGCTTGAATTGATTAGAGATAATTGTATAAAGAATAAAAAAGAGGAAACAGAGAAGCTTACTTGTATTAATACCGAGCTTAAAGATATAAATATAAAATATTCAAAAATTCTTTCAGATCTCGAAGCTACTAATTCTAGAGTTAAAGTTTTAGAAAATATTGAGTCTACATATGGTTGGCTGCCAGAGGGTATTAGGAATTTTGTTCATCAACTTAAAGGTAAAAGTATAAATGGTACTGTATCTGATTTTATCAAATCAAAAGAAGGATATGAAAAAGCTGTAGAATCTGCCTTAGGAGAGAAACTCAAGTGGATTTTAATTAACGATAAGAATAATACAATCGATACAATTCAAACTTTTAAGAATACATGTTCTGGTAGAGGAACTTTTATTTCTTTAGATAACAGGAGGCTTGCTGGTGGAAGTCTAAGATTAAGCCAAATAAGCATTATGGACTGTATAGAATGTAGCCAAGAAAACCGTCCATTTTTAAGCTCAATACTTGGTGATACATATGTTTCAGATGGGTTAGTAGAAGCTATTAAAGCCAGAGAAGAATTTCCAGGGTTTAACTTTGTAACAAAAGATGGAGAATTTTTTGATGCAAATGGTTCAATATCAGTAGGATCAGCTCCAGAGAATATATTACAGATAAAAGATGAAATCAAAGATTTAAATAATCAAAAATTGGAATACGATAAGAATATAGATTTAGTTGGTATTGAAATAAAAAAAATCGAGGAAGAAATTTTTGATATTAACAATAGGATAAATTCTTTCGATAACGAGATTTCATCATATACGGATTCTTATGAGGTTATTTCACGAAAACTAAATGATTTTAACTCCAGGCTATCAGGCGAGACATCTCTTAGAGAAAATATTCAATCTCAAATAAAAGAGCTTGAAGCAAGCTTGATGCTAAAAAAGAAAAAACTTGATGATATATATGATGAAATTAATGTAATAATTGAAGAAAAAGATGAGTTTGAAAGAAAGTTTAATTTATTAGAAAAAGCTAAAGATATCTCATCCTCAGAAATTATACTTGAATCTAAAAAGACTGAAATTAAGAATCTTGAGGAATCTCTTAATAATCAGGGGAACTCTAAAAAAAATCTTAGTGAAAAGATTGATTCAGTTTCTTTAAAAATCGAAACAGAAACAAGCAGGATTATTGAACTTGAAGATAAAATAGAATTAAATTCCCTTAAGATAAAAAAATGCGGACAGACATTAGAGAACTTGGGACTATCCGAGGCAGGACTGGTGCAGGATATATCTGAATCGAAAAAAGAATTAGAGAATATAAAGATTAGCTTATCAAATGGTAGTTCTGAAATCGAAAAAAGCGACGAAATCTTAGAAGAAAGAAGAATTAAAGGATTTGAATTGGATTCTAATATCCAAAAAGTTGAGATTGAAATTGAGCAATTACTTGAAAATCTCAACCCTGATATTGATGCTTCTGAAATCAAAAAGGTTAATTCCGATGAATCTCTAAGAATTGATGAATTAGAGAAAAATAATGATTTATCTAAGTCAAAATTTTATAAATTACAAAAAACAATAGAAGGTTTTGGCCCAGTAAATCTATTGGCGCCAGAGGAGTTTGAGAAGTTACAGGAAAGATTTGATTTTACAAATTCACAAATTGAAGATTTGGATGAATCATTAATGAACTTAAATAAAACAATTAGCAAGATTGATGGGGAGTCTGAGACTGCTTTTATGGAAACATTTAATAAAATATCAGATAAATATGATCAATATATAAAAACATTATTTGGTGGGGGAGAGGGCAAGCTTGTATTGACTAATCCAAGCTCTATCAAAGATACAGGAATTGAAGTAATGCTTAAGATAGGACTGAAAAAATACAGAAATCTTAAGTCTTATTCAGGTGGTGAACGAGCCCTTGCAGGAATAGCACTATTGCTTTCAGCTTATTTTGTCAAACCTGCACCATTCTTATTGCTTGATGAAGTAGATGCACCCCTTGATGATAAAAATATAGACAAATTTGGGTTGATGCTGAAAGAAATATCAGCTAAATCTCAAGTTGCAATAATTACTCATAATAAAAAAACTATGAAATTTTCAAATAAATTAATAGGTATTACATCCAAGCTAGAGGGTTTAAGCGAGGTTATCCCCGTGGACTTATCAGAATAGATCTCTATAATCTGAATTTATAATGTTGAATTTAATAAAAAAAATATTTGGTTCGGATAATAAAAGGGAGCTCTCACGAATTGGCAAACTCGTAATTTCCATTAATAAACTCGAGGAAGAAGTATCATTAAAGTCAGATTTAGAACTTAAAAAAGAAGTTGAAGTAATAAAAGCTAATATACGAAGTCCTCAAGAATTAGAAGAACATCTTGTAAGAGTACTGGCTATTGCCCGTGAAATTTCCAATAGAAAGCTTGGATTAAGACCCTTTGATGTTCAGCTTATAGGAGCTATAGCTATTCATGAGGGAAAAATTGCAGAAATGAAAACAGGTGAAGGTAAGACCTTAGTTGCTTCATTAGCTGTAGTATTAAACTCTATTTTTAGCTCTGTACATTTGATTACTGTTAATGATTATTTAGCAAGGAGGGATGCTTTATGGATGTCACCGATTTATATATCTTTAGGACTTAAAGTAGGAATACTAAATAACGACAAGTCCTACCTTGTTGAACAAAATGCAACAGGAGAATATATTTTATCTGAATCAGAAAGAAGTGATGTTTATAAGTCAGACATTGTATACGGTACAAATAGTGAATTTGGTTTTGATTATCTTAGAGATAATATGAAGTATTCTTTAGATGAAGTAGCACAAGGGGATCATTTCTTTGCTATTGTAGATGAGGTAGATAGTATCCTTATCGATGAGGCAAGAACACCCTTGATTATTTCAGGCCCAACAGATAGCTCTATGACTGACTATTCAAATATTAATAATCTTGCAAAAACTTTAAAGTTAGAGGATATTACAAAAGATGAAAAAACTAAGCAAGTTTTTATTTTAGAATCTGGAATTGAAAAAATAGAGAAAAGTCTTTCTTTAGAGAACCTATATGATCCAGCAAATCTTTCTACTTTACACTCAGTAACACAGTCTCTTAGGGCTATTCATATGTATGAAAAGGATAAGGACTATGTTGTTCAGGAAGGTAAAATTGTGATAATTGATGAGTTTACTGGACGCTTGATGCCAACTAGGAGATGGGGTGAAGGTTTACATCAAGCGGTTGAAGCAAAAGAGAGGCTAAACGTTGAGGAGGAGAATCAAACCCTAGCGTCAATTACTATCCAGAATTATTTTAGAATGTATGATAAGTTATCTGGGATGACAGGTACAGCTGATACAGAAGCTTTAGAATTTGATAATATTTATGATTTAAAAGTATTGGTAATTCCTACTAATTCTCCGATGATCAGAGAAGATTTGAATGATTTAATATATCGAACTGAGAAAGAAAAATTTGATGCCGTTGTAGATTCTATTGTAGATTTTAATAATAAAAGAAATCCTATCTTAGTTGGTACAATTTCAGTGGAAAAATCAGAACAACTAAGCAGAGAGTTAAATAAAAAAGGAATAGAGCACAAAGTTTTAAACGCAAAGAATCATGAGTCAGAGTCAGAAATCATAGCAGATGCAGGAAAAATGGATGCAGTAACTATAGCTACTAATATGGCTGGAAGAGGGACTGATATTAAGCTAGGAGGAAATCCTGATTACATTGAGAATAATCCTTTGTCTTTAGAAAAAATAGAGAAAGAGAAAAATGATATATTGGATTTGGGTGGACTAGTTGTTCTCGGTACCGAGAGACACGAGTCTAGGAGGATTGATAATCAATTGAGAGGAAGGTCAGGGAGACAGGGTGATCCAGGAAGAAGCCAATTTTTTGTATCAATGGAAGATGATTTAATGAGGTTGTTTGGTTCAGAGAGAATTTCTTCAATGATGACAAAATTTGGTTGGAAAGATGGAGAACCAATAGAACATAAAATGATTACAAATTCCTTAGAAAATGCTCAAAAGAAGGTTGAAGGTAGAAATTTTGAAATAAGAAAATATTTACTAGATTATGATGACGTTCAGAATAAGCAACGTGAGGTAGTCTATGGGATAAGGAATAAGTTGTTAAGAGATGAAGAAATAAGTGAGATACTCTCAGAAATTTCAGAAGAAGTTTTTTTAGGAATCGAAAATACTTATGATAATCAACAATCTTTAAATGAAAGCGACAGTCAATCTATGATAAGTTCTTTGGGATTGGAGAGTAACATTGAGTTTAAGAATTTACAGGAATTTAAAGACTTAGTTGAGAATAAGATTAATGAAAAAATCTCATCTCTAGGCGAACTCTATAAGCCTGTGTCAAAATATATTCTGTTAACAACATTAGACATGAGTTGGAAAGAACATTTATTGGGAATGGACTATTTACGAGATAGTGTTGGTTTACGAGCTTATGGTCAAAAAAATCCTTTACGGGAATATAAAAAAGAAGGCTTTGATATGTTTGAAGAAATGGTAGAACGCTTTAATTTTGATGCTTTAAGAAGCTTTTTGGCTGTAGAGCCAGTAACAAATGAAGAAATTATTAGACTAGAAAAAGAAAAAGATAATCAAGAGAAAATGCAATATCTAAGTGATGCTGAAATAATTGACTCCAATGAGAGTGAAAATTCTCAATCCATAATGGAAAACGATTCTGAGTCAAATAAAAATAAGATTATTTCTAAGAATAAAATGCAAAAAGAAAAAATTAAAAGAAGAAGTCTTGAAAAGAAAAAGAGACTTCAAAGGAAGAAGCAAAGGAAATGATGAGAAACATTAAAATTACAACATCATCTATTTTAAGCATCATAATAATAGTTGGCTTAGTTTTTGTTTTTGGATCAATTTTTTTAATTATTTTGGCTATATTTTTCCTAACTAAGATTTATAGTCTTTTTTTTAAAAAGAAGAAAGTAGATGCTTCTCACGAAAGTAATTTAAAGAATGAAAGCGAAGTAGACATTGTTGATGTAGACAAAGATGATTACAAAATAGATTAAATATCATCAATATTATTTGCTAATTCTACATCCAAATTTGATAAGCCATCAATTGAATGAGTCGATAAATATATTTCAACTTTGTTATAAGTATTTTGAATATTAGGGTGATGGTTCAGTTTCTCTGATTCAATTCCAACTTGCACTATAAATCCTAGTGCATCAGAAAAATTTGAGAAAATAAATTTTTTGTATAACTGATTTTTTTTTATTGACCAGGTTGGTACCATAGCTTTTATTTTATTCTTAGGAATAACTTTAGGTTTTTTCATAATAAAATGAAGATAAACAGAAAATATTAACAAGTCAAAAAAATAAATTATAATTAGTAAGTGTTTGAATTTTATTTATCTTTAGGATCAAATTTAGGAGATAGACTTTTAAATTTGAGAAAAGCAATTAAACATCTCTCTTTATATAAAGAAAATAATGAAGAAATTATATTCATTGAAGAAGTTTCTAGTGTTTATGAAAGTTCTCCAATTCCTTCATCTGACCAGCCAAATTTTTTTAATATAATATTAAGAATAAAGAGCAAAATTGAGCCTATCGATTTGCTAGATATTATTAAGATAATTGAGCTTGATTTCGGACGAGACTTATCCCATAAAAATCAGCCTCGTATTATAGATATTGATATAATATTCGTGAGATACTACGAAAATCATATTCTAATTGAACCTAATGAATACGGTGGAAGACTAGAGGTACCTCATCCTCGGGCTCATCAAAGAGCCTTTGTTTTAATGCCCTTACTAGAAATAGATTCTGATATAATCCATCCATTGATTCATAAAACCATTAAAGAAATATTTATAAATTTAGAGAAACAAGAAATTTTAAAATTAGGAAGTATTAGTTATTGAAAACTCTAAATCAATGTATATCATTTTCTTATGAGCACAAAGCCAGCGAAATTTAAATTAGGCGCAATTGTTAAGCATAAAAAGTTTCATTTTAGAGGAATAATATTTGATGTTGACCCTATATTTAATAACACGGATGAGTGGCTAGAGAGAATACCTGAAGACCGTAGACCCAAAAAAAATCAGCCGTTTTATCATCTCTTAGCTGAGAATGAAGATAAAAGTGTTTATATAGCCTATGTTTCTCAGCAAAATCTTGAAGAGGATTTAGAGAAAGAACCATTTACACATCCGTCAGTAAAATTAATATTTGATGGAAAGGACACGGAAGGTAATTATATAGTTAAGCAATCAACTAATTGATTTTTCAAGTGAAGTTAGAGTATTCCAAAGCAACATTGTTATAGTCATTGGTCCAACACCCCCAGGAACTGGTGTGATAAACCCAGATATCTTTTTCACAGCTTCAAAATCCACATCACCTGCAAGTTTTCCTGTATCTAGCCTGTTAATTCCAACATCAATGACAATGGCCCCTTCTTTTACCATTTCTTTTTTTACAAAATGTGCACGCCCAATCGCAGCTACAATTATATCTGCTTCTTTTAAAACATCTTCTAAATTTTTTGTTCTTGAATGACAGATTGTAACTGTTGCATTTTTTTGCAATAAAAGTATTGCTGCTGGTTTGCCGACAATATTACTTCTTCCCAGTACAACAGCATTCTTCCCTTCAATATCTATATCATAAAATTCAAGCATTTTAATTATTCCATGCGGTGTACAGGGTATAAATTGTGGTTTTCCTTCAAATAGGTAACCGGCATTTATTGGATGAAAACCATCAACATCTTTCTCAGAGGAAACTGAATTTAATATTAATGAATCGTCAATATGTTTTGGTAATGGTAATTGAACTAAAATGCCATTAATTTTTTTGTCATTATTTAATTTATTAATTAACTCAAGCAACTCATCTTGAGTTGTTGACGCAGGTAGCTTATGTTCTTCAGAGTATATGCCAACATCTTCACAGGATTTTCTTTTATTCCTAACGTAAATTTGTGAGGCTGGGTCTTCACCAACTAGAACTGCGGCTAGACCTGGAACTCTTGAATGTTTATCTTTTATAGCCTTCGTTTTTTCTTTAATCTTTTCTCTAATACTAGCTGATACTAATTTACCATCTATAATTTTTGCATCCATTTTGACTCTCCTATGTAAAATGATTTAATGGTCCATGTCCTTTTCCGATATTAAAAGAATTTTTTATGGCCATATTTATGAATTGTTTCGCATTTTTCGTTGCATCTAATAAATTCATTCCTAAAGCTATATTACCAGAAATAGCAGCAGAAAGTGTACATCCAGTTCCATGAGTATTAGAGGTAGCGTATCTTTTCCCTGAAATAGTATAGATTTTATTATTAAAGCTCAAATAGTCGATAGACTTGCTTTTGTCTTCTGAATGACCACCTTTTATTAAAACATTACTAGCTCCTAGTTTAGTAAATTCATTAAAACACTCTTCAATATCCTTTTTGGTTTTAATTTTTTTCATTTTTGTTATTATCGAGGCTTCATGAAGATTTGGAGTAACAAGAAAAGAACCAGGCAAGATGTTTTTTACAAAAAAATTTATAGAACCGGACTTTAATAGATAATCACCCGATTTAGAAATCATTACAGGGTCAAGAATAATTGGAATATGTTTAAATTTTTTTAATGATTTAGAGACAGTTTGCATTATTACTTTGTCATATAGCATACCTATTTTAATCGAAGAAACTTTAAAATCCTTCAAAACGGCCTTTATTTGATCAGATACAATATTGGGCTGTTGTCTTTTGATTGATATAACTTCTTGTGTATTTTGAGCAGTTATACATGTAATAGCCGTAGTTGCAAAAACTCTTAAAGTATTTAAGGTTTTAATATCTGCCTGAATACCTGCACCTCCCCCAGAATCAGAGTCTGCTATGCATAAAACAACTGGTATATTCTTTTTCATTTGATATTTATTATTTTAAAGGATTTTTTCTTATATAAAAAATCTTAATTTTTTTTCTGTAATTTAGTGTAAAATTATATTATTATCCCCTGTTGGCTTTATTATGAAAAAAAATAGACTTTTATATGAAAAGCAATTTGAACATGATGCATGCGGAGTTGGTTTCGTTGCCGATATAAATGGCAAAAGAGCTAATAAAATCCTTCAAAAAGCCTTGGAAGGAGTAGTTAATCTTACTCATAGAGGTGCCGTGGGCGGCGATAAAAAAACTGGAGACGGAGCAGGAATTTTAACTCAGCTCCCCTTAGAGCTTTTTAACGATTTTTTGACAAATAGTAAAGTTGATAATATTACTTTAGGAAATTTTGCTGTTGGCATGTTCTTTCTGCCTAATATTGATACTCCAGAATTCGATAAATGTGTTGAAACTATAAAAAGTTCTATAAGTAAAGATTTTAATTTGATTGCTGTTCGTGAAGTACCTATCAATTCTTCAACTATAGGAACAAAAGCACGTGAAAGCCTACCTGAAATATATCAATTTTTTGTATCTTGTAATAATTTTACTAATCAGGATGATTTTGAAAGAGATTTATATAAATTAAGAAAAACTATTGGAGCAAAGATTGGTAATTTAAAAAATTACTATTGTTGTTCATTTTCTTCTAGAACGATTCTTTATAAAGGAATGCTACAAGCGCATCAACTAGATCAGTTCTACTTAGATTTAAGAAACCCGAATTTTAAAACTTCCATAGCTATTTTTCATCAAAGATATAGCACTAACACATTTCCAGATTGGAAAAGAGCTCATCCATTCAGGACTTTAGGACATAATGGTGAAATTAATACTATCCAGGGAAATAGAAATTGGATGAAAGCCAGAGAAAATTGTGCTAGTTCTGACATTTGGGGAGAAAACATTGAGCTACTAAAACCCTTCATAGATGATGATGGAAGTGATTCATCTGAGTTAGATAATGCACTTGAATTGATGACTTTATCTGGAAGAAATATATTAGAATCCATTTGCATGCTAGTACCAGAAGCCTATGAAAAAATCTCTGATTTATCCGATAGTGCTAAAGCTTTTTATGACTATAGCTCATGCATTGTTGAGCCATGGGATGGTCCTTCAGCTATTGTATTTACCGACGGGAGGTATATAGGTGCAATCTTGGATAGAAATGGTTTAAGACCAATCAGATATCATATAACCAGAGATGATATGATTATCTTAGGCTCTGAAGCTGGAATGTTAAATCTTAATCCCTCCGATATAGTTAGATCCGGTAGAGTTGGGCCTGGCAAAATTTTAGCAGTTGATACAAAAGACAAAGTTCTTCTCTTTGATAAAGAGGTCAAGGAAAATATCTCTGGTAATAAAGATTTTATAAAATGGTCTAGTGAAAAGTTCCTTAATGCTAATGAAATAATTAAATCAAACGAAGATGTTATTGAGGAACATTCTTTCCTTGATGAAGATAATTTGCTACACCTTCAAAAGGCTTTTGGATATTCGTTGGAAGATTTAGAAAGACTGATTGAGCCAATGAGCCTAACAGGTAAGGAGCCAATTGGTTCAATGGGAGATGATACTCCAATAGCAGCCTTATCATCGAAGCCAAAATCAGTTTTTTCTTATTTTAAGCAAAGATTTGCCCAGGTTACTAACCCTCCTATTGATCCATACAGAGAAGACAGTGTAATGTCCCTTAGGGTTGTAATTGGTGATAAATCTAATTTTTTTAATTTAATTAATGACAAAAATGATTATTTATTTTTTGATTCACCTGTTTTAACTAATAAAGAATTTTCATGGATTAAGAGTTTAAAATCATCTTCATTTAAAGTTTCCAGATTAGATACTCTTTTTAATATTAGTAAAAACAATTCCTTGGAAGAGTCTTTGTTAGATTTAAAAAAATTAGCAATTAAAGAAGTTGAAGCTGGAGCTACAATTTTAATCCTTTCAGACAGAGGCATTTCTAAGGAATTATGTCCTATTCCAATAATGCTCGCAGTAAGCACTATTCACAACCAATTAATTGCCTCAGGCAAAAGGATGAATGTCTCAATTATTGTAGAGAGTGGAGAAGTTAAAGAAGACCATCATATATGTTGCTTATTAGGCTATGGAGCATCAGCCATAAACCCCTATTTAGCTTTTGCAAGTGCCAAAAATTGGATGTCAAAATTTGATGGAAATTTAGACGATTATGAATCTAATTATAAATTAGCATTAGAAAGAGGAATCTTAAAAGTGATGTCAAAGATGGGGATAAGTACTGTTGCAAGTTATACAGGCTCACAAATATTTGAGATAATCGGTATTGATGAAGGAACATCAGCTAAATTTTTCCCAGGAACTGTAAGTAGACTAGGTGGTGTCTCATTAGAAAATTTTGCAACAGACACTCTCGCGCTTCATTCAAGAGCCTATGAACAAGGTGATGATAAATTAAAAGAAGAGGGTATTTACAGATTTAGAAAAGATGGAGAATTTCATTCTTTAAATCCCCCTGTATTTAAAGCTATAAGAAGAGCTTCTAAGACTGGTTCATATGATGATTATAAAAGATTTATAAAAATGTCAGAGGATAGACCACCCTTTTTAATTAGAGATTTATTAAAGTTTAATTTAAAAAAACAAATTGATATTGAAGAGGTCGAATCAGTTGACCAAATTATGAAAAGGTTCAGGACAGGAGCAATGTCTCATGGCGCTCTTAGTACAGAGGCACATGAAGCTGTAGCAATTGCTATGAATGAAATTGGTGGAAAGAGTAATAGCGGTGAAGGCGGCGAAAACTCAGAAAGATTTACGAAAGATGACAACGGTCAATTCAGGAATAGCGCTATTAAGCAAGTAGCCTCTGGAAGATTTGGGGTAACTCCGGAATATTTAGCTTCTGCCCAACAAATAGAAATAAAAATGGCACAAGGTGCCAAGCCAGGTGAGGGAGGACAAATACCTGGAGAGAAAGTCACTGAAGAAATTGCCTCGCAAAGACTTTCGGTTCCAGGAGTTGGTTTAATATCACCCCCGCCGCATCATGATATTTATAGCATTGAAGACTTAGCCCAATTAATATATGACTTAAAGCATTCGAACCCACAAGCAAGGGTAGGAGTAAAATTAGTTTCAGAAGTTGGAGTAGGTACTGTTGCTGCTGGTGTAGTAAAGGGGTATTCAGACTATGTTCAGATTTCTGGGTCAGAAGGTGGAACTGGAGCTTCACCGCTGGGTTCAATTAAACATGCTGGAATACCTTGGGAGATGGGCTTGGCCGAAACCCAACAAGTTCTAGTAATGAATGATTTAAGAGGTAGGGTTTGTCTAAGCGTAGATGGGGGCTTTCAAAAAGGTTCTGATGTAGTGAAGGCGGCAATTTTAGGAGCAGAAGAATTTGGATTTGGAACTTCTGTTTTAGTAGCTCTAGGTTGTGTTATGGCAAGACAGTGTCACGTAAATACTTGCCCTGTTGGTATAGCTTCACAAAAGCCAGAACTAAGAAAGAAGTTCCCTGGAGTTCCTCAGGATGCGATTAATTATCTTTACTCCATAGCTTCTGAGGTCAGAGAAATCTTAGCAAGTATTGGGGTAAAAACACTTGACGAAATTATAGGAAGACCAGAATATCTAAGGCAAGATACAGATGTTGATTTCCAAAAAACAAAAAATATTGATTTATCAAGATTAATTGCTGATCCTGATCCAACAAACGTAAAGCCCAGAAAAAAAATAATTGATAGGAATAATAGGAATGAAGAGCCTATTGACTATGAGTTAATAAATATTTTTACATCTAGCATACACGAGTTCAAAAAGAATTCATTTGATATGATGATTAGGACTAAAGATAGATCTGTTGGGGCTATTTTGTCTTCTGCTATAGCGAAAAAGTTTGGTAACAAAGGACTTCCAAATGACACAATCTCAATCAACTTCAGAGGAAGCGCTGGACAATCTCTAGGCGCTTACCTTATAAATGGGGTAAAAATAAGTCTCGAAGGTGAAGCAAATGACTATGTTGGTAAATCGATGCACGGGGGTACAATTATCATTCATCCTGATAGAGAATCAAATTTTTCAACCGATGGAAACTCTATAATTGGAAATACAGTTCTCTATGGCGCTACTGCTGGAAGCTTATTTGCCGCTGGAACCGCGGGTGAAAGGTTTTGCGTAAGAAATAGTGGAGCTGTTGCAGTAATCGAAGGTGTAGGTGATCATGCCTGTGAGTATATGACAGGCGGTGAAGTATATATTTTTGGACCCATAGGGAAGAATCTGGGTGCTGGAATGTCTGGTGGAATAGCATATATTTTAAATGAAAATGAAAATATTTCTGAACAGGTTAACCATGATATGGTTTCAATTGAACAAGTTAATGATAAGGACTTAAATAAAATTAAGGAAATACTTAATAGACATGTAGAAACAACAAATAGCGCTAGAGGGATGCTGCTTTTAAAAGATTTTGATAAAATAAGTAGCCAATTTGTTAAGATTATTCCTAAAGAGATTTCAAAATTACTTGCTTCGAAAGGAATCAGTATAGATGATTTTGATTTTATTAATCCAGATTTAAATTAGAAGTTATTTTAGTACTACTAAAAACTGGAAAAGAATTATCGTAATCAGTCTTTTTAATTTTAATTTTTTGTAAACCGCGCATGGCAATCATCGCGCCATTATCAGTGCAGAATTGATTAGATGGGAAAATTGCTTTATTTTTGAAAATTTCCTTTGCCCTATCTCTTAATCTTGAATTACAAGCAACTCCACCAGCAAATAAAATATTTTTTGATTTAAATTTATCGGCAGCCTTAACTGTTTTTGATAATAATGAGTCAACAATTGCTTCTTGATAACAGCATGAAATATCATTTATGTTATCTTTCCAATTCTTGTTTTTTTCAACATAATATCTAAGAGATGTTTTAAGCCCACTAAAACTAAAGTCAAAATCAGATTCTAGATTTGGTATCGGAAAGGAGTGAAATTTATTTGATCCCCTCTTTGATAACCTATCTATTTCTATCCCTCCAGGGTAGCCAAGCTCAAGAATTTTTGCTCCTTTGTCGAAAGCTTCACCTGCAGCATCATCCCTTGTCGATGAAATAAGATTAAAATTATTTTCATTTTCGAGTAGGTATAGGTTTGTATGACCGCCTGAAGCAACTAAACAAATCGATGGAAAACTAATACTGTTTTCAATAAAGCAGGACGCAATGTGACCCTCCAAATGATTTATAGGTAGTACTGGAATGTTCTGGAGTAAGCCAATAGATTTACTAGTTGCTACACCAATCATTAAACAGTTAATTAACCCAGGCCCATTTGTTACACATAAATAGTCGATATCTTCAATATTCTTTTTTGCTTCTGATAAGGATGAATCGATTACAGGTAGAATTTTTTTAAGATGATTTTTTGAGGCAATTTCTGGAACTACACCACCATATTTTTTATGAATATCAATTTGACTAAAGGTTGAATTTGAAAGAACCTCTGAATTAGAATTCATAACTGATACACTAGTTTCATCGCATGATGTTTCAATTCCCATTACGTGGTACATAAAATAAATTATCCATAATATATTTGTTTTACAAAATAAACTAATTAGTAAATTTATGTTAAAATGAGTAGTAAATGAAGAAAGATAATAATATTTTAAAACTTGGTCATGACACTATTTCTAGGGATCCTTTTCCAAATTCAAAAAAGGTATACATAAAAGGAAGCATCTATCCTAATATAAATGTGGGTATGAGGGAAATTGAAATCTCTGAATCTGACAACTTTTTCTCAACAAATCCCAAAAATAATTCTGCTTTTTATTCTACTTACGATACCAGTGGGCCATATACAGATAACAATATTGATATAGATATAACAAAAGGTTTGCCGAAAATAAGAGAGAAATGGATTACTGACAGAGGAGACGTTGAGTTCGCATCAAATTTCTCATCTGTTTTTACAAATAATGAAAGAAAAAAGAAGGATTTAATTCCTTTAAAGTTTCTTAATAGAAAACCCTTAGTAGCTAAAAAGGGTAGCAATGTAACACAAATGCATTATGCTAAACAAGGAATTATTACTCCTGAGATGGAGTATATTGCCATCCGAGAAAATCAAAATATTCAATCTTTTATAGAAAAGGAAAACTTATCCAGTCGCCATAAAGGAGTTGAGTTTAATACAAATCTCCCTGAACATTTGATTACACCAGAATTCGTTAGGTCAGAAGTGGCCTCTGGAAGGGCCATAATTCCCTCAAACATAAATCATCCAGAAGCAGAGCCCATGATAATAGGTGCCAATTTTTTAGTAAAAGTAAATTCCAATATTGGTAATTCAGCAGTTACTTCTAGCATAGGAGAAGAAGTTGAAAAAGCAGTTTGGTCTTGTAGGTGGGGTGGCGATACTTTAATGGACTTATCAACCGGCGCCAATATTCATCAAACTAGGGAATGGATTATTAGGAATACTCCCGTTCCTGTAGGAACTGTGCCGATATACCAGGCATTGGAAAAAGTTAAAGGTGCTGCAGAGAATTTAACATGGGAAGTCTACAGAGATACATTAATTGAGCAAGCAGAACAAGGTGTAGACTATTTTACAATTCATGCAGGGGTACTACTAAGATACATTCCTATGACAGTGAAAAGGAGAACAGGGATAGTTTCTAGAGGAGGGTCAATACTTGCTAAATGGTGCCTGTCCCATCATAAAGAAAATTTCCTCTATACAAATTTTGAAGAAATCTGCTCTATTATGAAAAAGTACGATGTATCTTTTTCATTGGGAGACGGATTAAGGCCTGGATCTATTTATGATGCTAACGATGAAGCTCAATTTGCTGAACTTGATACTTTGGGTGAACTAACGGATATAGCTTGGAAACATGATGTACAAGTTATGATTGAAGGCCCTGGTCATGTGCCTATGCAGATGATTAAAGAGAATGTCGATAAGCAAGTTGATATTTGTAAGGGTGCACCTTTTTATACTTTAGGTCCCTTGACTACAGATATTGCTCCTGGATATGATCACATAACTTCTGCTATAGGTGCTGCAATGATTGGTTGGTATGGAACAGCTATGCTTTGTTATGTCACACCAAAAGAACATTTAGGTTTGCCTAATAAGCAGGATGTAAAGGATGGTTTAATAGCTTACAATATAGCTGCACATGCTGCAGATTTAGCAAAAGGACACCCTGCTGCGCAATTAAGAGATAATCTAATTAGCAGAGCAAGATTCGAGTTTAAATGGGAAGACCAATTTAATCTTTCGCTCGATCCTTATACAGCTAAGTTATTTCATGATGAGACTTTACCTTCTGATAATGCAAAAGTTGCACATTTTTGTTCTATGTGTGGTCCCAAATTTTGTTCAATGAGGATTACTCAAGATATTATGAAAGAGTTTGGGGATAAAAAAAATTCAGAAGATAATGAGATACAAAAAGAATTGGAGAAAAAATCTGAAGAGTTCAAAGAAGCTGGCGGAAATATTTACGTTAAGCAAAGCTAGTTAGATAAGTTTTCATATTATGCCAAAGAGAATCGATATCCAATCTATATTAGTAATTGGTTCCGGCCCTATAGTAATTGGCCAGGCTTGTGAGTTTGATTATTCGGGTACACAGGCTTGTAAGGCACTTAAGGAAGAAGGCTATAGAGTGATTTTGGTCAATAGTAATCCAGCGACTATAATGACGGATCCTGATTTTTCTGATAGGACCTATATTGAGCCGTTAAATGTTGAAACTTTAGAAAAAATAATATTTAAAGAGAAGCCTGATTGCGTACTCCCTACAATAGGAGGACAAACTGCTTTAAATTTAGCAATGGAATTAGATGCTAAAGGGATTTTGACAAAATATAATGTGGAGCTGATAGGAGCAAGTATCCAATCAATTGAAAAAGCTGAAAAAAGAGAAAGTTTTAAAAAAGCTATGGAATCGATTGGTTTACGTACCCCTAATAGTACTATAATATCCAACTATGAGTCAGGACTTAAGCAAATTAATGATATAGGATTCCCAGCAATAATAAGGCCATCATTTACTTTAGGTGGGACTGGGGGGAGTATCGCTTACAGTATTGAAGAATTTCGTACCTTATTAAAGGATGGCTTAGAAGCTAGCCCAATTTCAGAAGTACAGGTAGATGAGTCAATAATTGGATGGAAGGAGTTTGAATTAGAAGTTGTTAGGGATAGTAAAGATAATGTAGTTATTATTTGTTCGATAGAAAATTTTGACCCTATGGGTGTCCATACAGGTGACAGCATAACTGTAGCACCTGCTCAAACTTTGACTGACAAGCAGTATCAAATTTTAAGAAATTATTCCATTGATATAATAAGAGAAATTGGAGTTGATACTGGTGGATCAAATATTCAATTTGGTATTAATCCTAAAAATGGTGATGTGGTAGTTATCGAAATGAATCCAAGAGTTTCAAGAAGCTCAGCACTTGCATCAAAAGCAACTGGTTATCCAATTGCAAAGATTGCTGCAAAGCTTGCAGTTGGGTACACATTAGATGAATTGCCAAACGATATTACAAGAGATACTCCAGCATCATTTGAGCCTACTCTAGATTACGTTGTTGTTAAAATTCCTAGGTTTACCTTTGAAAAATTCCCACAAACGAAACCCCAACTAGGAACACAAATGAAGTCCGTAGGTGAGGTTATGTCTATTGGAAGTACTTTTAAAGAGTCCTTAGGTAAAGCAATGAGATCTTTAGAAGTTGATAGCATTGGGTTCGATAAAATGGAAAAAAATAAAGATAAAATAATTGAAGTTTTGTCATCAAATAATCCAGAAAAACTTTGGTATTTGGGAGACGCTTTAAGAGTTGGCCTATCAGTTGATGAGATTTTTGATTTAACAAAGATAGATAAATGGTTTTTAAATAATATTAAAGAAATAATAGATTTAGAAAAATTAATAGCATCATGCTCGATAAATAACATAGAGCCCGAACTAATTTTGAATGCTAAGAAATTTGGATTCTCAGATTTAATGCTGTCAACTTTATTAGATACAGAGGAAAAAATGATTAGAAATTTTCGCGAAGAAAATTCTATATCACCCTGCTTTAAGATGGTTGATACTTGTGCAGCTGAGTTTGAAGCTTATACCCCCTATTTATATTCTACTTTTCAATCAGAAGATGAATCGGCTCCAACTAGTAAAAGAAAAGTTGCAATACTTGGGAGTGGACCAAATAGGATTGGTCAAGGAATTGAATTTGATTACTGTTGTGTGCATGCATCTTTTTCTCTTAAAGAGGAAGGATTCGAGACAATTATGATTAATTGTAATCCTGAAACTGTGAGCACAGATTATGATACTTCAGATAAACTTTATTTTGAGCCTTTAACTGTTGAAGATACTTTATCAATATTAAAAAAAGAGAAACCAGAGGGCGTTATTGTTCATTTAGGAGGACAGACTCCGTTGAAGCTCGCTTTAGACTTGGAGAAAGAGGGAATCCAGATAATGGGTACTTCTGCTGATAGCATTGACATAGCAGAAGATCGAGAACGCTTTAAAAATTTAATGAATGAGCTTAAGATACTACAACCTGAATCTAGAATTGCCAAATCAAAGGATGAAGCACTTCAATTATCAAAAGAGATTAGTTATCCCATGGTCGTAAGACCTTCATACGTTTTAGGTGGAAGGTCCATGGAAGTAGTATATTCAAACTCTGATTTAGAATCATACTTAAAAGAGGAAGTTGATATATCTAGTAATAGACCATTATTAATGGATCAGTTTCTCAAGGATGCAAAGGAAATAGATGTAGACGCTCTATGTGATCAAGAGGATGTTGTAATATGTGGAATTCTTGAGCATATAGAAGAAGCAGGAGTGCATTCTGGAGATAGTACAATGGTATTACCTCCATATTCTTTATCTGAAAAATTGTTAATTGAAATTAAAGAGAAAACAAAACAAATCGCGATAAGATTGAAGGTTAAAGGGCTTATAAATATTCAGTTTGCCATCAAAGACGAAGACTTGTATATGATAGAAGTTAATCCAAGGGCAAGCAGAACAATACCATTTATAAGTAAGGCGATTGGTGTCCCCATTGCTAAGATTGCCGCTAAAGTAATGTCAGGAAGAAAATTAGCAGAATTGAATTTCTTGGAAGAGATTAATATTTATCACTATTCGGTAAAAGAATCAGTTTTTCCATTTATAAAGTTCCCTGACGTAGATACAATTCTTGGACCTGAAATGAAATCAACAGGAGAAGCGATGGGAATTGATTCAGATTTATCAGCTGCTTTTGCAAAAGCACAGATTTCGTCTGGCAATAGTTTACCTAATTCAGGTAAGGCATTTGTTAGTGTGAAAGATGAGGACAAAGCAAAAATATTACCCTTATGTAAAGACTTAGTTGCTTTGGACTTCGAAATTGTTTCAACTATAGGGACGCATGAATTTCTAAAATCGAATCATATTGAATCTGAAGTTGTCAAAAAAGTAAAAGAGGGTAGTGGGAATATAGTTGATTTGATAAAAAAATCTGAGATAGATATCTTGATTAATACAACCTCAACAAAAAAAGAAATTTTGGAATCTTTTAGTATAAGAAGGACAGCTTTAATTAAACAAGTTCCATATTTTACAACCATTGCGGGAGCTGTTGCGGCTATTAATGCCATAGATTACTTAAAAAAAGGTATAATTAGTGTTAAACCTCTTCAAGAGTTTACTAAAATAAGTAAGGTATAAAATTTTATGGATAAAATGCCTATAACACCTAATGGTTTTCAATTTTTACAGGATGAATTGAAGCGTTTAAAAAACGAAGAGAGACCAAAAATAATTAAAATGATAGAATTTGCTAGGTCACTTGGTGATTTATCAGAAAATGCGGAATATGAAACTGCAAAAGACAGGCAAGCATTTAATGATAAAAGGATTAACGAATTAGAAAGTAAATTATCTTCTTGTGTCGTGATTGATCCATCAAAGATAAAAGATAAAACTAAGCTACTATTTGGTTTGTCCTTCGAAATCGAAGACTTAGATACCGGTGAAAAAAAGACATATCAACTTTTAGGCCCCGAAGAATCGAATCCTGAAAAAGGTTCGATTTCAATAGAGTCCCCAATTGCTAGAGCTGTATTAGGGAGAGAAGAAGGGGATGAATTCGTGGTAAAAACGCCCTCGGGCCCTAAGGAATATGTGTTGAACAAGATTTTCTGATGAAAGATTTTTTTTTAATCTTACTTCTTTTTTTTTTAGATCAAATTAGTAAAACTTATATTGTAAATTCAATGATATTAAATAGTTCGCTTGAAATAAATTCATATTTCAATATTGTTTTTATATATAATAGGGGATTCCTGTTCGGGTACTTATCGAATCTACCAGAGTCACTCCTTTTTTATATTCATTTTATTTTATTTTTAGCCTCAATTTACATTATCTATAAATTTTTATATGTTAAACAAAGTACTAGAATAATATCTCTTTTTTTATTTGCTGGCGCTTTAGGCAATTCGTTTGATAGATTATTTAGGAATGGAGTTGTAGATTTTCTAGATTTTCATTATTTAGATATTCACTGGCCTGCCTTTAACCTAGCCGACTCATTCATTTTAATTAGTGTTATTATATATTTGATTAAACACATAAGGAGTGAAAAAATTGTTCACAGGAATTGTTGAGGACGTTGGTAAAATTGAGAAAAAAATTTTACAGAAAACTGGCGAATATTTAATCAGAATTAAATGTAATATGCTAAACCCAAAGAATTTTAAATTAGGCGAATCAATTGCTGTAAATGGAGTTTGTCTAACAGTAACAAAAAGTGGTAAGACTTATTTTGAGACTCTGGCATCATTAGAGACTCTTTCAAAGACTAATTTGGGAAATAAATCAGTTAATGATTATGTAAATCTTGAAAGAGCTATGAAAGCAAATGGACGCTTTGGTGGCCATATTGTAAGTGGTCATGTTGATACGCTAGGCAAAGTTACAAATGTGAAAAAAGCTGGAAAATCAGTTGAATATTGGTTTCGTATAAATAAGAAATTAACTAAATATATTATTGAGAAGGGATCTATAACAATAGATGGAATAAGCCTGACGATTAATATAGTAAGATTGAATATCTTTTCAGTAAATATAATTCCTCACACTTCTCAAAACACAATTTCAAATTCATGGTTAAATAAATCAGAGGTTAATCTAGAATTTGATATGATTGCAAAATATATAGAGAAGATGGTGAAAAAATGAAAAGCATATTTCTAGTGGGCTTTATGGGTGCAGGGAAAACTACTGTTGGTTCTATTTTATCAGAAAAAATGAAATTTGATTTTTGTGATACCGATCAAATGATTGTCGAAGAGGAGTCAAGGGAAATAGTAAATATATTTAAGACGGATGGTGAAGAATATTTTAGAGATTTAGAATCAAAAAAATTGTATGAAGTACAAAATCGCGAGAATACTATTTTTTCTACTGGCGGGGGAATAATTTTGCGTGAAGAAAATCGAGAAATTCTTAATAAAAATTTTAGTGTATACCTTAAAGCGTCTTATGAAGAAATATTCTCTAGAATAAAAAAAGATACAACCCGACCTTTACTAAATAATGAGGATCCATATAATACAGGCCTTAAGATTTTTGAATCGAGAAAAGAATTATATGATTCATTTTTATTATTTGTAGAGACAGATTTTATTTCTCCTGAATTGGTTGCAGACAAGATTTATAACTTGTATAGAAATAAAACATGAAGAAAGAATTAGACCTAACAAACCAGATTAAGAATATAATTTTATCTAATGGTTTTGATTCAGTAGGAGTTTCTGAGGCTCATAAATTAGATGATGAATTCTTTCTCGCAAATTGGATTCAGAAGGATTTTCATGGAAGCATGAAATATATGGAAGATGTCGAAAAGAGGTCTGATGTAAGGAAAATTGATTCAAATTTTAAATCAGTGATTAGCTGCACCCTAAACTACAATACTTTAGATAAAGAAAAAAGCTCCATGTTGGCAGAAAAAAAAGGAAAAGGTTGGATTTCAAGATATGCGATAGGCGATGATTATCATAAAATAATTGAAAAGAAACTAAAAAAAATAGGATTTCTTATAAAAAAACTATATTCAGAAACAGTTAACGTTAGAGCATATGTTGATACTGGTCCTTTACTTGAAAGAGCATATGCGTCACGGTCTGGATTGGGTTGGATAGGAAAGAATTCTTGTTTGATCAATAGAGGTCAGGGTTCATGGATTTTTCTTTCTAACATTCTACTAGACCAGAAGCTAAAGTTTGATGATGTAACTACTAAAGATTTTTGTGGGACATGTACTTTGTGTATTGATTCATGTCCTACTAATGCGATAGTCGATAATAAAATTATTGATTCCAGAAAGTGTATTTCCTATTTAACAATTGAAAACAGAAATTACATTGAAGATGCTTTGGCTAGTAAGATTAAGAATAATATATATGGTTGTGATATTTGCCAGGAAGTTTGCCCGTGGAATAGAAAATCAATAATTGATTTAGAAAATGGCATTAATCCTAAAAATTTATTGATTGAACCTGACATAATTAATCTGATTTCCATAGTTGAGGAAGATTGGGAAACTCTTAAAATAAAAAGCCCTTTGAAGAGGGTTAAGAAAGATGGATTAATAAGAAATATTTTGATAGTTATGGGCAATTCTTTAAATAAAAAATATTTATCTATTTTACAGAAGTATTTAGAAAGTAAGAATCTGATTCATTCAATGACAGCTAGAGATTCAATTAAAAGAATTAAGAGTCATATATCTTGACACCATTATCTAATATGTTTAGTTTAATAGTGTTAATTGGAGGTTAATATGAGTAATGAAAGAGAGGCAGCAGTAACTTTAAAAGGTAACCCAATAACCTTGGTTGGGCCAGAGCTTAAGGTCGGTGATAAGGCTCCTGATTTTGTTTGTGATCAAGGACTTGCTCCTACAATATCTTTATCTGATATGGTTGGAAAAGTTAAAATATTCAATGTTTTACTTTCAATTTCTACACCTGTATGCCAGGCGCAGACTAGAAAGTTCAACGAGGAATTATCTACAATTGGTGGCGATTTAGAAGCATATATTGTTAGCTCGGATTTGCCAATGTCACATAAAACCTGGTGCGGTGCTGAGGGCATAGAGCTGATAAAAGGTATTGCTGATTATAAAGATAATGTATTTGGTTCAACTTATGGTGTCTTAATGAAGGATCATAAATTACTATGCAGAGCTGTTTTTGTAATTGATAAAGAAAATATAATAAGGCATGTAGAATACGTTAGTGAGATTTCTCAGGAACCAGATTATGATAAAGCTTTATCTGTAATCAAGGGTTTGGTATAAAATTTATGTCTGTTACAAAGGAAAATGTTTTAGAAGTTCTATCAGATGTCTATGACCCTGAGATTCCTATTGATATAGTAAACCTGGGTCTAGTTTATGACGTCGAAGTCGAAGGAACAGTCGTAAATTTAAAAATGACTATGACTTCACCCGGTTGTCCTTCGGCAAGAGAAATTGTTTTAGAATCTCAGACTCTTGTTAGCGAGATGGATGGGGTAACGGAAGCAAATGTCGAAATTGTCTGGGATCCCCCTTGGACGCCAGAAAAAATGAGTGATGAAGCTCGTGTTAGTATGGGTATGGATTAATTATGAAGTCTTTAAATATTGGAAATAAAGCTCCTAAGTTTAGTTATAAAAATAGTGATGGAAACAAAGACTCATTGGACAATTATCTGGGATCTAAAGTTCTACTTTGTTTCTACCCTAAAGATAATACTCCTGGTTGTACTTCTGAGGCTTGTTCCTTGAGTGAATCAATTGTTAAGTTTGATGAGCAAAAAGTAAAAGTTTTTGGAATAAGCAAGGATAATGAAGTGTCACATCAAAAGTTTGTTAGTAAATATAATTTAAAAATAACTCTGATACCTGATCCTGAATTAAAAATCATTACAAAATATGGAGTTTTAAACGATAAAGGTTCTGCAAAGCGAACAACTTTTCTAATAGATGAAGACGGAAAAATAATTAATATATGGTTTAAGGTAAATACGAAAGCTCACGCTGAGGAAGTACTCCAATTTATTGATGAGAATTCATGATTTTCTTTGTCTCAGGTAACGATACAAATATTGGAAAGACTTTTGTCTCTTCATTGTTAATTAAGCTTCTTAAAAGTAAATATGAGAAAGTTGCTTATATAAAGCCTATAGAAAGCGGGATTAAAAATTTAAAAAACTCCGATTTATCTAAAGTAAGGAATCTTTATAATCTAGGAGAAGAGGTAGACTTTTATCAATTTAGCATTTTTAATGAGCCCGTAGCACCTTTAACTGCTTCAATAATTGAAAAGAAAAAAATTAATTACCAATCTATAGTTAAAAAAATTAAAAAATTAGAGAGTGAATATGACATCATGCTAATAGAAGGGGCAGGTGGACTTAGAGTCCCATTGACAATGGATAAGGAAATAGTTGATTTAATAAAATCAATAAAGGCAAGAGTATTGTTGGTTATTAGCCCTAATTTAGGGACTTTAAATCACACATATATGTCAATTGAAACTTTAAAATCCAGAAAAATTAAATTTGAAGGCATAATCATAAATTCCTATCCAAAAAATCCAAATATTTCTAATCTTCATAATCCTATTTTAATTAATAAGAAAAAAATCAACATTCTTGGTGTTGTCCCTAAAATCTCAAAAAGTAATCAAAAAAATAAAAATTTTAGGTTAAAAAGTTTTTTTCATCCTCTTTTAGGTGGCCAATTTAGTCAACGAGAATTTATAAAAAAATGTCAAGATAAATTCAACATACTGTTAAAGAAATACGCCAATTGACAGTAATTATGACTATGATATCATTTTTACCAGTCCCCATACTCAAGTTGCAAAAGAGGAATTATAAAGTTGTCGAAGAAGCTCACAATAGTAACGATATTAGCCTTATTGGCAACAGTTTTAATTTCTTATTTTGCTTTTTTTAAAGACTACGAACCTCATCAGCCAATCGCATTTAGTCACAAAATACACTCGGGTGTAAATGAGATTCCATGTACTTATTGTCATGCTTATGTAGGGAAGTCATCTCAGCCCGGCATACCTTCAGTCATGGAGTGTATGGGCTGTCATAAATATGTTAATGCAAAATATGACCCTAAGGACCCAAAAAGGATTTATGAATATAATGGTGAGCTGATTGATCCTACAAACTACTTGTATGATGGAAGAAAGAGAATTAATTTCGAAAATGAGATAAAAAAACTTACGGGTTATTGGGAAAGAAAGGAATCCATTGTGTGGGTTAATTATCATTACGTACCAGAGCATGCCAAATTTCCTCACAAGCCACATATAAGATATGGATTAGAATGTAAAACTTGTCATGGAGATGTTGAAAATATTGACCAGCCTAGACCAATTACAACAATGCAGATGGGTTGGTGTATAAGTTGTCACGAAGAGAAATTACAGAAGAAATTTGATGATTTTGAAAAAATCCATCCTAATATATCTAAATTAAGTGAACATGAGAAGCGAAATATGTCTCACACAGGTAGAATTCAATCTAGAAAATTATATAAAGATTTCGATAGAAAATTAGGAGATGAACATAAACTTAATAAAGGAAAAGAGAAGTTAATCAATATCAATAAGGAGGTTGCTTGGTTGAAAGACTGTTCAACTTGTCATTATTAACCAGGTAACATTTAGTAAATTATGAGTAACGATAAAGGAAAAAAGGGCACGCTAAACAGAAGAGATTTCTTAAAGGCTTTAACTGCTATTGGTGGTGCAGCAGTGGTATCATCAGGATGCACACCTGAGCCACTAGATAAATTAGTGTCTTATGCTATCCCACCTGAAGATGTTATTCCTGGAATACCAAATTATTATTCAACTGTTTTACCCTTCTCACCTGTCGGAGCTCCTGTTGAAGTAAAAGTTAGGGAAGGAAGAGCTATATTTATTGGGGGAAATAAACTTGACCCGATATCTAATGGTGGTGTTTCTTCAGAATCACAAGCCTCATTGCAGGGTCTTTATGATCCAGACAGAATTAAACAGCCACTGTATAAAAATAATAGAGGAGATTTATCGCCTATTTCTTGGGGATCAGCTCTTGAAATCTTAACCAAGAAATTAAATGAAAAAAATCAGAATATATATATAATTACCGATAACACTACCGGCACTTTAGATAATCTTCTTACAAATTTTTCCACCAAAATTGGAGCAAATAGAATCAAATATGAAACTTTTTCTTTTGAGCATATTGCCGAAGCAAATAAAGTTACATTTGGACAAAAACTTATACCAACTTATAAAATTGATCAGGCAAATTATCTACTTAGCTTTGGAGTTGACTTTCTTGAGACATGGCTATCTCCAAATGAGTATGGTGCTAGATTTGAGAAGATGCACTCTTTAAAAAAGGACTCCAAAGGAAAGTTTGTACAAGTGGAGCCGAAACTAACTTTGACAGGTGCAAAAGCTGATGACTGGGTACCAGCAAAACCAGGTACAAATTTATATTTAGTACTAGGAATAATAAATTATATAAAATCTAAAAGACTTAATAAAAAATCTGTTCCAGAAACTTTTACAAATTTATCTAATTTTACTTTGGAAAAAACCAGTAATCTAACTGGTATATCTATCGAATCTATAGAGAAGATTGCAATTGATTTTGCTTCATCAGATTCTTCCTTAGCAATTGGTGGTGGGATAGCATCTGCTGATGAGAATCAATCAAAAACTATGATTGCAATTAATATCTTAAATTATATTACTGATAACCTAGATAAATATGACTTTGATAATCACTATATGATTTCAAATGCTTCATCATATCAGGAAATTTTAAAATTCAGAGAAGATGCCGCTAACGGCAATGTAGACTTATTAATCTCATATAATGCTAACCCTGTATATAACCTGTCTGATTCTCTCAATATTCAATCAGCATTACAAAAAATTCCATATAAAGTAAGTTTTTCATCTATATTAGATGAAACCTCTGAGTTATCTGACCTTATTTTGCCAGACCAACACCCACTAGAGCAGTGGGGTGATTATGAAGGCAAAAAAAATACCAGGTATATAATGCAACCGACAATGAAAGCGCTTTATGGGAACTTGTCAATCGGAGATTCCATAGTTTCTATTTTTAATAATGTAGAGCCAAAAAACCAAAAAATAGAAGAGAGCTCATATCTAGATTATTTAAAAAATTCCTGGGCAGCGACTTATTCCCCAACCTCTTTTAGATCTTTTTGGAACCAAGTTTTAAAGGATGGAGGCGTATTTAATCAAGTTCCTCCTAAAGTTGAAGCTAGCTTTAATCCTAATAAAAAATTTACCGTTAAGATTAAAGATGACATTGGGGATAGATTAAATTTATTTATAACACCTAACTACAGACTTTATGACGGGCGTGGTGCCAACAAGACATGGCTTCAAGAATTACCGGACTTACTTACTACCGCAGTTTGGGATTCATGGGTTGAGATTAATTCTAAGCTTGCTGAGAAGTTGAATATAATTGAAGGTGATTTTGTTGATATAGAAACAGATCATGGAAAGGTCACCACACAAGCTTATTTATCAAAAGCTATGAGACCTGACACAATTTCTATAACCCTGGGACAAGGGCATACTTCATATGGTAGATATGCCGAGAATAGAGGTGTTAACCCTGTAAACCTTCTAAATGGTACTAGTGTTGGAGATGCTGGAAATTTAAATTGGTCTTCCGGTAAAGTGTCAATAAATAAAACTGGAAATTGGGAGAAGTTAGTTAAAGTCCAGCATTCATATTCCCAAGATAACAGAGATATAGCTCAAACTATCGCCTTATCCGAAATTGTTAAGCATGACGATCATCATGATGATCATCATGATGGACATCATCATGCTAGAGATATGTACAGAGAGTATGATTACTTTATCCACAAATGGGGTATGAATATAGATTTAGATAAATGTACTGGATGTGGCGCTTGTGTTACCGCTTGCTATGCGGAAAATAATATCCCTGTTGTAGGAAAGGAACAAGTTGGAAATGGGCGATATATGTCTTGGCTAACCTTAGAGAGGTTTCAGACTGAGGAAGAAGACTATTTAGATTCTGTAAGAGTTGATACAAGAGTTATACCACAGCTATGTCAACATTGTGAAAATGCTCCATGTGAACCTGTTTGTCCAGTTTTTGCTACATATCATAATCCAGAGGGAATTAATGTAATGGTTTATAGTAGATGTGTTGGAACAAGGTATTGTTCTAATAACTGCTCATATAAAGTTCGAAGGTTTAATTGGTTTAAATATGAAATGCCAGAGCCATTAAACTTACAACTTAATCCTGATGTGACCGTTAGGTCAAGAGGAATCATGGAGAAGTGTAATTTTTGCATACAAAGGATTACGGCAGCCAAAGATGTAGCTAGAGATGAAGATAGAAAATTAAGAGATGGTGAAGTTGAGACTGCATGCCAAAGTGTATGTGGCTGTAATGCAATAGTCTTTGGAGATCTTAATGAACCAAGTTCTAAAGTATCAAAAATGGTTGAAGATAAAAGGTCATATAAGTTATTAGCTGAACTTAATACAAGGCCATCAGTGTCTTACCTTAAAAAAATCGAGTGGGATAAATCATGAGTCAGATAGCAGAAGCAGATAAGTACTCCAATCTAAACAAGACTGTTATGAATATGCTCAATAAGCCTTCTTTTGGCTGGTGGGCAATATTTATTTTTGATATGATTTTCCTTGCTTTTGGAATATATTGCTTTATTTATCAAGTTTATACTGGATTAGGCGTAGCAGGATATAGCCATCCAGTATTGTGGGGAGTCTATATTACGGACTTTGTGTTTTGGGTTGGTATAGCTCACTCTGGTACTTTGATTTCTGCGGTTCTATTTTTATTTAGAGCTAAATTTAGAATGTCTATTTATAGAATAGCTGAAGCAATGACTGTTTTTGCTGTTGCAACTGCGGGATTATTTCCAATAATTCATTTAGGGAGACCGTGGAATTTCTACTGGCTTTTGCCTTATCCAAACCAAAGAGGTTTGTGGGTTAATTTTGATTCTCCTTTACTATGGGATGTTTTTGCGGTTAGTACGTATGCAACCATTAGCTCAGTTTTCTTCTTTATTGGAATGATTCCTGATATTGCTGCAATTCGTGACACGGTAGTAGGGAAGGCAAAAAAAGCACTTTATTCTGTGTTATCCCTGGGATGGAAAGGTTCAAATTGGGAATGGAGCACTTATACTAGGGCTTATTTTTATTTTGCATGTTTTGCTACACCTCTTGTTATATCTGTACACAGTGTTGTTTCATGGGATTTTGCAATGGCAAATACTCCTGGATGGCATACAACTATTTTTCCGCCATATTTTGTCGCCGGAGCTATTTTTTCAGGATTAGCGATGGTTATAACTTTATGTATCCCACTAAGATTGATTTTTAAATTAGAGGACTATATAACAATGGAAAATTTTGAGGGAATGTCTAAGATGATAATTTTAACCTCATGCATTGTTTTTTATGCATACCTAATCGAGTTTTTCATTGCCTGGTATAGTGGAAATAAATATGAATATGATCAATTCTTATATAGGGCCAATGGAGACTATGCATTCTTTTATTGGACTATGATGTTCTGTAATGGAATTGTTCCTCATGCCTTATGGTTCAAAAAAATAAGAAACAACCTTGTTATATTATTCATAATTTCTTTATTAATAAATGTTGGGATGTGGTTTGAAAGATTTAATATTATTGTAATATCACTATCTAAAGAATTTGAGCCCGGGTCTTGGGGCCTATACAAGCCATCATGGGTTGAGCTCGGAATAACTGTTGGTAGCTTCGCATGGTTCTTTATGTTCTTCTTGATTTTTGTAAGAACACTTCCTGCTCTCTCAATTGCAGAGATAAAAGAAATACTTCCTGTTCCAAGAAAGAATGGAGGTTCAAATCATGAGTGATAGTAGAAAGATTTTGGCAATTTACTCTTATATGGACCTATTAATTGATACAATTAAGGAACTCAGAAGTAAAGGGTTTGAGGATATTCGGGCCTTTTCTCCTGTCCCAAGCCATGAGATAGAAGATGCACTAGATAGGGGTTATGAGCCTAGTAAGGTTAAATACTTTACTCTTTGTGGAGCAATTTTAGGAGCATGTGTTGGAGCGGCATTTACAGTTTTAACATCTTTAGATTGGCCTATAGTAACAAGTGCTAAACCAATAGTATCAGTACCTCCCTATATGATAATTATTTTCGAATGTATGATTTTAATTGGTGGATTGTCGACTTTTCTTGGATTGATAATTAACTCTAGATTAAGAAAAAACGTTGACCCTATTCACTATGACGAAAGATTTAGCAATGATAAGTTTGGAATACTAGTAACAGTTGATAGTGGTGATTTTGAGCAGGTAGAACATATATTAAGAGATTTTGGCTCAGAAGAATTAAAGTTGAATGGTGAAGTTTTAGAAGAGAAAGTTATTGAAGAGGAA
>Ga0114933_10000091_pt1 | contig 107928 bp, 111 predicted proteins | sample 4SBtaG_FD_89691 | JGI IMG/M metagenome (GOLD analysis project Ga0114933, IMG submission 89691) | Deep subsurface microbial communities from Kolumbo volcano to uncover new lineages of life (NeLLi) - 4SBTROV12_W25 metaG | ecosystem: Environmental > Aquatic > Marine > Volcanic | place: Kolumbo...
CGGCGCAGTAATGGTCAGGACAAAAGTGACTGCCAAACCAAGCCCAATGGATGTATCCACTTTTTTGGAAATCGCCAGGAATGAACACATTCCCAGGAAGTAAGCCAATAGAATATTTTCGACGAATACGGCTTTGGTGATGAGGCTGAAATAGTGTTCCATTATCCTATTCCTCCTCTATCCTCGCCACAATTCGCTGGACCCAAACAATGAGTCCCAAAATAATAAAAGCACCGGGGCTCAATACCATAATACCCATATTTTCATACCCGGCGGCATAGAATGAATCGGGAATCACATGAAATCCTAATACGGTACCGCTCCCTAATAACTCTCTAAAAAATGACACCGCGATAAGAATCATTCCGTATCCCAATCCGTTACCTAATCCATCTAAAAATGAGCGCCAAGGATTATTTTGCATTGCGAACGCTTCGGCTCGGCCCATGACAATACAATTGGTAATAATGAGTCCAACGAATACTGAAAGCTGTTTGCTGATATCATACATGTAAGCCTGGAGCACCTGGTCCGTCAAAATCACCAACGATGCGATAACGGCCAACTGAACAATGATACGCACCTTACTTGGAATTAAATTTCTCAACATAGCAATAATGGTGTTCGAAATAGATAAAACGGCCACAACAGCTAAAGTCATGACTATAGCCGTATCCATTTTTACAGTAACCGCCAATGCAGAACATATACCCAATACCTGTAAAGTGATTGGATTATTGTTCATCAAGGGATCATTTAGAACCGCCTGTGATTTTTTACTGAGTAAACCCATTAAGCGCCTCCCCCGGCTCTCACCCTTCGAAAGAATGGTTCGTAGGTTTTCAAATCTTCGAGTAAAAAGGAATTCAGCCCTTTTGACGTCATTGTGGCCCCAGAAATGCCATCCACCTGGTGGTAGGCTTCCGATGATGTTTCATCTACTTTTCCTTTGATGGCTTGAATCCCAACCAAGATGTCGGAGTCATCAATAAACCGTTTCCCTTTAAAATTATCCTGGAACCATGATTTTTCCACTTCAGCACCTAAGCCGGGAGTCTCACCATGATTATAAAAAGTGATGCCTTTGGTTGTGGCGCCGTCAGCTTCAATCGCAAAATAACCATAAAGAGTTGACCACAATCCTTTTCCTGAAATAGGGATGGCATAGCCGTCAATTTTTCCACGCATCGTTTTGATATAAATCGGGTGAAGATCAATATCAACATCAGGATCGATTTCTTCTGGTGTTTTACCCTTGACTATTTCACCATTATTATCCACCACAATGCCAGAAATATAATCGTCAAAAATGGATTGAACTGTTTCCGGCGTCCAGGGGTTTTCTTCCGATGGTGCAAAATCCAGCGAACGTAAAATATTTTTCTTAATATCGACTTCAATATTTAGATCCTGCTGATCTTTTAAGGCTGTGGCGGCTAGGGACAGAAAAAATCCCAAGACCACCGTTACCACCGTAGTGAATATTAGTGTATAAGAATTACTGCGCATAGCGAGCTACTCTTCGTTTAATATTGGCTTGGATGACAAACCAATCGATCAAAGACGCAAAAGCGTTTAGCAGGAGGATTGCCAGCATGGTTCCCTCAGGATAAGCCGGGTTAATCGATCGTACAATCACCGTCAGTATTCCAAACAAAATTCCATACACCCAGCGCCCTTGGTTCGTATGACAGCCGGTAACCGGTTCCGTAGCCATGAAGGCCATGCCAAAAAGAAAGCCACCCATTACCAAATGATAATGTCCGGGTAAAGATAACATTGAATTTGAAGAAAAAGGCGCCATCAAATTTGTCAGGTATGCGGTACTAAACAGCCCAATCAAAGCGCCGGCCATCACCCGCCAATTGGCAATTTTTGTTATGGCTAGAAATAGGGCTCCAAAAATGATAAGCAGCTTACTCGTTTCACCAATGGAACCGGGAATCCAACCCACAAACATGTTCCACCAGGAAAAATCAAATTGGGTTATACCATTCAATAAAGATACAGCATTTTGATTTACTTCTGCCGCCGGTACAGCTAAGGCCGTTGCACCTGAATATCCGTCAGGTCCAAGCACCCACACTTTATCCCCTGAGATGCGACCTGGATATGTAAAAAATAAAAATGCGCGTGCAACAAGAGCGGGGTTGAAAATATTCATTCCCACCCCGCCAAATATCTCTTTGCCGATAACTATACCAAACGTGGTTGCTACAGTAACCTGCCACAGTGGAATGGTCGCCGGCATCACCAGCGGGATGAGTGCGCAAGTAACCAAAAATCCTTCACTAATGGGATGTTTGCGTATAACGGCAAACAGGATTTCCCAAAATCCTCCGGTAATAAAAGCGATAAGAATGATGGGTAAAATTTTACTAAAACCGAACCAAAAGTTTTCACCATTTGTGCGCTCAATCCCTAAGGAGATTCCATTTTGAACGCCTACATTCATGGCACCAAAAATGTATAGCGGAATTAGCGCAAGAACAACCAGGATCATCACCCTTTTTGTATCGATACTATCGCGAATATGGGGCCCGGATTCGGTGACTTCATCACTACTAAAAAGAATCGTATCGGTGGCTTCGAAAAGAGGATAGAGTTTTTCCAGGGCGCCATCTTTTTCAAATCTGAACCGATTGTCATCAAGAATTTTGCGGAGAAATTTTAACATTTAGGCCTCTTTCTCCATGAGATCCAATCCATGGCGGATCATACCGCCGACATCAATTTTACTGGGGCAAGCGAAGGAGCATAAGGCAAAATCTTCATCATCACATTCCATTATTCCCAACTGTTCCATTTCCTCAATATCCTCGACAAAAATCGCTCGGTAGAGTGCGTTGGGCAGAATATCCATGGGTAAAACATCTTCCCAGGCATTAATCGGCACCATGTATCTTTCGCTGCCATTATTAAGTGTGTTAAAAGGAAAAAGCTTTTGCCCAAACCCTAAAAACGCATTGGTCAAACTATATCTACTTGAGGAGGAACCGGGCTTGAGCATACCCATAAATTCGCGCTCACCGCCTTCGGGAATTACAGAAATGGTTGAATCATAAAAGCCTAAATACCCATTCATATCTGATTTTTCGCCTGTCAAAACATCACCGGAAATGATTCTTTTGGCGCCTGCATTCAGATTATCTTTTAGAAGTGTTTCTATCTGAGTGCCGAGTCTTGTTTTAATATGGGTTGACTTTTTTATTCCGGGCCCACCTACCGTAGCAAATAGAGTTGGATCAAATTTTCCCGTAATGAAAAAAGTCCCAATCCGAACCACATCCTGAGCGTTTACAGTCCAGACTAAATCATTCAATCCCAGAGGAGATATGTGGTGGATTTGTATCCCCACATTTCCAGCGGGATGGGGTCCGGTAACCGTGTGAACTTCTGCGTTTTGTACCTCAATCAGGGTATCGGACACTGTATTTTCATGGTAGGATAAATGGACATTTCCGCTCGTCAATTTCTTCAGAACATTGATCCCCGCCTGAAATTGAGGCAGGCGCCGCCTAAGGGCGAGATCGAGATTAACAGAAAGAGGTGCTGTATTCCAGCCGGAAATAAATATATCCCGCGGTGTGTCTCCGGGGTTCGCCACTTTATTAAAAGGCCGCTGGCGAATGAAGGGAAATATGTTTCCCTTCAATAATGCTGATAAGACCTGCCCCCTGTCGAGGGTCGGAATTTCAGCCGGACGGAATGAATCGAATGATTCAGATTCTTCCTGATCGGCTAATTCAACAACAATTTTTTCAATGACACGGCGGGGGCCATATTGAATGGATGTGACGGTACCTGCTCCCGGTGATGGATATGAAACTTCAGAATTTGATTTACTATGAAATAACGGAGAACCAATTTTTACGGTATCCCCTTCCTGGATAAGTAGCTTTGGTTTTAATCCACGAAAATCGGTGGGTTGAATGGCAACCGTTTTGGGTTTCAATCCTTTTTGGACTTCATTGACGGGGACGCCGACAATGCGGATATCATGCCCTTTTTTTATATTTAAATCAGCCACTTAATCTTCCCAATAATGGCAAAAAGTTGGTTATTACATTCCCTGAAACATGACTAATGATTCACCGATCCAATTCGTGACGGGCCCAAAATACCACCCAAAGACAAAGGTGGGGATGGCCAGAGCTAACAGTAAAACTGTAACAAGGATTGAAGTTGGCATGGATACTGATTCACTTCGTTCGCCGCTCAAAAACATATGTTTTACAACGCGGATATAATAATAGAGCGAAACTACACTATTTAGCACACCAACAAAGGCCAGCCAATAATATTGTGATCCAGCCTCAATAACAGCGGCAAAAATATAAAATTTTCCGATGAATCCAGCCGTTGGCGGGAGGCCGGTTAAGGCTACCATAAATAAAGTCATGACAATACCAACGAAGGGCATTTTCCAGCCCAATCCGTCGTAATCTTCAAAATTTTCACCACCAATTTTTCCTTGGATATAAATGACCACGAAGAAAGCGCCCAAGTTCATAAACAGGTACATAAACAAATATATCATTATTCCAAATACACCGGATTGGGACATCAAGGGCAAGGCCATCATCATATATCCGGCGTGGGCAATACTGGAATAAGCCAGCATCCGCTTGACACTGTTTTGCTGGATGGCCACAAGATTACCTATGGTCATGGTCGCCGCAGCCAAAATTCCCATTAACTGAGGCCACGGAACACTATTTATAGCCTGCCACGATTCTGACACCATGGCTGTACCATCGCCAAAAACCTGGTTAAAGAACCTAATCATCATGGCGAAACCGGCCGCTTTAGGGGCAATGGATAAATAAGCGGTAATCGTGGTCGGTGATCCCTCGTACACATCCGGGGTCCAAAAGTGAAATGGAACAGCCGATATTTTATACCCAAATCCTGTTAGAATAAATACAGCAGAAAGAATAAGCGCCAGATTAGAATCAGGACTGAGCACTGCAATGGCCGCCTGCATTTCAAAAAATTTGGTCGTACCTGTCAGACCAAAAAGGATGCTCAGTCCATACAGCATTATCCCCGAAGAGAAAGCGCCATAGATCACATATTTTAATGATGCTTCATTGCTGTGGAGCTCCTTTTTAAGGTATCCTGCCAAAAAGAAGGACATGATTGATACAATTTCTAAAGCGAGGTAAACCATCAGCACATCAATTGCTGAAACCATTAAAAATAGGCCAAAGGCCATGATCGCAATGATAGAAAAGTATTCTCCAACCCGATAGTCCTTGAGTTCGTTGCTGTTAAAACTCATAAGAATTACAAGGGCAGTAGAAAGCAAAATCAACACCTTAAAGAATTCTGAAAATGGATCCAAGGCGATATTGCCCATAAATAGGTCTGTCACAGCGCTGCCGCCAATGCGGATAGCAAACATGGTTAATGCTAGTCCACCAAGAACCCACCAAGCTACTTTAAAGGATTGTTCCTTACGGTAGAATAAATCGGAGATAATGGCCACCAATACTGTAACGGTCAGAATCAATTCCGGCCAGAAATGAGCTAGGCTGTTGAGATTACTCATGCAGATTCCCTACATCACGCTGGCGAGTCCCCCAAGGGACACAACCTGGTCAATCAGTACATTCATTGTTTCAGCGACTAAATCCAGAAATGGACGCGGGTAAACACCGAGTAAGATGGTTATCACTGCTAGAGGAATAATCGTAAAGAGCTCACGTTTATTGATTTCCGGCAAGTCATTGTATTTCTCATTTGCAGGTCCAAAGAATATCCGCTGGAAGGCCCATAGGAAATAGGCGGCATTGAGTAAAATTCCCAACGTAGAAAAAATCACAATTGCTTTAAAAACAGGGAAAGCACCAATAAAAATCATCATTTCACTAACAAATCCGCTGAACATAGGCAAGCCCAGTCCGGCAAAAAAGGCGATCGCAACAAAAGCAGTATAAACCGGCATTTGAGTTGCCAATCCACCGAATCCTTCAATGTCCCTGTGATGGGCACGATCATAGATTACACCAACCAGGATAAATAACATGGCTGAAATGGTTCCGTGATTAAACATCTGGAAAACAGCGCCATTAATACCAGCCTGGGCGCTGATGAGGTTATCACCATTCATCCCGGAAGCGGCAATAACCGCCGCCATACCAAGCAGGACATATCCCATATGGTTCACGGATGAATAGGCCACCAATTTTTTAAGATCTGTTTGTGCCAAGGCACACATGGCGCCCCAAATCACATTAATTAAACCCAATACGGCCAGCGCTCCGGCAAACCAAAATACACCATCAGGTAGCATGGTATAATTAATTCTCAAAATGCCATAGACACCGAGTTTAAGAAGGACCCCGGCCAAAATTACGGATATGGCAGTCGGTGCTTCTACATGGGCTAAGGGCAGCCAGGTATGGAATGGAAATACGGGAACCTTAATGGCAAACCCGATAAACAGGAGTACCCAAATCACTTTGATCGCACTCATCCCCCACCACAATACACCATTCAATGCGGTCGGCGCAGTTTCCATCAATACTAGCATATCGAATGTATTACCGCAGGTAAAGTATAGGGCTAAGATTGCGATAAGCATCAACACTGAACCGAATAGAGTATAGAGAAAGAATTTAATGGCCGCATATTCACGCTGCGGACCGCCCCACATACCGATGAGGAAATACATAGGCAGCAGCATTACTTCCCAGAAAATGTAGAACAGGAAAAAATCCAGCGACAGGAATACACCCATCACACCAGTGTTTAACAGTAAGAAGAGCGCAAAATACCCCTTCACTGCTTTGTTGATGTTCCAACTAACGAATACACCGATAAATCCGATCAGTGCCATCAGAATAACCATGGGGAGACTGAGTCCGTCCACGCCCAGGATGTAGGTAATGTTGAACGAGGGAATCCATTCAGCCCTTTCCATGAACTGAAAGGTGCCGACGGATGCATCGAAAATACGCCATAGGTATATTGCCAGAGCCAACTGAATTCCCGTGGCAGCGGCAGAAACCTGTTTTATCAGTTCTGTTTTGTCACGCGGAATGAAAGCAATGGCAACCATACCGATAATCGGTAGCCAAATGATCCAACTGAGTAAATGATTCATACTTAGCCCTTTTTGAAATCTCTAAATCGTCTGGATAACCAGAATGATGATTACACCAACCAATGCAAATAACATATAATTCTGCAAACGGCCGGTTTGAACCTTTTTTAATTGTTTTCCGAATCCCTGAGCTGTGTGCCCTACACCATCAACCAACTTTTGATCTAACCCTTCGTAATCTATTCTTCCCGTCAGAAAAGAAAGCCATTTACCCACACGCCCAAATCCGTTAATAAAATATTTATCGTATAAATCCCAATCAATAAAGCTGATTGCGCGGGATAGTTTTAACACCGGCTGGTACAGGAAGCGGTTATAATTTTCGTCAAAGTAATATTTATTCAATGACAGTTTGTACATGAAGCCCATTTTTGAAGCCCATGCTTCTGGAGAAAGTTTTTTCTTTAAGTACATGAGGACGGATAGTCCAATACCCAATGATGCCACCAGCAACGACAAGGCCATGGCAGTGTAGTGGGCGTGGTGTACCCCCTCATAAATTTCATTAGGCGTGGGGTTGCCCGGAACAGCTGAATTACCTGCTCGGATCAATTCTGTAAACCAGCCGTGATCGGATATTGGATTCAGATACGGCAGTGTATAAAAAATAAACAGGCTTAAGCCACTGAGTAAAATGAGCGGGAATGTCATCGCCCGAGGTGATTCATGAATCCCTTCAAACACATTCGGCATTTTGGGCTCACCGTGAAAAGTCATAAATATGAGTCTGAACATGTAGAATGCTGTAATCGCTGCGGCCCCAAATCCAAACACCGGCAACAGAAAATGCTGCCCATGATGTTGGGCAAAAGCCAGACTTCCGGCTAGAATAGCGTCTTTGGATAAAAATCCTGAAAATAAAGGCACTCCGGAAATGGCCAAGGTCGCAACCAACATGGTCCAATAGGTAATGGGCATTTTGGATTTGAATCCGCCCATATTGCGCATATCCTGGGGATCGGTGTCATGATCATGGAGTTTATGCAAAGAATGATGCATGGCGTGGATAACCGAACCGGAACCATAAAACAGACAAGCCTTAAACATGGCGTGGGTCAAAAGGTGAAAAAATGCCGCAACATAATTGCCAACCCCTACGGCGAGAATCATGTATCCCAACTGACTAACTGTGGAATAGGCTAGAACTTTTTTAATGTCATTCTGAGTAATAGCAATGGTAGCCGCAAATAATGCGGTGAATCCACCAACATAGGCAATTATTGTGAGTGCTTCGGGAGAAAATAATGGGAATAATCTAACAGTAAGATATACACCGGCGGCAACCATAGTGGCTGCGTGCATCAATGCAGAAACGGGCGTTGGCCCTTCCATTGCATCGGGCAACCAAATGTGTAAGGGGAATTGAGAAGATTTCCCTACAGCTCCCATAAATAAGCCAACTCCAGCCAAGGTTAACAGTGTACCGCCAATCATCCCTTGGGACGCACCGGTAAACACATCCTGAAAATTAAATGAACCAATGGCCGTAAACATAAGCATGATACCGATAAAGAATCCGATATCCCCTACCCTGTTGGTCAAAAATGCTTTTTTACCGGCAGAAGCAGCGGAATTTTTTTCGAACCAATGAGCGATCAACAAATAAGAGCTCACACCTACAAGTTCCCAGAATATGTAAAGTGAAATGAGGTTATTGGCCAGCACAATGCCATTCATAGAAAAGGTAAACAATCCGAGATAGGCATAATAAGTACTGTAGCGGATATCTCCTTTCATGTATTCCAATGAAAAGATATGCGTCATACTGGAGATCAGCGCCACCACAACCAACATTACGATCGTGATATTGTCCACCCAAAATCCTAGCTCAATTTTGAAGGCACCTAAATCAATCCAGGTAAACTTTGCTTCATGGGAAAAATTGGGATCCCAGTTCATAAACATATTCATCAGCAGGGACAGGGATAAAATGAGCGTTATCAATACAGCACCAACAGAAACCCAATCGCCTTGGCGCGGGAGTTTTTTACCGAATATAAAATTTATACCAAAGGCTGTTAAAGGTAAAAACAGGATCAGCAGACAAAAATCAGTAATTACGTTCCCGGTAATCATTGTTTCAGTTTACTTACGTCATCGACGTTAATGGTTTTAAAATTGTTAAAAATATTGATAATAATCGCCAAGGCTACCGCTGCTTCGGCCGCTGCCATTACAATCACAAATAAGGCATACACATGGCCGGCCATATTCATACCGCCAAAGCGCGCAAAGGCCAGGAAATTGATGTTGGCTGAATTTAGAATGAGTTCCACACCCATCAGAACGGCCACACCATTGCGGCGGGTGATTACACCGTACAAGCCTAAGGAGAAAAGAACAGCACTCACGAACAAATAGTTATTTAAACTATCCATTAATTTTCTTTTCTAGAGAGGGTGGTAGCGCCAATTAATGCACCAAGCAACAATAAAGATGCCACTTCAAAAGGCAGCAAATAATCTATCATGAGCAACCTTCCGATTGATTCCGTGGTTTGCTCCGGTTCAGTAGCAACCACCTGATGCCACGGTGTGTTAAACACCATGTATCCTAAAAGAGCAATTATTCCCAAGATAACAATACCGCCAACCCCCTTTTGAACGGAAGCATGACTAATATTAACTGACGTGATTTTATTTGTTAGCATGATACCGAAAATAATTAAAATAAGGATACCGCCGATATAAACTACCACTTGAACAACAGCGATAAAATCTGCCCATAAAAATATGTACAACCCCGTTACACCAAAGAAACAAAATAATAATGCGTAAGCGGAATACAGCAGGCTTTTACTTTGAACTACCATGAATGCTGATCCCAGGGTAATCCCTACAATCATCCAAAATGCGAGATCTGCCATCAGGCTTCAACCTCCGGTTTCTTGGGATTTTTTAATTCTTCTTTTTGGTCCGGCGTAATGGACTTGGCAAATTGATAAATCAAATCGGTCCGGTCAAATTCAGAAAATTCATAGTCAATGGGATGTTTAGGACTGTTGGGGCCGCCCACCATAAAAATACATTCTTCCGGGCAGGGGTAAGTACAAAGATTACAATAACAGCATTCAGACATATCGATCGTGAATCGGCTGACTACCATTGCTTTATTAGAACCATTGGATGTGACGCCAATATGGCCCACAGCGGGGATATCTTCTCCGCGAACCGGCGCTTTAATTGTATCGATCTTGATACAATCCACAGGGCAGGCGCGTTCACATTTCAGGCAGCCGATACAGTCATCAATATCGACATGAAGGCGGGAACGAATTACATTATAATTTTCATGTTCAAAACCAATGTTCCGTTCAGGACGGGGCCAGCGCTCTTCCGGATATTGCAGGGTAACGTTGTCCCTTTTAATATTTACCATATGACGCCAAGTGATGCGCATCCCGGTCCATAGCGTGTGTACGGTTTCAAAAATATTTGCGAAGTATTTTGACATGTTTTACCCGAAAATCAATTTCCAAATACCGACGCCAAAGATGTTAATCAAAGCCATCGGGATAAATACTTTCCAACATACATGCATAAGCTGATCCACGCGCAGACGAGGAAACGTCCAGCGAAACCACATCATAACAAAGATTAAGGATATCAGTTTTCCCATGAACCAAAACAATCCCCAGGCACCGGAATCAAACAATCCGGGAATCGGGCTTTTCCAACCACCTAAAAATCCGGCCACAGCCAAACCACTAACGATCAGCATATTTGCGTATTCACTGAGAAAAAATAATGCCCAACGAAACCCGGAATACTCAGTCATCCAGCCAGCTACCAATTCTGATTCTGCTTCGGGAATGTCAAATGGCGTTCGGTTCGTTTCTGCTATCGCACTGATAAAAAAGATAAAAAAAGCGATTAAAGTGAATGGATTATGGAATATGATCCAATTAGGCAGAATTCCCCACACAGTGCCGGACTGGAATTCAATAAGAGTTTGAAGATTCATCGTCCCTGATAACATAATCGGTATAATAATGGATAATCCGGCAGGAATCTCATAACTGATAATTTGGGCCGCGGAGCGCATGGCACCATAGAGAGACCATTTATTATTGGATGCCCACCCAGCCATAACAATACCGATCACGCCTACAGAACCAACGGCAATAATGTAAAATACACCAACATTGATATCAGCCACTTGCAGGGATTGGCTAAATGGAACAACGGCTAATCCTAAGAAGGCACCAATAAAAATTATAAACGGCGCCATTTTAAATAAAAATTTATCCGCCGATTCGGGAACGGTATCTTCTTTAACCAAAAGTTTAACAGCATCCGCTGCGGTTTGGAGCAATCCCCATTTACCTGCGTGGAGCCCCGGGCCCTGCCCCATGGGACCAACCCGATCCATCATGAATGCAGATACTTTCCGTTCCACATAAACAGCCACCATTGCATTGAGAGCCATCACCAGGAACAATGGAATACCGGATATCACCACCGCCAGGATAAATGACATAACGGGGAAATCGCCCATCGTGGCAAACCAATCCATGAGCATATCAACGGTCATCGGTCAATCTCTCCTAATACAATATCAAGACTGCCTAAAATGGCAATCACATCAGATATCATCCAGCCCCGGGAAATTTCATCTAAAACAGAGAGTGCTGTAAAAGCAGGTGAACGCATTTTTACCCTTGATGCCACCGGTGTACCATCGCTAACGATATAATATCCAAGGTCACCGCGGGGACTTTCCGTCCGGCGGTAAACCGATCCTTTGGGAGGGCGAATCTTTTTAGGCTGCGCCTGGTGCACATCACCACCGGGAATGTCTTTCAAAGCCTGGCGCAGTATTTTTACACTTTCTTTCACTTCTAACATGCGAACCCAGAAGCGGTCGAAGCAATCGCCAACCGTGCCAAATTCACCTGTTCCGGTGGGGACATCAAAATCAAAGCGATCATAAATGGAATAGGGCTCATCCTTGCGAACATCCCATTTGACACCGGACCCACGGAGATTCGGCCCCGTAACACCATAACTCACTGCCACATCTGCCGGCAAGACACCCACATCCGCGGTTCGCTCAATAAAAATTTTATTATAAGTGAGCAAGTCATTATACTCTTTAATTTGCGGCTCAAAATAATCCAAAAAGCCGATGCATATTTTTACGAAATCTTTTGGTAGATCATGAGAGACGCCACCGACCCACATATAATTGTACAGAAGTCGGGCTCCGCAGGTGTATTCAAACATATCCAGGATACGTTCCCGATCACGGAGCATATATAAAAATGGTGTAAAAGCACCTACATCCAGACCATAAACTCCCAGTGCGAGTAAATGACTGGCAATCCTGTTCAATTCACCCATGATCACGCGAATATATTCCACCCGATCAGGAACCTTGATTTCCATCAATTCTTCCATTGCAACTACATAGCCAAAATTACTATTCATAGCAGCGAGGTAATCGCAGCGGTCAGTAAAAGGGATCACCTGTTCATACGTTACATTTTCAGAATGCTTTTCGAAACAACGATGGAGATACCCGATATGAGGCCTGATTTCAGAAACAATTTCACCATCGGTTTTCACCTCAAGACGCAACACGCCGTGAGTACTGGGGTGTTGAGGCCCAATATTGAGGATCATTTGATCGCCCTGGACTACTCCCATCCCTCTTCTTCCTTAATTTTTGGTACGACAATACCGTGGTAATCAATCTGGCCTTCATAATCTTTTCTTAAGGGCCAGCCCTGCCAGTCATCCGGGCAGAGAATTCTGCGCATATCGCGATGGCCTTCATACACAATCCCGTACATATCATATGTTTCGCGCTCAAACCAATCACCGATCCGCCATAATTGTTCGATGGAGGCGACTTTCGGATTATCACGATCATGACTGATGACCACTTCAATTTTATGACGGTGCTCCATGGAATGAAGATTATAACGGGTTTGTAAAGGCCCATTCTCACCCGTATCAATCCCGGTGATACATTCTAATTGATCGAAGCTTAGGTCTGGACCGTTTTTCATAAATGTGGCTATTTCAAGCCACTGATCTCCTTTGAGCTCCACCTGCCTCTCGGCTAAGGTCTCATTGTCCACAACGGAACCGGGGAATTGCCGCTCAATTGCTGCTTTAATATCTGCTGGGGTCATGCAGTTTTTCTGGTGAGCGGACGCTCGGTCTGGATTTTTTCCTGTAATTTCAGGAGGCCCTCAATCAATGCTTCCGGGCGGGGCGGGCAACCAGGAACATACACATCAACCGGCACGACCAGATCAACGCCTTTTAACACGTGGTATCCGTGCTGCCAGTAAGGACCACCGCTGGTAGCGCAGCTGCCCATAGAGATTACATATTTGGGGTCGGCCATTTGTTCATATAATTTTTTAACGCGCAGGGCCATTTTCATGGTCACTGTTCCGGCGACGATCATAACATCCGCTTGGCGGGGTGATGATCGGGGCATCATGCCAATCCGTTCCAGATCATGGCGACTGGCCGCAGAGGCCATCATTTCTATGGCGCAACAGGCCAATCCGAACTGGAAATACCAAGGCGATGTTGAGCGAGCCCAACCCAGAAGTTTGTCCAGGGACGCTACAATGACATTATCTTGAAATTTATTCTCTAATACACCCATTAAGATTCCTGTGAAATTTGAGTTTTTTCAATCAGACTGGCATAACGGCCGCGGCCGTATTTCACATTATACTTAACCCAATCCAAATCAGTTTTTTTCCAAACATAAGCCAAACCGACCATCAGAATGATCAGGAAAATGGCCATCTCAACGAAAGCCAGCATACCAAGGTCATTAAAGACAACAGCCCAGGGAAATAAGAAAACAACTTCCACATCAAAAATAAGAAAAATAAGTGCGACAACATAAAAACGGATATTAAACTGAACCCAAGCTGACCCCTCTGATTCTTCACCACACTCATAGGTTGCAAGCTTATCCGGGTTGGAATTTGAAGGGGCAACTAATTTCTGGATAAGCAGTGGTACATAGACCAGCACTATACCCATGAAGATGAAAATAAATATGGTTCCGAAGTCGCGATACATTGATTTTTTGCTCGTTTTGAGTCGGCGAATTTAGAGTAATCAATAAAGCTTGGTCAAGATAAACTTCACGAATAATCAAGCTATTCTCCCGACGGAAAGCCTGATACACTCAAATCAAAAAGAATTCCAATTGTTGTCCCTTGTTTTGATATCCTAAATTCGCGGCCTCATGCTACGGTTCAATTCACTCATTGCAGGGATAATGCCCTACCTTCCCAAATGGTTCGTGAAACCGTTTGCCAAACCTTATGTGGCCGGTGAATCGCTTGACGAAGCAATAGGTATTGTCCGTCAATTAAATGCCGACGGTTTTTCTGTTACCGTGGATATTCTTGGTGAATTTGTTCATTCCACAGATGAAGCCAATCAAATTTGCGCTGCTTATTCTGACGTTATTCAAAAAATTGCCAACGCTGAGCTGGACTCAACAATTTCAGTAAAATTGACGCATCTCGGTTTGGAGCTTGACCATCAGTTGGGAGAAGACAATATCCTGGAATTAGCCCGAGCCGGCAAAGAAAATCAAGTCGGCGTTACCATCGATATGGAGAATTCTCCTTATACATCCACTACATTTGAAATCTATCGAAAGGCGCTGGCAATCCATGAAGGAATGGGCACTGTGATCCAAGCTTATCTTTTCCGCAGTCTTGCAGACGTGGTACAGCTGAACTCCGCCCTTCTCAATCTTCGCATTTGCAAAGGAATATATAAGGAGTCTCCTGAAATTGCCATCCAGAATCGATCTGCTATTAATGATAATTATGTAGAAATGGGCAAGACATTGTTGAGTGGAAGCGGTTATGCCTGTTTGGCCACCCATGACTTGGAGCTTATCGATCGTTTGGAAGATATGATCGAATCCGAAAACATTTCAACCGACCGTTTTGAGTTCCAAGTCCTCTATGGCGTCCCAATGGGCAACCGGTTGGAAGAGCTTAAAGCCAAGGGCTATAAAGTACGGGTCTATGTTCCCTTTGGAGAAGCCTGGTTTGAATATTCCGTTCGGCGCCTCAAAGAGAATCCAACCATTATATCATATGTACTTAAAAACTTTTTTCGTAAAAGGCAGTTTAGGAATAAATCGTAAAACGTAATTATTTAAATAGTTAATTATGTAATAAACAGCCATTAGCGCTTCAATTAATTACGCATTAAATAATTACGTTTTAAATAATTTTGTTTTTGGTTCCGTAAATTACCTCATAAATAATTGAACACTTCTACACCTTAACACATCAACACTTAACTCTTCCCCATGAACAAATTAATAACCATTCAAAAAATCTTCGAATTAAAATCCATCGCCGTAGTGGGTATGTCACCCAAACCTATGCGTCCCAGCCATTATGTGGCCCTTTATTTAAAAGAAAAAGACTACCAAATTATTCCTGTGAATCCTGGTCATAACGAAATTGCCGGTATGAAATGTTACCCTTCTCTACTCCATATTCCAGAACAAGTGGATGTTGTTGATGTATTTCGTAGACCTGAGCATGTATTGCCTATTGCTAAAGCAGCCATCGAGATCGGCGCCAAAGCACTTTGGCTTCAAGATGGGGTTATCAATGAGGAAGCGGCTAATTTAGCGGAGGAGGCGGGATTGCTGGTGGTGATGAATGATTGTATGTTGCGGCGGCATAGACAAATGGGATGAGGGGATGTTTGATTAATGGAGGAACGGAGGAATGGCGGAATTTAATATCGAAGTTTCGTGAGTCGGTGCTAATACTTACCACTATTAATCACTCTACAGCTCCATTATTCCGCCTATCAAACTTTTCTATCTTTCAACCATTTTTTCATTACCCTCGCTCAATCCTAATAAGGGGTTGCAGCTTATTGCCTTGTATTTATGTTCGTTAACTAACGCTACTGAATTGTATTTCTGTATTTTAATTTTTCTTTAATAAATAATCGGTATACACAAATAAATGTTTTTCACCTTTTAGTAAAACACCTTTTGGTGAAATTTCTGCCTATTTTTTATCCGACCCTTTGCAAGGGCGTTTATCACCTCCCCCTCTAACGAAGGCGGCCATCACTCCACAATTCCATTATTCCATATTCCCATCACGCCCCGCCGAAGGTAGCCCTCAGGCTTTATTTATCAAATTGGCCAATCGAATTTTTGTATCGATTAACTCTGGTATAGTGGGATCGGCATTGTCCCATACTTTTAGCAAATGCCTATAGGCTTCAATCGCTTCTTTATTACGGTTCAATGCCTCCAGCGCCTTACCTTTAATATAATATCCTCGAGGATGAGCAATGTGATAAAAGGATATATTTATTGAAGGGCTTAGCAATTGCTGACTTAACACGAGTGCTTTTTCGGGATTTTCTTTTCTAATGTATAATTCAGCAAGATATAATGTAGCAATATTTCCCCAACCGGGAGCCTTAGAAATTGGACCTCTAAATATTAATTCTGCTTCATTCAATTCATTCTTTTGAATATGGAGTAATCCTAAGAGTAGAGATGAAATGTATTGCAAATCTCCTTGATAACTCGATGAATTGATTTTTTGGACGATATCATCATAGACTTTAGCTAATTCCTTTGCGTTATTCTGCTGATAATCCATCATTCCATATAATAATTTATATCTTAAAAAATGACCTGTGGATATATTTGAGTGGTCAATTAAACTCATATAATCTTCAAAAGAATCCACATCATTCATATATAAGGCACTGCCTGCCATTTCCATATATATACGATTTTTGTCACCTTTTATGCCTTCAGCCATCAACGTCAGGCTCATTTTCTTTGCAATTATTGACCGGGTGTACTGTCCTTGTTCCATCCGTATATTGGTCAATATTGCAAGTAAACTTCTATTCTGAATTTTAGTAGCATTTATCAACAATGATTCGATGATATTAAGTGCTTTAGTATAATTTTCTTCAAATTGTGCCAGCCTTATCTTTTCAAGATCAATATTGAAATCATTCGGGTCAAATTTCTTAGCCATCTGCAAATTAAAATTTGCCTGATCAAACTCACCGTTAACAATAAGAACACGACTCAGAGCTAAATATCCTCTGGGCGATTGTGGTTTCTGTTTGATAAATTTTTGGGCCAGACTGATACTGCGATCAAACATTTTTTCCTGAAAATATATATCAAAAATATGTGTGTATGCCAAAGTATACTCTGGATCAAGCTTTAGGGTCTTTTCAAAAGCATCCAAAGCCTTGAGATTCATTTCCCCGGAGTGAAAATAACATTCGCCTAAATTATACCAATTATCCTTCTCCTGTGGATATTTCTTAACTAATTTTTCGAAAGTTTCCTTGGCCAGATGCCATTTCGATTCCATGAGTAACAGGGTCGCCTCAACTTTTTCCCGGTATTCCGTCGTAATAACTTTATCGCCGTCAAGGATTCGGCGTAAGTAAATAATTGGATCTTTTTCAGGATTCGCTTCGCCAGGGTTTAAACTTTTTTCCCACCATTCGGCAATTGCCAACAAATACAGCGCATCATTAAAAAACCCATCGATTTTAATCGACTCGTTCAGTTTGGCTGCTGCCTCTTCATACCGGTTATCATTTAATAATTCCACCCCATCGAGGTAATATCTGAAGGCAGCTATGGATTCTGTCGTTTTCTCTTTTATTTCTAAATCCGGCCCTTTTCCGGAAATTTTTAAATCACCTTTGACTAAGGCGGTAAGTTTATCAACTAATGAATAAATATTGTTGCCTTCTACACTGTGGGTTTTGATGACAGAACCATCATTAACTTTTACTAATCTTGACGTGAGTACCTTTTTTATCCCCGTATCAATAATATTGCCTGTAAGCATATTATTTGCACCCACGGCTTTGGCCACATCCAGTGCCATGGCGGGATCGATGGATCGGTTGTTCTTTAGTCCCAATTGTTTTTGAACATCAAACAAGCGCTGTGAACTAAACAACTTTAAAAGAGGAATATCCGATAAATCTGTAATTATTAATTCTTGCAGGATTTGACCAATTCGACTTTCATCCTTATCCTCAGATAAATTTTGAAAACTTACTACAGCTAAGGATTTCTCAGATGAACTAAAGAATTCTCGTGTTTCAAAATTTTTAACAGAAACTACCCATAAGACCAGAACCAAAATAATCCCTGTAATGGCTAACCCCGTTCTTTTTTTCTTGTAAAATAAAGGGCCATCAATTTGCGAGTCTATTCTGCTCATAATCCCAGTTTCTTTGGTTACCGAGTGTATTTCGTCATTTTTCGCACTATCTCTGGTTATATCAAACATCCATGAAAGAATTAAAACTACTGGGAATCCAAACAATAGAATAATAATCACCATTCGACCCGCCCAATTTGGGATATCAAAAAGTGGGAATACAATTTCAACCAATTGCATAATGATAAAGGCCACTACGGCATAGGCCGTTGCTGTGCGGTAAACTTTTCGGCGTTTCAATTCTTCAAAGAAATTGTTCAATTATAGTACCTCATTAGAAGGAAATTTTATTCTTTGTCTTAGGGAATCCCACCACGCCATCCTCCATATTCCATCTCCCCTGCCCCATTTTCACTCCCCTCTTTTTCCCCAGCCCATTTTTCGCCGGAGGGTGTGAAAATAATTTGAATCCTCAAAATCAATAATTCTTATTTCGAACGGTGCTCTTTGAATAAATATTTTAGTATGGGGGTTGAGGTATTCACTCACTTGTCCATCCACGGCAAAAGCGACTTCATCGGATCCGTCTTCCGGGAATTGTATTTCTAAACTGCGATCATCGGGCAAAACAAGCGGTCTTAATGTGAGCGTGTGGGGGCAAATGGGTGAAACAACCATGGCTTTTAGACGCGGCATGACGATCGGGCCGCCTGCGGATAAGGAATAGGCTGTAGATCCTGTGGGCGTGGCAAGGATCAAACCATCGGCCTTATAATCAGCCACAAAATTGTCGTTGGCCATAAGACGCATGGTAACGATACGTTGGGATCGGCCACGGTCAATCACAAAATCGTTAAGGGCATAAAACACTTTTGTTCCTTTACCGTTAACAATATCGGCCTTCAATACCATCCGATGCTGAAGACCATGAGACCCGGCGGCTACCATATTTAAACGGTCAAACATGCCATCTACTGTAACTTCTGCCATAAAACCCAGTTCACCTAAATGAATCCCAAGAATCGGTGTTTTTCGGTGACCTACGGCCCTGGCCGCCGAAAGCATTGTACCATCCCCACCCAAGGACAGTAAAAAATCAATGCGATAGAAATCTTCGGCAGACTCAATGACTTGATAATCAAAATTAAAATCGCTTGGCAGCTGACTGTGAATTCGAGTCGTAATGTAGGCTGTCAGGTTTTTCTTTGCCGCCCAATCGATGATGGGTTCCAGTAATTCCCAGAATCTGGGTTTATCTGTATTTCCCCATATACCGAAAGATTTTGGTTTTTTCATCGATGTCGGCATCAGCCTTTAAATTCCTCCGCTCTCAATTTCCCATCGTCGTCTTTTATAAGGACTTTAATGCGTTGTTCAGCCGATTCCAGATGATATCTTAAGGATTCGGTAAGTTTGACGCCTTCTTCAAATAATTCGAGGCTTTTTTCCAGGGATTCATTCTCCCCTTCTAAAGATTCGACAATTTCTTCCAGCCGCTTTAAGGCTGGTTCATATTCAAATGTTTTTTGTTTGGCCATCGTTCAATTTAGTCTTTGATTTTATGTTTCCCAATCGTCATTCACCAGCGTTTTCTTTTTAACAGCTTCAAGACTGCCGCTGCCTGTCTTCATAAAAAAGGGTTCATCGGCAGCCAAATCATCTGCCTGGCGAATGATGCTTCCATCCTCTTTGAAGGCTATGCTGTATCCGCGGTATAAAATATCCGAAGGGTTTAAAACTGATAACTCTTTTTCAATTCCATTCAATTTTATTTTAGTTGCGGACATGACATGATTCATAGAATAAATTAATTGATGGTTCAATACATTTAATTTTTCCCCGTTCCGACTTAAAATTGTCCGAGGATGCTGCAATGCTTGGCGGTCGGTTAAATGATCCAACTGCTGCCAACGACGATTCAATTGATGCTGGATTGTCATGGACAATCTCTCTAAACTTCTGGATAATTGTATTTTGAGCTCATCCGAACTGGGGGCTGCTAATTCCGCAGCTGCAGAAGGTGTTGGTACTCTCATGTCAGCCACCATATCACAGATAGTAACATCCGTTTCGTGCCCTACAGCAGAAATGATGGGAATGGAACAATCGGAAATTTTTCGCGCCAAGGCTTCTTCATTAAATGCCCATAGATCTTCCAGAGACCCGCCACCGCGTCCGATAATGACAATATCCATGTCTCCCAAATATTCCAATTCCTGAATCCCCTCAACCAAATCTTTCGCCGCCCCATCACCCTGGACTAAAGTCGGACGTAATACGATTTCTACATAAGGGGCTCGCCGCGTAAGTATATTTAACATATCTCGTAAAGCCGCCCCGGTTTGGGAAGTAATGATTCCGATTTTTTTCGGATAGGAAGGTAATGGCTTTTTTAAAGTTTCATCGAATAATCCTTCGCCGGCCAACTGTTTTTTCAGCGCTTCGAAGGCTAGGAAAAGAGTGCCAATTCCTGCCGGTTCCATCATCTGCACCATGAGCTGGTATTGGCCCCGCGGCTCGTAGACCGTGATTTTTCCCTGGAGCAGGACATCCATCCCATCTTCCGGTTTAAAATGCACCGCCTGGTTAAATCCTCGGAACATTACACAGCGAAGTTCTGCGCCGCTATCTTTTACAGTAAAATACATGTGACCGGATGTATGGTGTTTGAAGTTGGAAATTTCTCCTCGAATCCATACACTTGAAAACCGGGATTCGATCTGCCCTTTGATTTGGGCTGTAATTTCTGAAACGGATAGAGTCGGTCTGGATTGGGTCATGGTAATTCCGGAGAACCGGCTTCAACCCAGCAATATTCCCAAATGGATGCGATACGCACTACGGCCTTACCTAACCTTTCATGAAGCAAAGGCCCTGATTCTTTGTATAAAATATCAAGATATGGCTTTTCGAAAGGTAGAATATTATAGCTATTTAATGCTTTGGCCTGTTCCACTGAAAGTACTTTTCTTGCTTTGGTGTCCGCATCGAAAAGCTGTTTATGTGAAGCGAATGATTCTCGAATAATATCCATCGAAAATGAAACAGGATCAGAGATTTTCTCTACTGAACCAAGCGGTTTTATTTTTTGTATGTAATCATCAACAAGCCGTCCTTCCCACCGAAAGTGAACACCCTTGTTTCCGGTGAACTGACCGTTATAATTAAGGACTGTATGGAGGGGCATATGCAAATCGGCTATATAATGTCCCAAATTACCCATATAAAAAATCGCTTCTTCAAAGCGATTATTTTTAAACAGATAAATGACACGATCGCAGGTTGATTCAATGGCCCAGGGAGCCATACCCATTTTTTTGACCTTCGCTTCACCATATTGGGAAAGCAAAGAATCATAATCTATGGGAATGTTGTTAAAGGGAAATGTGTCGTAATAATCCGCATCAATGAAATGACGGGGAAATTCGTTCGGATCACTCCCTTTTATATAATCCGCTGCAGGAGCGTACCATTTCAGCGCTTCTGCATTTTGTTTCAGAAAGCGGCCGAAAGGACCATCAAGTTGATTGGCCGCTGTATAATTAACACGGCGGTGACCGTCATACCCCCAAGCCCCAACAGAAGATGTCAGGACTAGGGGAACGGTTAATAGCCATATAAATCCGGCCCGTTTCATACTAAACGGGTTTTATATTTTTTTCTTTTTATGACGATTGGCGCGCAAGCGTTTTTTTCGCTTGTGAGTATTCATTTTGCGCCGTTTACGTTTTTTACCGCAGGGCATGTCACCTCTTTATTTTGTCAGATTATCATTAACATGGGAACGCATACGTTTGGCCGGTTTGAATGTTGGCACGTGGCGTTCAGGTAAATAAATTGCTTCGCCGGTCCCGGGGTTACGGGCTTTTTTTGGCATCCGATGTTTAACACCAAATGTACCAAAGCCTCTTAATTCAACCCGATCATTCCGACCCAATGATTCGATGATTGTGGACATGATGCCATTCATCACCGCTTCCGTTTCCACTTTGGTCAATCCCGTAGCTTCCGAAACTTTATCTACAATATTTTGTTTGGTCATGATTAGTTCTCCATTCGCCAGCGGTAGGCTGGCAATTCATCAAACCAGCTGCTGACCGTTTGCCCCAAATTTCCTGAGAACCATTCCAACAGCGAGGGGCGTTTCTTCTGTACCTGGATGGTTTTTGGTTTTCCTAAAATATGGCCCATTATTCCAGCCATAGCGATGGCATCCTCATAGGTACCGATGGCATCAATAAGGCCGAGTTCTTTTGATCTTAATCCCGTATATACACGGCCGTCTGCCAAGGGAATAATGGCTTCTTTCGCCATCCCGCGGCTTTCAGCAACAGCGGTTACAAATTGCTCATACATATCCATAACCATCTCATTCAAATGGGCTCGATCCGTATCAGTCACTTTGCGGGAATAAGATCCTACATCCTTCAATTTACCGCTTTTAACCGTTTCAAATTCGATCCCCATTTTATCTAATAATTCAGTCATTACCGGATAATTCATTATCACACCTATGCTGCCCACAATGGTGCCTTTATTCGCCATTATGGTATCGCCGGCAACGGCAATATAATATCCTCCCGAAGCCGCCACTGTCCCCAAACTGGACACAACCGGTTTATCTTCACAAACCGACTTGATTTTCTCATAAATTTCCTGGGTCGGCGCCACCAATCCGCCCGGAGAGTCGATCCGCACAACAATCGCAGAAACATCACTGCGTATTCGAAATTTTTCCAGTTGCTTGACAGTCGATTCAGCAGAAACGATTGGTCCGGTGATATTGATTATGCCCACCTTCTTTCCCGATCTTTCGCCTGAGATTCCTACCGTCCAAGCACCGAGGCGGAAAGCAATTACTAAGGCAAAAAAGCTGCCCAACCCCCACCAGAGCCATTTCTGATTTGAAGTGGGTCTTTTTAGCCCTGCTTGATCCATAATGTCAATTTTTGTCCGGGATAGATGTGCTGACCGTATTTGAGGCCATTCCACTTCCTGATCGTGGAAGCTCGCGTGCCATGATCTTCAGCAATATGACCCAGCGTATCACCTTTCCTTACTTTATAAGAAACCTTATTATATCCTGGCATTGCCGATACGGGCACGGAGGCCAAATTCATTCCAGGTACTGGAATAGTCAGCTTTTGCCCAATTCGAATCATACTGCGGTTTTTCAGTTTATTTACTGCTGCTAAATCATGGACCGAAACACGGTATTTTTTGGCAATCGTCCACAGACTTTCGCCATTGCGAACTTTATGGGATACAAACTGGGGTGCGAACCTTTCCGTCTCCGGAAGAGCATTATAATTATTCACGAAAATATCTTTTTTACCCTTGGGAATTTTTAATGCATACGTTTCCGTAGGTGTTGCAGACTGTCTCAATTCAGGATTCAATGCTCGGAGTGATTTGTAAGTCGTTTCTGCCGATCGAGCCAGGACCATTAAATCAGCGCTATTTTCAATGGTAACAACGTCGTATTCTAACGGTGATTGTCTCTTTTCCTTGCTATAAAACCCATATTTTTCCGGAGTTTTTGCCATGATCGATACTGCTAAAAAGTAGGGAAGATAATTTCGTGTTTCCCGCGGTAGGGAATGAAGTTGCCAGAAGTCCGACGTCTGATGGAGGCGAGTGGCCCGGCGGATTCTACCTTCACCAGCATTATAAGCGGCCAAAGCCAAGTACCAATTATCAAATTCATCATATAAATCGGTAAGATAAGCACAGGCTGCACGAGTCGCTTTTTCCGGGTCCCGCCGTTCGTCCACATACCAATTTCTTTCCAGACCATAAAGTTTACCGGTGGAATAAATAAACTGCCACATGCCGTTGGCCGCTGCTTTAGAATAAGCTTTGGGATTTAAACCTGATTCAATCATGGCCAGATAAACAAGTTCGGGAGGCAGGTTGCATTCACTGATAATCTGGTTTATCATGGGACCGTAAACGTCTAAACGACTCAACCAAATTTCAAACTGTCGTCTCCCCTTAGTCTGAAAATACTGAATAAATTGGTCTACTTTTTTATTTCGAACCAATGGAACATGCCCATCACTATCGTCCACAACGGTGAACTGAGAGGCACCCATTTCTACTTCAAGTGGTTCGAGGATTGATGTTACATCCATCCTTATATGCTCAGCTGTTAGTGCCGCTGTTTCTTTATCCAAAGAGTTAAATCGATGGGTATACAGTTCGATGAGCGATTCTTCAAAGCGGTTGAATTCTTCCCGATCCTCTTCATTCATATCGCCGTATTGATCCGCTTCCGTCAGTAAATCAAAAATGCGATTCAGCGTATAGACAACTTCCATTGTATCCTGCATCACATCAGCGATGAGTGCGTCTGAAAGTAAAACTTTAACGTCGCGCAAAAGCTCCGGTAATCGGTTTTGATTATTCTCAAACCCACTCCCGTTCACATAAGCTTCTGGGGTGGGTTGGGTCGCCTTTTGTTCCTGAGACAATCCAAAGCCAATGCTAATAATTGTCAGGAATATAATTCTTGTAAATGTCTGTTTCATTAATATTTAGGGTAAATTTTGCTGGCGAAGTTAGACGTCTGAGTCTTTCCCAGTCAAGCCTTTTTCGCCTGTTTTTGAAGTATTTTTGTAGTGCTGTAGCCTTCTATAAAAGGAAGAACAATTACCTTCCCCCCGCGACCTTCAACTTCTGCTGCCCCGGCAATCTGAGAATGGGTATAATCACCGCCTTTCACCAATATATTAGGTAAAAGTTCACTGATTAATTGCTGCGGTGTTTCCTCATTGAAAATCACCACTGCATCCACACTATTGAGCGCCAGCAATACTTCACCACGATCAGCCTGAGGATTAACAGGTCTATTAGGTCCCTTTAATTGTTTCACCGATTCATCAGAATTCAGTCCGACGATTAAGAAGTCACCTAAGGCCTTCGCTGCTTTTAAATATGTGGTATGCCCACGGTGAAGAATATCAAAGCATCCATTGGTGAAAACAACCTTGCGGCCGGCCGCTTTCAGTTTGATGATTTTTTCCAGTGCTTTAGCTCGGGTCAAAATGGCCATATTTTTTCTTTAATGGGCATACGGAACAATGGTACGCCTTACAGAATCCATTTTCCAATTCAAGTAAACCTTGGAGAATCGAAAAGGATTTTAGTTGAGAGGGTGTTAAAACATTATTGAATTGTTTTTCGAAACGCCCATAGCTGTAACCCAGTTTCAAATTGAGCCATTCCTGGTTGAACCATTTATACGATTCATATTCACCGCGTTCAAGACAGGCAAGAGCCGCCAGTGGATTTAGAACATTGCCAACCAATTCCACATATAAGTTTTTACTCATCAAGGGTTTCAGTGTGGAAATAATTTGATTGGGACGTTCGGTAAAATTACTAACCACCCCAAACAAATGATGGGCGATAATTATGCGTTTTTCGGGCCAACCCCCCGGACGAATACCGCGATGATGCCATCGGATTCTTTGTAACGTAGGATCGTCTGGTTTAAATCCTTGTTGAAATAATCCGAGTAATTGAATGAAATTTCCTTCATTACCACCCTTACCCATCAGCCTGAAAATATCTGTCAGAACACATTTCTTCCAATCACTTGTCTTATACCGATTCATTTGTCCAGAACGTCGATCCAACCCGAATTGAACGATAGATTTTTCGATAAATTGACTAACATTGGCCTGATGTAGGTCGCAGGAATTAGTTGTTCGCTGGGGATATAAATGGATTTGCCGGCCGCCTAATTCACCATCAGCATTATCTGGGATTGCGGTAATATGCAGAATTATATTGTGGTAGTTCGGATCTGTCGGGTGGCCATGGTAAAACCAATCCCTGGAGCGAATATGGCATTCAATATCACCGGCAAGGAATTTTCCACGAGTAAATATGACTGCTTCGCGAATGTCAGGCCCCTCATTTTGATTGGGAATACCCGGTTTAATTACCATGACAGAATGACCGTCCAGGTCATTAAATATTGTTCCCGGGTGTACGTTCAGCCAAGTATCAAGCAGTGATTTTTCATAAAGAGGTGCATCAAATACCCGCATATGCTGCAGTGGTAGTTGATCAGGATTTTGATACTTTATTTTATGATGCATTTCGCCATTGGTCTCTTAATGCCACAACTTTTTCCCGCACATCCAAAACGAATTGATTACGGTTATCGTAATTTATATTGTGGGTCTGAATTGGTTCACCAATTCGCAATTCAAGTGTTTGCTGATTTAACTTAAGGCCTTTCTTTTTCATAACATTTCTTGTTCCGCACACTGCAATTGGGACGACAGGGATTTCCATCTTTAAGGCCAACATAAGGCCACCTTTTTTAAATGGACTAATCTCCCCGGATAAAGAGCGCGTCCCTTCGGGAAAAATGATAATAGATCGCGGATTTTTCGCCATAGAAGCCTTCGCTTTATCCAAAGAATTTAAAGCTTTTGTATGATTTCTTCGATCAACAAAAAAATGCCCCCCGGCCATCATTGCCCATCCGAATATGGGAATCCGTTTCAGTTCAATTTTCGCGATGGCGACCAAGTGATACGGCAGCCCGGCAAATACCAACGGAATATCAATGGCAGATTCGTGGTTGGCTGCAAAAATATAATTACCTTTAGGATCCAAATTCTCCAACCCGACGACCCGATATTTTATGCCGCCTATAGTTAATAGCAATTTGGACCAGGTCTGGGCAATCCAACTGACAAACTTACCCCGCCATTCGAACAGAGAGCCAATAATACCGGCTGAAGCAAAAATTATTGTCCACAGAACAACATTGATTATAAACCAAATTGAGCGGAAATTAATCGAGGACCTCCGCACCGACATAAGACTGAAGCGGTTCCGGAATGGATATAGACCCATCCTCATTTTGGTACGTTTCCAACAAAGCCACCATTAACCGCGGAGTTGCGACGCCACTGCCATTCAGAGTATGTACGAATTCAACTTTTTTATCCGCTTCCCGACGATAACGAATGTTGCCACGCCGCGCCTGAAAATCTTCATAATTACTGCAGGATGATACCTCTAACCATTTTTGTTCTCCCGGAGCCCATAGTTCAAGATCATAACATTTGGCAGCGGAAAAACTTAAATCACCGGAACACAGTTCGATAACACGATACTTTAACCCCAATGATTGAAGAATGACCTCAGCATGAACCAATAATTTTTCCAATTCATCGTAGGAGTTTTCCGGCTGTACGAATTTGACTAATTCAACCTTATTGAATTGATGTAATCTTAAAAAACCGCGTGTATCCTTGCCGTAAGATCCTGCCTCGCGCCGAAAACAGGCCGAATAAGCTGTATAGTTAATGGGTAGTTGATCTTCAGTAAGAATTTCATCCTGGTGAATATTGGTCACGGGGACTTCTGCTGTTGGGATTAACCAAAGACCATCTTTTTCGGAAGGATACATATCCGCAGCAAATTTTGGTAATTGCCCTGTGGTCACGGCAGATTGTGACCTGACAACAAACGGTGGAAAAATTTCTGTATATCCGTGCTGTTCCGTATGAACATCAAGCATATAATTAATGAGCCCACGTTCTAATTTTGCGCCTCCACCGGTATAAAGTGGAAATCCGGAACCGGAAATTTTAGCCCCACGTTCAAAATCGAAAAGTCCCAGCGCTTCACCTAATTTTAAATGTGCTTTAACCTCAAAATCTTGCTTTGGAATTTCTCCCCATTCACGGACTAATCGATTCTCTTTTTCATCTTTCCCAAACGGTACGGATTCATGGGGTAGATTGGGCAGGCCCAACAAAAGCTCATCCAGTTCAGATTTGGATGTCAGTGTTTTTTCTTCTAATGCTTTAATCTGCTGAGCCACTTCGCCCATAGCTCTGATGGCGCCATCAGCATTATTTCCCGATCGTTTGGCCCGGGCAATTTCCTCGGAAGCCTTATTTCGCTGAGCCCTTAAATCATTCGCCTGACCCAGATCAGACCTATATATTTCATCCAATTTTAATATTGCATCAATGGCAGGCGATTCGCCTTTTAAGGCCAATTTCTGTGCGATCTCTTCAGGGTTATTCCGGATGTCATCAATCGGTAACATTTACGCGTCCTTTTGGTATCGGGGTAACAAACTTTGGTCCATATCTTTCAATTGCGGTAAAATATTATCTTTTTCAGATATTAATTTATCGCCGCTCCCCCATTCAATTTCAATTCGCGGGTCATTCCATCGGATGCCATATTCGTCTTCCGGGTGGTACACATCCGTGCATTTGTACTGAAAAATAGCTGACTCTGATAAAACGTGGTAACCGTGGGCAAATCCAGGTGGAATGTAAAATCGGATATGTGTTTCATCATCCAGAATGGATGATTCATATTGGCCAAAGGTCGGCGATCCCCGCCGGACATCGACAGCCACATCCAAAACTGTCCCGACACTGACCCAGACTAATTTCCCCTGGGGATAGTTCAGTTGGTAATGCAATCCGCGAAGGACTCCCTTTGATGACATTGCCTGGTTATCCTGAACAAATTTTGTCGGTAAATCGTTAGCCTCAAAGTCAGATGATTTAAACGATTCAAAAAAATACCCTCTCTGATCCGGGTGAATTTTGGGTTCGATTTTTACAACACCGGGGATGGTAGTTTGGGTTACTTTCATTGAGACTTCGTGCGCCCCACATTATCATAGATGAATCCCATTGAATCTAATTGGCTTATGCTCAATATATTTTTTGTATCGAGTAGAATGGGTGTTTTCATGTATTTCTTTAATTCACCTAAGTCCAGCCCACGGAATTCATTCCATTCTGTGAGAACGATACAAGCATCCACATTTTTTACGGCACTCTGCCAGGAATCAAAATAATTTATATCTGGATGATGATTTTTAAAATTTTCCATAGCAATTGGATCATAGGCATGAACTGTCACTCCGGATTCCACCAGTTTGGGTATAATCACTCTCGAAGCGGCTTCCCGAACATCATCAGTTTGGGGCTTAAATGCCAACCCGAGAACGGCGACCGATTTACCACTCAAATCATCATTCATGAGCCGTTTTAACTTTTCTACCATCCTCGTCTTTTGCATGGCATTCGTTTTAATGGCCGCTTCTATCGTCGGCAATGGGGTGCCGTTTTTTCGACCTGCAGCAGCCAAGGCTTGTGTATCCTTTGGAAAACACGAACCGCCAAAACCCGGCCCGGGATGTAAGAACTTCGGACTGATTCGGCCATCCAGACCCATCCCTCGAGCCACTTCATGGACATCAGCATCAACGGCTTCGCTTAAGTTTGCGATTTCATTAATAAAACTGATCTTTAAGGCCAAAAATGCATTAGCAGCATATTTGATCATTTCTGCTGTTTCAACAGAAGTCGATAAAATGGGTGTTTCGTTGATATAAAGAGGGCGATACACCTCCCGCATTGCATCGATGGCCCTTGAAGTACGCGCACCGAGGACTACACGATCTGGATGCATAAAATCCTTAACCGCAGCACCTTCCCTTAAAAATTCCGGATTCGACACATAATCAAAATCAGCCTGGGGGTTAACTGAACGAATTATATTTTCAATCCGTTTACCTGTTCCGATTGGAACTGTACTCTTAGTACAAATGATTTTATAAGCATTTAAATTTTCACCAATTGTTTTGGCCACTGCTTCAACGGCACCCAAATCTGCTTCACCATTACTTCCCTGGGGCGTGCCAACGGCAATAAAAATAACGTCGGAATCCTGAATTGCCTTGGACACATCCGAAGAAAAATGGAGACGGCCTTTGGCAATATTTTGTTTTACAAGCGATTCAAGACCCGGTTCATAAATCGGAATTTCACCTGACTTTAGCCGGTCAATTTTATCATTGTCTATATCAACACAAGTAACATGATGGCCAAATTCAGAAATGCCGGCACCACTGACCAAACCGACATACCCTGTACCAACAATTGTAATTTGCCTCATTTAATAAACTTTCTGCGAATTAATTTTAAGATAATCCTCTTCTGCGGCGGAAAAACCATTCAATACTTAATAGGAGAATCATGATAAATATTAAGATTCTACTTTCGCTGAATTTAATGATTTCTGCCTTGAATTCACGACGAACTTTTGGGTTAATTTCATTGAATAAGCTATCTCGTGCTCCCCAAATATAAAATTGCCCATTGGTTTGACTTGAAATCGAGGTGAGCAGTTTTTTGTTTAAATGAACCTGGTTAAGTTCAATTTGGCTTTCTAACACTTGGAATGTTCCGGCTTGAATCGGTTCCTGTTCGGAATCAAATTGAATCGAATAAGTGTATTCTCCTGGCCCCGGTGCACGGAATTCTCCCACCCATCTTTGTTCTTCAATATTAAATGAAATTTCCCGTGTAAGAATGCCTTCAGCTTCGTGTTTTACATTAATGATAATATTTTCTGCTTCATCGGACTGCTGTTCAAATGGATTTGTCCCGGCGATCTTGACCATTTCACCTTGCTGATACCGCTCTTTATTTAACCTGAAATAGTTCTCATGCTCCCCACCGGTTTTCAGCAGCCAGGATATGGATTGATTCCAAATTGTGGCAAATGAACCATCCTGCGATAATTTTTGATCATGGAAATATAGCGTGTTTATTTCCGGTGATGTCCAAACCATCGTACGAATATTTCCCTTCTGATTCCGTAGCCACAGAGGCCAACCCGATTCTGTAGTTGCCAAAGTATCTGATGAAATTTCTCTGCCCGCTAATAATATATTTTGATCCAAAGGCGGAAAATCAGTCCCTTCGTTTAATTGGTCATCCTCAAATGTCCAATAATTCAGATTGGATTCTACAGTACTATCCTGGATCTCCACCCCAAATATTGACGTAACCCCTTCCAAAGATTTGTTGGACTGGTTGGGCCCTGAGATTAAAAATAATGCCGCTTGATTTGACAATACCTTTTTCCCCAAGATTCGAACAAAATTTGAGGACAATGGTTTAACCGGGTAATTATCAAAAATGATTAATTCGTATGGTGTTTCCCAAAAAGATTTGATGGCCGGACGAAAGCGTGTCTCTGTCATACGCGTAAAATGATCTAATTCGACCCGTGGATTATTTTTTAACACCCGTTTTAACACTGCTGTATTTTTATTGGGACTTCCCGTAAGGAGGGCAACTTTATAACGGTCTTTTAATACAAGAAGGTTAAAATTTTGGCGATTATTTTGAATGTTTATTTCATCTTCTATTGACGAAATCCGTACTTCATAATTCTGTTTACCAATTTCATTTGGACGAAACCGAAAATTCACCTCTTTTTTAGAGCCCAACCCGATAAGTCGTATATGTTTTGACCCCAGTAGTTTGCGATTATTATACAGGGAAACACTGAGCCGGTCACTGATATTTCCAACAGATTGAATCGTCACATTTACATTCACACCATCACCTTTTAGAACCACCGTAGGCACGTCAATGGATTGAATTGCCACATCCACCAATTCGCTGCCTTCACCAATACCGATCGTGTGAACCGGAAAATCAAATTTGTGAAATTCACCGATTGGGTTTCGCCCTTCTGTGATTAATCCATCCGAAATAATGACCACACCGGCCAGATCATTTTCTTCTTTCTTTATTTTTTCTGAAACAATTCCCAGGTTGGTGGTCACACCAATTCCGTCAAGTTTTGGAGAGTTCACCGTTTGGATTTCGTCCGAAAATTGGTAAAGATCATACAAAATATTTTTTTCTGAAAGACGACTGACAAAAGACTGCATCCCGGATTGAATCGCATTGAGTGAAGGCGCCTGATGATATTTTATACTGCCGGAATTATCAATAAAAATGGCCCAGTCCAGCTCTTTCTCTTTTTCACCCGAAAGATTCATGATCGGATTAAGCAGCATGAGGCTTAAAGTAGTAAATATAAAAATGCGGCAAGCAAGTAAGAGTTTATACCACTTTTCATCAGAAAGAATTTTTGATAGATAGAAAAATAATCCGGTGCCTATTAGAAGTGTTGTCCATAGGATTATATCAGCATCATGCAAGAAGGAGTAATGCATGGCTTAGGCGAGTTTCAAATTAGGGAGGACGGGAAAATCTAACGGACTTTCTTGGCCTCTCGCAAGATATATTTCACCCAAATAAGCAATCATAGCTGCATTGTCGGTACATAAGGCCAATTCAGGAAAAATGACCTTTTTCGTAGACAAAATCGAATCGACACCGTGACGCAACGATTTATTGGCCGCCACACCACCGGCGATGACACAGGTATCACAATTCGTAATGTCCATAGTCCATTTTAATTTGGTGATTAAAACATCGATTATAGCATTTTGATAACTGGCAGCTACATCATTTAAATTTGCATTTTTTTGACGATCCATATAGTATAATAAGGAGGTTTTTAAGCCGCTAAAACTAAACTCAAGATTTTTTTTCTGCATTAAGGCTCGGGGAAATTTGACAGCCTCCGGATTGCCATCCATCGCTAATTTTTCAACTTCAGGCCCACCGGGATATCCTAACCCCAAGATGCGCGCTCCTTTATCAAAGGCCTCTCCTGCCGCGTCATCACGGCTTTCACCCATTAATGAGTAATCATTCAAATTTTTGACGTGCCACAATTGTGTATGTCCACCTGAAACCAATAGACAGACAAAAGGAAATTTCAACGCAGGGTCCGCCAGAAAGTTCGCGAAGATGTGGGCCTCCAAATGATTGACACCAATAATCGGAAGTCCTAAACCTAAGGCAAGTCCTTTCGCAAAACACACGCCGGTAATCAAAGTTCCACCTAAACCCGGCCCCTGGGTTACGGCAATTCCTTCTAAATCATTTTTAGACATTCCCGCTACCTTTAGGGTGGCCGAAACCATATCATTCAATAATTTTTCATGCTCGCGCGATGCAATTTCAGGTACCACGCCACCAAACTTTTGATGGATGGTTTGCGTACTGATTTGACTTGAAATTATTTGTCCATCCCGCCCCACTGCTACAGCAGTTTCATCGCAGGATGTTTCAATACCCAGGACGATCAACCAACCCTCTTTGTCACCACCAATTCAATACTTTGAGGCGAAAGATCCATCCATTCAATCACATCTGTTGGTGTTTGGACTTTTAAATCATAGAATTGTTGTTGTGAATTCCACTGGTTAAAGTCAATTGTAATTGAAATATCTTCCGGCTTTAAATTTGAAATAAAATCCGTCCCGCCAACAACAGTGAGTGCCACAGTTTGGGGACTAACAAATGCCTGAAGGTCTTCCTGTTCATTTAATATTTTCACCTGGATATCACTTATTATTCGTTCACTGATAGACTGAACGCTTTGTTGAAATGTAACTGTTTTGGGGGTGTATTCAATCAGCTGTCCACGTGGAATTTTTAAAGTTAATGATATGGAAATATTGCTTGTTGCGTTTAACACAGTATCTGCTTCAGAAAAAACTTCTGATACATTTTCAACAATATCCCGGGAGCCGGCAATTTTTATCGTGCTAGGCGATATAACAGGTAATCCAACTAAGGTATGACCCGGAGCTGATTGTATGAATATGTCCGGGCGAACAGAAACAACTTTTTCTTTATACTCGTCAAGACTGATGTGAACAGAACTGGGATAAATCACTTCAACATACTCAACATCAAAAGTAGACGGAATAACAACTTTTTGAGGATAGCGTTCAAAATAATCGTTAAGAACAAATTCATACTCCTCAGAAATCCGTTCCAAATCCAATACGAGTTTAAAATCAGGAATGAAATTCTTGAGAACGACCGTTTTGAATAAAGATCGACCTGTACCCCGCAACCGCACTTTTGCCGTGGAAGGGACTTCCTCTTTTAGCGCATGTTTGGCGGGTAAATTCCGCGCTTCAACCGGTACATCCACCGCCATGGTATATTCATTTTCACTGATAACAAATAACCATAGCAACATGGCCAAGCCGATGGCTCCGAGTCGGATTCCCATCTTCTGCCATGAGAGGAAGGACTTTAGATTGTTAGGATTGAATACCTTCCCCATATCCGGTTGCGTGGCTTAGAGGCGGGGATTATTCCTCCGCTGCCTCAGAATCGCCTTCAGTTTCTTCAGTTACTTCATTCGGAATTTCGATCTTTTCACCCTCCGGGGCATTTTGACTTTCCAGATATTCCTGAACTTCGTCTTTTTTACCCGGCTTATCAGTACTCAGTTCGTCAACAAATAGGACAATTTTTTTATCATCCGGTTTAACTTCCATAACAGCACCAGTCATTTTCTGACCGGCTTTATATTTTGAGGAAAGTGCTTTACGCTGACGTTTGGGTTGGCGACCAAAGGGAATAATACCCTCCACTTCATGTTCTAGCAATAAAATAATTCCTTTATCTAAAACACGAACGACTTCACCTTCGACGACCTTACCTGTTTCAAAATGTTTAACAAGCTCAGGCCATGGATCTTCGTCCACTTGTTTGAGGCCGAGGGCGATGCGTCTGCTTTCGCGGGAAACTTCCAACACGCGAACTTCGACTTTTTCACCTTTTTCAATGACTTCCTTTGGATGACGTACAACTTTTGTCCAAGACAGATCTGAAACATGAATCAAGCCGTCAATACCCTCTTCTAACTCAACGAAAGCGCCAAATTGGGTCAAGTTAATGACTTTACCTTTGACGACGGTACCAACCATATATTTTTCTTCAATCTGATCCCATGGGTCAGACTGGAGCTGTTTAGCACCTAAGCTGATTTTTCGTTCTGCAGTATCGATGGCCAACACAACAGCTTCAACTTCATCACCGAGGGAATACATTTCGGATGGGTTTTTCACATGGCGGGTCCAGGACATTTCTGAAACATGAACTAAGCCTTCAATACCTGGTTCGATTTCAACGAATGCGCCATAATTGGTCATACTAACAATTTTACCGCTAATTTTCGTTTCTTCAGGATAACGATCTTCTACATTTTCCCAAGGATGGGGTGTTAATTGTTTAAGACCCAGCGAGACGCGTTTTTTATCCTTATCAAAATCGATGATTTTGACTGTGAGTGTATCATCCATGCCGATTAATTCAGACGGATGGTTTACGCGGCCCCAGCTTAAATCAGTAATGTGAAGCAATCCGTCAATTCCACCGAGATCGATAAATACACCAAAATCGGTAATATTTTTTACGCGCCCTTCCATAACATTGCCCACTTCTAATTTCTTAAATAATTCATCCCGTTGTTCCGCCAAGCTCTCTTCCAAAATTGCTTTGTGAGAGACAACCACATTTTTGCGAAATTCATTAAACTTGACGACCCGCATTTCCATTTCTGTATCGATATATTTATCAAAATCCTTAACGGGGCGGACATCTATTTGAGACCCGGGCAAAAAGGCTTGGACGCCATCCAAGTCAACAACCATTCCACCTTTAATACGTCGGACGATACGACCAGTGATGATTTTACCGGTTTCATGAATGTCCCGAAGCTGAGTCCAGCGACGGAGAAAATCTGCTTTTTCTTTTGACAAAACCGTTTTACCGCTTTCATCTTCCATCCGTTCTAGGTAAACCTCTATTTTTTCGCCCACATTAGGAAGTGAATCTTCAGTGAATTCATCTCTGTGAATGACACCTTCGGATTTAAAGCCAATGTCAATCAGGATTTCTTTTTCATTCATTCCAATGACACGACCGGTGACAATTTCACGTTCGCTAATATCAGAAAATGTCGATAAATATCGCTCTTGTTCCTCCGGGGATATTTCCTCAATTACCTCTGAATCAAGCAGTTCATCTATGGATACTTGTTTGACATCATTAAAGAGGTCCATTGCCAGGTAATTCAATTCTATTTTTGCCATTTCGGCAGGTGCGTCTACACCGGGTGCATCTGCACCGTTAGAAGTCGCAGGCGCTTCTTCAACTACTTCAGCGCTGACCTCTAATTCCGGGGAATCATTGGTCTGTTCAACGACAGGTTCTTGTTTTGTTTCACTCATGTTGGTTTAGTTTCCTATTGTTAATAATTTTTTACTCTGTTGACCATAAAGTCAACCTGCTCATCAATCGTCAATTTAGATGTATCGACTTCGATTGCATCATCTGCTTTCCGCAAGGGAGAATGGCTTCGTTCTGAATCTGAAGCATCCCTCTGGCGAATTTCTTCCACCAATGTATCGATAGATTTTTCTTCTCCGATTGCGATTAAATCCTGTTGTCGTCGTTTCGCTCTGACAAAATCATCGGCAATCAGAAAAAACTTGAATTCGGCATTCGGAAAAACAATCGTTCCAATATCGCGCCCCTCCATGACGCAATCCTTACCTTTGGCGATTTTTCTCTGGATACGAACCATAGCATCTCTGACTTGAGGAAGCGCACTCACGGCGCTTACGAGTGAAGTCACTTCAGCTTTTCTAATTTCGGTTGAAACATCCTCCCCATTTGATCGAACAACCAATTGGTTATCCAATTTTTCGAGTTGAATGTCCAATCTGTTAAGCAACTGCTTTAATGCATTCCCGTCATTCAGATCAATTTGATTTCTCAATACTGACAAGGTCACACAACGATACATCGCTCCGGTATCCAAATATGTAAAGCTCAATTTTTGAGCCAATAATTTAGCCGAAGTACTTTTTCCTGTTGCAGCAGGTCCGTCAATCGCGACAATCATCTATTTTCCACTCTCAATTAGCCCAGAAATTTAAGGCTTTATGTACAGATAACAAATGAATTAGACAGATCAAAAATTGGATAAATCAAATGCTAAGCTTTTTTAATGACTGTAATTCACGGGAAGTCAAATCCCGCCAGGTTCCCCGGGGAATATGCCCCAATTCGATCGGACCAAACTGGATACGATCCAAACTGAATAATTTGCGCTTCATTCTAAACATCATCCGGCGCACCTCACGTTTTTTCCCCTGGTACAGCCGCAACAAAACGGTAGCTCGTCCTTTGATCTGTTTCTGCTCAACAACTTCTGCGCGGCCCCATTCTTTCTGACCGATATAAACTTTTTTGGCCATACGCTCGATTTCCCAACTACGGAATGTTTTATCGATTTCGACTTTATAAATACGTGGAATTCTGTTTTTCGGGTGCATGAGTCGATTAGCTAATTCACCATCGTTGGTTAATAATAATAAGCCGGTGGAATCTTTATCTAATCGACCAACGGGAAATAATCGTTCTTCCGTTTGGATTAAATGCATTACCGTCTTTCGCCGCAGTGGATCTTTCACAGTGGTAATATAACCATCGGGTTTATTCAGCAGAATAATTCGTGAATTTGATTCGGGTTTAATTCGTTTATTATCATACCGCACATCATCTGAACCCTGCACATCGTAGGCCGGATTTAACTCCACAACACCATTCACCGTCACGGTGGCAGCCTTGATTAACTCATCAGCTTCCCGCCTGGATGCAACGCCTGCCTGAGCCAGATATTTATTTAAACGCATTGATTTGTTCTGTCAATGCTGGTTGTTCTTCCAACAATTCAGTCACTTCCTTAAGTTTAGGCATTTCCGCCAGGCGACTTAATCCAAAGGCCTGTAGGAACTCATCTGTGGTTGTGTACATCAATGGGCATCCCGGGCCTTCATCCCTGCCTTTAATTTTAATGAGTGATTTTTTAAGGAGTGTTTTGAGTACCCCGGCACAATCGACACCACGAATCGCCTCAACGTCGGATCGGCTGATAGGCTGCTTGTAGGCCACAATCGCCAGGGACTCCAGGGCCGCTTGGGACAGATGCAATTGCCCCGATTTGTTCAATAATCTACGGACGTAAAGGTCATACTTAGGCAGAGTTCTAAGCTGAAACCCACCGGCCACATTTTGGATCTCAAATGCATTCCCCTGCTCCAGATATCGCTGAGATAATCGCTCTGACACTGATTCCAAATTGGGCGGATCATCTTCAAAAATCAGGTTGATTTTTTTCTGCGTTAATGGTTCAGGACTGGCAAACAACAACGCTTCAATTATTCGATCAATATTTTCCATGGCTAACTTTTAATTTTATCTATTCTTAGGATTTCCATATCATCAAATAATTCATTCTGCTGCACAATAATTTCGAATAACCGGATTAAATCAAGAACAGCTAAAAAGGTAACGATGACCTCCAATTTGTCTTCGCATTTTGACATCAATCGTTTAAATGTTAATATCCCATCTCCATCGAACGATTTTAAAATAAAATGTTTTTTATCATCCAGACTGATGGGCTCCCGATGAAGCTCATAAGAAGTGATAACCGGCATCCGGTCCATAGCTTCCTTAAAATATTGGGCTAAATCGAAAAGGGTGACTTTTCTCAGGTAAACACCGGCATCATCGAGGCCTTCCACCTCTTGCACAATCGTTCGCTCATGACGATAGCTTTGTTCCATCACCTGCATCGATAATTCGCTGGTGACTTCTTTAAAACGCTGATATTCTACCAGCTGCTGCACTAATTCAGACCGCGGATCAATGGGCTCTCCTTCTTCATCCAATTCAGGTCGCGGCAGCAGCATTTTAGATTTGATGCGCATCAAGGATGCCGCCATCAGGATAAATTCGCCCGCTACAGATAGTTTCATGGCTTTCACATCTTCGATAATCTGCAAATATTCTGCGGTAATTTGAGCGATGGGGATATCATAAATATCAATTTCATCCCGACGGATAAAATAAAGTAACAAATCCAGTGGTCCCTCAAACTGGTCGAGATGAACTTTATACAAGCGCTTCCCCATAGTCTAAACCCATGGCATTCCGGGCTTTCAAGAGAAATGTATCGGCAACAGTACCGGCCTTTTCAGCCCCTTCATTCAATTTTTGCAGCACAAAATCTTTATGACTCACTAAGTAATCCCGCTTTTCCCGAAAAGGCTCGAATTGAGTCCAAAAAAGTTCAAACAGTTCTTTTTTTACATCACCATATCGCAATCCGGGTGTCGCAAAACGATCGGCCAAAACCTGCTGTCCTGCTTCATCCAGAAAAAGACTGTAAAGCTGAAACAGGGGTGAATTCGTATCCTTTGGCTCGTCAATCCCCGCCGAGTCGGTCACAATGGACATAAACTGTTTTTGAATCGCCTTTTCCGACCCAAAAATGGGTATTGTATTTCCATAGGATTTACTCATTTTCTGACCATCTATACCAGGTACTAATTGCGTCGTTTTTCCAATGTCAGGTTCAGGGACGACGAAAACGTCACCAAAAACTTGATTGAACCGAATGGCCATGTCACGGGTCATTTCAAGGTGTTGTTTTTGATCCTTGCCAACCGGAACAATTTCTCCGCCGAATAAAAGGATATCGGAAGCCATGAGAATTGGATAGGAATAAAGTCCCACATTGGCCGTCACTCCTTTGGCCAGTTTATCTTTATATGATGTGGCCCTGTCCAACAATCCCACATTGACGACATTTGATAGAAGCCAGGTTGACTCACAAACCTGGGGTACATCACTTTGGATCCAGAATGTGGACCGATCAGGGTCTAACCCCAGAGCAATAAAATCCATGGCAGCATTCAAGGTATTAGAAGCCAGTCGTTCTTTATCCTTAATTGTCGTCAGCGCATGATAATTCACAATGAAACAAAACAGGTCATTTTCTTCCTGATATTTAATCATTCTGGACATCATGCCAAAATAATTGCCAAGGTGCAGATCTCCCGAAGGTTGAATACCGCTCAATACGCGCTTCATTTAAAAAGACTCCATAAATAAATAGGGGCGCCAGGCCGTTTGTTTTTCATGAATAAATTGCTGAAAATAATGGATTTTATTTGGCTTTTTAGGCCATCTATTTAAGGGCATATGGGCTTCTTCCGGCGTTCGATTGCCTTTTTTACGATTACAAGGTTGACATGCGGTTACCAGGTTTTCCCAAGTGTCCGCCCCACCGCGGTTCTTCGGCAAAACATGATCTAACGTCATCGGTTTTTTCTTGGTGGAACAGTATTGACATTGATGTTTATCCCGAATAATCAAATTTTTTCGAGTCAGAACCACATCCATTTGGTGATGATGCACAAAATCTTTCAATTTCACTATGCTTGGCAATGATAAGGTCACCGAGGGAGAATGAACCGATTCTTTGTATGATTCCAGAATGTCTATTTTTTCGTTATAAAATAGACAGATCGCCCGACGTGCAGTACAAATATCCATGGGCGCATAATTTGTATTGAGCACCAGAACGGAGCGATTTAGAATATATCCATTTTTTGAATGTGAAATCATAGCGCGGAATTTACACAGGTGTTCCCTCTGACAGAATGAATTAGTGCATCAATTGTTCAATTAATTGAAACGATTAAAATGATGCATTTTAAGTAATGGATCCCTGCCCCTAAATTCACAGCGATTTTTGAAACATATTTGCCGCAGGGAAGCTCGTTTAATTCGGGCACAGTACCCGCTACTGTGATCGCTGACCCCCAACTTCGTAGTGTCAATCACTATAAGGATTTGGGCAGTCGATAAAGCGTAAGTCAGGAGACCTGGGCAAAAATGTATATCCACTGACTTTCGGGAAAAAAGGTCATGATTCGAGCACTTGATTTCACATTCAATTCGTACCTCGAAGACATCTTCTCGCCCCTAATGGCGAGAAACCGTGTCTAAAATATTCCTCCTTATATTTCTGATGACTTCAGTTTGGGGTAAACCGCCCCAGGTAAACGGGTATGTGCGCAATGGCCACACCCCAATTACCAATGCCATTATTGTCCACCACCCAACCGGTTCATGGACTGTAACAGATGAATTTGGTTTCTTTTCAACCGTTGGTTTCGCCGGGGACAGCATAACCGTTTACCATTATGGATTTAATGAACGTCAAACTGTAATCCCAGCCTACGCAGGATTTACTATCCAATTGAATTTAAATCCACTGGAAATGAAACCAATTAACGTCACGGGATACCGGTCAATCCAAATAAATCATATTCCCGTCAAACCCGGACGAGCTCTTTCTTCTACTATGGCATCGATCCCCTCCCTCACACTCCGTACTTATGGCGGTATCGGTGGCCTGGGCACGGCTTCCATCGATGGTGGACTCACATCTCATACCAAAATTTTATGGAACGGGATCGATCTTACGAGCCCACAGAATGGCGAAACAGATTTATCGCAAATGCCATTCTTCCTGGTTGGTCAATTATCGATTTCCCGCACACCTGCTTTATCCTTTGGATCAGGCAGCATTGACGGCTCCATATTGATTTCCAGTCCGAAATCGTCGCGAATTGACGTGACATCCGGCAGTTTCGGTCTGCGTTCCATAGCAGGACAGATTAAAATTCCATCCAAAAATTGGAAGACGGATCTAGGATTCGGAAGCCTTAATTCAGCCGGAGACTTTGATTATGATTATCAAGGGAAGAATGGAAAAATCCAAAACAATCGATTTAACCAAACATTCTTTTCATTAGGAGTTAATCGAGCTATATCAAGGCGATGGTTTGTATCTTTTCGATCCCTTTTCACCAATCAGGATCGGGGAATTCCCGGTTTGGTGTTCTCCCCTTCTCCCAAGGCGCACCGTAATGACGAACTGCAATTATTCAATATCAAAACTATCCGGCAAATCCCAAACCATCTACTGTCTATTTCAATCACGACTCGCAATAGTGATGAACACTACATCAATCCCCAATATGCCGTGGATAGTCAGCATGACTTAACTGCTTCCCAAATGGAGATTGGCTGGAAAACTTCACCACTAAAATCCATTGAATTGGATCAAAAATTGATCCTTAAAAAAGAAACGATTTCCAGTACAGACACAGATGATCACAACCGCTTCGTCCAATCTTATGTCAATGCGATTCGATGGGCCATATCCCAAAACCTCTCAAATGAAAGCGGTATTCGATTTGACCGGGAACATGTAAAATTCAGCGCCTGGACCTGGCAAGCGGGGTTTGAATACCAAATGAAAAATGGAACCGTTTCGCTCATGAGCGGCAATGGTTTCCGCTATCCTACCTTCAATGATATGTACTGGAATCCAGGGGGTAATCCATCGCTATTTCCAGAAACGACAAATTGGATTCGAGCCCATTGGGTCAGGCAGTTGAAGAAACACGAATTATCCTTTCGTGTCAGTTCGAAACGAAGCAAAAACCTAATTCAATGGACGCCGGCAGACAATTACTGGCAGCCCCAGAATATTGCCAAGGCTCAACGAAATACATTCACATTTACTTTGGATGGAAAGTTGTTCAAGCCCATTCGCTACACAGCCCATTTCAGTTATAACAACTCAAAAGATTTGAACGAAAATAAACCGCTCCGCTATGCACCGGAATATTTAGGTGCATTCGGATTAAAAACCGAATCCCTTCCTGTAAGCGGATGGCTGCAAGGTCAATATGTGGGAAAAAGAATTACCTTGTACAGTTGGCCTAAGGATGTGACCATAGGCCCCCATTTTATCTTTTCCGGTGGATTCAATTGGTCTATGTACCAACGAATGGATATTCTTTTTTCAGTCGAAAATTTACTTAACGAACAATACATGACAGTGAATGGCTATCCCGAACCGGGACGAAGTTTTTCACTCACCCTTCAAATTAAACCTCAACTCAAATAGGAAAAATAATGAAACGCATATTCAAACTAATCATCTTTATGCCGGCTTTAGCTTTCTTCGCTTGTGAAAACCTTTTTAACAATGACTCCGATCCATTGACAGAAATGAACGTTTTCGTTCTCTGCGAAGGAAATTTTGGACAATCGAATGCCAGCCTTTGGATGTTAAATCCTGAAAAACCGGGAATATCGGGACCCATCTACCAAAACCAAACCGGTCAGCCATTAGGCGACATTGGCCAATCCATGACTGTGTTTGATGATCGACTGTTTGTTGTGAATAATAATAGTCATTCAATCGAGGAATTCTCTTTGGGTGGTGAACATGTGACTCATGTTAAAAAAATAGATCTGGCCGGTGCCAGTCCCCGGTTTATAGCTATCGATAAAAGTAAAGCCTACATCACCGCCTGGAATGTAAATGGTATTATTGTCATGGATCTGTATACGTATGCCATTGAAGATACAATCCTAGTTAACGGCCTTCCTGAAATGATTATTTTTTATGACAATTATATGTATACAAGTATTGCGATGAAGTCGGATTGGACAGCCGATAACCGGGTACTAAAAATCTATTCTGACGGTACCTTATCTAAAACATACGAGGTTGTGAAGGGCCCGGGGAATATGGTCATCCATGATAAAAAGCTTTATGTGGCCAGTACTTATTACGGGGATGACTGGAGCACAAACGCCGGCAATTCTGTGATTGATCTTGGCACGGATAAGGTTGAAAATAATGATATTGGCGTAACGAATGATTATGGCTCAGACTTGCTGACTTTTAACAACACCGTCTATCGATCCTTTAAAGGAGGAATCGCAGCCTTAAATCCCGATCTATCTGCAGATGCCAATAATATTATTGGAAATACAAATGGTACTTATGCTGCGGCGGCCTTTGGAGAATTTATTTTTCTGGCAGAAACGGATTACCAGGCTCCTGATACCGTTCACGTTTACGATTACAACGGAGCCCTCGTTCAAAAATACCAGGTTGGGGCTATTCCCGGTTCATTTGCTGTTTTTGAAAAAGAAGTGGACTAATTATTAAAAGTCCAGGTTACACCAAATTGCATCATGCGTCCTAACCTTGGATATACATGGTTGGGGCGCGCCCAGACTAAGTCATCTGAAGATGCGTCACTGATGCTTCCTAATAAGTTTGATATATTATTCACCTTAAACGAAACTAAAACTCCGGATATGTTGGCTACCGCTTCAAAATGAAGAAGCCATTGGTCCGGTAATGCCCAATCTGAATTGGTATTATAAAAAGGGACTTGCCTGATTGGATCAAACCCGAAGGATGCCAATTTTCCGTTTGAACCATCGGCCCAGAGGTGGGCTTTAATTTTCATATTATTCTTAAATAAATTTAATTTTCCTTTTACGCCAATAGCAGAAATGGCGCCAAAACCACTCCCATAAATTGATGAATCCAATTGGACTAATGCATTGGTGTAGGTTGACCAACCATTTCCGAATTCAAACTGAATATTTGCGCCGACAAAAACTATTTGTGAATCGTCTTTTTGAATCTCATCCTTCTTTTTCCTAACGAGAGATATGAAGGCGTCGCCGCTCAGGGGACCATTCATTATTCCACTTTTTATCACCGATCGATTCCAGGATTCGAAATTTGAGTTATCGTCCGGATTATCGGTATCGGGATGTTTGGGATTGGGAATTCCTGAAGTCGAAAAATGAACATAGGCGCGATTAAACTGTTTGTGATAACTGACATCCCAAACGGCATAACCCTTATCATCGGAATTGAGTATGGGTAATCCAGCCATAAAATTGAAACCGGCCAATTTCTTTTGAGCAAATACGGTTGTCCAAGTTAATGCGCGCTTTAAGGTATCGGCGTTGATCTGCTGGGTATTGTGGTTTATGCCAAACCCTAAACCTGACGGAGATTGAAATAACAAATCGACGCGGTTTCGATTAATATCCCTATAATTTGAATCAACCATGGTAGAGTGGTGAACCAAGCGATGTTGGAAGAATTGTCCTACATAAGTGTCCATAATCCAATCCCCCAGCGGACGCTGATATCGAACACCTCCGCTGATGATGTTATCATTTTCAAATCCATTGCCAGTGGTATCGGGCAAGCCACTGTGCGTTATGAAGCGCCCGGCTGACACTTCCAATTTCTGCGCACCTTTTTTAGCGGCGTAATTGGCACGATAAGAATGGTGAATAGGGGAAGATGCACCATCAGGATGGATGTAATGGCCCGTATTTCCAAAATAGGTACGCTTAAAGCCTCGAATATCTAATCTGCGATTTAGCTCCTCAAACTTGGCGCCAACTTCCAATTGGTTGTACGAATAATCGCCCCGGTAATAATCAAAAAAACTTTCAACATTGTTCGAATCAGGGAGTCCACTCCATGTGGGCAGGATACCTGTTTTTCCAGGTTGAAAGCCTCTGGTAGTGTTGGACTCGAATCGTTTGGGATAGGAAGTGTAAGTACCATCAAACATCAACATACCGGACGTCCAAGCGCGGTTCCAGAACAAGGCGCCATCGCTAATGATAATACCATTCTGGCCGGCCCAGTCAAAGGGAATTGGAATTGAATTTTGTGCAAATAATCCTGCTGAAAGGCCTAAAAAGACGATGAATTTTCGCATAATTTAATTTAGATATTTCACAACGCGAGGAACGGCTACAATAAATATGACAGCATTGGATACCTCATGTAATACGGTAAATCCCAATCCTTTCACCAAGGCAGCCACGACACCCGACATTCCCAATCCTGCTGATATGGGATAGGAAACCAATGTAAATACATCATAAATGAAGGTGAGTAAAAAGCCCATAAGGCCTAACCCCACCAGGGATATTACACTAAATTTTTTTTGAAAAAATATCGGTCGGATCACCCCACCGACTGCACCGGTGATGACCATGCCCAAAATTTGCATAATAAACATAGGTGGAAAGGCTAATCCTGACCCCATGGGGTTTAATCCGGAATAAATAAAAATAGCTGTGCCCCCGACCAGTGATCCCCATCCTGGGCCTAAAGTCAATCCCGATAAAAAAACAATAACGGTAATGAGTTCTACATTAGGGACCAGCATCAAAGAGAATCCCATTCCAACGGCAAGGGCGCAGAATATCGCTGCCCTGACCAAATTATTTAGTTCCATTTTCACCTTTGTACAATGGGATTCGGAAATAATTGTGACGGTTTGTGAATGACCCATTTTCCGGGTCATCTGTAATGGCCATTTCCATAATATTCATTTGGGCATCCATCACATCGATGAGGTGAACCAACAAAGCTTCCTTAAAGGCCGGTTTTTTGGGGCTTTGCCATTCATACTTTCCTTGATGGGCCAAAATGATGTGCTCAATTTTTAACAGTAGATTTTTGGGGAATTTTTTGATTTTTACGGCGGCGGCCCTTACCATGTCCCGACCGATGACGATGTGACCGATCAAGTTCCCCTGCTCGGTGAAGGAAGCTTCATAATCCGATTCAATTTCATGCAATTTGCCAATGTCGTGCAGAAGAACGCCTGCCAGGACTAAATCTGTATCTACTTGATAATGGGGCCCTAACTCAAAGGCCATTCGCGCCATGGACAATATATGCTCCAAAAACCCTGAGCGATAATTATGGTGCATGGACACGGAAGCGGGATGGGTCAATAATTTTTCCTTATTCTCAAAATATACATTATGACACAGTTTTTTTAAGTGCGGATTTCTTATTTTTTTGATGAATGAAATGATTCCTTTCCACATATCCTTCGGATCGGCGTGGGCTGTAGGCATCACCAGGGCAGGATCAAATCCGTACCGGGCATAATTTTGAACGGTGGCCTTATTGATGCGCTTGATCGTAAGCTGGGGACGATCCATGAAAAAATCAACTTCACCCTTAATTGCCACTGCATCGCCGCGGGAAAATTTATCATTGAAGTCGGCCACTTTATCCCACACCTTACCCTGAACTTGACCTGTACGATCCCTTAGGACCAGGTCTAGATAAAGATCGCCGGCGCGCGTGTGGCGAAGGTGTTTTTCGACGCAGAGATAAAACCCCTGTATTGTAATACCTTCTTTGAATTTTGAAATGGTAACTATGGACTTCATTGGTTCTAAATTTCAGGCTTAAACTTACGAAAATATCGGTAAAGAACACCTATGTCCATCACAATTGAAAAAGTGAGTTATACCAAAACCAAGGATGCGCGCATCCTGGAATCCGTCCTGAATAAATGGTTTAAAGATCCAAAGGATTTGAACCTGACCGACCCCAGGATGTCTTTTCCATTTAAATATAAAAAATGGGTTGCCATGACTTATGCCAATCAAGATATCAAAAGTTTTGTGCTCAAATCTGAGGGCTGGATTGTCGGTATCGGCAGCCTGATGATTTTACCTGAGTCAAACCGTGCACATGCACTTCATATTTTTATTGATAAAGAGCATCGAGAACAGGGTTTGGGTCGAAGAATGATGGAACATCTTGAATCATTAGCGCGAAAAGAAAATATGAAAATAGTCACTCTCAGGGTGATGCCAAAAAATGAACCGGCTATAATTTTGTATGAAAAACTGGGATATATACAAAAAGGGACTTCCAAATTGGGAAGCCTTTTGATGGAGAAAGTATTAGTCTAGTTTTTTTTATTCATCAAATCAGGGACAGGACAATCATCACATTTGGGATCAACTTCAGGTTTATTGAGTTGTCGAACAAAAATATGAACCACATATACAAGGGCTATAAATCCTACTCCGATTGCAATGATAGTTTGCCACTCCATTAACTGAATCCCAATAGTAATCCACCCTGATAAACAACCAAAGCTCCTACATAAGCCAAGACCGTCATATAGGCGACCATAAATAAGGGCCATTTCCAGGAATTGGTTTCCTGGCGGACAATGGCAAAAGTGGCCATGCATTGGGCAGCAAATACATAAAATACCATCAATGCTAAGGCCACCAATGGCGTATAAGACCGCTTCCCTGTTTCTGCATTAACATCGTTTTGCATTGCTTCACGCAGGTTAACCGTATCATCGCCTGTGTCTTCTACATTATAGATAGTGGCCAAAGTTGACACCATAACTTCCCTGGCGGCAAACGACGTCAATAAACCGATGCCGATTTTCCAATCAAAGCCCAAGGGCCGAATTACCGGTTCCATGGCATGACCAATTTTCCCGGCAAAACTATGATGAATTGGATTCACGTTGGTACTGGGCTGATCCACTTTAGGAAATGAGGCCAGGAACCATAATACGATAGAAATGGCCATGATAATTTTACCTGCATTGACCAAAAATAGCTTCCCACGGATGAAGACGTGGCGCATAACTGAGCGCGCAATCGGCACCCTGTATGGCGGCAATTCCATGACAAAGGATGATGAAGCTTTTTCTTTAATGAACTTACTGAAAATCTTCGCCAATATAAGTGCTGTGACCGTCCCGAGGAAGTACATGATCACCAGGGTCAACCCTTGAAGGTTGAAATATCCACCCACCTTAATCGGCGGGATGAAAGCACCGATCAGCAGGGTGTAAACCGGCAGGCGGGCACTGCAGCTCATTAGGGGTAGAATCAGGATTGTTACCAATCGTTCTTTCCAACTGTCAATCGTTCGTGTGGACATAATCCCTGGGATAGCACAAGCATAACCACTCATGAGAGGTAATACAGATTTACCGTGGAGGCCCATTTTTGTCATTCCCTTATCCAGCATGAAGGCGACGCGGGCCATGTAGCCAGTGTCTTCCAATAGGGTCAGAAATAAACTCAGGATTAAAATCTGTGGCAGGAAAATGACAATTGCACCAACGCCACCAATAAGTCCTTCTACTAAAATATCCCGCAGCATGCCGATGGGCATATGTGCTAAAACAAATACGGAAACTTGATCTATCCCGGCCTGTATCCAATCCATGGGTATGGTGGCCCAAGTAAAAATGGACTGAAAAATAAAATATAAAATCGTGACAAAAATAGCAGGTCCCACCCAGCGGTGGGTCAATATATGATCCCATCTTTCACTGCGGGATATTTTGTGAATCGGTGGTTTTATTTTTGGCTGGATTGAACTGACAATATTATCAATCCATTTGTATCGCAGAGTGGCCTCAATTGTATTCGCGTTATATCCTAATTCAGAAATTGATTTTCGAATTGTTTCAATTTTAGCCATTTCCCCATTCAATGACGCTTTTCCTGATAGCAATCTTAAGGCATGGGCCGCAGAAAATTTTGAGGATAAATAATGATCCTCCATGAGCGGTTTCAGTCGATTCTCAACTGAAGGAATCATCCAATTGGAATTAGGGTATGACTGTTTTTTAGAAGCGGTTGCTTCTTCAATAGCCGCTTTCAAAGTATCCAATCCTTGATTCAATTTTGCCGAAAGTGGGATTACCGCCTCCACCCCTAATTGTTTTTTAAGCCCTTCCACATCTATCTGACTGGCGCCATCCAACCGGTCGATCATATTTAGGGCAACCACAACCGGGATATCCAAATCGAGAAGTTGGGAGGTAAGATATAAATTTCTTGATAGGTTAGATGCATCAACTACGGAGACAACAACAGTTGGGGGATTCTCGCCTTTGGCCCAACTCAGAACCTGATCGGAGACAATTTGTTCGTCAAAGGATTCTGCTAATAAACTATATGTACCGGGCAAATCTAACAATTTAAATGAGTCTTGACTGGTTTTTACCGTTCCAATTTTCTTCTCAACCGTAACACCGGGATAATTGGATACTTTTTGCTTCAACCCAGTAAGAAGATTAAAAATGGCAGTCTTACCGCAATTCGGATTTCCCACCAATGCCACCCATTTTGAGTCCTGATTTGCCTTTAGGGTTTTTTCAAAAAAATGCGGTTTCATGAATTTATTTCAATTTGTCGGGCGTCGTTCCAGCGAATCGATAAATAGGAATTACGAATTTTTATTTCTACCGGTCCTTTGAATGGAGCAAGTTTGATCATTCGAACCTCTGTTCCGGACAAAAGTCCCAGTTCAACCAGGCGATATTGGAGGTGTGTGTCCCCTATAATTCCATTAATGGTTCCCGTTTCCCCCGGGTTAAGGTCAGTTAAGGTCATTTCGCAATGCAATCGTCACAAATAACGAATAATTGGTGAATGTGTCGAATCAGTTTAAACCCAAGTGCTTTGACAATTTTATCCTGCCTGTCTTCAATTACCTCATCCATGAATTCTTCAATTTTACCACATTGAACACAAATCAAATGATCATGGTGGGTGGAATCTATTTTATGCTCATAGCGTGCCCGGCCGTCTCCTAAGACAAGTTTACGAACCATGTTATTCTTAACCAGGACATCGATGGTTCGATAGACGGTGGCACGGGAAACATTCAGGGCGGAATTGTGGAGGGCTAAATATATTTCTTCTGCATCACGATGCTCGTCAGTGTTGCTCAGTTCATCCCAGACTGCCTGGCGTTGCTGGGTATAGCGTAACCCTTCCTTTTTTAATGCTTTTTTCAGAGGATCGTAAGATGCCATAAGATTCTTCTTTATGATTGTGCTTCTTTTTTATTGAGAATGAGTCTCAGAATATAAACAATAATACCCCAATTGATAAATGTAAAATGCGGTGAATCAGCCTTCTGTCTGCCGTATCCGCTGACTGGCGGAGTAGGTACGGAGGGGCCGGGATCAGGTTTCCGGTGTTTCGACCTTTTTTAGATTGGCAAATTTGACGACGAGTTTTTTCTTTAGTCCGTCTTTAAATACAATACCCACACGCTGGTTTTCACCTTGACCACTCAAGGCTTTAACCTTTCCTATGCCAAAAATGGAATGTTCAACAAAATCACCAACCTTGAAATCATCAAAAACGACAACCGTGCGGCTTACAGCAGTTTTAGTATATTGGCCGGGTCTTCCCCCCACTACTTTACGAGTCAGGGCTGACGTAAATGAAATTTTTTCCAGTTTATCTTCCGGCATTTCATAAACAAAACGCGAGACCATGCCATACAAGTCTTCCGACCCAAACCGACGACGATGATTTGCATACATGAGATAGACTTTCTGCATAGCACGCGTAAGACCAACATAAAAAAGACGCCGCTCTTCTTCCAATTTTTCCTTGTTTTCCAGCGCACTGTAGAGAGGAAATAGACCATCCTCCAGACCAGTGATAAATACAACCGGGAACTCCAATCCTTTGGCGGCATGAAGGGTCATGAGCGTAACGCGGTTGGTCTCATCGTTCCACTGGTCCAAGTCTGTCAGAAGAGAAACTTCTTCCAAAAATTCGGTCATACCTCCGTCAGGCATCCGGATCATGAATTCATCTACGCTCCTAAGAAACTCCATAACATTTTCATAACGTTCGTTATCATCCGGTGCAGAGCTATCGCGATAATACTGAAGAATCCCAGCTTCCTCAACCAAAGTCCGAACCAATTCACCGGCATTTAATTTGGGCAGAAGTTCATTATATTTTTTAATTATACCATAAAATGCAGTTAATGAATCAGCTTGTTTTCCCCGGATACCTATGTCTCCGGGGAGATTTAATACTTCGATCATATCGGTATTTTTCTCAGCCGCTTGAATGACACACTTATCGACTGTTTTCATGCCAATCCCACGGGGAGGAAAATTAATGACACGACGAAGGGAAATTGTATCCTGTGGATTCACAATTAGCGAAAGGTAACCGATTAAATCTTTTATTTCTTTCCGCTCATAAAATCGGAAACCACCCACAATATTATACGGAATACCCGACCGCCGGAAGGCATCTTCAAGTGAGCGGGATTGTGAATTTGTCCGATAAAGGATGGCAAAATCACTAAAATTCCGTTTCTGCAGTTTTATCTCTTTTTCCAATGCATTGATGACAGCATCCGCTTCTTCCATTTCATCATTGGTTTCAATCAATCCTAATTTTTCGCCGGCGCCATTGTGGGGTATGAGTTCTTTTGGCGCACGATTTTTATTATTTTTTACAACCGATGACGCAGCTTCAAGAATATGCCCCGATGATCGGTAATTTTTTTCCAGTTTGAATATTTCGCAGTTACCGAAATTCTTTTCGAAATCAAGTATATTGCGAATGTCGGCCCCGCGCCAGCCGTAGATGGATTGATCATCATCACCAACAACACAAATTTGCTGGTGCACTTTAGCCAAATATTTCACCAGCATAAACTGTGGTTTATTGGTGTCCTGATATTCGTCCACCAGGATGTACTGCCAACTTTGGCGGTATTTTTCCAAAATATTTGGATGCTTTTCAAATAATTCCAGAGGAAGCAACAGTAAATCATCAAAATCAACGGCATTATTTTTAACCAGCGCTTTTTGGTAATTTTTGTAAATATCCGCGTATATTTTTTCTATAACCAGATGGGCCTTGCTTTTCGCTTCATCAGGATGAATTAGTTTATTTTTAAAATGACTGATTTTATGCCGTACCTCTTGGGGCGTGACATAATTTTTTGGAATATCCATAGCATTGAGGACCACTTTGACTAAAGCAACCTGATCCTGAACGTCGAAGATTGAAAAATCCGGGGTATAACCAAGATGGTGAATATCTCTACGAAGAATTCGGGCACAAATGGAATGAAATGTGCCGATATTTACGTTGGCTTCTTCTCCTTTGACCAATTTCTTTACACGTGCTCTCATTTCTTGTGCAGCCTTATTGGTAAAGGTGACAGCCAGGATATTCTTGGCGGGAACCAGTTTTTTTTCTATCAGGTAAGCGATTTTATGGGTTAGCACACGTGTTTTCCCGCTGCCCGCACCGGCAAAGATTAAAACGGGTCTACCGAAGGATTCTACAGCTGCTTTTTGCACTTTACTCAGATTTCGTTTACTCATGTTGTATGTGTTTTATCCCTTTTTAGCTTTTTGTCTTCTGTTCTGTCGGCGAATTTTTTGAAATTCACGTTTTGCTTTATTATGTTCATCTTTTGTGCGCGAAAAAGTATGATACCCATCTCCCCGCGCAACGAAATACAAGTATTCAGTATTTGCCGGATTCAAGGCCGCTTTTATGGATTCAATCCCGGGGTTGTTTATCGGCCCGGGGGGAAGCCCATAATTCAAATATGTATTGTATGGTGACTTAATTTTCAAATCTTTATTCAATAACCGCCGTGGTCCGTCTTTGACGATATATTGGATTGTCGGATCGGCCTGGAGCCGCATTCCCTGCTTCAACCGATTATGATACACTCCTGATATAACCGGTCTTTCGCGATTATATATCGCTTCGCCTTCGATGATAGAAGCTAAGGTAATGACTTCTGTTTCAGTGAAACCCATTGCTTCCATCCTTACCTGCAATTCCTCGGTGAAATTCTTTTTATATTCTTCTACCATCCGATTAATAATTTCCTGGGGAGTTTCGTCTTCAGAAAACCGATAAGTTTCCGGGAACAGATATCCCTCAACGGATTCACCATCAATACCCAATTTCCAAAGCAGCAATTCATTTTTGCATGCATTCTTAAATGCCTGCGAATCCAACCCAAGTTTGGCTTCCAGTTCCTTGGCGATAACAGAAACTGTCCAACCTTCCAGAATGGTCACCCGTTTATTCATCTGAACCCCATTCACCAATTGATCAATAATATCATAATTGGTGTGAGCTTTTACCAGCCTGAAACGCCCTGCCGGTATATCCTTTTCGTACCCTAAGGTCTTAACCGCTAATAGAAACGAGCGCTTGTTGCGAATAACATTGTTATCCTGCAATTGGGCACTCACCTCCTGAAGAGAAGCACCTTTGGGGATGGTCACCTTAACGGAATCATAAGGGTTACCCTGGGGCCATAATAATACAAGGCTATAAAAAGCCAACAAAATGCCCAGTACGACAGTAGCAGTTATTCCAATAAAGCTTTGACCCAGATGAAATTGAAATTTATTCATCATTTACGGGGGCGAAATTTATTCTTTTTTCACCATGCATAGCAAATTCTATTGTATAAAATCTTAATAGCCTCAATTCATGTATAAAGGATAAATATTCTTTGGCAGAGCAAATCGATCAATGTAATTTTGCCGCCGCTATGAACGATAAAAAAGGCAATAATAACATCCATCTTTTTGAAGGATGGGCTTTTGGGAAAATCAATTATATCCTGTTTGCCATTGGCGTAACCCTGCTACTAGTTGGTTATGCTTTGATGGCGACCGGAACGGTAAACAGCTTCCAAAGTTTAACATTGGCGCCCATCCTCCTTTTCCTGGGGTATATAGTCGTCATTCCGTTAGCATTGGTTTACCGCCAAAAGCGTTAATCAATCCTTTTTGATCTGACATAAAATTTGGTTTAAATAGTTTCCACCGAGGGCAATCAGAACGTGGTTGGATACTTGCCCGCCGAATCTGCCGGCTGACGGAGTAGGCTGGGAACGCCGGCCTGTCAAGTCGGAGGTAGAAAATTTGGGATCGTAGTTCAGTTGGTTAGAACGCCGGCCTGTCAAGCCGGAGGTCGCGAGTTCGAGTCTCGTCGGTCCCGCTCCTCAATAACCCCTGTTTCTCGTCGAGAGTATGGGGGTTTTTATTTGTAATTCGATTGGTATTGAGTTGTACCAATTAGTACAAATATAGAGTAAATATAGGGTAAAAACAGGTTCAATAGAGTAAATAAGGAGTAAAAAATTGGCTTATATTTTATTTAATAGTGTATCAAATCTAATTGAATATTCATTTTGAAGAGCTTGTATCAACCCAACATAATGAGATTCTGTAACCTTAACAGAACTATGACCTAAAAATCTGCTTGCAGCAAAAATATCTCTAGTTGCAATATAGTAATATGCTCCAGCTGTTTTCCTAAGATTATGTGTTGAAACATCGCTGATTCCAGCTTTTCCAAATACAAATTTTGTTCTATTATATACCATGTTTCTAGTTAGGTGATTTTGTGCTATTTCTTCCAACGATTTAACATTTGAATCTGTTTCAGTAAAAAACGGTCCACCACTAATATCTTTTCTTGTCTTTAAAACTTCATCAACATTCTTGGTTAAAGGAATAACTCTTTCTTTATTTGATTTAGTATTGGGAAATATTATTTTATCATTTAATACACAGGCCCAGGTAAAATTAGGATATAAGGCCTCACTAGTTCTTGCTCCAGTATAAAGATAGAAAAGAGTTAAATCATGAGCATCTTTCTGGTAAGGCATATTTAAATCCACATTATTCAATACATCTTTAAGTTTGGAAATTTCGCTCTCATTCAAATACCTGACATCATTCTGATTGGTTTTAATATTTTCAACATCATCCAAAGGATTATGAATTATCAATCCATGTTTGACTCCATATTTGAAAATAGTTCGCATATTTCGAAGTATTGTATTAATCCCATGCGGTGAGAAACCCTTTGATTGCCTATGTATTTTCAATTCTTCAAAATCTTTCCAATTAATACGTGAGGCCAATTTTCTTTCTAATCTTGAATTATAATCATATAATGCCTTTATGGAGTTGATATATCTATTGAGAGAAGACTGTTCAATACTACCTGATTTTACTTTCATCTTATAATCGCTATTAAACTGATTCCATAATTCTGCTAATTTAATAGGAATTTTCATTTCTTCAGGTGGCAGTTCTAAACCATTTTTTATCCTATCTATTTTGGTTATTAATGATCTCCTAAGTCTTACGGCATCAGAATAATGTCCGTGAAATGTTTTAGTTCTACGTCTTCCATCCCAATCATAATAATCAATTCTGAAAGTACCTGCTTTATATCCAGGTCTTATACCAGGAGTTTTTTGCGTATTCTTTTTCATATCGGATACCGTGCTGATTCCTATAAATACTTTCTCCCACTAAAGTGACTTAATTATCGTGTGTCACCCAACATATTCATGACAGGTACGAATCGAGGCTCGGAAATTGACTACCCACTTTTTCCAATTCAGACTGCGGGATTCTGACCAGCCGACCAATCTTTTTGTACCCTATCTCTCTTTTCTGAATCATTTTCCTGATCTTTTCCACTGAACAATCGAAAATCCTGGCTACCGATTCAGGGCTGTATAACCGCTCGGTTCTTGAGCCACAATAGGAACAATATTTTATTTTTCTTCTCTTTTTCATGATTGCTATTGCCAATTATCCAAATATTAGCCTGATGGTTTGTTTGATTGTTCAATACAATCAGTCATTATTGATTAAAAGCCTATTTATCAGTGAGTTGCGACTTTTCAAATTGGTGATTTCCCCCTTCTTTGTCTTTTCCCTTCCCCTTTCTCCTTCCCCTTTCTTCCTTCTTCTTTCTTTACCGCGCGGAGCCCGGTAATTCAAAGCAACACAATAGGCGGAGCGCGGTTCTTCTGTGTTTCTTCTTTTTCTTACCGTCGGAGACATCTGTTATATTTTTCATTACACCCCCCATTCTATTTTTCCTTCTATTTCTTCTTCTTTGTTTATTCAATTATTGAATAGCATCTTTTATCCTCCGTACCAGGCCTTTGCCATATCGCTTTTAATATGGTCTTTGACCTTATTGCCCCTTGTTCCGTCATGTATATGAACTTCCTCATATTATTCTGGTACAATTCTTTCCTTAGTTTTTGGATTCTGGTTTCTGCATTCATTATTACCAAGACTCTGAATCCTGTAAACTCATACCCAAAGTACTCACTGTACTCTTCATACTTTGGGTTCTGCAACCACTCCCTATAGACCAGCATTTTTTTCAACAATGAGTACTGGTCTTTTTTTGTCGTGGTTATCTTTTCCGTCCCCAAGTCTACTTCTATAAAAAACAGTGCTTTTTTCCCCAAACTTGGGTTCTCCAGGCACATCACCCCATCCGGGATAATGTGCTTTTTCGTCGTCAGCCTGCTTTCGGCTTCCTCCTCTTCCCCATTCCCATCATACCCTTTATTTTCATTCTTAGAGGGTCTGATGCTCATTTTTTTATATTCTGGTATAAACTCTAGCAGCCGGATTATCCCAGAATTTTGGCAGCCTTTTACAAAGGCTATTCGAACATCATTTAGTTTTATTGTGTGTACCAGCTTGCTGAAATACAATCGGGGCAATTTTCCCAAATGATAGACGTATTCCCCCTTCCCCCCGTCCCTTATCAGTACAGGATACGGGAATCTTTTCACCAATCCACTTTTATATATTTTCAGCATTCTGGTCTGGGTCTTCTGAATGCTTGGATACAAAAGTATCTGTATTTGTGATGTTGTCAAATACCTGTAGTCCTGCACAAATTCCGGTACTTCCATATCACGGGTCGTAAGAGCAATAGTCTTTTGATTTCGTGTTTTATTTCTCTTTTTTTCCATTTTCTTTCCCCCTTCAGGAGAGCACATCAAAATCCTCGGTAAAGGTTTCTTGATCAAATGGTGAATCATCTGCCAGATTACGGTCACCATTGTTTTGCTCACCTTTTTTCCCAAGTTTTATACCAGAATCTTTGTACAGTTTTTCTTTAAGTTTTTTTTGATGATCCTTAAACTCATCCATATCCACATATCCCGATCCTTCAAACAGCCGGAACTTCACTGGGAAAGGGTCCATAAATCCCCCCGCCATTCTTACGATTCCTTCCCCTGTTTCAATGGAATGAAGTACTTCTGCCTGGTCATCATTCAATCCCATAGCCTCTTTCATTACCCGGATTTCTTTTCCGCTGCCGAGATGGAAGCACACTTTCATATATGAGTTATTCAGCACCGCATTGACCAGGGTTGATGGTTCCTGACTCATCGAGCATATTCCAATATTCATAGAACGAATTTCATCCACCATCATCGAAATTATTGACGCACTGATTTTCCTTACGTTTCTTTCTTTTTCGCTGCTGAAGATGCGGTGTTGGGCCTCGTCATACACCCGCAAAGCCAAGTCTCTTTTATCCGGGTTTGAAATGCGGTAATAAAACTCCCAAAGCAGGAGAAACTCCAAAAGCCAGGACTCAACCTCACTCATAAGTCCTGCTGTCTGCAAAACGTAATGACGGCCAGCAAGCAAGGACAGCATGTCTGTTTCTGTTGAAATCATGTTACCGAAAACATAGGTCAATAATTCCAGGCGGGAGGCTACCGTGCTTTGCGTCACAAGATCCTTATAATAAAATTTATGTTCAAGATTTTTCACTGCCTTCAGTAAGCCAAAGACCGTCGGACATTTGCCTTTTTTTCTCTCGATAGAAATCAATTTCAAAAACAGCGATTTTGCCTGGTCCCAAAAATTAAAGCATTCACTCAAATGACCCACAATAATCTGGTCCCATTCATTTTCCGGGAAATTGGGAGGAGGTCTGAAAAGATTAAACCGTAGATCGTTCCACTTCAGAAGCAGGAAATCGGAGTATTTCATGGCAATATCGCCGTATTCCTTCTTGGGATCGCTAATCTTTATCGAGCCAACTCCAGCCTTGTAAGCCTCGTCAATGAGGACTTTCCCAAAGTTTGATTTCCCGCTCCCTGCAAATCCTCCCGCTAATACATGTTGAGGCAGTACCACCACATTACACCTCAACTCGACCTGTTCCCGTCCAACGACATTTCCCAGTACCAACTCCCCGCCCACCTCGCCCTGTTCACGTGGCAGAGAAAAGACGTCATCTATGAAGAAACTGCCACCAACATGATTGAGCAAATAACTATAGAGACTGTTAGCCATTGGATTATTCCACCTGATTGACAACCACTGAAGGGAATTTCTAACAAAAGGAATTTCCAGAAGATCGGAATCCCGCGCCATGGTCTCAAGAATTACCAGCTTTTCTATAATTTGGCTATTCATCTCCATCCCAACCGCACAAGTATTTCATGGTATCCCCAACAACCTTCAGAGCACCATTTTGTACTCTTGCTATTAATATATCCTTATCGTGTTCGGAACAATACGCTGTCTCTTCATCCAACCACAGCACATCCCTGTCACACAGTTTTTCACCACAAATAGAACATATATACAACTGGCATTTTGTGCATACAGTATGACCATACACACACATACCCTGTACCTGCTCTAATGAGCATGGACGATGACCGCAACTAAGAAGGAAATTGCCTATGTCCGTCTGAACAAGGGGCATTCCATGGATATCCATTATTAAGGCTGTGTATTTTATTTTTATCGGGATGATTTCACCCGTGCTCTCATCTAATAAAAACTCTCTTTCCATTTCGTTACCCAGTGACCCGTTGCCATTTACATCCTGTTGTTCTGCGTTTCTAAAAATGTCCTCACTGAACTCACGGTCTCTTTTTCTGTATGTTGACATGATTAATTCCTTATTAAAAAATGATCTTGATTAATATCCAACCCAAAGCTCCGCCTAACGCACCACCGAATGCCCTGTCAATACCTTCTGGCAGTACATCCAGGTAAAGCTCGTCAAAAATCATTGCTCCGAGCTCCAGGAAAATCCACAGAAGCAGAACTATCGACACGATGAGGAAAAGTCCGGCAGCCAGTTCTGAATTACCACCCGACATCCTTCTCATTGCAAAGCCATGTATACCGAGGGGCACTTTTATCATTACATAAATCATTCCAATTCCACCCCAAAACATGACCAATCCTCTCAAACCCACTCGCGTGCCTATTATTAAACCAATGACTAAAAAAATCCCAGCTAACATGATTGACTCCTTTTTTTCTTTGTTATTCTATTTTGTTAACGTTGTATTTTGCTTTAAAATGTCTATTATAAGAATAGCATAACCTGTGCGCATAATTAAAGAGCGGCGATGGGTGAAAGTGTGCGAAGTTGTGCGGGCAATCCTTATTTGTAAGGGCTATAAATGAAAACAAGAATATCTGTCCCTCCAATTTTTGGTTCTTGGTATAGGAATTATCGACTTGTTAATTGTGACTTAACCCAAAATGACATCTTCCGTAACTCGACATTAGGAAAAAGAACCTTAATTGATGTAGAAGCAGGAATATTACCGAGTCATACCGAAGACACGATTAAGGCACTGGCTAATGCGATTGGAATGACCATCGGGGAATTAATAGAGGAAATTGAGGGATTATGGGAAGAGTACGAATCACCCATGGGAAATATGGATGATTTCAAATCACTTTTAAAAGCTTTTACAGAAATAGATGATTACATCAGATACTTAATTCTATCAATTGACCGAGAGACGAGAAAAACTAAGCCTGATCTTATAAGTAAATCCTATCGGGATATTTTATATGCCCAGGTTTCTCAGAGATTTCCGGAGCTTCATGATCCTTTACCCGATTTTTCCACCTTTCTCACCAAGCCCGAAACGCTTCGTGTCCTACTCGACTCGTTGCCTCAACCAGATGTTATCCTAGATATTGAAAATGGATTTAATAAGATTGAGTATGCCATAGACGAGGGGTCCCTGGTATTGAAAAACCCTGAACTTCTCTGGGACTGTAACTGCCTTTCCTCCGGTGATAAAATTCCTAAGTGCAGGATTCATACTCAGAAGCTAGGGAAAAAAGTATCTGATTGCTTTGACGAGAACGTGAAGATTGTATACAGGGGCTTTGATTTCCACTGGCAGGATATAAATGCGCTATGGCCACCTTCGGTAGATTCGTTCTATCTAATCAATAATATCATTCATAATACTGATCTGTTGGACAATCGGAATAATACAATATCTAGCATAATAGACATTGGCACAGGAACAGGGTTCCTAGGCATCATGCTTTTCAATCTGATCAAGGGTGCACAGAAACTATGTCTCACAGATTGGTCGACCACATCATACCTCTACTCATCTATAAATTGGTTCATTAATGCCAGCAAACACCAAAGAAATCTGGATTCTTCATTTGAATTCAGAGTGGCTACAAATTCATATTGGGACTATTTTGATACAAATCAGAGAAAGGATAACTTTGACCTGGTCATTTGCAACCCACCCTATTTGCCAATTCCTGGTCATTTCAGGGAATTACAAATAGCCCAAACAACTGCAGGGACAGACCTACTCGAACATGTCATTCACCGGTCCAAAAACCTGGGGAAGAAGGTGATCATACAGTTTTCACACTTGGCCCAGGAGAGGGCTGAAAAAGCAGCAGATGAAAGCGGTGTAAGTTTGCAGCCGTTTGGCAAGCCTAGACTGGTTCCGTTTAGGATTCCTTCACCTATTAAAAATTCAGACTATATGAGATGGCTTTTAGATGAAAAAGCGGAAGGAAAAGAGAAACCCTGGGCATTAGTAAGAAACAACCATGACCAATCCAATAATATGAAACACCAGTATTATCACTACATTCAATCGTACTTCGTGGAATCTTGATCTTAACTCTCTCCAGCCAATAGCGTCACCCTGAGTCTACGCACTCTCAATCAGAATTTTCTCTGGATTCGGCTTGTTCTATGTACTTTCGCGTCAAATCAAATAGTTTCCATTCATAGGAAGCTGCCTCCCGAAGTTGCCTGTATAGATCATAAACTGGTTTTGGGTCCCTGATTTTTTGTGAAGCGTTTTCCTGTATTTTATTAATGAATTGCCAACTACCAGAAACTACTTCCTCAAGGTTCCTCATTGTGTCCTGCAATTCCGTCCCGATTTCCAATTTTGGTGTTTTCACCATCCCAAATGGTCGAGAATGACCTTTAAAAGGTTTTCGGCCATGCTGAATTTATCTGCTGTAGAAGAGCGTAGCCTCCTCTAAAGCCCTGGAAGGGATTCTGTCCCAGTGGAAACCTTATTGCTAACTATTTAAGGGTGTGTAGAAAAGGCCGACCCTTTACGAAGTTACTGGTCAGCAGTATTAGGCGAACTCTTCGTGCATGCCGTTCATTTTGTCACGGAAATTCCTAAAGTTGTGCCTGAGAAATCAGTCCATTTTCATCTCTCATCTGCAATTATACTCACATTTGACTACGGCGTCCGCATTACTTGTATTCACCATTGAATGAGGCGTATGAGCTGGCACTGCCACCTTTGAATCCGGTGATAAATTAATCTTCTTGCCGCCCATTCTCAGTTCGGCTGCCCCTTCAACCAACCCAGTAGTAGTTTCGGCATCGTGGGTGTGTTTAAAAACTTCACCAGGTTCTAGTATTATTATAGCCATAATATGATCTTCCTTTCGTTATGTTGTCATTGCTTACAAGATGGACGATATTCTCTTAAGTTACTTCTCATCCATTTAGAAACGTTTCACAATTGATTATCGAATCAACGCTTAGCACCTGATTTGAAATAGTTATTGACCAAACTCAAACTCTGGCAATCACGATGTACGCCTTCGGCTTTTTGTAGACTGCAGATTAGGTAGCAAGTAATGTTTTAAAATTTAGGAATATTAATATTTCTTTCAGACATTCCTTTTAATTGTGATGCTAATTAAGATTTCTCCTATTGAAAAATGCCTTTTAATACTATGGTGCCGTCTGAAAGTTTTTCCACATCTAAATCATGACCTGCGTATTGTGCTATATCAATTCCTGAAAAGGAAACCCCAGGAGTAAAACTTACCCCAGGTCCCATCCTAACTCCGCCAATTTGAATGGGAACTTTTGGTGTGTGGGTACCATTTGGATTGGATTGAAATATTTCATCAAATCTAACTCTCATTTATTACTCTCCTTCTTTATTTTTAGTGCGTTACGACCAAACTAATATTTATACTGAATTATTAGATGGCAAGAGATCAATTCCAGTGCATTCATTAATTGCTCATTTGTTAATTGATATTCTGACCCATCCCCGTCTTACAACCCCAATCGAAATTGTACTCTACTGGGAGATTTCATCAATTCGAAGGTTAATTTATATTCAATATATTATATCAGCAATAGGATCAATAGCTCATTTTCAATGGGTAATAGTACCTATTTTTACTAAAATATGTAACTATATCAAAATAATATGAGCTTTAGTTTTCAGAAATTACCCCTTGTAAATCTTGCTTCTTTTATCCATAACCTTTATAAATAGTACTCTCTTTTCATTATCTATCTCGATTAAAGCACGAAATTCCCCTCAATTACCTCAAGAAAATCACATTATCCATATTTTTAAAATGCCTATCCCCTGTTAATATTCTTGCTTTTTCCAACTTTGCCATTGCCAGAATAATTGTATCCACTAACCCGAAATCTCTTATTTTTGATCGCATTTTCACATATAACTTGCCAGTATCAATTAATGTCTTTTCCTCGATGTTCAAAACAAGGGAGTTAGCCTTAATAAACTCCAGGTACTTTTTAAAATTCCAATTCTCTTTTACAGACTTACAGCTCAATTCAACCAAAACAATAATTGGTGTAATAATCTCATTACTTTCAAAAATCTTTTTGACCTTTTTACCTTTACTCGATCCGAGGAAATACTCGATCCAGGCATAGGTATCGAAGATGGTTTTCATTCTCTTTCGACATCTTCCCACAGTTTATTTCTCTCGGCCTTTGAAAATGGCTTTGATTTCCCTTTTAACTCGCCAAACATTGACTGAGGAACATTCTTTTTCTCGATTACCAATTCCAACACAATTTTATCAAAAGAACGGCTCCTCATCTGGGATTTCAAGTCTTTTAGCAGGTTAAAGGTTCTTTCTTTTAGTGCAATAGTTTTCATTTCTATAATTATAATTATAACTTATTTATAAATCTTTCGTTTTGCTCTTGTCCTCGACGATCTTTCTTTTATGAATCTAGCAAATTCCCCAACATTCCCACTATAAACCCTCCTAAACCTCACCCAGTACCGATTAAGTGTGCTAGAGCTATTTCCTTTGCCAAGAACATCAAAATCTTTTCATTAGACAAATACTGGTGACAGAATTCTGCAAGTTTATTGTAGAACTCCGGATAATTTGCATCCAGTGCAGTACCATATTATGAGTGATTTACATTTGCTCATCAATAAAATCAATGCCAAATGTATCTCCAGGAGCTGAATAATTAGCGACCTGACTAGATGTGCTATATACAAGCAGGCATGAACTCGGATTGGCCGGGACATATCTCCGCGGCCACTTATCAAATGCTGTCCTCAGGTTATTTTTCAGATAACTAAGTTCCCTTCTAATACCAAGTATTTCTTTGAGCAAACTTTTTGTATAACCTGTATTTTTGCATTCTACCGCAATCAATATATCTGAATGTTTTGGTCTATCTGATAGACCTTCTTTTGTTAAAATAATATCCAATTCGTGAAAGTGGCCTGGCAATGGCGTTGAATGGGACTGAGCATCGTAACTTAATGTCAGAAATTCAACATCTGTAAATATCTCGCCAACGACATTCCCTTGTTTTAATACCTCTATCCACGGATATTGTCGGTTAATTGGTCCATGTGATGTTTTTAGAACTAATTTAGTGCCGTTTCGAAGCACTAGATCACATCCTTCTTCAAGTCGTAGCTTTTCACACACTACCGAAAGCACATGCGCTTCATATGCCTTCCCTGATGTTAAGTTATTTGGCAGTAATTTAGACGCCCTTGATTGAGAAACCCTGAGAATCGATGCGAAAGCTTTGGATATTCTTTTCTTCAACTGATTTGGATTCATAACCGTTGCCCCATATCTCATCCCTGATCTGATTGACTGGGTTCATTATGAATATCTTTTAAGATATCTTCCAACTGATCGACAAATTCACCAATCTCATCCAATTCACCTACCGTGAATTTCGATATTCCAAAGGTTTCTATTTCTGACGGACTGAGCTGTATTTCTACACCTTGAAATTTACCACCAGACTCAATATCAAGAACCTTTCTTAATCGGTCGTTTATGATAAAAGCTCGTGAACTGGATTTCTCACGTGCCATTCCAATCACCATCTTCAGATATAATTTAAGTTGTTTTTTGGGATTTTCTATTTGCCTTGTTTCCATTGATGCCTCCTCATCAATGTATCGATAGTCTGACTCCTGAACCTTCTCTCGAAGATATTCTAAAACTTCTCTGTATTCTGATTCATTCATGACTGTCTACCTAAACATCCAACTAATATTTATATTGAATTATCCGGTGGTAAGAAATATTATTATTCCGAAAGGATGAATGCGGATTAGCATTAATTCTTTGACATATAATGCACTTGGTTGACGAAAAAAGACTGCCTATTAACACAGTTTAATCTGATGAAATTTTATATACCATGCTAATTAATAATTCCTAATATCATTGCGTGTTGTTACTAATAGATCGACTCCAACTTTATTTGTCATTCATCAAATTGTTGATTGACATATACTTATACCCCATTCCCGTCGTACAATCCAAAGGAAAGTTTGTATTCCATTCGGATATCTCATCAATTCGAAGATCAAGTTATACAAAATATATAATATCAGCAATAGGCTCAACAGCTCATTTGTCAAATATAAAGGACCCATTTTCGCATAGGTATAAGTAACTATATCAAAATAATATGAACTTTAATTTTCAGAAATAAAAAAGGGCATCCCTTTCGAAATGCCCTTTTCTTCATTTTATAATAACGCGATTCTTTATTTCATCAACACCATCTTACGACTTTGGGTGAAAATCTGATCGCTTTCACTAGACTCTGCTGTCAACCTGTATATATAAATACCGGTAGGCACACGCTTCCCATCAGCATCAGTACCATTCCAAGTTTTGCGTTTATATCCTGCTTGTTCATTAGAATTTGTCCAACGAGTTACTTCATTTCCTCTAAGGTCATAAATCACCAATGAAACCGAACTAGCTTCAGGCAAACTGTACTTGATCATCGTTGATGGGTTAAATGGGTTGGGATGGTTTGGCTCCAAAACAAAGGCTTTTGGAGGCTGAATATTTGCCGCCATTTTTGGTGCACCTCCACCAGTTTCATAGAAAATATAATGCGTATCTTGAGCTTGTTCTGAACCATTTGTAACATCTACTTTTAATAAAATATCCGATGTGAGCATATTAACATTTTGAGTAGAATTTGTACCCAGAGTTATCCACGTTGTACTGGGAGGGTATCTTTTATACCATTGATAATAGTAGGATGTACTATGTCCTCCAACTACAGTTGTTGTAAATGTCTCAGACTCATATTTTAATAAGCCTGAAGGGCCTTTTATTGTCACCGCAAGAGGAGGAATTCTAAACCTTGAGACTGTATTCACTCTTTCGTCGTGAACGCGCATGTTATCTTCATAAGTTGGGTCACCGATATTAACTTCATCTTCAGAAATATTGGGATCTGGATCGTATAAAATATCTGGGTTTGATAAAAATTTTATCCTGGGTATTCCACCCGGAGCCTTGATTGACATAAGCGTTTTAAATCTTTCTTGTTCATCAAGAAATCCATGTCCATATAAATATCCTTCGCCAGGATCGTTAGGATCGTCAGAATCATATTCATGTCTTGAACCAAATAAATGTCCAATTTCATGCGTAAATGTAAAATTTTGAGCTTCTTCACATTGCCAGTTTACAATAGCAAATGCATCACTTGCCCCAACTGTTAATCCTGCTGCTTTACCACAAGCATCATTATGGACAAAAAGGATAACTATATCCGCAAAATACTGGTCCCTCAGGTCATGAAGGTTGTCTAGATAGCCATCTGAAGGATTAACTAATCTTGGAAGATCAATCTCAAACGTTTGTTCTATATATCCTGTAGCCTCTACTCTATGGACAATTTTAACCTGGGGATAATATTGTGTTGATGCATCAAAGCTGGATGAATAGATGTTATTTGCATGATCCCTCGCTGCATAAATAAGGCTTTCGATATTTGGATTGTAAGCTAATACTGTATCCGTATAAGCAACAAGAACATCATATGTTATGGGTATTGCACCTTGAGACGTTTTCCTGAGTTGATTTGTATCATTATTATTATTTTTTGTCCTTAAAGAGTTATTTGTGTTATTATTTAATACACCTGATGGAGAGTCCGCTGGATGTTCTGGTAGATATTTGCTCTGATCCAACTCATAGATCATATATGCTTGATTACCTAAGGACGATATTCCAAATTTCTTTTCATTTATGCTAATATGCCCAGAAATTTCTTTCTCAAATATTTGTAAATTTATATAATCGCTATCTACTTTATCTACAGGTCTACCTACAGGAACCCCAATCCAGCTAAAATTATTATCACCATTATGTTCTACTTTTTTTCTTACTGCATGAATATTGTGCTGTGTAAAAAAATTTAGATAAATATATTTATTAGTTACGAGTTCTTCAACATTCTTAATCCTCACTATTCGATGAGTAATTGTATTTGTATAGCGCTTTATGTTTATTAGACGACTTGACTGATGAAATGAAAGTTGAGATTCATTGGAATCTAGAAACAAAGGAATCAAAGCCGGCTGTACTTGAGAAAATGCAGTACGCAAAAATAAAACTGCAAAGATTATCATGAGACCCAGTTTAGATATATTTTTCATAAATATTTCCTTCCTATATTTTTGTTTATCATGTCTGAGGCTGGAAAAACGCTTGCGCGCCTCCTTCAGTTGTTAATTGTGTTACTTCACTGCCATCTGAATTCATAATAAATATTTCAATTCTTCCTGTTCTATACGATACGAAAAGTATTTGTGAGTCATCAGCAGAAAAATAAGGACTGTAATCTTTATTGGTATTACTTGTCAGATTTATCTCATTTTTACCGTCGATGTCCATAATGTGTATTTCGCTAATATTTTCAGACGAATTAATGGCTTGGAGTACAATTTTTGTCCCGTTAGATGATATTTGAAATTTCCAAATATCAAGTTTATCTCTTTCGTCAGAAAGTTTTCTTATGTCACTCCCATCTTTATGCGCCCTATAAAGTTCAAACCCTGAAATAAATATAATATTTTCACCATCGGGCGTGAATTGCGGAAATCGATGAAACACCAATCGGTCTGTTTTACCCGTTAAATACATAAAATTATTACCATCGATGTCCATAGTTGCTATCGCAGATGTTTCTGATTTGTTTGGCTGAGGTGTTACAAATATTATTTTTGAACCATCCGGAGAAAAACTTGGACTGTATCCAGTTAGTTCACCTGGAGTAAGATTTATTTTATTGCTCCCATCAATATTCATTATTATGATATCGCCGGTCCAAAAATCTTGATCCGCAGAAAACACAATCTTAGATCCATCGGGAGAAAATTTGGGGAATAATTCTTTTACGGCATTATTTGTTAAGTTCTTTTGATTCCCTCCATCTTCGCCCATTATATATATGTCCCAGTCGCTTGAATTATAAAATACAATCTTAGACCCATCTGGGGAAAATCGCGGACCATGCCCACCTTCACTGAGACGAATTTGGTTACTTCCATCCACATTCATTGTATATATGCCATTTTCCCCATTTCTATCGGATATAAAAACTATTTTGGGAAGCTCTTTGCTTTTTGGCCTTACGATATCACCACAACCACCAAGAGACCATATGGCAATACAGATCAGGAATGTTTGTGGTAGTCTCATACTTGGCGAGTTTATAGCATTAATTGCCAAATATGCAATAGGCTCAAGAGCTCATTTTTATAGTTAATAGTACCTATTTTCGCATAGGTATAAGTAACTAAATCAAAATAGCATAAACTTTAGTTTCCAGTAATAAAAAGGGCATCCCTTTCGAAATGCCCCTTTCTCCATATTTATAGTCGCGCAATTCTTTACTTCATCAAAACCATCTTACGACTCTGGGTGAAGACTTGATCGCTTTCATGTGATTTTGCAGTAAGCTTGTAAATGTAAACTCCTGCCGGCACCGAATTCCCCTTCTTGTCTTTTCCGTTCCAAGCAACCCATTTGTAACCCGCATCTTCCCTATTATTAGACCATTTGAAGATTTCGCTTCCAATGAGATCATAAATAACCAATGATACCGAGCTGGCTTCCGGCAGACTGTATTTAATCATAGTTGAAGGATTGAACGGGTTGGGATAATTCGACTCTAAAGCGAATGCCCTAGGAATTGAATTATTTATGTCCGCTACCTCATCCCGCATCTTGTCAAATGATTCACCCCAAGTGGAAACCGGATCCGAGTATCCAGATATTCCATAACTGTTCACAGCTTTTACTTTGTAAAAGTAATTTCCTGTCGCCATAGCTGCGCTTGTGATCATTACATCAACGTCTTTAAATGAAGTAGAGGATGTTGATCCAATAATTAGATATGAACATGAGCTTAAGTATCCTACACATCGATAAATGTTATAAGAAGTAGCACCTGTACTGGCATTCCAACTAAGTTGGGGGTTTTCCAAAATTGATCCCAGATTTGTTATTTGCAATCCAGTGGGGGTGGTTGGAGGTTGCTCTAGGGATGGATCTCCTATACCGCGCGCTGCAAACACATTCATTATTATGTTCACGTTCACGCCATTGTTGTAATTCTGATCTGCACTGATTACGCCCTCACGTCCATCCAAAAACTTAGAGTTTGAGGCGTTTTTATACACCAACCCCTTATAAACGAGAAAATCAGTAATACTGGAGCCTAGTATGCCCCGTAGATCCCAAAGGGCTCCAGACCAAATCATACTTTTGTGGTGAGCACTTCCTAATGTGTTCTCAGAATATGCTGGTAACGAATTATAATTATTGTAATTATACTGGATTTTAGGCATATCAACACGTCGTAGATCTGGATAGTTGCGAGTAGCCCATTCACCAATTTGAGCATTATTCGTGAACGAAGCAGCATGATAATCGGAATAACCTTCGTGCATAGCACGTCCTTCCTCCTCCCACCCTGGTGGAGTAAAACCGATATCATAGCTCACTGCGTGGGTGTACTCATGAAAAATTATATCATCCTTTTTTGCAAGATCCCAGAATATTGACTCGCCATGTCCAAAATATAAATTCCCATCGCCCGGACAAAACCTGGCATTATCTTGGCCCATGTAACCACACGGGCCTGAAAAATCGGTATGAACAGTTACTGTTATTTGGTTGAGGCCAGAGTACCCAACGATTGGCCAATAGTTATTGGCGAAGTTGTCAATGTGGAAATACATATTCGTATCATCAAAGTGCGTACCGTCATGTTGTGTATAACTGGGAGGGGTATATTCAAAATTTCCAGATGTACTGTAGGCATCTCCATCCTCCCCATTAGTCACATCCACGTATGTCCCCCGAAGCTCGTAGCCACCACCAGCCAATCGAGGTATTGTGACCGTAGTTAAAAGACTGTTTACCGGATCCTTCGGGTACACCTTTCCAATTCCATCTATGTGAAACATCCTTTGTCCGTACTTTTCAACCTTTCCAGTTTGAGCATTTATTAAAACGTCCCATTCGTTTAACCATAAGCGATATGCCAGGAATTGTGAATCTCCTGGTACAATAATCAGTTCAGAAATTGGGTCACTAACGTCCGAAATTTTAATATTGAGAAAAATACGGGCATTATTGATGGCTTCTTCTTCTGGGATGATCGTGGAGGTCGGTGCTGATATATGAGGATAATATGTTCCTCCAGCCATATGGATTGTCTTATCCTTCCCAACCGCTACGGAATATTCAGCACCATACACAGGAATGTCTCTATAGGTTTGTTTGAAATCAAGATGATGTACTCCGTTATCTTCAAAATCACTTAACAAGTTGAGATCGGAAAGATCAATTTTCATCTTGAAAATAATCCGGTTATCTTTTAAAAACTGACGAGCTATATCTTCCGGATTCTGTAGTGCGGAATAGGGCTTCGACTTAAAACCATAGATGGTAGCTGGTGTTCCAGTCTCATCGTGCCAACGAATAAACGCTTTTCCCCCTTGCTTTTGGTTAAATGTCCGCCAGGCTTCCGTCTGGGCTTGATCTGGAAGAACTTGACCCGTAGCAAAACCGGCAAAGGCAACCAGTAATCCCAATATTAAACTAATTTTACGCATTGCTCTTTCTCCTTTTTTGATTAAGTGAATTTTCTATTGTTTTGGTATGTATATATCAGGCTGCTTAGCTATAAAGGGCGTGAGTTTTGTAATATCATTTGGCTGTTCGATATTCAATGTATACAGATGGAGATCCCCATGCCTATATCGGTCGACGCTTTCGTCTTGGGCAAAGACAATATATTTACTGTCATTTGACCAATTCCAGAAACTTGTAATCGTATTCTCAACAAGTATTTCCATTAGTTTACTACCGGACAGCGAAAGAACAAAAAAACGATTGGTTTGAACATAATTGCCCCTTCGAAAGGCGACATTCTGTCCATTGGGGGAGAGACGGAATCCACCTTCGTCGATGGTATTGCTCGTTACTTGGGCTAAAATAATTCCATCATCACTGGAGAATCTAAATATTTCCTTCGCGGGAGAATCAGCTAAAGGGTTAGATGGATCTGGTTTTTCATTCACTATTCCTGTTGCATAAATCTGGCTACCTGTTGGGCCCCATTGAAAATCGTGTGACGCGTAGCTGTAGATCCAAATGGAATCGTTTTTAAAAATAACTGGCGTATGTGGCGGTTCACCACCACTAATTACAAAATCATGGTCGTTCTTACCGGAAGTATCGATAATCCCCATGGCAACTACTGCTCCAAGAATGCCTCGCATGTATAGTAACCTGTCCCCTTCGGGGCTCCATTGAGGTTGATAAGCACTACCGGACCTCAAAGGTAAGATGCGCTTATTGGTCCCGTCGGCGTTCATCAGGAGCAGTGTTGATATATCAAAAGCGACTTCATACCCACAGGCAATCATTGTACCATCTGGACTCCAGCGGGAGTTTAAGAACCCCGCATGTTCAGGGACGATATGGTAGCTGCCATTGTGAAGAATAATCGAGTCTCCCGGCGTAGCGATCGCTTGTAAGTCACTTCCGTCCAGGTTCATTGTGTAAAGACCAGGCGTGCCTACTAAGGTATCTATCATTGAAAATACCAGCTTGGCCTGCTGGTCTGCGTCTGAACCGATTGGATTCTTACCACAGGATGTCAGAAACAATATTGCCGTCAGCATGAGCGAAAAATGGGCTAAATGAAACTTGTCTTTATGGTCTCTGTCTGTAATGAATAGTAAATGAAATGTATGCATTATTCCTGTAAACTAGTTTTGGTTAACCATTCCGATTAATATTATAGAACGTGATTATAAAATGTTGCATCATACTTCATGATCTTTTGTTTGTTCAACGCTCTCCTTATCTTTATAGCGAATGCGGTTATGTCCTTGAATTCCTAATTTCAAGATAGGACCTAAACTTGGAAATGTCAATAGGCTCAACAGCTCATTTATCAAATATAAAGGACCTATTTTCGCATAGATATAAGTAACTATATCAAAATAACATGAACTTTAATTTTCAAAAATCACTCCTTGTGAATCCTGCTCCTCTTATCCAAAATCCTCACAAATAGTATTCTCTTTCCATTATCTACCTCGATCAAAGCTCGGAAAATTCCAATCCTTAACTTAAAATAATTGTTACCTTCAAAGTGTTCAAGATATCGAAAGGGATTAACTTTTATTTGTTTGAATTTTTTAATGATCCGTAATGCATCTTCCTTCGGCAATTTATTCAGAATCCTTTCACTATTTGGGTTAAAAACCACACTATAAGTCATTTGTTAATCAGTCGTTGTTCTATATCCTCTAAAGAAATGTATTCATCTTCGTTTTCTTCTCTGGCTTTTGCCAGCTCTTTTTTTGCCCAATCAGTTAGTTCACCTTCAGACATTAGAATCCATTTAATCAACTCAATATCCCGTGAGAGCCTTGCAAGATTATCATTCATGGCTTTCATTTCACTTTCCATATTTCAAAGACACACCGATCATTTATTAAATTTTCTCCTCATCTCCCCCATCATATCCCTTAACCTGCCTGAATACACTTTTTTAAACTTCAATCTATACCGATTAAAATGAGGCAATGCTATTTCTTTGGTCCAGAATACCACAATTTTTTCATCTGGTTTTAAGCCATACTGTTCTACCAGAATCTTCGGAATATTCGGATATAAATACTTGAATGTTGTGACATAAACTGTCTTTTTTAAATTCAGCCATTGCTTTGGAACCTTGGCATCTTTGCGATAAATCCATACTAGCTTTTTTATAATTAACACCATTTTCTTACCCTAAGGGGTACCTATAGTCTCCTTTAATTCCATTAATCCCTGCTATGACTGCTTACACTATGAATACCCTTTTTTAATTTTAATCCATGGAAATCTTACATGGATGGGATGATCAAACTTGTTTTTCGTTTTTACAATCCCATGTCCCACTTTTAACCAGTCAATCATTCGCTTTTCCTCACCCGTCAGATTCATGGCCTTGGCCATCACATCTATATCCTGACCATTACCCAGTGTAAAACTTATCTTGCTATTTGTATTAGCTAGAATCGAGTCACTTAATTTTCCTGGCTCCTGGTCTAAGACAATTACCCCTTCACCAAACTCCCGAATCATTCTGATGACTGATTCCATGATCGTTTCCTGCCCATCAGTGTATTCTTTTTGTCTGGAAAGCACATGGTGAGCTTCCTCTATTAGAATACAATGTTTGAACTTTTCCCTTCCTCCTTCCTGTTTCCTAAATTCATAAATCCATAACAGCAGACTTTCAATAAAAAATATCTTCTCAATCGTGGCCAGGTTATCCATCTCGATCACAATCTTCTGATTCAATATCTTCTCGAGACTATCCTGTTTCCTCACGTTCAATACGTCTCCTAATAAACCGGAAAATGTTAAACTTGCCAGAACCCTTTTGGCTGATGTCATCCACAGAATTTCCCGGCCCCGGACAAATTCCCCCTTGAGCATCTTCTGAAGATCCAAAAAAGTGGGATAAACCTTTCTTCCTTTATAGATTCCAAACTGCTCATACAAGTGGTCAATACCCTTCCTGAAAAAATATTCCACTCCATGACCGACGAAAAAAGCATGCTTCATGACATCGATGAGCATGGCCATCCAGTGTTTTCCATGAATCCCCGGCGGTGGAATCAGAGGATTAAATTTGAAGTCAGACAGAAAACTTCCAAGTCGAATGACTCTAAGGTCTTTGAACTCCGGTAGTTGCTTTAGGTCCCGGTAATTTCTTTTCCAATCAAACACTAAAAACGGTTTATTTTTCTGTACCATTTCTTTCAAGATATGAAAGGCCAGATTGGTTTTTCCCGTACCGGTCATACCCACAATCAGAAGATGTTTAATAAACTCATCCCCGTTTAATCCAAAATCTGCGAAATCGTCTTCCGGATAAATAACTGTTCCTATGGGATAATCACCAGATAGTCTATTTTTCTCTGGTGGCGGAAGCCTGATTGTTTCCCTAAAATTTATCTTTGCATCTCTATCAGATAGGATTCTCAGGAGCTCTTTATTTTCCCGCTCCTCTTTTCCATCCTTGGAAAATAAATTCAAGTACCATATTCCCCTTGTCTTGCTACCTAAAACAGGTTCCAATTTTCTTAGCAGATCCTTTATTTCCTTCATTCTAAAAGTTTTAGCTTTAATCTTTCTTTATTCAGCTCCTTTTTCATTTCCTGATGTTTTTCTTTTAATATTGAAACATCCCGAAAACATTCCAGCCATTCCTTATTCTTTTGATTCTCAATTTTGGCCAGTTCAACCTCAAAGTTTGAGATAAGGTTTTGTACCTTATCCTGAAATACGTTGTATCGTAATCGCCTGATATTCTTTTGAAATGTCAGCGCTTCATTACCCAAGCCATTCAGTACCCGGTTACTTAAATCCAACCTCTCCTCAATTTTTTCATCCAACTCTTTAACATGCTCTTCAAGATTTGTAACCTGAAGGCTGAGGAACTTTTCAACTATATCTTCCTCTTCAACCTCTTTTTTATCATCGTGATTTTTCATCTTTTTAGGATTACTAGCTTTTGGGATGATTCGTATCGACAGATGCTTTTCATACCAATTCTCCGAGCTTACCCGGCGGCATATCTTCCGGTTCCACTTTGACCTGCAGATACGCCACTTTTATAGACCTTTCCTCTTAAAACATCTTCAGTGTTGATTCCTTATCCATCCGGACCTTTTTCAATAGATATTGGCTTTTTAAGGATATGATAGTCAGTTTTCATTTGAGTTCTAATTTCATATTTAATGCTGCCACGGCCACTCGCTTGCCTTTCTCGGTGATATGAAGATCCTTGATCTTTTTGGACGCCACAATCTCAATCAACTGCTTTATTTCCAGATACTTTACTATGCTTCTTAAGTGATTGATTGATATCTTGACTTCCCGGTTGAGCTTCTGACAATAACACCTTTTTCCACGAGCTTGGTGTATCTCAACCAGTACAATCATCCATTTAGGTATGTATATTAATTTTCTCATCTTTGAATGTTGCATTCCGCTGTACAGTTTTTAATTCAGTCTGACCATTCTGATGAGAATTTTTAGGTCTAGGTTGGTCCAGATGGGAAGACCATTTATTAGCGTACTGCCAGTTATGCTTTCCCTCCGGAGTTGAAATATTTAATTCATGGGTTGATGTATTAGCATGCAGTAGATACCCTTTCAAATCATGGATGATCAGGTTTGCGTAGGCAATTCTATACAATCTCAAATCACCCTCGACCCCAAATAAGATACCATTTGGTACTATTTCATGACTTGCTAAAAGCAATCGACCTGTTTTGGCCTCAGTATCCAATATTGTGATTGACTGATCTGTTTCGCTTAACTGTTCAGAAACAATTGATCTTGCCTTCTTCATGGAAATCAGATTTCCAATTCCTTCATTCTTTTTTATGACTTGATTAAAATAAAATTCACCTAAATGATCATCATTATCTGATCTCAGAAGTTTTGAGTCATATTCATATAAAAGTAATTTGGTAAATTTTTGATCTTCAAGCAACCATTCGAATTGATGGTCTAATTCAAAAAACAGAGCGCCAAAATAATCTGTAACTATAAACTCCAGCATATAATCCCAGGCGGTTAAGGGATTCTTCCACTTGCCAGTAAACAAATCATACATGCGTTCCAACATAACAATTATATCTTGATTCATTTGATTTAAAAGGCGGGATTAGGCTTATTTAAAAAGAAAAATCAATTGACAGTATTAGTGCCATTATGTTTTAATCCACGCAACTCCAGATCTATTTTATTTAGTATCTGGATTATCAGATTGATTTTGGATTGCATGGCATTAATGTCTCCTCTAAGCTTGGCTACGTTTGCCAGGTTTTGTACAACCTGTTCCTCAGTTTTCCATATACCCTCCTGTATCAAATCCATTCTGGAAATCAGATCACGTAGAGTTTTTTCAACCATAAACAATGTTAGATATCTACCTATTTATATTTTGTGTAATTCAAAAGTGACAAACCCTATATAGAATAGTATTATCAGTAACTCTTGTAGACAAAATGACCTTAAACGAGAATTTATATTAAAAGTATTTAAAACACGGATTAGCTGGTTTTGAGGATCCCGAAGTCATTGAGTTCCTGCTCAGTCTGCGCCTTGACAATCAAAACCACAAATACCAGGCAACTAAACTTTACAATAAATACGGCTCTTTAACAGATATCATCAATGCATGCTACAAAGAACGCAGCATCATCTCCGAAATCCCGGACCAACACTATTTAGGATTAAAACTCCCTCATGAAATTGCGAATCGATACCTGTTTGAAAAAACAAAAGCAAAACCTTTTATTCGCAACTCTGAAGATGTCATTAATTATTTGCAACATTCCATGCGCGGCCTGAAAACAGAGCATTTCAAGGTAATTTATCTAAATGGAAGGAATATGGTCTTGGCAGATAAATACATATCAAAAGGAAGTTTAACCACAGCAGCGGTTTATCCTCGGGAAGTTATTAAATCAGCTTTAAGATATGACGCCGCAGCCCTCATCTTTGCCCATAATCATCCATCAGGAAATCCAAACCCAAGCCAGGATGATTTAAAATTAACCAAAAAACTATGCGATGCGGCTAACCTTTTAGATATCCATGTTCACGACCACATCATTGTCGCCGGCAACGAGTATTACAGCTTTGCCGATAGCAGATTAGTTTAACTTTTTTAATAAATGTGTTATCATAATTGACTTGAATAAAACTAAATATAATTAAATTTATAAGTTAGAAAAAATTGAGATTATTACTAATCTTACTACAAAAAAATAATATGACTACTAGTTATAACCCAATGATCATAGAAAATACTACAGATTTAGGCAATCAGGCGATTGAATTTCCTATGAAATACAATGGGTTTTTAGGTGTGAGTATACTCCATAAATATTTTTCAAAAAACAATATGCGTTGTTATTTCCAATGGGGTTCGAAAATATTTAACAAATTCGTTATTCTCTTGATGGATGATCCAGATCAATACAACTTTAATATTTTCAAGAAAATGAACAAAAAACAAGCTCTTATTCATGCGCGAAAAATATCAAATGAATTAAAACAGGGGTACGAAAAAGAACTTCTAAAATTAGGAATTGAAAATGTAAAGGTCGTTCAATACAAAGATTTTATAAATAATAAAAAATACAAATTAATACTTAAAGAAATTAGTAAGTTTTTTACGTTAAACTCAGATTTCAAAAATGACTTATTAAAACTTATGGAAGTTAGTATTGGTAGGAAAATTGACAAATTGGATCTAAACGGCGAAAAACTCCAGAATGCAAAAAATAATCTGAGTAAATATTTACTTGAGGAATTGGCGTCAGTTATTTTCTTTTCTGAAAACGGATATCCTATCGAAGTAGATCCTACGATAGAATTTGTTTCAAAGACTCGTTTGTATAGGGGAGACTTTCAGATGCTATCTAATAAACTAAAATTAACAAGAAGAGGACATATATTTGCTCATCCTAGAGACATTGAAAAATCATCATATTAGACAGTGTAATATTTTAACGTTTTTAATAAAAATAAACTACTTATGATATAAGATCTTCAATTGTCTGTTTTATCCTCAGGCATTTTTGGTAAATTATCAATTGTTTTCTTAATTTTTATAAAATAACTATAAGTCAACTCTTCAAGAATCCAAATAATAACACCAGTGATACTAATAATAATCGCGATATTTATTTTGTATTCACTATCTACAAAATGAATTATCAATGTAAACGGTATAATTGATATTAGAAAAATACCAGGTAATAATATCTTTGGAGAAAAAACCATATCCAACCTATCAATAATTTTAGACTTCATAAGATAAATCTTGGTGGCCTCTCTATTATCTAACATAGAGAATAGGGATTTTGCATAACACCATTTCATATTGTTACTAACTCTATTATAATCAAAAACTAGGCTCCTCTGGAGTTTAATAATTATCAGTTCAATAGTTGATTCAACGATTTTAGTGGTAATATCTTTTTCTCTTAATCTATTCTTAACTCTTAAGTACCTACCAACAAACAATCCAAAAAAGAAAACAAAAACTAATGGGCTGGAATAATCAATTATAAAGTGTTGGAGTGTGGAAACGTTCATATCATTAGCCTCTTTACTTTTTGGAAAATGAAAAACGATACTGTAGCAAAAATCACACATGAGATGGTCGGTATAGTATATGCTAGATCTTCAAGATCTAATTTTGAGAGCGCAATTCCAACGGGGTATGTACCAACTAAGCCTAATAATACACTAGCTATTGCTACTTCTTTATAAAACATTTTCCTGTCTTTATCGCCAAATAAAACATATACTACTATTGGTAATAAGGATAGTTGACTTGCATATGCTAAATTAATGATTAAAAATGGACTAAGATTTAACAGATATTTTAACCCGAGGAATACAATCACTCCAAATATTACGACAAAGAAAGAAATTCTTTGGGACTTTCGAAGTAACATCAAATCTCCCTTTTCAGAATCTTTTATAACTCTATTTAATTCCTCTCCTCCATAATCAGAGTATGAAGAAAATGTTATTGCACTAATGCAAGAGTCAACGGTGGAGATCATTATTGAGATAAATGCGATTATTAGAAATGGTAATGTAAATATGGCAAGCACGTTAATAAAATTATTACCAAAATTAATCTCTGTTAAAGCTACCACAAATTCTGTTAAACTATTGTCAGCATCTTCTACTGTATTATATAAACCACTATAGTGAAGTCCAAACCCAATAAGAACACCCAAACTCCAAGATAAGGGAGATTCCCACTTTGTTGATCTGATCACAGATGAAATTTTACTAATTGCCTGCTCTTTTTCTAACCCACTTAAATCAATTGATTCTATTCTCTGCCAAGCAGCCATATCAACAAACTGCCAAGAAATATCCAAAATGAAAAAACTTAGAAGAACTAACCAATCGTTCCAGCTACCTAATTGAGATACAAGTGCTGATATAGAATATATTGGGGTTGCCCCAACAAGTTCATCGGGGCGAACTTGACTTTCAGGCAGTAAAAATGTAACTATTAATCCAATTAACATAATCAAACCAGAAATTATTAGCGAAAGTTTCATTCGATCCTTTGGATTGTTTTTATCTGCAGTCTTTTCATTACCCTCTGCTTGAATTAGATTTGTAATATTTCTCTTTCTGAAAAAATAGATTGCAAAAAGGTACAATAATGTTAACAAAATTAAATATCGTGATTCATGATGGTATCCGTTAGATGCTCCTAAAATGCTCAGGAATCCAAGGACAAATGATATAGAGAAAATAGAGAATGGAAGTTGCATTTCATCCGTTATTACAGATGCTTTGAACCCACCCAATGTCATATACCATAATGCAAAAAACACGAAACTTAAAAATATGGTGACCCATATCCAATGCGATATTTCATTTCCAGTCGCTCCTCGAGCAAAATTTGTTAAAATGTCTGTTGTAAAATTTGCTTCAATTAATAATGCACCAAGTAATCCTAATATTGTACAAGAAGCCGTAATTTTTCGGAGAAGCCCATTCGTTCCATAGGCTTCGTCTAGGTATCCATGTAAAGTCTTCTTTCCTCGTGCAAATTTTAATAACTTTGGTGAGGATAGCTCAAATAAGTAGATACCAAGCCACCAAAATATTATGTACCAAATTACTCCGATTCCATATTTGAACCCCCAATATATGAAATAAACAGTTATAACAACTTGAAGAGCATATGATACCATTGTTGTTGCATACTGAGGGCCGCTCATTTTTTTATTATAAATTAAATGTTCAGCCACGGTTTTTGCTCTGCTCGTTCTCCGAAGTCCAAAATAAAGATAAAGAACCATAACAAAGCACGGTGCTCCAAAAGATAAAATTATCTGTACTACATCCATTTTATAATCCTATTTAGATAGTATTTTTCACTAGTTCCCTAACTATTTCAAAAAATCTCAAATCTAAGCTATCTCCAGTCTAATCCAAATCGGCAGATGATCGCTAACAGCATGCTCAAATCGCCTGATTTGTTTAGTTACCACACCCTTTTTCATTTCCTTAAATAGTTTGTTATAGACTGCCCGTGCAAATAAATCTATAAAATTGAACATTCCATAAACTTTCAAACCTCTGGAAATACCAATTTCGCCACACCCAGAAAATATTATCCGTCACTATCTTTGTTGTATTTTGGGTTTTTCCCTTCGTGACCTTTTCGGTAAGTTTCTAGATTATCGGCTTCCTTATTTTTAGCGCCTTCTTCAGTCATTTTTCGAGAAGTTACTGTCATTTTTGTAAACTTTTTACCTTCGCCACTGTGCTCCCTTTCTCTTCTATCAGGATCATTGGTTGTACCGCGGTAAACAATCTTCTTACCATCTTTAAGGTCATAGGTTACTGTATCACGTTTTTTTCCCATTTTATGATCTCCTTTATTGAGTTATTTTCAGACGAGAAATATTTTCTATCATTTCACTTATTTACCAGCATTCTCTCATTTCTAGCGCAGGTTATTTAGAAAAACATTGCTAATCTATCTTGGGGGTTTGCATACACTACAGGCTCCGTAGAGCTTTCTGGCTTGACCAAGTGATATAGGTGTAGAACTTTTTTTTAGGTACCTACAACCGGCACGATGATATTTACTTCCAGTCCTTGTTACATAGACTGTTAATATTTTCTGTTCTTTTTTCTCTTGAGCATCCCTCTTTACTCTATTTACCCCCAGTCTTGGTGGATCACACACACTACAGGGACCGTACGTTCCAACAGCGTCGCCCAGTGTAATCGGATATTTGCTCTTTGATAGGTAGCGACAATTATCAACATGATACTTTTCTCCCGTCTTAGTGATGTAGACAGTCAGATTTTGTAATTCTGATACCTGATCTGAGGAAGCACCAAGATACTTCCATGTACCGTCCTTACTTAGAATAACGAGTTTGCCATCTTGTGTAGTCGCTGTTTGTTGGGCAACTAGCACTGGACTAATAGAGCAAATAAATACAACCAATAATATTATTGGACGAATTGTCAGATTCATTTTATGATTCATGTGAGTCCCCTTTTGTCAAGTTGTTATTATATTAGTTATCACATACAGTAGAGCATTTTTCTATCAAATTATTAAGATAATTGATATCGAAGTCATTTCATCGAGAAAAGTACCATAGTTAATGAATTTGAAAGTTTAGGATGTATGACATTCATTGGAGCAATAAAAACAACCATCTGATTTATCGTAAGTTTTTTTTGCTTCTAGAACTGCACCATGGCAACTAGCAAATTCACCTAGATATAGTCTGTTTTCTTTTTCAGGCATATATAAACAACCTGTCGTATGAACTTCGTGGTCTCCATTATCTTGGGCATTTTTATTTACATAATATATAGCCATGATACTTCTCCTTGTCGGTTTGTTTTTCTAATCCTAACCGGATCAAAAATATGAATACTTATTCGAGATAAATCATTCACAAAAAAATTGTTCTATCTATAAATAGAGTTTTTTTTCATAATTAAAATTCGGTGGGTGCTGAATCACCAACATGTACTGCTGCATCGTAATCAATAATACTTGCATAATTAGCGGAAGTTTTTACATCAGATTTGGTTGTTGAAATAACTGATGATTCAGAAGCATTCGATGCAAAACTTGCTCTCCATAGTGTCGTCAGCTTTTGAACCTTAATCCAATCAAGATCTTTTAACTTATCATAAAATTTTCTCCGTTGGTCACTAGTTACATTATTCAAATCGACACTTAGCATTGCTTGTTTTCCCATAATTTCCTCCTACTTATCAATTCGTATTCAATGAGTATCTCTATCCTTAGGTGGATTTGGATCTCCACCATGGCTATCAGACCTTTGGATAGTTCCATCTTTTTTATGAATAACTAACTCGCTCCTTTGATTCCGACTTATATCTCTACCACCATCAATTTCATCTGACTTTTTATTATAATGTTTGATTGCTCTTTCACCACCACCCTTTTTAACGTCCCAGCCTCCATCAGGTTTTGGAACAACATGATGTGTTTTTCTTGGTATATTTGTTAGTCCTTCTACCTAAGATTAAGTATTCGGAATTATAACCACTTTGAATATAATTAACAATAGGCTCAAGAGCTCATTTTTCTAATATAAAGTACTCATTTTTAATAGGTAATAGTACCTAGTCCTGTATATCATCCAGAAATTCGTTTAAATAAAAAAGGGCATCCCATTCGAAATACCCTTTTAGGTTCCCAATCATTTTCTATTTATCTATTTCAGCAATACAATCTTCCGGCTTTGGGTGAATACTTGATTACTTTCATAAGAGCGGACAGCCAATCTTTTAGATATCCATGTCCACGACCACATCATTATTGCCGGCAATGAGTATTACAGCTTTTTTGATAAGGGGTTGATGTAAATACCGGGATTAAGATTTGCGATTATTTATAAAGAAGAATGGTGACTAAACTTCAACTGTATAAAACTGCGCAATCTCTATTTTATTATATCAACCAAAGGAATTTCATAGCCAAATGTAATCCCCAATTGGTATGAATTACTTTTAATATCTTCGTAAGGAATACCTACTCCAACAAGAACATTAAATTCATTTCTAGAAAACCCGATACCTGAAAGATAAATACGTGAGCCTTCCTTATTTATTGTATTTTTGATTAACGGGTCAAAAAAACCTCCTATAAACAAAAAAATTGAGTATTTTTCTCCTGTATACCCGTATCTTAATTGGTCAAAAACTGTGAAATCCATTGTTGCATCTCTATCCAAATATGTACCACCCAGTAAGAATTTATAATTAATGGCCCATTGCTTCATTTTATATTCTTCCATCCAATTATTAAATAACATGGTTATACTTTGAATAATTTGGTCCTCTGTGAATTCTGGTTCATGAATAGAATATTCTGTTGTGCTTATAAGGTTTTGAATAGGCGATAATAAACTCTGAATGATTTTTAAATCAAAAGGAAGGTGGCTTATACCATCTATCTTAGTAACATCTTTATAGACAGAATTATACGGCTCAGTAAATTCATTATAAAAATCAACCATGGCCTGATTTAACGACTTTGTGTTATTCCAATTATCGATCCATTGAAGATTAGCACCATTTTTATTTGAATATGTCTTGACCAACTTTTCCATTAATCGATTTTCATTTTCGATTATTTGATCAGCTTCTATATGCTTATTTAGAGAATATTGCAATAAATCTAATGCTCTCACATCCAAGGTGATATCATTATTTTTACTTCTATCTCGAACTAGAGTACGCGACACCCTATTTACCCATTTTCTTTGATTTTCTCCCTCCAGTGATTCTATTTTTTGACGAACATCCGTCATTTCAAGAATGTGCGGTGAAACAAATAACTTGTATTTCAAACGTTCAGAGTAGAAGTAATATAGACTTGAGTAAGCAATTAAATCCTTTTTGGACCACCCAACATCCTTAGCTTGACTTACTATACCATATTCTGTACTATCAACTAATTGTTCGACAGAATGCTTTACACGATATAAAAAAAGCATTGTTGTAATAACATTAATGCTTGATCGTATTAATTGGTTTCTATCCTGGCTGTCTATTGTTTGGCCAATTAGATCTCTTCCAACAATACCGATGACTGGATCTTGTTTAGTCATCCAACTAGTTATTTCTTTTTTTGTCTTTTCCTTAGCAATCTTAGTTATTGTTTTTTTAAATGTATCACTGAAACCAACTTGACTGTAAGAAAAGGAGATACTTACAATTATAAATAATGACAGAATTGAAAATAATCTGTTCATATAACGAATTGAGGTGGTCTTATTTATTCCTCATTGATTTTTTCCTTTAATGCAACCTCTTTCAATTTCCTGGCCCGCTTAAAAAACTTATAGATACCTGTACTCCCCCCAGCTATAAACAGGCCAGATAGAATCAGTGAGATAGTTAGTGGTTCTTTTTTCTCAAATATCATTGCTATCATATCCAAATTGAGATTAAATACGATGATCATAGAAACAGCGACAGAAATCCAGGGTTTAAGATCAAGAAAATCACCGCCGACTTGTTTATCAAGACCATCTTCAAATGCTTGCCACAATTTTAAATCAAAAATTTGATATAAAGCCCTTTCAATAATTAAAGCAAGAATAGCAAATGCCAACAAAATAGCAATGGTGTTCTCCCAATAGTTTTCACTAATTGTAATCATATAAACTCCCTCTTAAATATTTAATCAGGCATTTCCAATCTAACCCAAATCGGCAGATGATCACTAACCGTATGCTCAAACCGCCTGATCAGTTTAGTTGCCTCACCCTTTTTCATTTCCTTAAACGGTTTGTTATAGACTGCCCGTGCAAACAAATCTGTAAAATTGAACAATCCATAATCTTTCAAAGCTCCGGGGACACCAGGATTATGCCGATTTATGGCCTGGGGTAATCTTGAATCCGTTGTAAAAAAACCAATATGGTCATAAGTCTGTGTTAACCGCGCATTGCTTCGAAACGTCTCTTTATCTGGGTTATCGGGATGAGGTGTAATAAATGGAAAGTAGATATCAGTATTATTACCCTTAGAAGAAATATTTTTCGCAATATCTTTAATGCTATTGTCTACTTCAATTCGTTCCTTCTCTGTATCAATATCAAGATTAAGATCCCCCATCAATAAAAAGTTCTGATAATATGCTCGCTTCTTTTTTACCACTCTATTGCTGAGCCATGACATCAGTGCATTGAATTCAAGTTTGCGTTGTTCGGGAGTCCCAAATACTAAATGTGCAGCTACAGCCATTATTTCATATGGATTGGAAGAAGATGGTCCAAACTGAAAACTCACACAATAGGGAGAACGAACAAAGGTTAGAAATGAAGCAAACTCAAGTTTTGGGGTCTTTGGAGTCTTTTTTCTCTTTCCTTTTTTAGCCCATTCTTTTGCCCATTTAAGAAGAGTCTTACGACTTTTTTCATGGTCATCTATAAGGTCAACAAGAGATTCAACATATTTCCCTACCTCACCCCGCAGGAATTTCAATACAGGTCCTCTGTCAATGGATATATCACTCGCAACCTCTGTTCTTCTGATTCTGTCACGCTTATAGAGAATTGCCAGGCGTTCCTGCATACCTTCACCACCAGGCATTGCTCCAGTAATATCCGATAAAACCAATCCATACTGTTTAGAAGGATCTGAAATGTTTGCATTAAGTTCATCCCGCAATCGGCGAACACTACCTAAGTCATCCATAACTTCCTGAACTGCTAGTAAATCAAAATGACTGGCAGCCTTAGAAATGAACCGGAAGTGATTGTCATCCCTTTTTTTAGGATTAATTTCTCCAAACTTTCTGATATTCCAAGAACCCAGAACCAGAGATTCATCATCACGAATCGGAAGACCATATTCTTTTTCCTTACCTTCAAGTTCTGAGAATATTTTCTTCCATTCAGACGTTGTAAAAAGCTTAGCCATTTTCCCCTCCTTGGTTATGGAAATAATTATAATGAATCAGAATACGAAGTTAAAGGCATCGCATTAAATCCAACCATTGAATCGGAACTTTCATCCAAAATTGAAATTCAGTGATATTTAGCAATCCTTACTCTACGTTAAAACGTGAAAATCCAAATTTTAAACTGGAAACTTCTAATCTGTCCTTCAAGTAGTGGAATACTCGCCATATTAGAGAGAGATAGATTGGAATAAATCCTGAAAGAAAAGAAATTACAAGCGCATCATCCAATATTGAACCTGAAGATTTATCTAGATCTAAAAATAACGCAACTGGAATAATGGCTATATAGTAACTAGCTATAAAAGGTACCATATTATTTATCATTTTCCTCTTTCCGGATATATAATCCGAGGGATTTTTCATATCTAAAATTAAACTTTCAATTACCTCAAATTTTTTATCCATCTTCTTTATGTATATATTTATATCTTTTTTTGCAAAACCCCTTAATAATGAAATATGATTCTGGATTTCAGTCAGCCAGGATTTGATTATTTTTAAATTTTGTGGCGTGATTTCAAGATTTGGACTGGTTAAAATCTTGTCCCCGCACTTAAGTTTCTCTAGATTTTCTATGTTATCATTGACGAGTTCTTCAATATTGTCTGAGTCAATATCATACATTGAGTTTACCTGAAGATTCTTCAATCCATAACTAAAAGAGAAAATATTACTTAGGTGAATAGATTTAGCCCTTAGTTCATATAGTATTTGAGTGTGCCATTTGTTAATAATCCGCAAAATTGATTCAAAATGTGCAAATTTTACGTCCACTGTATTTTCTTTAACTAAATTTTCAACCAGAACTTCTAATTTTGTTGTATCGCTTAAATCTTTGTTAGTATCCCTGCACACCTTTTTGTGAATGTATTCAATGTTACCCAATAAATCCCTCGCATTCATAAATAGCTCTGGATTACCTTTTTCTTTTATTTCTTTGTTTGAGGAATTTTTTATCTGCCAGAAAATTGCTACAGCACTTCCAAGAATTCTACCTAGTTCCCATACTTGATAAGTTATGTCTGGTTTTTCTAATTGAAGAGACGACAATTCTTTACTTTTCCCAAAAAGGTTTGTCCAGTCCATTCGAGGCCTACCTTAGATAACTCAAATGAGTCTTGTTTACGGTGGCTTGGGTCATATTGACTCGTAACTGGCTTATTTTCAATGAATAATGCAGAATATCAGACCCTTTATTTTTTATATATTTGAACATTGATTTTCTTCGGGAACATCCGTCTGAAATAATGTTTAGTCACCTCTACACCAGCTGGAACTATGAGCAGTATGCTTGAAGTCTTTAGTTTCAAACTAGATCCTTTTTCTATAATCAGAAAAACATGCTCATTTTTAGAGGAATCTCTCGGCGTTAACCCAACTTTGAACTTATTAATCTTATCCGGTAACTGTATCAACAGCGAATCATGGAGGGCATTATCAACAAATATTTTCACGGGGAATGATCGAGGATGACTTACAAATATCCGTCCTTTATCCGGTGTTACCTCTATACTAATTATTAAATTGTTATCACTTCCCCCAATTTTGATAATTGATCTTTTTTTAACCCAATCGGACTTCTCGATATTGGGTATTAATATTTCATTTATTAGTATTCTGTTCAATTCAATTGCAGGTATCAATTCTCTCGGAGTTAATTCCAAAGGCTGAATTAGTAAATCTGTTTCCTCGGGTACTGATTCTTCAGTTGGCGAGTCTAGTAAAGTTAAATTCTCCTCCGATTGTGGCATTTCCCTCACACTTGCACAACTTAACAGAAGGAATAATATTAACACCAACGGAAAATCAAAGGCTTTGAATCTCATATTTTTTATTTCCATTAATACTTTTTTTGAAGGATTGAATCCATCTTGTTTAAACTATAATTCCCATTTCAACTCTTATCCGGTACTATTTTTTTACTGAGATACCCTCCTCTTATTTCTCTTTGGTCAATAACTTTGCTATTTTGTCTAACTCATCGCTATGTATTTCTGCAGCTTCAGCTCCCGCTTCTTTCAAAGCATTCAAATTCTCAATTGAAGCGTCATCCATTTCGGGGCTTGCATTACCCAAATCAGGTTCTATTCTCAAATATTGTCCCAATTTACCGACTGAATCAAATATCTTATTAAGTTGATAATCTACCGTTTCGGAAACACTGGACATGATGATATCAATTAAGGGTTTTATCCATTCAACCATGCCCCAATCCTTAGCTTCTTTGTAGTAATATGGTTTTTGGACTCGTCCCGTTCCGAGGGAAAGAATAACAATATTTTTAGCGGTAGGTCGGTCTGGAAATTTTCGAGCCTCTGCATAGGCACAAAGCGAAGGATTATTAGCAAAAAGACCTCCATCTATCAAGGGATAAGTCACATTACTTAATGACTTGACTCTGGCAACTTCAAAAAAAGTTGGAGCTGCAGATGTTGCTCTTGCAACTTCCTTTACTAGAAAGTTCTTTCCCTTACGGTTGGCGTCATTTGCTTCACGCTGAGTAAAAAAATGGGTGCGCCTTCTTCTAATGTCATACGCTGTAATAATGCAGGGTTTAATCAATTCACCCAACTTTACACCGTCAAGGTAGTCATCCAGAGCTTCTTCTAACTCATTTGCCGAATATTTTTCATCAGTAAGACCACCTGCTGATCTTATTTTTTGCCATAGAGAAACATCAAAAATTTCATCACCTCTTTCAAGATAAAGATTCACAGCCTCTTTTGCAGAAAACTTTGACTTCAAGGGGTTTTCATCATCGGGAAATAGAAAAATACATGCCAGTATCCCGCCAGTACTAGTTCCTGCGATAAGATCAAAGTAATCAGCAATTCGAGCCTCATCATTACCGCTATATTTTTTAAGTTTTTTTTCGAATTCTACTAATATCTGTCCTGGGATAATTCCTCGAATGCCACCACCATCAATTGATAGAATTCTTGTAAGTTTAGACATAGGTTTTCTCTCTAACCTCCTAACAATGCATTATCACAAGGGGAAAAGATTTTATCGTATTTATCTTTGTCACTCGTCGTTGCTTTATATTCAGTCATAATGACCTCCGTCATTTAAACGGTGTTAAATAAAAAGCCTCTAAAAGGGTGGGTTGACTGCATGCAGCAACTTATCTTGGAGGGGATTGACAATCAACCCCAACCCTACTTTATATAGAGACTATCTTAGGTTTATATTGAATACATTACTCAAGGCCTTACCCTCTACGATCTCAGGAATGACCCAAACTAATTCTTTGTATTTCTCTTTTCCAATTTCTTGATTTCCAACATCGAATTGTTTTCTACGTATGAGTAGAACAGTATTATTTCCATTGTGACCCATCGCCTCAGAAGTGTCCTTAAAAAATTGTAACTGGTTATAGTCATCGCAATCGCCAGTTTTATGTTTTCCCTCTCCTAATGGCGTTAAATGGCTATCTTCTCATAAATTTTAACTTATTTCATGCCATAATGCAATAGGCTCAAGAGCTCATTTTTCTAATATAAAGAGCTCATTTTTGTATAGGTATCCTACCTATCCCAAGTATATCATCTAGAAATTGGTTTGAATAAAAAAGGGTATCCCTTCCAAGATACCCAATTTCAAACAATATGGTATTTATTTCTCAATTTAATTGATGCCATATTCCGAGTATGCAAGTGTACTTTAGCCTTTAATACGACCCAATATTAAACAACCCTCACAAGCTATTGATCATTTTGAATTATACCTTTATTAAGTGCATAGCGGGTTAATCCGGCGATATCATGGATATTTAACTTTCTTCTGATACTCTGCCGATGGTTTGAAACGGTTTTTATACTTATATATAACATCTCAGCAATATCTTTAGAAGTATTGCCTTCGGCGAGGAGTTGTAACACTTCTCGCTCCCGTTGTGAAAGTATATTTTTACGATAAGGCAATTGATCACTATTTGCATCTGGAGAATATTTTCTGTAGCCATCTAAAATTGTTTTGGAGATAATAGGACTGAAAAAAGCTTTACCCTCACTGACTGCATGCATGGCTTTCAAGATATCCTCTGATGCAGATTCTTTAACCAAATAACCGGATGCCCCCGCATCTAATGCTTCATACACGTACTCTTCATCCGTGTACATAGAAAGAATAACAACTTTTGAATTCGGTATATCCTTTTTAATTATCCGCGTAGCTTCGATTCCATTAAGAGTGTGCATGCCGATATCCATCAAAACAACACGAGGTTGAAGTTTTTTTGTTAGGGCAATTGCTTCCTTTCCATTTTTAGCCTCACCAACTACTTTAATATCCTTATCTGACTCAAGTAATAATTTAAAACTTTCTCTTACAGCAGTATGATCATCAGCAACTAATACAGTTATTTCACTCATTTTTTAGACTCCTTAATATTACGAATGTACAGTTTTTAAATAGTTCAAGCTTTTCCATAGGGAATATCCACTTTAAGAGTGGTACCAGAATTTTGTTTAGAAGATATACTCAGGTTTCCGCCTACAATTCTAACTCTCTCACGAATTCCCTGGAGTCCCAGGCCCCCTTCCTCTGATATGGTGGATGGCTGTTCATAAGGGTCAAATCCTACGCCATCATCTTTAATATCTAGTATAATAGAGTTATTATACGTGCGAATATTGATGCTGACTTTATGCGCAGCGGAATGTTTGGCCACGTTATTGAGTGCTTCTTGCATTACCCTGTATAAAATAGTTTTTATATCTTCATCGAGCTTATTTACTGTCCGGTCACCGTCCATTTCTACATCAATGCCAGTTCTATTACTAAATCCTCTAATATGAGATCTGATTGCGGGTAATAACCCAAGATCATCCAACATTGTTGGTCGCAGTTCAAAAGAGAACCTGTGAATATCCCGCATCGTCTTCTTGACTATTTTTTTACAATCCAGAATTTTAGATTTTAATTCTTCTACCTCTAAAGATTGAGATTGATTCATGATTTCCAGGTTAATGCTTATAGCTGTTAGAGCCTGGCCAAATTCATCGTGTAGATCCCGACTGATTCGAGCGCGTTCTGACTCCTGAGCCTTTATTACTTCTGTTGCAAGGGACTTCAACGTTTTTTGTTGGCTTTCGAGTGTAGCCACTAATTTCTTCCTCTCATCTTCGGTTTGGCGACGCACTGTCATGTCCCTGGAAATACAAAGTAAACTGACAAAATCTCCACTGCTGTCGAGCCGGGGCACTAATTTAGTCTCAAACCAATACGACGAATGTCCTGTATAAATCTGGTGTTCTGCTTTCTCTGGCTTTCCTGAGTTAAATACACGATTGATACATTGTATTAGAGAGGCTACATCACTTTTATCTGTGAAAACATCCTTAAGATTTTTCCCCCTAATAGATTCCTGATTTGATTTTAATATATTGGTGAATACGCTATTGATAAATAAAATCTTCCCTTTCGCATCAACAACAAAAACAGCATCGTCAATCGACTCGACCAAGTTTTTATACTTTTTTTCAGAGGCTTCTACAACGTTTAATTTATCTTTTTGTACCTTTAAGAGTCGATTACGGCTTAAACCTATTGCAGTAATGATTACTACTGAAAGTGTAAGAAAAACCAGAGTACCAATAACCAGCACCCACCAAAATTCTATTGATGTCTTAATACCAAAAACCCCTTTGTAAAAAACAAGTTGGACACAATCGATAAAAAACTGTGAATCATCCAAGTACTGATGAATATAGGAGTACTCAATGCAAATAATACTAAGTTTCCTGAAAAGTATATCAATAATCCCGAAGTAATCCAGAAAACAGACCTTACATGGTTAATCTTATTACCTTCTTTTAAAAGGTTTAAAAGTATGTACGAACATGCCATTATTAATATTGTACTTGATAACGAACTTGAAAAATTGTCGAAAACAGAATGATTTTCAATAAATACTTTTAACAATATCCAAATGAATGAATATAAAACCAGAACAGTAACTATTATTTGTCGAGCTATAACTGAATTCATCCAAAAAAATAAGGTAGTTAAAACAAATGCAAATTCAATTAATGTATAATAATGGAATATCAGCATGTTGCTGATTCCCTTACTCGCTAATATCAAATTAACGATTGTAGTGCCCATCGAAAATATCAAAAACAGGAAAAAGAGTTTATGGCCTCTTTCTAATTCTTTGCGACTATATATAGCTACAAAGATAGGAAAGAGACTTGATACCAGCGCTATTTTTGTTATTAATGGTAAAGTCAATAATTATTCTTAACTGTTTAATACATTCTTTTCACCACAAAAAGGTGGGCATGGCACATATCTCTCTGCTAGTAGGCCTCCAATTAAGTCATTTTCCATAGCATCTACACCAACGAGAATCGGTTCAGACGTTCCATTATCTGCTTCGCCAAAATAAATCCTTATTCCCACACAACTCTCCTGATCCAGGATTTTTTGCAATATATCTTTTCCAAAAAAGCCTCCTTTTTTTGCTCCTTTTTCAGCTTTAGTCCTATAATTGCCGGTAAGTTTGGCAGCTTCCTGTAATGTAATTGAATGATCTTCTTTCCCTGTGAATGGCATAATTTACCTCCTAAGATATATTATCCTGATTTTATTCTATGTTATTTTCCATTTGACCAATGTAATGAATATTGAAATGACTATCTCCATATTCGCTATCTGCAAATAATATAGATTTAACAGCTTATTTTAACAATAGGTCCAAGAGCTCATTTTTAATGGGTAATAGTACCTATTTTTGCATAGGTAAAAGTAACTATATCAAAATAATATGAAATTGAGTTTTCAGAATTTTAAAGGGCATCCCTTTCGAGATGCCCTTTAATGTACACAATCAATTGTCGATTATTATTTCATCAATACCATCTTCCGGTTTTCTGTAAAAACTTGATCACTCTCATGTGATATAGCAGTAAGTTTGTAGATGTAAACTCCTGCCGGTACGGAATTCCCCTTTTGGTCTTTTCCGTTCCAGGTAATCCGTTTGTAACCCGCATCTTCTTTACTATTAGACCATTTGAAGATTTCGCTTCCAATTAGGTCGTAAATAACCAATGATACCGAACTTGCTTGAGGCAGACTGTACTTGATCATCGTTGATGGGTTAAACGGGTTGGGATGGTTTGGCTCCAAAGCGAAGTCTTCGGGAATCGGATTGATTCTATCGGCTAATTCATCTCTATGTTTAAAATAACTTTCACCCCAAACTGATTTAGTATTAGAGGGGTCTGATTCTCCCACATTATTAATAGCTGTAACATGATAAGAAAATAAATTCGAATTCCAGTCATATTGGTTTAATATAAATACATCGTAATCTGTATAAGATGTGGATGTTGTACTGCCAATAAATACCCAATCAGGATCCCAATCTACATTACGGTAAACATTATAAGAAGTGGCCCCTGAACTGGCCCACCACTGAAGATCTGGATTATTTCCGTAATGGGTAGGATTGGTAATGATGAGGTTCGTGGGGGCGGCGGGAGGTGGATTGTAGGGATCTCCTATCCCGCGTGCTGCAAATACGTTCATAATGGTAGGAACATGGACACCATTGTATGAAGACGAGGCGTTATCAGCTGCGATAATTGCTTCACGCCCATCCAGAAAAGTCGGGGTAGCCTGATCCAAATTACTCAACCCTTCAAATGCAATTATATCTGCGATATTTTGGCCCAGTTGTTGGTGAAGATCCCACAATGCGCCACTGAAAATTTGACTCCCATTGTGGTGATCAGAGTAAGACCATTTGTCTGGACTTTGACCATCCCAATCGCTCATAGTGTAACTATTATAAATGTTCCTTAAACTACCTTGGCCAATCTTAACGTATTCGCCCATTAGAGGTGAACCCGCAAATGAAGCTCCAAAATAGTCGGAAAATGCCTCATCCATCGCATCTGTTTCATTGTAATAAACCCAAGAAGCATCTAGACCGCTGTCAGTGATATATTCTGTAACTAGATGCATGTATTCATGGTAAATCACATCGTCCTCCTTCGCATAATCGTTGCGTGAAACACCATCCCCATCGCCAAATCTGAGGATATTCGGAGAGAAAGCTCCCGCATAGTTCAAATTGGTCCCGTAATGGACGGTTGCTTCAACCTTAACACGTAAATTGGGAAAGTTCAAATAGGGATAACCAATATTATCCAAATAAACACTCTGAAATCGATCAGCATGATAATAGGTCATAACTTCATCAAAATGCGTGTTACTGGCACTGTATTTAAACATAGTAATGAGTTTGTATATGGCCTCCCCTCCATCATCATTATTGACATGAATGTGATCTCCGTCAAGGTAATATACAGGACTTACCAGATTGGTTAGCACCTGGTCTACCACTGGTCCTTTGTCGGGGTGGCGGTCATATACGCTCCCAACAGCTTCTTCAGAATCTGCCGAGTCATAACCGGTCAAAATCGTACCGTCTGTAGCAGAAATAAAATAGACCCATTCTCCCATAGGGTCATCTGCAGGAATTGTTACCTTCCAAGTAAGCAAGAAAATTGCACCGTACGGTAAAATCACCAGATTTCCTGAGGCTGATTCTCTCAATACCAGACTTTTTCCAAGATCATTTTTCGCCGTATTAATGGCTTCATCAAGATTGATAGTTGGTTTTGTGTTAGTCACCTCTATGTTATCGAAGTAATCTCCGCTAGCCAAATAAACTTTATTATCTTTCGTCATGTGAACAGCATATACACTTCCTTCAACTGGAATACCCCTATAATTTTGCGTAAATACAACATGGGTGGCCCGTCGCATAGACGCTATTTTGTTCACCATTAAATCAGACAATCCTGTTTTCATTCTTAGTATATTTCGGTTTATTGATAAGAATTTTCGGGCAATTACTTCCGAAGTTCCTTCTGAAACTTTAGTTGGCATGCCTAATAACGAGGCTGGGACTCCAGTTTTTTTATTCCAACGTACTTTCCACCCTGGGTGCCTACTTTGAAAGGTTTCCCAGGCCTGAATCTGATTGATGGTAGGACTTATCGAAGGACGTTCTGGAAGTGATGGAAATTGTTTTTGCTGCCCATTAGATTGCCCGGTAGCACTGTTGAGGGAAAGTACTATCATAACAGATAGGCATAAGATAGTTGATGCTCTTTTCATAGCGATATCCTTCTATTTTGGATTATTGATTTCTGCTTTCTTTACCAGTTTACTTGTAGTTCTTGATACACTAATGCTTTTGACTCACTTTAGATTTATTTAAAGTTGGGCCGCCATTCAGGTGAAAAATATTTTGCCTCCCCCGTTGTGATTTGCATTAGGCCCGTACCATCAACATTAATGATATAGATATGTCCACCAATGCTTGGTGACCCAGCCGTAAAGATCAGCCTTGTCCCATCAGTGGACCAAGATAGTTGCATTTCAATTAAATTATTTTCTGTTATTTTATTAATGTTAGAACCATCGGCGTTCATTATATATATCTCATTGTTGTTGCTGCCCCCTATGAAGGCAATGCGCTGCCCTTCAGGCGAATATCTTGCCCATGAAACACCAAATGTTGCATCATACTTTATAATCCTTTGTTTACCCGAGCCGTCCGCATTCATGGTATACCAATCACCATAGTCATCATAAGTACTGTCCAGGGCAAAATCGGACTGAAAGAGTATATTCTGTCCATCGGGTGACCAGTCAGAAATATTGTCGCTATAGGGATTATTGGTGATTCGGGTTTCTTGAACTCCATCGGTAGTATCCAAATCAACAATAAATATTTCAGAATTAGACCCTCCGGCCTCACAATTGATACAGCGAGTAAAAGCAATCTTGTCTCCATTTGGCGACCAAACCGGCGCATGTCCTCCATCTGGGTGTGGTTCAATTTGCCCTTGATGTTCCCAAAGAGTGATGAGTTGTCTATTCGATCCATCTTGGTTGACCGCGAATAAGTGCCAACTTTCATAATTTCCAAATTGGTCACTATAGGCAATTTTACTACCATCAGGAGACCAACGTAATTTCCCGCCCCCAGACTCGGTGACTTTTCTTGTTGAATTGTTGTTCAGATCCATAATGTATATACCTTCCCAAGTGTGAAAGACGATCTCATCTTTTTCATCATCATTGCCATCCAAAAACAGGCTACAGCCGGTGAGAATTAAAATAAACAGGGTAAGTGGAAATGGGTATTTCATAAACTACTTCAACAGCTTCATCTTCATACTTTTTGAAAAGACTTCATTGGTCTTATGAGATTTTGCGGTGAGTTAATAAATGTAGATCCATGTGGGTACTATATTGCCCTTACTGTCAGTGGCCTCAGCTAATCGCACCCTCCGTGGTAAATAATCGCAGTACAGATCAGGAATGTTTGTGGCAGTCTCATGCTTGTAAAGTTTATGGCATTAATTGCCAAATATGCAATAGGGTGAAGAGCCTATTTTTAATGGGAAAAGTACCTATTTTCACCAATTATTTGTACCTAGTAATTTTCGATTTATGTGTTGTTTTTAGACGAGGAAGGACTCTTGGATACCTTTATTATTAGTACCTATTACATTTTCTCGACTAATCCACTAAATTTCCGAACTATCATTATCTCAAATAAAAGAAAGATTTATATAGTAGAGCGTATTTTTCTTTTATACGATGTGATTTAGGGGTTCGTGCTCAAATCAATAGCTCTTAATTGTAACAATTTTTAGTGAAGCCTGGTCCGGGCGTTCTGGCTTTTTGTTACATTTCTTGGGCACTTGAATCACTAAAGTGACACAAAACTCATAAACAATATGCATTGTTTAATAAGAGGTGTAAAATCGAAAAAATAGATATCCACAAAAGACAGAAACAGTATCAGAATACGCTTCAAAAGCTCGAGTCCGATAGGTCTATGATCAGGCAAAACAAAGAATTAATCCTCAGGTTTATCAGGGACTGCAGGCTTGGTAAAACCCTGAAAAAAAGGCAAAAGAAAAGAATCGGGGTTGCGCGATGCTTGAAATATATCCAAATCCTCAAAAAAATATCAGTACGGTTAGACAAACCCTTTAATAAAGTGAAACAGGAAGATATTGAAAAATTTATTGAAGCTCTTGAGGATGATAAGTACAAATATGAGGTTAGAACCGAGAGCGGGAAACTTCTAAAAACAGGCTATTATGCTTATTCCACCAAGCTGGACTATAAGAAAACGATCAAGAAATTCTATAAATGGCTCCTGGGGAATAATGACTACTATCCGGAACTTGTTGAGTGGATTGAAACCTATGATATATCAAAAGAAATCCCAGCTTTAAGAAGAGAAGAAATAGAGAAACTCGTTGCAGCTTCAAAAGTAAGGGATAAAGCCATCATAATGTTCCTTTTTGACAGCGGAGCCAGAGCAGAAGAATTTCTCAACATAAGAATAGGCGACCTATCAAAAAACGGGGATACATACAAAGTAAGAATTGTCCATTCCAAGACAAAACCCAGAACCATTTCTATCCCGATGTGTTCAAAGTATCTATCATTATGGCTTGATGAGTATGGAAAAAAAGATGAGCAAAGTCTCATTTTCCCAATTACCTATGATGGGATGAGAATAATGCTCAAAAGAACTGGAAGAAAAGTTCTGAATAAGAAAGTCATACCCCACATTCTGCGTCATTCAAGTGCCACCTACTACACTAAATACCTGAACCATTTCCAGTTGTGTTACAGATATGGCTGGTCTATGACGAGTAAGATGCCGGATCGTTATATTGATCGGGAGGGTATGGTAGAAGAAAAAATATCTGATTTGGTTAAAACTAATGAACTATCCATATTAGAAAAAAAGAATCAGGGACTAAAAGAGGAAATCTCCCTGATGAAAGAGAATAATTCTCAAATAAACCTAGAATTGGAGAAACTAAAAGTCGAGATGAACAATGTCTATAAGGGAAAGAATTTCATGAAATTACTAATCTCACTGTCCAACCAACAGAGGCAAATGGCCGAAGAAATAGAGAATCTTACTGGTAAGAAATTTGATGTTGTTATGATTCCCACCTGATATATTCTATCAAAGGTTGCTGTTGATACAACTATTAAAGAGGCTTACAGGATGTCTGATAATTTAATATGAGGAACCGTTAGAAAGAGCTCGATTAGTTGTCGAAATTTTATCTCTTTTATTAGCATATCCTTTTCTTCTCCAGAGGAAAACCAAACATCACAAAGTATGAAGGTTTAGCCTGACCCTAGCGTATAATAATTGAGGCATTATTACTCTTAGTAAAGTACACGGAATGGCTAACACGATTCAAGAAGGAATCAGATAGGTACTTTTTCCAATTAAAAATGAACTCTTCGCCCTATTGCCCAATGAGACCATAAACTGTAAACTACCCATTCGAATATCGGGGTAAATAGTCAATGATTGGATGAATACATCAATAGTGCAAATTAAAATAACAGAATAGATGTATAGTGATATAAATAATTAGCGAAGGTAGTTTTACAACTAATAACATAATTGAGGAAGAATATTAAAAATTTAATACTATGAAATATGCTATTCTTGATGAATATGAAATAAAAGCAAGGTATATACCTGCAATATTGAATTCTTTGCCTTTGATAATGCTTGTAAGTCTAGCAAAAAAAGATATTTTGTTTTCCCTTTTTAGTGCGTCATCATTGTTTTTAATAGTTGAAAATATTTCTTTTTCTGCTGTTTTTATCATTTTTCTTATTCATATTCAGGGGTTTATAGCCAAATACCTATTTGAAGAAATAATCTTTGATAGGGAAAATAAATTTCCTACTACTATAATGTTGCTCTGGAGAGATAAAAGACTTTCTAATCAATATAAAATTCAAATTCATAAAAAAATAGCAATGGATTTTCAACTTTCATTACTATCACCAGAAAATGAAAAAAAGAGCATAAATGAAGCAATAAAATTGGTAAAAGATGCCGTTTCGTTAATACGAAGGAATGTCGGTAAAGGTACACTAACATTTCAACATAATATAGAATATGGTTTTATGCGAAATTTTTTTGCCGGCACAATTTTTTCCATCCCAATAGCAATATTGAATATTATTATTTTCAATCTTTGGGTGATTAATATCTACGGAACCGTAATTTCAACCATTGCGTTGCTCGTTTATACTATCTCTCTATTATTTTCCCGACCAGTACTAAAGAAAATAGCTGAGAACTATGCTAATATGTTATTCTCGGATTTCATGACCAACTAGGAGCTACATTATGGTACTATCAACAATTACATTTTTCCCAATAGATAATGGAGGAATGACTCTAATAAAACTAAATGATTCGGAAGAGACTACAATCCTGATAGATATGTATATTAGGAAATCTGCAGATGATGAAGACGATGATAATTTTTTCGGCGTAGCAGATTATCTCCGTAATCAATTATATAAAAAGGGTAATATCCCCCATCTCGATGCTTTCCTTCTCACTCATAATGATGATGATCATATCAAGGGACTTGAAAATCATTTTTATCTAGGCGACCCAAGCGATTACGAGGAACCAGAAGAAGATGAAGAACCACTAATCATTATTAATGAAATCTGGGGCTCATCACGGTTTTGGAAAAGAGCTAGTGATAGTAATAAGCTTGGTGATGAAGGTAAAGCTTATAACCGTGAAATGAAACGACGCATTAAGCTTTTTGAAGAAAATGATTATACAATCCAAGATAGTGGTGACAAAGTAATCATTATTGGTGAAGATCCCGATGGAAAGACGGAAAAACTTGGTAAAATTGTTAAAGATGTTGGTACAATCTTTTCAAAGATTAATGGTACAAATATAAGCGAAAAAATAAAAATAAATATCTTAGGACCGTTATCAAGACAAGAGGATGAATCTGAAAAAGATTTTAAGGAAAAAAATCGTTCAAGTGTAATTCTTCAAATCCTAGTGAAAGAGGGTGAGTATACAAACCATTTATTGTTGGGAGGTGATGCTGAAGTATTTGTTTGGGAATGTCTCGGGAAAAAATATAAAGAAAACAAGAAAAACTTAGTTTACGATGTAATGCTTACGCCTCATCATTGTTCATGGCATTCTCTCTCTAATGATAGCCAAAGTAAATCCGAAGATCCAAAAATAAATAAAGATGCAAAATTTTCATTGGAACAAGCAAAAGATGGTGCATTTATCATTTCTAGTAGCAAGCCAATAAAAAATGATGATGATGATCCGCCATCATTTGCTGCAAAACAAGAGTATTTGTCAATGATTGATGAAAAACATTTTCTTTGCACAGAAGAATATCCCAATGAAAAAGAATCTGAGCCAATCGTGATCAAATTAACAGAAAAGGGGCCACAATTAAAATCTTTAAAATCGAAACCAAAGTTGACGAAAGCAGCTATTGCGTCAACTGGTGAAGCTTTTCCACATGGACAAGGTTAAAAATTATTGGGTAGAAAAAGCACATAGATACGCAGAACAACATCCTTCGATTGTATCATTAAATAATCCATCTAGTCCAAAAAAGGGACAATATACATTTACTGCAACTTTTAATGTAAATCTACCCGGTACATATGATCTAAAGGGTATCACTCCCGAAGGTGTACAAAAAGAAGAGCCCGTTGATTTTGAATTTTCTGATAATTTTCCATATAGAGCTCCTAAAATCTATTTAAGAGACAATTTTCCAAGAAATTTCCCTCATATCAATCCGTCACAAAAAAGGGTAATTCCTTGTGTTTATGATGGTAACCTTTCGGAATTGTTACAACAACCGAAATGGTTTGATGCAATTTTGGACCAAATAACTGATTGGCTTGAGCAAGCAGCAGCAGGAAGTCTAATAAATCCATCGCAAGGGTGGGAACCGATGAGGTCTGATAATTTTGATGGTTTTGTAAATTATGATCTTAATTATTTATACAATGAAGTTGAGAAATCAGATTCTGGTTGGGTAGGTACTGCACGTTTTTATTCGTTACCAAATATATATGGTTATCAAATATATAATAATGAGAATCTAAAGGATAATGAAACATTATTTTTAATTCTTAGCTCAAAGCTAGGTTTTATCGTAGATAAGTATATTCCCAATTATTTCAGTACATTTGGCGAATTATGTACATATGCTCGGGATTGTTATATTAACAATTTTCGTGATCAAGTAGACAAAAATATTAAACAGTATAACCTATATGAAAAAAAATTAATTTTTATTACGTTGGCGGTCAGAAGGCCATTTCATTTAATAGGTTCTGATCAATCAATAGAATTTTTAAACTATGCGATTAAATTAAAATTTAGCAAAAAACAACGCGTTCATTTGAAATCATCAATATATTATTTAAGACATCTAGAGAGATGTAATCCAGAATTACTTCGGAAATTCTCTGGCGTTGACATCAAAAATAAATACAATATAGTGCAAGTTGGATGCGGAAGCTTGGGTTCAAAAATTTGTCTTCATTTAACAAGAAATGGTTATACCAATTTTCACCTCGTCGATAATGGACTTTTTTTACCACACAATAATGCCAGACATGCGTTAGTCGGCGATTGGTATCCAAGATTTAAAACGGAAATTTTAAAGGACACATTAGTACGACTGGGCGCCAGAGTAAACTCTACATCAGTAGACGTTTTAACTCCAATTAATAAAATAAAAGAAAAATCAATATTTATTGACTCCTCTGCTAGTATTTCACTTCGCAACCAACTATCAAAAAGTAAAATCAATGGCTATGTTATACATACAGCCCTATACAACCATGGCAAGTTGTCATTATTTTTATGTGAAGGTACAGACAGAAATCCAAGAATAGATGACTTAATTGTCGCACTTTACACAGCATGCTTATATAATAACAAATTGAGATCTCAATTTCTAACCGAGCAATCGATATTAGTTAGTACAGGACAAGGTTGTGGTTCTTATACCACTATCGCATCAGATTCTAGAATTTCATTATCGTCAGCATCACTAGCATCTAAAATTCAATTATGTCTAAACGAGAATAGAGATGAATCAGGGGAAATATTAATTGGGAAAATTAATGATTTTGATATGGCAATTTCATGGCAAAATTTAAAATCCGAAAAAATAATTGTCGTTCCATTGAAAAAAGAGGACGATTTAGAAATCAGAGTATTTAATAATGTTTTCACTGAAATGGAGGCTGCTGCTAATCAACACTCACCCGATGAAACTGGTGGTGTTCTAATTGGTCATATATCGTTAATAAACAACACAATTACTATTACAGAATTAATACCTGCCCCAGAAGACAGTATTTGTACTCCAACATATTTTGAATTGGGTATAAAAGGATTAAAAAATAAAGTATTAAATATTGAAAGAAATACAAATGGCTTATTAACGTATGTTGGTACATGGCACAGCCATTTGAATGGAGGTAGTGCTTCAAATACAGATAAAACTACAAAAGAGCGTATAATATTTCTACGTGATTACGAACCTACAGTCTGTTTAATTTTGTCTCAAGGCCGAGTATTTAGGGTTTAGAGTAAATATTTATAAAGGATTATTTTACATAATGTCTAATGGGAAATTGATAATCTATGGGGTTCCAATATTAATCTGGTTATCAGATCGGTTTAGGCGCAAGGTTTTAAAATCTGTAAAATCATGGGAAATTCATCGATCTTTTTCTAATGAAACTGAATGCAGAAAATCTTTAGCTGATCATATTAGAACTAAGCTACCATCATATTTAGTATTAGAGGAAGATGGAAATGAAAGAAGAAAAGTTGATATTTCAGTCTCAAACTCGGGGAGTCTAATATATCTATTTGAAAAAAAAATTGCTATCGAATTAAAATATCAATTATCAAAAAATACTGACCTTGACCGATTAATTGGTCAAGTGATGGGGTACAAAGAACTTAATTTTCATAGAACAATAGTAGTCTCAATTGATCCATCTCCTAATTTTGGGCCCCTCCTAATAAAAAAAATGGAGATTGAAGGGCTGGAGGATTTTTTAGAAGTTGTAGAATTAAAAACAGGTCCTAAATAAGTTATATTATTTAACGAGCGTTGAATTTTGAGGTATTAAATTAATGCTGTAATCTAGTAATCATGATACTTCTTTATATGAATCATAGCGTACATATAGCGTACGCGAATACACTTCTCCTCTGAAAACACAGGCCTGTCAAGCCGTGGTCGTCCCAATTAGGGGGCTTTTCTAATTATTTGATTAAGTACATTTCCATACATTTTCAATCATCTAAATCAATCTTGTGAGGGTCTTTTTTGTTTGAAGTAATCATTACATATCTTTACTCTCCATTGATAAATAACAGGCTTTCATGGAAAACATAATACAATTTTTCGAAACAATCCCCTCTTCAACCCGATCTATTTTCTTGGTGGGTGGACTTACTTTTTTTCTCCTCTTAGAAGGTGGTATTCCCCTATTCCGTTTTAATTATGGAAAAACCAAACATGCACTATTTAATATTTTTTTCACATTAACCACTTTAATCATAAATCTTTTAGGAGCTTTTATCATTTTATTGGCTGCGGATTATAATACCCAACATGGCACTGGATTGCTAAATCTTTTTGAACTGCCGCTATGGCTGAATATCCTGTTGGGACTAATGTTGCTGGATCTGGTCGGTGCCTGGCTGATTCACTGGATTGAGCACCAGGTTAAATGGATGTGGAAATTTCACCTTATTCATCACACCGACCTTTATATTGATGTCACCAGTGGATTGCGACATCACCCGGGAGAAAGTGTTTTTCGATTATTATTTACTGCTCTGGCGGTGTTTGTTTCCGGCGCTCCCTTTGGTGTGGTTATGCTGTACCAAACACTGTCGGGGTTTTTTGCACACCTGACCCATGCAAATATTCAATCACCCCGTACCATAGATAAAATGTTAGCCTATGTGTTTGTCACACCCCATTTTCACAAGATTCATCATCATTATATCCAGCCCCATACTGATCGCAATTACGGCAATATATTCTCGATTTGGGACCATGTTTTCGGCACAGCCATCGCCGTTAATAGTATGGATGAGCTCACCTATGGTATCGATACGCATATGGATCCGAAAGAGAATTCCAATATCAAAAATCTGCTCATGATACCTTTCCAAAAATATAGGGCGCCGGTAGGTTCTAAATTCAGTTCCTAACTATTTTTAGGTATGAACCAAATCGGGAAATGACAATATAATTCTATTCATTAGCATTACCGGTCAATTTACCGGTTTTTTAAATGTAATTAGTTATAAGACATAAAAACCGATCCTGACAACGACTCAACCTGACTTAATTTCCGTCCTATGAAATCAATCACAATTATCCTCTTTTCCGCCTTATTAATAGGTTGTGCCGGACTAATTCCGGGGATTGAGCACAAATCGACTTTCAAAAAAGGTTATCATTATGGCGTTTTGAGCAAAGCTCTGATTCAAAACCATGCGGCCTATACTTGGTTTCCTAAATACTATAATTCTTATTCGCCCAATATAGACGAATTCGATTTGTCGATGTTGGATAAAACAGAAATCAAGGTCTTCATGGGCACCTGGTGCCACGACAGTAAACGTGAGGTCCCTCGGCTCTATAAAATTTTGGATGAGCTAAATTATGATTATTCCAATTTTGAGATCATTGGATTGAAAAAAGATAAAACCGGTTATTTCAAAGATTATTCCCGTTTTGAGATTCAGAAAACGCCAACTATCATTTTTTATCAAGAAGGTCGGGATATTGGGCGTATTGTAGAGGAGCCAAAGGGTTCCTTGGAATCCCACATTAATAACATTTTAACGGACGAATTATGAGAATATATTTTATATGGCTCTCAGGCGTTGTTGCCTGGAATTTTGGTTTTCCTAGTGTACCGCCTATCGCGGATGTAGTTGTTGCAATATCACTTTCATTTATGACGATTGGATTAAAGAAGCTAATTAAATGAGAAGGACGCCGGAGGAACAAAAAGAACTGGATGATTGGGTTGAGAAAGAATATCCCAAGAGTATGCAGCGCCTGGAACGCTCCAGTTCCTTTCACCGAATCGGAAAATATTTGATTATTCTTGGTATTCTTGCCTACGCAGCATTTGTTATATTTGAAATTTCATTTCTGAAAACGGGAGCGGTACTATTTCTTTTAGCAGGGATGGGCGTAGAAATATTTGCTTTAACTCAATATTTTAAATCACTTTCTAATGACAATTGATTTTACCGGAAAAACGGTTTTAGTTACCGGCGGTTCCGGTGGGATTGGTCGGGCAATTTGCGTCGAATTCGCAAATGCAAATGCTACAATTGCGGTTCATTACCATTCTAATGATAGAGACGCAGAACAAACACTGGCCTCTTTATCAGGAAAAGGTCATTCAATCGTTCAAGCTGATTTATCCCAACCAAACGAAGTTAAAAACCTGGTGAACACTATCGGAACAATCGATGTAGTTATTAATAATGCAGCGATCGTTGAACAATATGACTTTGATTCACTATCCTTCGATGACTGGCAAAATATTTGGACACGGACAATTGAAACCAATCTCATGGGACCGGCAAACCTCATGTATTGTGCTGCCAAAGTGATGCAAAAAAACGGCGGTGGAAAGTTTGTGAATATTTCTTCCCGTGGTGCATTTCGAGGAGAGCCAAAAGCGCCGGCATATGGCGCCAGCAAAGCAGGACTCAATGCACTAGGCCAATCCATGGCCCTGGCTTTAGCGAAAGATAATATTTTTGTTTATACCATCGCACCGGGATTTGTAGCCACAGAACGGGTAGCCGATTTGGTAGATGATTCAATTCGCGCCCAAAGCCCCTTGAACCGTGTTGCTAAGCCAGAAGAAATAGCCCGTACCGCCTTGTGGTTGGCTTCTGACGGCAATGATTTTCTCACCGGCTGCATCGTGGATGTGAATGGCGCATCCTACCTTAGATCTTAAATAAAAAAAAGCCCCGGGAAAGGGGCTTTTTAATAGGTCTAAAGATGCGAATTCTATTTCAATAATTGCATTTTTTTGGTCTGAACTATACCATTGACTTCAATGCGGTATAGATACATCCCCGAGGGCATAGAAATCCCAAAAGAATCCTTCCCATTCCATATAGCTCGGTGGGTTCCGACTGTTTGTTGTCCGCTAATCAACGTTGCCACCTCCCGTCCCATTAAATTGAAAACTTTCAATGAAACCGGTCCGGCTTCATTCAGGGTAAAAGGAATATTCGTTGTGGGATTGAATGGGTTTGGATAATTCTGATTCAATTCGAATCCAGTGGGAATACTGGAGTCATCTACGGCTAATGCATCTCTGTCAAAGCGTGCGGTATAAATACCGTTTCCATGAGTCGCAATCGCCATATATCCATCAACAGCACGGCCGGTAATCATATTAACAACAACATTGCCAATCGTTTCAGCCCCTTCCTGCTTCCATTGTGTATTTGTCCCGGCAAGAACAGATGTAGAATAAAGTCCGGTGCTGGTCCCTGCAAAATACCGGTAACCGCTCTTTAACGGGAAAACAATTACAGATCTTACTGATGGTCCTGATCCACTCCCATTAGAATTTTCTTCTAGATTTCCACTGACATCTGCCCATGAATCACCGCCATTTTCTGAGTAATAAATACTTTTTGTCTCATAGTTCGAAAAACTGACCATCACTTTATTTCCATCATAGGGATCAACCGAAATGCTGCTAATATATCCTGAGGAACCAATGTTATTTCGAATCATGACCGCCTTCTCTTTTTCATGGGCGTCATCCAGACGATAAATATAGCCTGATGATGTGCCATAATACAGACGATGAGTAGGTCTACTAACACTGGCGCCAAAGGCACTCACGGAACCAATCGCCGAAGTACCTTCTAATTTTTCCCAATTGACGCTTTCATACCCCTGGCCCGCTTCAGGTCGCTCATAATTGGTTTCATTCAAGTATACATCATGATTGCGGTAAACATATTTTCCGCCGGCGTAATATAAAATATGGTCATCCACCGGATCAGAATAAAATGGATTAATAAATAAAGCATCATTATCCGTATCAAAATCGGGAGGTGTCAAATAGGCCCATGAATAATTGTTATACTTTCCTTCCCCGAATGACCAATCAAATGGATTTGAATAATCCTTAATTAAAGTATACCCCCTTTGGGATGACATAATATATGACTGCCCATTTTTTATCACAGAGCAAAAGGCTCCGTCGCCACCATTTACAAAATTCCAGGCTTTGGCAACCTCCGTAACGGTAGTTTCATGGGTGCCATTATCCTGCGTTCCACCCATCACAAGGTTGGGGTATTTGGCAGATGGATCTATGGCAATAGTGTAGAATTGAGTGGTTACATATCCATTGTTTAATGAATTCCATTTTTTATTAAAAGCAGTGAGATCATTCATAATGTGTAATCCACCATCACTTGCAGATAACACCTTATTTGGTTCGCCTTTAAATAATATGACCTCATGTTGATCAGGATGATGATTCGATGTACCATAACCGCCAATCTTATATACCTTAGCAGAAGTTTTTAATCCATTGGTTGTGTAGTATAAATTGGTACCACCAAAGAATACAAGACTGTCATTGCCGGGGCTGATGCGAACGTGAATATCATACCCCCCCTGCGAATTATAATCATTGGGAAGAAATGTGCTGCGGTCTTCCCATAACCCGCCGGCACCGGAGCCATCACCGGATAGATATTTATATTTCCAAAAGATATGATTATCATTCGTGTTTCCGATAAAATAAGCTAGCGAATCATTTGATTCTGAAATATCAACCACTAACCGACTAAAGGGAGCTGTAAAATTGGATGGTGTAATATTAGTCCAGGTTTCCCCATCTTCCGAACGCATGATTGGTCCATCCGCCTCTTCATCACCTAAAACAGCAATTAATAGTCCCTTGCTGGTAACGGTAATATCAGTAAAACGATCTTCACCATCACCCAATACTTTGGTCCAATTAACACCTTCATCTACACTTCTATATATAGAGCCAAAAGAGGCTGAAAAAACATGCCCCAATTTTGGGTGAACTTTTATCCGCCACGAATAATTAAGAAAATTATCATATATTTCCGGTGAATTGGTTGATGTTGAAGAAATCAATTCCCAGTTATATCCGTTATCGGTGGATTTGTAAATACCGTCTCCACGCAATGGCGCCCCACGTGCACTGGCTGAATTACCCCTGACTTCTCCGGTAGTGGCATACCA